>Ga0182741_1000135_pt1 | contig 117384 bp, 120 predicted proteins | sample eDN5th37CBELigOP_FD_128874 | JGI IMG/M metagenome (GOLD analysis project Ga0182741, IMG submission 128874) | Enriched Organic Plus compost microbial communities from Emeryville, California, USA - eDNA 5th pass 37_C BE-Lig OP (version 2) (version 2) ...
CAACTCCGGGCCGCTCGACGGCCTGAGGCACAACGGCGAGAAGGGCCGCGCCAGCCCGGCCATCGCCGCCGCCATCGACCACGTCGAGAGTATCGGGGCGGGGCGCGCGCAGGTGACGTACCGTCTGCGCGACTGGCTCATCTCGCGCCAGCGTTACTGGGGCACGCCCATCCCGATGCTCTACTGCGACACCTGCGGCATCGTGCCGGAGAAGGAGGAGAACCTCCCGGTCGTACTCCCCTCCGACGTGGCGTTCATGCCCACCGGCGAGTCGCCGCTCAAGTCGCACCCGGCCTTCGCCGAGGCCACCTGCCCGCACTGCGGCGGCAAGGCGCGGCGCGAGACCGACACCATGGACACCTTCATGGACTCGTCCTGGTACTGGTTCAGGTACCTCTCGCCGCACGAGTCGTCGCGGCCGTTCGACCCCGCCCTCGTCGAGCGCTGGACGCCCGTGGACGTGTACACGGGCGGCGTCGAGCACGCCATCCTGCACCTCCTCTACGCGCGCTTCTTCACCAAGGTGCTCAGGGACCTCGGGCTGGTGAACATCAGCGAGCCGTTCACGAAGCTCCGCAACCAGGGGATCATCCTGGGCGCCGACAACGAGAAGATGTCGAAGTCGCGCGGCAACGTCGTCAACCCCGACGACCTGGTGGCGCAGTACGGCGCCGACACCGTGCGGGCGTTCCTCATGTTCATCGGCCCCTGGGACCAGGGCGGCCCCTGGAGCTACCAGGGGATCGAGGGCGTCTACAGGTTCTTCCACCGCGTCTGGGCGCTGGTCGTCGACCAGGAGTCCGCCGAGCCCGGCCAAGGCGCGGACGTGGCGGCGGTGGCGCGCGACCTCAGGCGCGCCGTGCACCACGCCATCAAGGAGGTCACCGACGACTTCGAGGAGTTCCGCTTCAACACCGCGGTGTCGGAGCTCATGACCCTCTCGAACGCCATGGGCAAGGCGAAGCCCTTCCGCGAGGCGCTCGGCGACACCTGGACCGAGGCCGTGCGTAGCCTGCTCCTCCTCCTCGCCCCCATCGCCCCGCACATCACCGAGGAGCTGTGGGACCGCGCCGGCTTCGGCGGCTCGGTGCACACCCAGAGCTGGCCGCAGCACGACGAGTCCGCGCTCGTCGCCGACACGGTGCGGATGGCGGTCCAGGTGAACGGCAAGGTGCGCGGCCAGGTGGACGTGCCCGCCGGCGCCGACGACGCCACGGTCCTCGCCATCGCCAGGGGCGAGCCGAACGTCGCCCGCTACCTGCAGGCCGGCGAGGTGGTGCGCGAGATCGTCGTGAAGGGCAGGATGGTCAGCTTCGTCGTCAAGGGCTGACGCGTAGCGGTTCGCAAGCATCCGGGGCGGCCGCGCCGAGTCGAGCGCGGCCGCCCCTCTTCTCTGGCTAGCCTTCCCGCACCTTGTCGGGGGAGTACCAGAAGGTGAACCAGGTGCCCACGTGGTCCTCCACTGTGAACTCCCGCTGGCCCCACGGCCGCTCAGCGATGGGGTCCACGACCGTGACGCCCCTGGCCAGCAGGCGCTCGTAGAACTCCTCGAGGTCGGGCGCCTCGATGTACAGGGTCACGGCCGACCTGCCGCCGAGCCGCTGCCTGATCGCCTCGTTGTAGCCGGGGGAGAACAGGTCGCTGGGGACCTCGAGCATCAGCCGCGCCTCGCCCCGCGTCAACGAGTTGTTGACCTGGTCGGGGCTGCCGCGGTCCAGCTCGAACTCGAGCTCGTCCTGGTAGAAGTCGAGAGCCTCCCGCATGTCGGGCACCCTCACCGTCGGGATGAGTGACCAGCCGGCCATGTGCACCTCCTCCGCCCGCCTTGGGTCCCTAGAGGGTACACGCGATCGCTAGTGGGTCACTGGGGGGCGAGGAGCACGACCTCGCGCAGCGTGGCGATGTCCACGGCGGGCCGCACGATGTAGGCGCGCCTGAGCTCGTTGGGGTCGGGCGGCAGCACCTCTTCCACCACGCCCACCAGGACGCCCTGCGGGAAGAGGCCGCCGCGGCTCGAGGTCTCGATGAGGTCGCCCACTACCACCGGCTCCACCTCGAGGAAGCCCGTGACGCGCACCCTGTCGCCCACGTCGCCTACGGCGATCCCTTGCCCGCCCTTGCCCCGCACCGTGACGCCCACCCGCGACTGCGGGTCGAGGACGGTGCGCACGACCGACGAGTTGGGGCCAACGTCGGTGACGATGCCGACGAGCCCCTGCGGCACCGTCACCGGCATGTCCACGGTGACGCCGCCCCTGGCGCCGAGGCCGACGATCAGGCGCGCCAGCTCGGCGCCGACGGTGCCCCCGACGACCGGCGCCGTGGCCACCACGCCGGGCGACTGCGAGCGCCGCACGGCCAGCACCTGCTCGAGACGCTGCACCTCCAGCTCGAGCTCGCGCGCCTCCTGCCGGGAGGCGGCCAGAAGGTTCTCCAGCCGCTCCACCTCCGCGCGCAGGTCGCGCCTGTCCACCAGGCTCTCGAGGGTGAGGCGGACGTTGGTGCCGGCGCGGTGGAGCAGGTCCTGCGGGAGGGCGATGGCGGCGGAGTACTCGAACGGCACGCGACCCACCACGGCCATGAAAGCGGTCGTGACGAGGCCCAGGGCCAGGAAGGCGTACCAGGCGCGCAGGAGGCTAGACAAGGCTGACCCCCAGCCGCCGCGCGGCCTCGAGCAGGGCGGGCAGGCTCAGCCCCACGACGTTCGTGTAGCAGCCCTCTATGCCGGCCACCAGGGCAGCGCCGCGCCCCTGGATGGCGTAGCCGCCGGCCTTGTCGACGCCCTCGCCGGAGGCCACGTACCACGCGACCTCCTCCTCGCTCAGGTCGCGGAAGCGGACGCGCGTGCGCACCACGAAGTCCTCGGAGCGGTCGCCCAGGCGCAGGGCGTGGCCCGTGTAGACGTCGTGGACGGCGCCGGAGAGCCGACGCAGGTACTCGGCGTTCTCCTCGGGCGTCGGGGGCTTGTTGATGACCTCGCCGCCCACGACCACCGTCGTGTCGGCGGCCAGGACCAACGCTCCCGGGCGACGGGAGCGGACGACCTCGGCCTTGGCGGCCGCCAGGCGGGCCACCAGCTCGGCCGGGCCCTCACCGGGCAGCACGGTCTCGTCGACGTCTGCCGGCTCGACCGCGAACTCGAGGCCCAGGCTGGCGAGGAGCTCGCGCCGCCTCGGCGATGCGCTGGCCAGCACGAGTCCGCTCACGCCGCCCAGTCTACCCAGGCGGGGGTGGCGGTTAGACTGCCCGCCGAGATGGCCCCGACGCCCGACAGTGACGCCTTGAAGCGCGCCGCCGCCGACGCGGCGCTGGAACTCGTAGAGGACGGCATGACGCTGGGCCTCGGCACGGGCAGCACGGCCCACTGGTTCGTGGCCGGCCTCGCCGAGCGCCTCCGCTCCGGCTCCCTGCGCGGCCTGAGGGGCGTGCCCACCTCGGAAGCCACGGCCCGCCAGGCCCGCGAGGCCGGCGTCGAGCTGGTGGAGCTCCCGGCAGAGGGCGTCGACCTGGCCGTAGACGGCATGGACGAGCTCTCCCCCTCCCTCGACGCCGTCAAGGGCCTCGGCGGCGCCCTCCTGCGCGAGAAGGTGGTGGCGGCCGCGGCGCGCCGGTTCGTGCTCATAGGGGACGAGTCGAAGCTCGTTAGCCGGTTGGGCGAGAAGGCGCCGGTGCCCGTCGAGGTCGTGAGGTTCGGGCTCAAGCGCACCGAGTACCTGCTCGCCTCGCTGGGCGCCCAGACGAGCCTGCGCCTGGCCGGAGGCGAGCCGTTCGTCACCGACAACGGCAACCACGTCGTCGACTGCCGCTTCGCCGCGCCCTTCGACCCCGAGGAGCTGGCGGCCGAGATATCGGCGCTGCCTGGGGTCGTGGAGCACGGCCTGTTCCTCGGCATGGCCGACCTGGCCTTCGTGGCCGGCGAGGGCGGCGTGCGCCGCCTGGGGGGCCCCGCATGATCGTGGCCGTGGGCCTCGACCTCGTCGAGATCGCCCGCGTGCGGCGCGCCGCCGAGAACCACCCTGACCGCTTCCTGAGACGCTGCTTCCACCCCGACGAGCTGGCGGACCTGGTCGGGCGCAAGGACGTCTACCCGGGCCTGGCGGCGCGCTTCGCCGCCAAGGAGGCGTTCGCGAAGGTGTGGCAGGGCTCCCTCGGCTGGCGTGACGTCTGGATCGCCAAGGAGGGGCCGCGACCCGTGCTGAAGGCCAGCCCCGGCCTGGCCGCGGCCATGGAGCGCGAGGGCCTCGTGGCGCACGTCTCGCTGTCGCACGCGGTGGACCACGCCGCCGCCGTGGTCGTGCTGGAGCGCCGCGACACGGAGGGGCCGGCGTGAGCGAGGGCGGCACGACCCACGTGGTCGCCTACACCGACGGTTCGTGCGACACCGGTTCGGGCCGCGGTGGCTGGGCCTACCTGCTGCGGTTCGGCGCGCGCGAGCGACGGGCCTCAGGCTTCGAGCCGAACACGACCAACAACCGCATGGAGCTGACGGCGGCTGTGCGCGCCCTGGAGGCGCTGAACCGGCCGTGCCGCGTCACCGTGGTCACCGACAGCGAGTACCTGAAGAAGGCGTTCACCGACGGCTGGCTGGAGAAGTGGCAGAGGAACGGCTGGAAGACCGCCTCGCGTCAGCCGGTGAAGAACCAGGACCTGTGGGAGCGCCTGCTGGAGCTCACGAGCATGCACGAGGTGGAGTGGTCGTGGACGCGCGGGCATGCCGGCCACAGGGAGAACGAGCTCGTCGACTCCATGGCGCTGGAGGCCAGGCGCACCGGGCGCGGCGTCGTCACGTCCACCTGAGGCCAGGGCCTGCGGCTGGACCCGGCGGGCTACCCGGCGAGCTCGGCCAGGAAGCGTGCCAGCACGTCGAGGCCCAGCGGCAGCGACTCGACGTCCACCCACTCCGAGAGCGTGTGGGCGCCGCCGCCCCGGTAGGCGCCGAGAGCTATGGCGCTCAAGCCGACGGCCATGGCGGCGTTGGCGTCGGTGCTGGCGGGCGCCAGCGAGGGCGCGATGCCCGAAGCGGCCAGCGCCCGCGATGCCGCGGCCACCAGCTTGGCGTTCTCGCTCACGCCGGCCGGGCGCGCGCCCACGCGGCGCACGGTCAGGCCGCAGCCCGTCTCCGCCGCCACCTTCTCGACCTCGGCCCGGCAGGCCTCCCAGAGCAGGTCGAGCGTGCGCTGGTCCACGCTGCGCAGGTCGAGAGCGAAGCCCGCCTCGGCGGCTATCGAGTTCACGCTCGTGCCGCCCCACACGAGCCCGACGTTCAGGCTCGAGCGCGGCTCCTTCGGCACGGGCAGCGCCGCCAGCCGGGCGATCGCCTTCCCAACTGCGTGAACGGCGCTGGGGCTCGGGTAGTCGCCCCAGGAGTGCCCGCCGGCGGTCGACAGGAGCACCTCATGCCGCAGCGAACCGACGGCCTGGGCGCATATCGAGCCCAGGTGGCCGTCGAAGGCCACGAAATGGTCGATGCGCTCCTTGAGGTCGGCGACGACCTGCCGCGCACCCCTGAGGTCGCCTGCGCCCTCCTCGCCCACCGTGGCCGCGACGATGAGGCGCGGGCGCGGCTCCGGCAGGCCCTGTACGTAGGCGGTGAGCAGGGCCAGGCCGGCGGCGTCGTCGCCCACCCCGGCCCCCGCGAGCCTGTTGCCGTCGCGGCGCACCGTGACGTCGGTGCCCTCGCCGAACACGCTGTCCAAGTGGGCGGCCACGAGGACCACCGGCCCCTCGCCGCCGGGCACCTCGGCCACCACGTTGCCGGCGGCGTCGCGGCGCGGCTCGAGGCCCGCCTCGCGCCACAGCTCGGTGACCAGCCGCGCCCTGCCCTCCTCGGCGAAGGTGGGCGCAGGGGTCTCGGCCAGCTTGACGACGAGGTCGACCAGGTGGTCGACGAGCCAGGCGTCGGACCTCTCCCCTAGGGTTCGGCTCACGTGTCGGCGCCGTCCTGCAGCGTGGCGATGCCCTCGCGCAACGCGTACAGGGCGGCTTGCGTGCGGTTGTTCAGCCGGAGCTTGGAGAAGATCTCGGTGAGCCTGTTCCTGACGGTCTTCTCCGAGACGCCCAGGCTCTCGGCGATCTCCTGGTTCGTGGCGCCCTGCGCGAGGTGCCTGAGGATCTCCTCCTCGCGCTCGGTGAGCTCGCTGATCTTGTGGTCGGGGTGGTCGGGCAGGTCGCCGTACTTGCGGAACTCGGCCAGGATCTCCGCGGCCATCTCGGCGTTCAGCAAGGTCTCGCCGGCCGCGACGCGGCGGATCGCCTCGCTGAGCTCGTCGGCGCCGGAGTCCTTGAGCATGTAGCCGCGGGCGCCCGCCTTTATGGCCTCGAACACGTACCGGTCCTGCCGGTACATGGTCAGGATGATCACCTTGGCGTCGGCCTGCTCGGCGAGGATCGCCTTCGTCGCCGCCACGCCGTCGACGTCGGGCATCTGTATGTCCATGAGGATGACGTCCGGCTTGGTCTCGATGGCGTGCCTTATGGCTTCCCGGCCGGTGGACGCCTCGCCGATGACCCGGAAGCCCTCCTCGGTCTCGAGGAGGCTGCGCAGGCCCTGCCGGAACATGGCGTGGTCGTCGCAGAGCAGTATCCGCGTCATGCCCAACTGTACTCCGCGGACACGAGGGAGCGGCGAGGTGCCGCTGGCGGTGCCGCGCCCGGACGTACGGCACAGCGCGACACCCGGGGCGTGGTGGTACCCTGGCGTCCGCAGCTGCCGGGCACGCCGGGCCGGCCACGCCTCCGAACAGCCTCACCGGGCCGGTGGCCTGGTCGGCGCGGGGTGCCCGGCAGCTGTCCTTGGGGCGCCGCCCAACGAGCGGCCGACCCCACCCAGAGCTAGAGATCGGAGGATCCATGGCACACCCGAAGGGTGTCCTGCTGGAACGTGCGCAGAAGCTGGGGCTCGAGAGGCCCGAGTTCCGCACGGCACGCACCGGCCCGGAGCACGAGCCGGTGTTCATCACCGACGTGGTGCTGAACGGCGAGGTCATAGGCACCGGCCAGGGCGGCACCAAGCGCACGGCCGAGAAGCACGCAGCCGAGGAGGCGCTGGCGGCCCTGGAGTCGCGTCAGGAGCGGGCGGCCAAGGGCGGCAAGGCCAAGGACAAGGCGCCGGCCAAGCCCGAAGGCAAGTCCGCGCCGAAGGGGCCCGAAGGCAAGCCCGGTGCCAAGGGCGCCCCTGCGGCCAAGGGCCAGGAGCCCAAGCCCGCCGCGAAGGCCGAGCCCAAGGCCGCTGCCGCGAGCAAGGCCCCTGCCGTCGCCCAGACCAAGCCGGCGCCGGCCGCGCCCGCCCAGACGGCGGACGTCCCCGCGGTCGCCGAAGAGGAAGAGCCTTTCGACGGTCCTTGGCCGATGTTCGACGACCTCCTGGCGGCAGTGGTCACGGTCGCCGAGCGCCGCGTCTTCGCCGACCTGCGCGGGGAGGACGCCCGCGTGGCCATACGCGACTTCTCGCTGGCCCTCTACAAGGAGCTGCTGTTGGGCCTGGGCGAGATCGAAGAGGTAGACGAGGAAGAGTGAGCGTGGGCGCCGGGCCGCTGGGTCCGCCGCGGCGCCAAGCCGGCCCTCAGCCGGCCCGCTTGGCGAAGCGCTCGATGCTCCGGAGCAGGGCCGTCGCCTTCTCACGCACCAGCATCTCGCGCAGTGTAGGGCTGCCGGCGAAGCTCGACGTGCCGTGCAGCTCGATGATGTCCACGGCCTTGGCGCTGAAGGCCGACAGCGGCGTGGTCATGGTGATGCCGGCCGTGCTCTCGGGCGTGGCCGGCTCGAGCCTGAAGAGGTCGTCGTCCAGGCCGCCCGCGCGGGGGTTGACCACCACCACGACGTCGCCGTCGTTGGTCCTCACCAGGTAACGCCGCTCTTCCCGCTCGGTCGCCTGCTCCATGGGTCAAGCAGGCTATCACGGACGCCCGGCGAGCCAAGCAGCCAGGCGCGATGGCGCTGGCCCACGGATGCGCCTCTGGCCCGACCTGCGCGCCAGATGACAGACTGGCCCGATGAGCGGTCTCCTCGCATCCCAACCCGGACTGGCCGTGGCGGCGATCATCTCGCTCGGCGTCGCCGCCCAGTGGCTGGCCTGGCGCTGGCGCGTGCCCGCGATCCTCCCGCTGCTCGCCACCGGCTTCCTGGTCGGTCCCGTGTTGGGCCTACTCAGACCGTCCGAGGTCTTCCCCGCCCAGCTCTTCTTCCCCCTGGTGTCGCTGGCCGTCGGGCTCATCCTCTTCGAGGGCGGCCTCACCCTGCGCTTCGCCGAGATCCGAGAGACCCGGCGGGTGGTCTTCAACCTCGTCACCTGGGGCGGCCTCGTCACCTGGGCCGGCGCCGCGCTGGCGGCACACCTGCTGGCCGGCATCGACCTGCAGCTGGCCCTGCTCTTCGGCGCCCTGGTGATGGTCACGGGCCCCACGGTCATCGGGCCCCTGCTGCGCATCGTCAGGCCCGTCTCGAACGTGGCCAGCGTCCTCAAGTGGGAGGGCATAGTCATCGACGCGGTGGGGGCGCTGGTGGCGGTGCTCGTGCACGAGTCGCTGGTGTTGCGCCAGAGCGGCGAGCCCCTGGCCAGCATCGTGGTGCTCCTGCTGCGCTTCCTCTTGGTGGGCGTCGTCGCGGGCGCCGCCGGGGGTGCCGCGCTGGCCTGGCTGCTCAAGCGCCGCGCCGTCCCCGACTACCTCGTGAACGTGGTGGCGCTGGCGCTCCTCTTCGCCACCTTCGCCTTGGCCAACGCGCTGTCCTCCGAAGCGGGCCTGCTCGCCGCCGTGGTCATGGGCATCATCGTCGCCAACGCCGGCGTGCCCGACCTCGACTCGCTGTTGACGTTCAAGGAGGACCTCACGGTCCTCTTCGTGAGCGTCCTCTTCATCACCCTGGCCGCCAACGTCTCGCGCGAGGCGGCGCTGGCCGCCCTCTCCTGGCAGACCCTGGCCGTCGTCGTCGTGGTCCTCCTGGTCCTGAGGCCCCTCGACGTGATGCTGTCGAGCATCGGCTCCACGCTCTCCTGGCGCGAGCGGGCATTCATATCCTGGGTGGGGCCCCGCGGCATCGTCGCCGCGTCGGTGACGTCCCTCCTGGCCTCGCGGCTGCTCGACGAGGGCATCGCCGGCGCCGAGGCGCTGGTGCCCCTCGTGTTCGCCGTCATCGTCGTGAGCGTGCTCCTCGCCAGCCTCACCGCCAAGCCCCTCGGCGTGCGCCTGGGCGTGGCCGACCCCGACCCGCAAGGCATCCTCTTCCTCGGCGCCCATCCGGTCGCGCGTCACCTCGCCAAGCGTCTGGCCGAGCGCGGCCTGCCCGTGCTCCTGGCCGACACCAACGCGGCCAACGTGGCGGCGGCGCGCGAGGAGGGCCTGCCGACGTTCCACGGCAGCCTGCTGTCTGACGCCAACGACGACAAGCTCCGCCTCTCGGGCATCGGCCGGCTGCTGGCGCTCACCTCTAACGACGAGGCCAACGCGCTCACGGCCGTGAAGTTCCGCCGGGAGTTCGGCAAGGACAACGTCTACCAGCTGTCCCCCAAGGAGCACGTGCCCGCGGGCAACAGGCTCGGCGGGGAGAACCGCGGCCTCTGGCTCTCCCTCGGCGGGGTGTCCTACGACAGGCTGGAGCGCCTCTACGGCGGCGGAGCGGAGCTGGTGGAGGTGGAGCTAGCGCCAGAGCGCACGCTCGCCGACGTCGTGGAAGCGGGCGGCGAGGGCACGGTGCCCCTGTTCGTGGCGCGCGACGGGTCCGTCGACGTGGTCTCGGAGACCACCGACCCGGCGCGGATCGACGACGGTACCCTCCTGGCCTTCATGGGGCCGCGGGACTGAGGGGCCGCGGGAATGACCGTCCGCGGCCTGGTCCCCCTGCTGGATGGATGAAGGGCCGACGCTACTCGCTGGCCTCGTCGAGGAACTGCTGCAGCTTCGCGACGTTGACGGTGATGGGCGAGCGGCGGCGGCGGACGGCCCCGTACTCGAGGAGCCGGGCCAGGCAGTGGCTCACCGTTTCGCGCGTGGCCCCGATCATCTTGGCCAGGTCCTGCTGCGTGAGGTTCAGGTCGATGACGGTGCCGCGCTCCGACTCCACGCCGAAGTCGTTGGCCAGGCGCAGGAGCAGGTTCGCCAGGCGGCCAGGGGCGTCGAACGCGCCGACCTCGGCCTGCCACTGCTGAGCCTGCCAGAGGCGCGTGCTCATCACCTGGATGAACTTCATGGCGATCTTCGGGTGCTGCTGGAGGAGCCGCTGGAACTCCTGCTCGGGCATGACGATGAGCGTGGTGTCCACGACCGCCTCGGCCTGGTTGGGCCGGCGCTCGCTCTCGAGTAGGAGCAGCTCGCCGAAGATGTCGTACTGACCGAGCAGCCCGAGGATCATCTCCTTGCCGTTCGGGAAGTACATGGAGATCTTGACCATGCCGTCCCGCACGAAGTACAGGGCGTCGGCAGGGTCCTCCATGTGGTAGATGATCTCGCCGGCCGCGTAACGCTTGTAGGGCGTGATGCGCGTGATCTTCTCAAGCTCGTCCGGCGTGAGGTCCTGGAACAGCTTGGTGTTCTTCAGATGCCAGACCAGGCTCGGGTACTGGCTAGAACTCGAATCGGTCATCCACCGCCCCTCTCGACTCGCGCCCCGACGACCCGCCGGGGTCGGCCCTCCGGGCCGCCGTGATCAACGATGCTCACAAATCTAACTCAATCCTCAGCCGCGCTCCCACCCGCCGCGGCCATGGCGTCCGACAACCGCATCGACCGCTCGTAAGCCTCGAGGCTCAGGTAGTCGCCCACCTTGAGGCCGTCCACGAAGACGGTGGGCGTGCCGGTGAGGCCCAGCTCCTGCACGGCGAGGCGGTAGGACTCCTCGACCACCTCGCTGAAGCGCCCCGTCCGCACGCACATCGGCAGCTCCGCGGCGGCCAGCCCGGCCTCGCTGGCGATGGCCACGAACTCCTGGAGCGGGTCCGGCAGCCGCGACCAACGCGCCTGCTGGGCGAAGAGGGCCGCGGTGAAGGCCCAGTAGGCGTCCTCGCCCGCCTGCGCTCCGCCCGCGGCGCCGGCCTCGGCGGCCACGCACTCGGCGGCCTCGGCGGCGACCGTGGCGTTGGGGTGGATGCTCTTGAGGGGGAAGTGGTGCACCTCGAAGCGCACGTCGCCGCGCTCCAGCAGCGACCGGATCAGCGGCATGCCCCGGGCCGAGAAGTTGGCGCAGAACGGGCACTGCAGGTCGGTGAACTCGCGCACGACGTAGCGGGCGTCGGCCGGGCCGAGCACGTGGGCGGGCGGCCCGAACAGCTCCTCCGGCACGGACTGCGGCTCAAAGCGGACGCGCACGCGCGCAGGCGTGCCCGGCGTCACCTCCACCGTCATCAGGTACTCCTGCACCTGCACCGCTACCGCGCCAGCGCCTTCCAGCTCCGCCGTGCGCGTGCGGAAGAAGTCGGTCACGGGGGAGGCGATGTCCAGCCCGTAGCCGCTGGCGGCGCCCACCAGGGCCCCGAGGAAGCGGGCGTTGGCGTCGGTGAGGTCGCCCTCTCCCTCCAGCGCCACGGCCACGCCCAGCGCCTCCTCGATCTCGAAAGCGAACCCGGAGGCCGACTCGTGGCCATCGTCCGCCGCGACGACGCCGTAGGCGTCGAGGTCCCCGAGTATGGAGTCGGGGCCGTAGCCCAGCTGCGCCCAAGCAGGGGCGGAGCCGGCCGCTAGCAGCGTGAGCGTGGCGAGGAGCCGTGCCGTGGGGCGGAACACGCGTCGCATGCCGCAGTCTATGAGCCTCGGCGGCCGCGCATGCCGGGTTCGCGCCACCGACGGGCTAGGCATGCGCCGTCCCTGTCAGGCCTCGTCCGCGCGCGTCAGCGGCACGCGCCGGCCGCCTGTCACCTCGTGGAGGACCGCGGCGTCGAGCTCGAGGAGGGCGGAGACGCCCCCGCCACCGGCGAACACGCTGCCGGTCTCGGGGACGGTGAGGGCGTCGAGCCATGTGGGCAGCTCTACGCGGTGGCCGAACGGCGGCATGGCCCCCACGCGGAAGCCGGTGATGAGGAGCGCCTCGTCAGGCGTGGCGAAGCGCAGCTGCTTGCGGCTGACGCCGAGGACCGTGGCCAGCGCCGGGTAGGAGACGCGGCTCTCCCCCGCCGCCACCACGAGGAGCGGCTCCTCCCGCGCCATGAAGACGAGGCTCTTGACGATCCGGGCCGGCTCGGTGCCCACCGCTTTGGCGGCGTCTGGCACCGTGGGCGTGGGCACGTCGAGGTGGTGAAGGCGTGCCGGCACGCCGTGCCGGGCGCAGAACCCCTCGAGGTCCCACTCGGTTAGGGCTGGCGGCTGGGCCATGGCCAGCAGTGTAATCGCGCGGCATCGCGGCTAGGACGGCGTTCATGAGACCCCGTGGTAGCTTGGTTCGATGCTCGAGGTGCCCGAGTCGTTCCACGAGCTCGTCCAGCGCGAGCGGGAGGCGATCACCGACCTCCAGGTGCTCCTCGCCCGCCTCGGCGCCGACGAGGAGCACCTCGGCGACGTGCGCACGGCCCTCGCCGACCTCGACGGCCTGTTCATGATCGTCGTGGCCGGCGAGTTCAACGCCGGCAAGTCGAGCCTGCTGAACGCCCTCCTCGGGGAGACGGTGATGCCAGAGGGCGTCACGCCCACCACCGACAGGATCACCGTCGTCACTCACGGCGAGCGCCCCTCCGAGCGCGCCGAGGGCACGGCCGTCGTCTACCGGACCCACCCGGCGCCGCTCCTCCAGGACATCGCGCTCGTCGACACGCCGGGCACCAACGCCATAGTCACGCGGCACCAGGAGCTCACCGAGCGCTTCGTGCCCCGCGCCGACCTGCTCCTCTTCGTGACCTCGGCCGACCGGCCGTTCACCGAGAGCGAGCGGCGGTTCCTCGAGCTCATCGCCTCGTGGGGCCGCAAGGTCGTCATGGTCGTCAACAAGGTCGACATCCTCGACACCGACGAGCAGCGCGCCGAGGTCGAGCGCTACGTGCGCGAGAACGCCCGGCAGACGTTGAGCGTCACCCCCGACGTGTTCCTCGTGAGCGCCAAGCGCGCCGAACGGGCGCGGGAGGCCGGCGACGACGCGGCCCTCGAAGCTTCGGGCGTGCCCGCGCTGCAGCGGGCCGTCGCCGAGAGGCTGGGCGCCGAGCGGCCGCGGCTCAAGCTGCTGTCGCCCCTGGGCGTGGCGCAGCGGCTCGTGAGCCTGCACCAGGACCAGCTCGCCGCGCGCCTGGCGTTGCTCACCGACGACAGCGCGAGCCTCGAGGAGATCGAGCGCCAGAGCCGCCAGTTCGACAGGGACATGCGGCGCGAGTTCGAGGGCCACGCCCTGCGCATCAAGGACATCGTGAGGGACGTCAAGGAGCGCGGCGACGCGTTCTTCGACGACATCGTGCGCTTCCGCCGCATCCCCAAGCTCGTCAACAGCAAGGCGGTGCAGGAGGAGTTCGAGAAGCGCGTCCTCATGGACACGGAGCAGCGCATCGAGCGGGCCGTGTCCGACCTCGTCGACTGGTTCATCGAGCGCAACCTCCGCTTCTGGGAGGACGTGATGCGCTTCGTCAACGAGCGCGCGTCGGCCGCCGAGGACCGGGTGATCGGCGAGGTGGGCGGGCGCTTCGAGTACGACAGGCGCGCGCTCGTGCGGTCCCTCGGCGAGCGCGCCCAAGAGGCCATGACCACCTACGACGACAACAAGGAGGCCCGCCGCCTGGCCGACGACCTGCAGCAGGCGGTGTTCCGCACCGGCCTCTTCAACGTCACGGGCATCGGCCTCTCGGCCGCCGTGCTCGCGTTCATCTCCACGGCGGCGCTGGACGTGACCGGCGTCCTTCTAGGCATCACCCTCGTGGGCGTGGGCCTCTTCGTGTTGCCGCGCCAGCGCGCCAAGGCCAAGCGCGACCTGGCGGAGAAGATGCGCGAGCTCGAGGAGGCGCTGGTTGCGGGCCTGTCCCGCCAGTTCGAGGACGAGCTCGAGCGCTCGCGGGAGAAGCTGGCCGGCGCCATAAGCCCCTACACGCGGTTCGTGCGCTCCGAGTTCGACCGCCTGCAGGACTTGGGTCGCGAGCTCGACGAGATGAGCGTGCGCCTCGCTGCCTTGCGCGGCGAGGTCGAGGCGCTGGAGTAGACTCTCCGCCATGACCGTGAAGACGGCTCCCCGCGTGGCGTTCCAGGGCGTCGCCGGGGCGTTCAGCGAGGAGGCGGCCCTGGCGTTCGCGCCGCACGGCGAGGCGATCGGCTTCCCCAGCTTCGAGGAAGCCTTCTACGCCACCGTGCGCGGCCAGTGCGACTACGCCTGCCTGCCCGTCGAGAACAGCCTGGCCGGCTCCATCAACCAGACCTACGACCTGCTCACCGACTCCATGCTGATGGTCGTGGCGGAGCGGGTGGTGCGCGTGCACCACAACCTGCTGGTGCCGCCCGGCACCAGGCTCGAGGACGTGAAGCGCGTCTACAGCCACCCGCAGGCCCTGGCGCAGTGCCAGAAGTTCCTCAGGCAGCACGGCTTCGAGGCCGTCACCGACTACGACACGGCGGGTGCCGCCAAGCTGCTCACCAAGCGCGAGCCGGGCAGCGCCGCGATAGCCTCCCGCCGCGCCGCGGAGACCTACGGTCTCGAGATCGTGGCCGAGCGCATCGAGGACCTCAGCTTCAACTTCACGCGCTTCTTCGTCCTAGGCCACGCCGAGCGTCCGCCCGAGCCGGGCCGGCAGCACAAGACGAGCCTCGTCCTGGCCACGCACCACAGGCCCGGCGACCTGGTGGCGTGCCTGCAGGTCTTCCCCGAGCACGGCATCAACATGACCAAGCTCGAGTCTCGCCCGCGCCGCGACAAGCCCTGGAGCTACCTCTTCTACGTCGACATCGAGGGCCACGTGGCCGAACCGGCGGTCGCCGCCGCGCTCACCGGCCTGATGCGCCGGGCCGCGTTCGTCAAGTACCTGGGCAGCTACCCCGCCGCGGAGCCCGTCGAGATCGACTGAGCCGGGACCCCTGCGTCACGGCGCCGGCAACGGCACCACCTCCACCCCCATGGACATGGCCGTCACAGGCTCGCCCGGGTACCAGAGCGTGCGCGAGCGGTAGAGCCCCCTCCACGGGGCACGCAGCACCTCCGTGTAGCCCCTGACGACGTCGAGGAGCCACAGCTCCCTCACCCCGGCGGCGGCGTACAAGGGCGCTCTCACTTCGTGGGCCTCGCGGCCCATCACCACCTCCGCGACCAGGACCGCGGACGCCGGCTCGTACGAGCCGCCTACGCCCAGGTGCGGCTCGCGGCCCTGCGCCGACGCAGGGAAGACGGCCACGTCGGCCCTCAGCAGGTCCCAGGGGCTCAGCCGCAGCGGCGCCGCGTGCATGGCCAAGAACCCAGCGCTCACGACGGCATCATCGCGGAGCTGGGCCGAGAGGTGGGCGAGGACGGCGGCCTCCTTGGGCGAGGGGGAGCGGCCCGGGCGCGCCCGGCCGTCCACGAGCTCGGCTCGGGGCCCCTCGGCGAGCGAGCCGGCCCTCACCGCCGCCAAGAAGGCGGCCACGGTGACCTGGGGCAGCCGCGTCCTCTGCATGACGGCAGCCTGCCGCAGCAGCGAGGGAGCCGCGCAGGGCGCCTGGCGACGTGCCGACCGTCTCTAGTCAGGCGTCCGTCATCCGCGGTTCACTGGCGGTGGCCGGCGCCGGTGATACACTCCGCCGGATAAAGATGCCGCGGCGTGAAGACATACACAAGATCCTGATAATCGGCTCCGGGCCCATAGTCATAGGCCAGGCCGCCGAGTTCGACTACTCCGGCACGCAGGCCTGCAAGGCCCTGCGGGCGGCGGGCTTCGAGGTCGTGCTCATAAACTCGAACCCCGCCACGATCATGACCGACCCGGACGTGGCCGACAGGACGTACGTCGAGCCCCTCACGCCCGAGTTCGTCACCGAGGTCATCCGGGTGGAGCGCCCCGACGCCCTCCTCCCCACCCTCGGCGGCCAGACGGCGCTGAACCTCGCCGCCAGGCTGCACGAGGAAGGCGTCCTGGAGCGCTTCGGCGTGAAGCTGATCGGCGCCAACTACGCCGCCATCCAGAAGGGCGAGGACCGCAAGCTCTTCCAGGAGGCCATGACCCGCATCGGCCTCAAGACGCCGGCTGGGCGCATGGTCACCACGCTCGAGGAGGCCCTCGAGTTCGTGAGGACGATCGGCTACCCGGCCATCGTCAGGCCGAGCTTCACGCTGGGCGGCACTGGCGGCGGCATAGCGCGCGACGAGGCCGAGTTCGTGAGCATCGTCCGCCAGGGCTTGCACGACTCCCCCGTGGGCAGCGTGCTCGTGGAGCAGTCGGTACTCGGGTGGAAGGAGTACGAGCTCGAGGTGATGCGCGACTCCAACGACACGGTCGTCATCATCTGCTCGATAGAGAACTTCGACCCGATGGGCGTGCACACCGGCGACAGCATCACCGTCGCCCCGGCGCAGACGCTCTCCGACAAGGAGTACCAGCGTCTGCGCGACGCGTCCATCGCGATCATCCGCGAGATCGGCGTCGACACGGGCGGCTCGAACATCCAGTTCGCCGTGAACCCCGACGACGGCGACTTCATCGTCATCGAGATGAACCCGCGCGTGTCGCGGTCGTCGGCGCTGGCCTCCAAGGCCACCGGCTACCCGATCGCCAAGATCGCCGCGCTGCTGGCCGTGGGCTACCACCTCGACGAGCTGCCCAACGACATCACCAAGGAGACGAAGGCGGCGTTCGAGCCGACCATCGACTACGTCGTCACCAAGGTGCCGCGCTTCGCCTTCGAGAAGTTCCCCGGCACGCCCGACGACCTGGGCACGCAGATGCGCTCCGTCGGCGAGGTCATGGCCATCGGCCGCACCTTCAAGGAGTCGCTGCTGAAGGCCGTGCGCTCGCTGGAGCTGGACGTGCGCAGCGAGACGGCGGACCTCTCCGACGCCGAGCTGGAGGAGCGCCTGCGCCCCAACCCCCGCCGCCTCCCGGCTCTCATCGAGCTGCTGAGGCACGGCCGGTCCGTCCAGGCGCTGCACCACATCACCGCCATCGACCCCTGGTTCCTCTCTCAGCTCGCCGAGATCGTCTCCGCCGAGCAGGAGGTCAGGGCCGCCGGCGACCCGGCCGAGTGGGGCTGGGAGCTGTGGCGCGAGGTCAAGCGCCTCGGCTTCTCGGACGGCGACATCGCCGCGCTCACGGGCAAGCCGGCTGCCGAGGTGAGGCGCCTGCGCCTCGCCAAGGAGCAGGCGCCCGTCTACAAGACGGTCGACACCTGCGCCGCCGAGTTCGAGGCCTACACGCCCTACCTCTACTCGACGTACGAGTGGGAGGACGAGGCGCCGCCCACCGACCGCAAGAAGGTCGTGATCCTCGGCTCCGGCCCCAACCGCATCGGCCAGGGCGTGGAGTTCGACTACGCCACGGTGCACGCCGTCTGGGCGCTGCAGGAGGCCGGGTTCGAGACGATCATGGTGAACTCGAACCCCGAGACCGTCTCCACCGACTACGACACCGCCGACAGGCTGTACTTCGAGCCCCTCACCCTCGAGGACGTGCTCAACGTCATCGAGCACGAGAAGCCGGAAGGCGTGATCGTGCAGCTCGGCGGCCAGACGCCCCTCAAGCTCGCCCGCGGCCTGGAGGAGGCCGGCGTGCCCATCTGGGGCACATCGGCGGCGGCCATCCACGCCGCCGAGGACCGCGACGCGTTCCACGCGCTCTGCCAGGCCCTCGGGATCCCGCAGCCCGAGGGGGGCGTCGCGGCCAAGCCCAGCGAGGCCGCGGCGCTCGCGGCCCGCATCGGCTACCCGGTGATGGTGCGGCCCAGCTACGTGCTGGGCGGCCGCGCCATGAAGGTCGTGCGCTCCGAGGCGGAGCTGGACGCCTACCTCCAGGACGTCTACTCCGAGCTGCCCGGCGAGCCCAGCGTGCTGGTGGACGAGTACCTGGAGGGCGCCGTCGAGGTCGACGTCGACGCCATCTCCGACGGCGAGACCACCGTGGTGGCTGGGATAATGGAGCACGTCGAGGCGGCCGGCGTCCACTCGGGCGACAGCGCCTGCGTGACCCCGCCGGTGCACCTCTCAGCCGACGCCGTCACCACCATCACCGAGCACACGAAGAGGCTGGCGGAGGCCATCGGCGTGCGCGGGCTCATCAACGTGCAGTACGTGGTGAAGGACGGCCGCGTCTACGTCATCGAGGCGAACCCCCGCGCCAGCCGCACCATCCCCTACCTCTCCAAGGCCATCGGCCACCCGCTGGCCAAGTACGCCGCTCTGGTGGCGGCCGGCAGGAAGCTCAAGGACATCGGCTTCACCGAGGCGCCGCGGCCCGCGGTCTACAGCGTCAAGGAGGCGGTGCTGCCGTTCCTCAAGTTCCGCAGCGTGCTGCCGGTCCTGGGGCCCGAGATGCGCTCCACGGGCGAGAGCATGGGCATCGACGCCGACCCCTACGTGGCCTACTACAGGGCCGCGCTGGGCGCCGGCTCGCGCCTGCCGCTGAAGGGCTCCGTGCGCCTCATCGGTGACGGGCTCCAAGAGGCCGCCGACAGGTTCCGCGACCTCGGGTTCACCGTCGCCACCGGCGAGCTGCCGCGTAACGTGGAGCGCGACTACGACCTGCTCGTAGACGTCGCGCACACCCACGAGCTGCGGCGCGCGCTGGAGGACGGCTTGCCGTACGTGACGACTCGCGAGGCCGCCCGCTGGACGCTCGACGCCATCGCGGCCGCGCAGCGCGCCCGCGCCAAGGGCCCGCTGCCGGTGACGGCGCTGCAGGACCTCACGCGCCGCACGGCTGACGTCGCTGGTTGAGAGGGGCCTAGACGCTAGGACGAAGAGGTCCCTAGGCCCTCGGACGGGCCAGCGGGACGCTCGGCCGTAGCACCGACTAGCGGTGCTCTCGGCCCTCAGGCCGAGATGCCGCCCGTGGCCGGGCCTTCCTCGCCCGCGCCGTCCAACAGGTCCTCGTCTTCCTCGAGGAGCAGAGGCTCTCCCGTGCCGGTCAGGCGCTCCGTCTTGCGTTCCGGGAGCCTCTCGCGCAGTGACAGCGCGTAGCTGGAGAGCGTCTCGAGAGCGGCCCCCACGGGCTGGCGCAGGACGAACTCGCCGGTGTCGACCCGTGCCAGCAGCGAGAACGGCGCCGCCGACAGGCGCTCGAGCATGGCCAGCACCTTGTCGCGCGGCAGCGACACCTCGGAGACCAGGTCCTCGAGCAGGAACACCGTCGGCGCGCGCAGCAGGCTCAGGCGCGTGAGCACCTCGGAGAACGCCCCGCGCTCGGCCAGGCGCTCCGAGACCCGGGCCTCGAAGCGCTCCAGCCCGGCCTCGAAGAGGCCGTCGCGCTCGAAGTGGGGCTCCAGGTCGACGGGCGACAGAGGCAGGCTCTTCTGCAGCGCGGCCACCCTCTCGAGGCCCTGCCAGCTCCACAGCGTGGCGCGCGCCAGCTCCGCCGGGCCGGTGAGGCGGACCAGCGGCTGGTGCTCGCCGACGACCGCCAGGTGGCGGTAGTCGAGGGTCCGGCGCTTGGACAGCAGGTCGGCCCAGTCGACGCGCTCGGTGCGCGACAGGAGCTGCACGAGGACCTTGTAGCCGCGCCTGCCCATGTTGGCGACGAGGCTCACCTGGCCCCTCGCGAGCGGCTCGACGGCGAAGCCTAGCGGCGTGACGAGCCGGCGCAGCCTGTCGGTGAGGGCGACGGCCTCGACGTAGGCGTCCTCCTCCTCGTCGAGCGCCACGGCGTGCGGGCGCGACGGCGCCGGGGTGCGGCGCTCGTGCACGGTGAAGGCCTCGTCCTTGGCCTCGTGCCGGGCCGCCTCTGCCTGCGCCCAGAGACCGGGCTGCGCCGGCGCGGCGGAGAGCCCGCCGCCGACGTGCTCGAGGCCGCCTGGAGAGGACATGCCCAGCGGGGCGCCGGAGTGAAGCGCCGTGGCCTGGGACTCGAAGGCGGGGCGGCCCCCGGCGAACGGCGCGACGGCCTCGGGCACCGACGCCTCCACCTCTTCCTCGACGGTGGCGCCGACGGCCACGAGGCTTTCCTCTTCCTTTTCCCGCTCGCTGGCCTGGGCGGCCGCTGGCGCGACGCGCTGGGGCGGGGCCTCCACCGCGTCGATCTCGGCGGCGGTGCCCAGGTCCACCCACCGCCCCTCGCGCTGGGTGAACCGGCCGTCGGCCTCCAGGGCCGCCGCCAGGTCCACTTCCTCGGGTACGCCGTAGTAGGCGCGGATCTCCTGCACGGTCATGCGCAGGCTCGACTGGCTGAGCTCGTCGAGGAGCTGAGCGACGCCCGCGGGGGTGGCGAAGTCGGGCGTGCGCGGGCGGGCCACGGCCGTGATGGCGATGGCGCCGTCATCCTGGGCGCGCACGAGCAGCTCGTCGTTGACCGCGAGCCCGTGCGCCCTGTAGAGCTCGCCGAGGCCCGAGACGGTCCGGGGCGGGGTGAAGGCGAGCTCGAGCTCCTGGCCTGTCTTGGCGTCTACGGCCCTGAGCGGGCCCTCGTGGAACAGCCCAACGACCTTCTGCGGCAACGTCATGGTGCCGCTGCGCAGGCAGTAACGCGTCAGCGGGTAGCGGAACTCTCGTGACATCTCACGCCTCCCCGGCGAGTCCACGGCAGCCCTCCCCCGGACCGAGGGCGCAGGCGCGCTTGGTGGCTCGACGAAGTGTAACAAGCCACAGACGGCGGCCCCCGGCTGTGGTCGCTGGGGCCGCCGCCTGAGGGTGCTCAGCCGAAGACGAGGCGCCGGCGCTTGCGCTTGGGGGCGGGCGCCGCGACCGGAGCGGGGGTCTCCCGGGCGGCGGGCGCAGGCTCAGGCCTGCGCTCGGGGGTCGCCTTCGCGGGCGCGGCCGCCGGCTTGTCCTTCTCGAGGGCCGGGGCTGGCACGGGCTTGACCTCGGCCTCTTGAGCGGCCGGAGCCGGGGCGGGCTTGCCGCGCTGGCGGCGGCCCTTGCCCTTTGTCGCCTCCTCGGCGGCCTTCACGGCGGCGCTCGGGGCGGAGCGGCGGCCCAGGAAGTCCGGGTCTATGCCGTCCTTCGACGGGTCCTTCAGCTTCTTCGGCCGCTTGGTGCGGGCGGGGGCCTCCTCGGTCTCCGGCACCGTCACCTCCATGGACGCCGGCACGAGGTCGATCTGCCGCTGCGTGGGGTTGGCGGCCATGATCTTCACCTCGACGCGGTCGCCCATCCTGTACCGCTTGCGGGTGTGCTTGCCCATGAGCATCAGGGAGTCCTCGAGGAAGATGTAGTAGTCGTCCTCGAGGTGGCTCACGTGCATGAGCCCCTCCACGCCGTTCGCCAGCGCCACGAAGACGCCGAAGTTCGTCACGCCCACGACCACGCCGACGAAGGTCTCGCCCACGTGCTCCTTGGCCCAGCGCGCGTGGTAGTAGCGCGTCAGGTCGCGTTCGGCCGACTCGGCCACGCGCTCGCGCTCGCTGGCGTGCTCGGCGAGCTGCGGGAAGTCGGTCTTCATGCGCTCCTTGAGGGTCGGCGACAGGCGGTGCTGGAGGATCGAGCGCACCACGCGGTGCACGACGAGGTCCGGGTAGCGCCTGATGGGGCTGGTGAAGTGCAGGTAGTTCTCGAACGCCAGCCCGTAGTGGCCGAGGTTCTCGCTGGAGTAGCGCGCCTGCTTGAGGCTCCTGAGCAGCAGCGTGTTGACGAGCTGCGACTCCGGCTTGCCAGCGGCCTGCCTGAGGATCGCCTGTAGGTCCTGCGGGCCGGCGTGCTCCAGGTCGAGGGTGTAGCCGAGCCGCGCCAGCGCCTTCTGGAGCGCCAGGATCTTCTCCTCGCTGGGGTCCTCGTGCACGCGGAAGAGGGCTGGCACGTCGCGCTTGGAGAGCTCCTCGGCGACCTTCCGGTTGGCCAGCAGCATCAGCTCCTCTATGAGCTGCCTGGCGGCGTCGCTGCGCACGGGCGTGACGTGCAGGGCTCCCTGCTCGTCCACGTCCACCTTGGCCTCCGTGAACTGGAAGTCGAGCGCGCCGGCGCCGATGCGCTGCTTGCGCAGCTCCTGCGTGAGGCTGAGGAGCACCTTGATGTCGCGCTCCAGCTTGCGCTTGCCGGGCGGCAGGCGGCCACCCTCGGCGAACTCCTGCACCTGGCCGTAGGTGAGACGGGCGTCCGACTGGATGACCGTCTCCTTGAGCTTGAACGCCTTCACCTCGCCGGTGCGCGTGATGTCCATGAACGCCGACAGGGCCAGGCGCGGCTCCCCCTCTACGAGGGAGCAGATGCCGTTCGACAGCTCCTCGGGCAGCATCGGCAGGACGCGGCCGGGCAGGTAGACGCTGGTGGCGCGCTGCTGGGCCTCCTTGTCGAGGCTCGTGCCCTCGGCGACGTAGTAGCTGACGTCGGCGATGTGCACGCCCACGCGCAGCAGGCCGTCCTTCTTGCCCTCGAGCCGCTCCACCGAGATGGCGTCGTCGAAGTCCTTGGCGTCCTCGCCGTCGATGGTGAAGGTGGGGACGTTGCGGTAGTCGGTGCGCCCCTCCATCATCTCGGGCGTCACCGTGGCCGGCACGGCCTTGGCCTCGGCCAGCGTGGCCGGGTCGAACTCGGCCTTGAGGCCGTACTTGACGATGACCGCGCGGGTCTCGACCTCGGGGTCGTCGGCCTCGCCGAGGACCTCGACCACCTCGCCGAACGGCTCGCGCTCGCCGGAGTCCTCTGGCCAGACCATGCGCGCGACGACGCGCATGCCGCCCTCGAGCTTGCCCACCGACTCGGGAGTGAGCAGCACGCGCTCCTGCAGCCGCGGCGAGTCGGGCCTGAGGATGGCGTAGCCGCGGGCGTACTCCAGGGTGCCCACGACGAGCTTGTTGTGGCGCTCGATGATGCGCACCACCTCGCCGCTGGGCCGGTCGCCCTCGGTGCGCAGGGGGTTCGGGCGGCAGAGCACGCGGTCGCCGTCCCAGGCGCCGCCGAGCCGGTCGGCGGGCACGAAGACGTCCTTGCCGCCGGCGTCGAGTATGACGAACCCGTAGCCGCCGCTCGTCACCTGCAGGCGGCCGGGCACGAGGTTCATCTCCTCGGGGAGGCCGTACGTCCGCCGCCGCGTGCGCACGAGCTGGCCGCTCTGCACGAGCGCCTCGAGCGTCTGCCTGAGGCCCGCCCTGTCGTCGAGCTTCAAGCGCCGCTGCACGTCCTGCACGTGCCAGGGTTTCTCGGGATGGTCGTTGAAGAACTTCAGCACTACGTCGGTGGCTACCGTCATCTGACCGGAGTGTAGCGCCTCTCTCATGAGTCACCGTGCGCACGGACGGCATCGGGCCACTGAGAAGCCGGGTCGCCACGCGCCCCCGCCGCGCTGTAGGGTCGGACATGGCCGAACTGCGCTCGGTTTACATGACCTTCCCAGACCTGGAGAGCGCCACCACGGTGGCCAAGCACCTCGTCGACGAGCGGCTCGCGGCGTGCGTGAACCTGCTGCCCCGCGCCCTCTCCGTCTACAGGTGGGAGGGCGTCGTGCGGTCCGAGGAGGAGGTCGTGGCGTTCGCCAAGACCACGGTCGAGAAGGTGGAAGCGGTCATCTCGCGCGCGGCCGAGCTCCACCCCTACGAGGTGCCGTGCGTCGTGGCCCTGGCGCCGACGGCGGCGTTGCCGGCCTACGCGGACTGGGTGGCGGCGGAGACGTCCGACCAGGCCTGAGTCTGACTCGGGCCAGTCAGTCAGGAGGCTCGCCTCAGGCCAGGCGGCGCCGCTCGCGCTCGGCGAGGGCCAGCAGCTCGTCCTTGGCGGCCGAAGGCGGGAACACGTCGAGGGCGGCCCTGGCGGCCTCGACCTCGCGGGCCACCAGGTCGCGCGTGGCGGCGTCGGCGCCGTGCTCGCGCACCAGCTCGACCATCCGCTCGACGTCGCCGGGCCCGGAGGCGTGGCGCGAGACGATGAGCCGCGCCTCCTCGAGCCCCTCGTCGATCATCAGCTTGAGGACCGGGTAGGTGGCCTTGCCCTCGCGCAGGTCGCCGCCCACCGGCTTGCCGAGGGTGACGGGGTCGCCGAGGAGGTCGAGGTAGTCGTCGCGGAGCTGGAACGCCCGGCCGTAGGCCAGCCCGAACGTGCGGAGGGCGGCCCTCTGGCTCTCCGGCGCGCCGGCAAGCAGGGCTACCCCCTCGACGGCGGCGGCCATGAGCTCGGCGGTCTTGCCCTCGTTGATCCGCGTGTAGGACTCGTAGCTCCAGTCCTTGAGCGTGGCGCACTGGAACTGCAGCACCTCGCCCTCGCAGAGCGCGGCGGCGGCGTCGGCCATCAGGCGGAGGAGCTCGAAGCTGCCGCTGCGCGCGAGGAGCCTCAGCACACGGGCGAGCATGAAGTCGCCGGACATGACGCTGACGACGTTGCCGTAGCGCAGGAACGCGGCCTGCTCGCCGCGGCGCGTGGCGGCGCCATCGATGAGGTCGTCGTGCAGCAGCGAGGCAGAGTGGAGCATCTCCACCGCCAGCGCCACGAGCCTGGTGCGCTCAGGGTCCGCGCCGAGCAGCCGGCCGGCGAGCAGAGCCAACGTGGGCCTCACGCGCTTGCCGCCGGCCCGCACCAGGTCCTCGCCTATGGCGCTTATGAACCCTACGTCCGACTCCAGCTCGGTGGCGAGCGCGGCCTCGAACGCGGCCAGCTCGCCGGCAAGGCCGAGGTCCGCCACGCCCGCGCCGTCGCTGGTCACGAGGCCTCCCTGACCGGCAGCGCCCGCTCGTGCAGGAAGTAGCTGACGCGCTTGAGCGCGGCCAGGAAGTCCACGGGCTCGACCTTCACGCCCTCAGGCACCGAGACGACGGTCGGCGCGAAGTTGAGGATCCCCCGGACCCCCGCTCTCACGACGGCGTCGGCGGCCGCCTGCGCTGCCTCGACGGGCACGGTGAGCAGCACCATCTCGATGGCCATGTCCGCCACGGCGACGTCGAGCTCGCTCATGTGGCTGACGGTGACGCTGCCGTAGCGGGCCCCGACCTTGCGCTCGTCGACGTCGAAGGCCGCCACCAGCTCGAAGTCGTACTCGGAGAGGCCAGGGTAGTCGGCCAACGCCTGACCGAGGCGGCCCATGCCCACGATCGCCACGCGCCAGGGCCGCGTGAGGCCGAGTATGCGCTTCAGCTCGGTGCGCAGCGAGGAGACGGTGTAGCCCGTTCCACGCGTCCCGAAGGTGCCGAAGTAGGCGAGGTCCTTGCGCACCTGGAAGGCTGAGACCTGCGCCTCTTCCGCCAGCAGGTCGGAGGAGACACGGGCGACGCCACGTGCCACTAGCCCGTTCAGAACGCGCAGGTAGGTTATGAGCCGGCCGACGGTGGCCGAGGGTATGTCCCTGGCCGCGCCGCGGGTACCCCCGCGCGGCATCAGCGTGGGAAGCTCTCGATCCCCGCGGACTGCAGCCTGGCCTGCGCCGAGGCCAGCTCCGACGCGTCGAACGGACCCACGAGCAGCTTCACGAGGCCGTTCTCGACGCGGTCGGTGACGACGAAGCCCATGGCCTCGAGGCGATCACGCTGCGGCTGCGCGCTGTCCCGGGAGCCGTAAGCCCCCACCTGAAGGTAGCGCGTGGCCGCGGACGGGGTGGCGGCGGCCGCTTCAGGCTCCGCCGCCGGCGTCTGCGCGGCGGGCGACTGAGCCGCGGGCTGGGCCGCCGGGGTAGCAGCCTGGGCGCCCTGCTGCGCCGCGGGAGCGGGCTGCGAGGCGGCCTCGTCGTCCTGGAGCCGGTAGACAGTCGGGTCTGGCACGCCGAGGCTGGAGTTGGCGGAGATGCGGGCCGCGACGGACCGCGCCTCGTCCTCGGTGTCGTATGGACCGACGAGCACGATGTTCAGGTTGCCCTGCGTACCGATGAAGGCCGGGAAGCCCGCGGCCTGGAACGCCTCGAGCTGGCGCCTGGCGTTGTCGGCGTTGGCGAAGGCGCCCACCGAGACGCGGTAAGGGGCCTCGGAAGAGGCGCTAGGCAACGGCGCGGAGGCCGACGAGCTGGGCTGCTGCGCGGCGGGCTGCTGCGCCGCCGGCTGCTGCGTGACGGAGCTCGAGACGCTGCTCTGCGTCGGCTGCGCCGGCTGCTGAGCAGCAGGCTCGGGCGGCAGCGGCTGCGCCGCCTGGGCCTGGCTGGGCGTTGAGCTGACGGCGGACTGGCTCGACGCCTGCTCGGGCTGCGCCGGCTCGGCCGGCGTCGCTGGCGTCTGCCCCGCGGCGGACTGGGCCGAGGGGTCGACGGCCACGGCGGGCGGCTGGTCCCCTGCCGCCGGCGTGGTGGGCACGACCGGGGTCTGCGCCTGCTGCTGGCTGGGGGTCTGCGTGCTCGTCAGCGGGGTCGTGGGCCGCGGTGTCTCGGTGACGCGGTCGCGGACTGGGAAGAACGAGCCCCCGGAGATGAGCGTGGCGATGATGCCAGCTATGACCGCTATGAGGGCAACGCCGATGAGCAGGTCGGGCCAGTTGCGTCTGAGCCAGTCCATGTTCCCCCATGTTACCCCCGGGGGCAGGGGGCTGGGCCCGTGTCAGGGCGGTGAGCCACCGAGAAGTCGAACGAAGAGCGGGCGACGCCCCCGGCCGCCCGCTCTTCGTTCCGCATGGTTCAGAGGTAGTTGTTGATCGCCGCGCAGGCCGGCTGGTAGCCGAGCTCGCACGAGGAGACCCAGGCCTCCTGGGCGCCGCTGCGGCGGTTCTGCGAGTAGAGCGCCCAGCCGAGGTTGTAGAGCGCCTCGACGTCGCGGGCGTTCTGGGACACCAGCAGGGAGTAGACGTTCTCGGCGTCCTGGTAGCGCTGGGCCGCGAGGTAGGCGGCGCCGAGGTTGGCGCGGGCCTCGACGCTGTTCGGGTTCAGCTGCACGGCGCGCTCGAAGCTGGAGACGGCCGTTTGATAGTCGCTCTGCTGGTAGGCGGCGAGGCCAGCCCACATGTAGGCGGCCGCCTCGGAGGGCCTGGCCTGCAGTACGGCTCGGAACTCCTGGCCAGCGGCGTCGTAGTCGCCGAGGCGGTAGTAGGCGCGGCCGGCGATGAACCGGGCCGTCACGACCTGGTTGCCGTCGTCAAGGCCGGACATGGCGCGCTGCGCGTAGGCGAGGGCCTCCTGGGCCTGGGCGAGCTGGTCGTGGGCCGTGGCGAGGGCCAGGGCCACCTCGGGCCTGCCGGCGCCACCCTGCTGCTCGGCGCGACCGAGTGCCTCGAGCGCCTGGCGGGGCTGGCCGTTCTCCAGGTAGGTGACGCCGACGTTGTACTGCGCCTCCCACGAAGCGGGGTCGGCCTCGGCGGCGCGCCTGTACGACTCGGCGGCGTCGGCCTCGCGGCCGAGGCTGCGCTGCAGGGTGCCGAGCTTGATGAGCGTGCTGGCCTCGGCCGCCCTGTCACCGGCGTCGCGGGCCTTCTGCAGCGCCCGCTCGAGCGACCACATGGCGTAGTCGATCTGGCCCTGGGCCACGTAGATGTCGGAGATCAGCGCGCTCACGCGGTAGTCGCCGCTGCGGGTCTCGAGCTCGGTGAGCTCGGGCAGGGCGACGAGGCCCTGGCCGGCGTTGTAGAGGGCCTGGCCGCGGCGGAGGACGTAGTCGGCGTTCTCGGGGTCGAACTGCAGCGCGTTGGCGTAGGCCTCGGCCGCGCCACCGTGGTCGCCGGCGAGCTCGAGCTGGCCGGCCAACGCGATGTGCGCCGCCACGCGGTCCTCAGGCGTGGCCTCAGGGTTCGCCTGGGCGAGCGCCTCGCGGAAGGCCGCGGCGGCCTCCTGCGGACGGCGCAGGCGCGCCAGCGTGACGCCCCTGTTGAAGTGGCCGTCGAACCTGTCGGGGTGCAGTCGGGTCACCTCGGTGAACTCGAACAGCGCGGCCTGGTAGTCGCCGCGCGCGAACTCGGCGAGGCCGAGGCCGTAATGGGCGTCGCCCGTGCGGTAGTCGAGCGCGATGGCCTCGAGGAACGCCTCCTTGGCCTCGTCGTACTGACCGCCCTGGTAGAGAGCGTTGCCGAGCGCCACCCACGCCACGACACTGCCCGGGTTGGCCTGAACGTCGGCGCGCAGCTGAGCCAAGTTCGACTGCGCTGCGGCGGTACCGAACGTCAGCGTGGCCGCCGCGACCGCTAGCGCCACTACCGCGGTCCGCCTGCACTTACCGATGAACATGCCTACCTCCATGACGTCAAGCGCGTGAGCGCCAGGTGAGAAAGTCCGAGTCTCGCCGGCGAGTCTAAACGAACCCTCTAGTGCGGCCCTGTGAAATCCGGCACGGCCCCAGGAGCCACAAGGGCCGTGGTGATGGCACAAAACGGCCCCTCGGCCGGGTTGGCGGACGGGCCTCTCGAACCGGCGGACGACAGCCCGTCAGCCGTCGGCGGCGCTGGGGCGAGACGCGCGCGCGACCTGTGGGAGACGCGCCCTCGGGCCCGCGGGGCCCTTCCCGGCCTCCGTGCCCTTGAGGGCCAGCTGCCCGCAGGCGCCGCCGGCGTCGCGCCCGCGGCTGAAGCGCACGGACACCGACACCCCGCGCGCGGCGAGCGCCGCCTTGAAGGCCTCGGTGCGGCGACGCGACGACTGCTCGAAGCCCGACCCCGCCCACGGGTTGAACGGGATGAGGTTCACGTGCACGCCCAGTCCTCGCACCAGGTTGGCGAGCTTGGCGGCCTTGTCGTCGGAGTCGTTGACGCCCGCTAGCAGGGTGTACTCGATGGTCACGCGCCGCTTCACCTTGTCGCGCCAGTAGCGCATGGCGTCGACGATCTCGGAGACGGGGTTGGCAAGGGCCGTCGGGATGATGCGTCGACGCGTGTCGTCGTCGGGGGCGTGGAGGCTCACGGCCAGCACCAGCGGCAGCCCCTCGTCGGCCAGGCGCCGCATCTTGGAGGGCAGCCCGACGGTCGACACGGTCACCCGCCTGGGCGACATGGCGAGGGCGCGCGGGTCGACCAGCGTGCGGATGGCGCCGAGCGCCTCCTCGTAGTTGAGCAGGGCCTCCCCCATCCCCATCATCACGAGGTTGCGGACGCTGCGCGGCTCGATGCCCTCGTTCCGCGCCACGGCCAGCACCTGGCCAACGATCTCGCCGCGGGTGAGGTTGCGGCCGAAGCCGAGCGCGCCGGTGGCGCAGAAGGCGCAGCCGGCCGGGCAGCCGACCATCGAGGAGACGCACACCGTCCGGCGCCCCTCGTAGGGCATGTAGACGGCCTCCGTGCTCTTGCCGTCGCGCAGGGTGAACAGGTACCTGACCGAGCCGTCGCGCGAGGGGAAGCGGCGCACGTCCTGGAACGGGTCGGCCACGTGCTCCGCAGCCAGCCACTCCCGCAGGGCCTTCGGCAGGCTCGTCATGGCCGCGGGGTCGGAGGCTCCGCGCACGTAGAGCCAGTCGACGAGCTGGGCCCGCCTGTACTCCGGCTGCCCCTCTGGCAGCGGCATCTCGTCCAGACGGTAGTCGAGGAGAGTGCGCCCGGCCGGTCCGCGACCCGGACCCGGCGGCGCGCTGGCCGGCGACGGGGCGCCGGCCTCGTGTGTAGGAGTGGTCATCTTCTCAGCGCGTGCGCGCGTCCCTTCCTCATGGGCCGGGCTATCATCCCGGTACGACGATGATAGGCCGCAAGCGCAAGGTCATCGGTATGGTGCTGGCCGGCGGCAAGGGATCGCGCCTGCATCCCTTGACGTGGAAGCGCACCAAGCCTGCCGTGCCGTTCGGCAGCAAGTACCGCATCATCGACTTCGCGCTCAACAACATGATCAACTCCCGTATCTACGGGATGTACGTGCTGACGCAGTTCAAGGCGCAGTCCCTGACCGAGCACATCCAGCGCAACTGGCGGTTCGGCGCGTTCCTGTCGGACCACTTCATCACGCTGGCGCCGGCGCAGATGTACCTCTACGAGGAGCTGGGCGCGGAGTGGTACCGCGGCACGGCCGACGCCATCTACCAGAACCTGCACCTCATAGAGGGGCACGGCGCCGACCTGGTGGCCATCTTCTCGGGGGACCACATCTACAAGATGGACATCGCCCACATGGTCGAGTACCACCTCGACAACCAGGCCGACGTCACCATCGCGGCCTACCCGACGCCCGTCGAGGAGGGCAAGCGCTTCGGCGTCCTGCAGGTGGACAGGGACTGGCGCATCACCGAGTTCCACGAGAAGCCGCAGGACCCCTTGCCGATCCCCGGCCGCGCCACGCACTGCCTGGCCAGCATGGGGAACTACATCTTCTCGGTGGCCACGCTTGTCGAGCTGTTGAAGCGAGACGCCGGCACCAAGACCTCGGAGCACGACTTCGGCAAGGACGTCCTGCCGCGGGCCCTCGAGGACGGCAAGCGCCTCTTCGCCTACGACTTCATGCGCAACCCCATCCCCGGCCAGGAGGGGCCCAACACCTACTGGCGCGACGTGGGCACGCTCGACAGCTACTGGGCGGCGAGCATGGACCTCGTCAAGGTCGAGCCGGAGTTCGACCTCTACAACGAGGAGTGGCCTCTCAGGACCTCGGCCGAGTACTCGCCGCCGGCGAAGTTCGTGCACGAGGAGGAGGGGCGCCGCGGCCAGGCCTTCAACACGCTGGTGGCCGGAGGCGTGATCATCTCCGGCTCCACGGTGCGCGAGTCGGTGCTGTTCAGGCGCGTGCGCGTGAACTCGTGGGCCAGCGTCGAGCGCAGCGTCCTCTTCGACAACGTCGAGATCGGCCGGCACTGCGTCATCCGCAACGCCATCATCGACAAGAACGTCACCGTCCCGCCCGGCACGCAGATAGGCGTCGACCTCGCCGAGGACAGGGCGCGCGGCTTCACGGTCCTGCCCAGCGGGATCGTCACGGTGCCGAAGGGCTACAAGTTCGCCTAGGGCGCCAGCGCGGCGCTGGCCGGCGGGCGCGGGCCCCGCGGATGAACGCGGCCTGCACGCGCTATACAGCGACCTTTCATATCCAGGTGATACCCTGCTGTCACTCTACGCACGGCGGACTCCGCTTCGCCCGTGCCCGCCCCCGGCTCGTTCCCCGGCCGGGACGCCGGAGGCATGCACTTGAAACGATCGTTCAATCCCTGGTTGCTCGTGATGCTGCTGATACTCGGCATCTTCGTGTTCAACCAGTTCAACGCCGGAGGCAGCAGCCGCGAGATCACGTTCTCGACGTTCTCCGAGCTGGTGGCCGACGGCCGCGTGGCCTCCGTGGCCATCGACCGCAACACGGGCAACATCACCGGCGAGCTCGCCTCCGAGACCCAGGTCACCATCGGCGGCCAGCCGCAGGCGATACGCACGTTCCGCACCACCGTCATCCTCACCGACTCGCTGCTGCAGGACCTGCGCAACAGCGTGCCCGAGGTGGTCGTCAGGAACCCGCCGCAGTGGATAGGCATCCTGGTGGGCTCCATCTTGCCCATCGCCATCCTCATCGGCTTCTTCTGGTTCATCTTCATGCGCGCCCAGGGCGGGCCGAACCAGGTGATGCAGTTCGGCCAGTCGCGCGCCAAGACGTTCGGGCGCGAGAACAAGGTCTCGACCACCTTCAACGACGTCGCCGGCCACAAGGAGGCGAAGCAGGAGCTCGTCGAGGTCGTCGACTTCCTGAAGAACCCGCAGAAGTACCTGCGCATCGGCGCCGAGATCCCCAAGGGCGTGCTGCTCGTCGGCCCTCCCGGCACGGGCAAGACGCTTCTCGCGCGCGCCGTGGCCGGTGAGGCCGGCGTGCCGTTCCTCACGGTCAGCGCCTCCGAGTTCATGGAGATGTTCGTGGGCGTGGGCGCCAGCCGCGTGCGCAGCCTCTTCGAGGAGGCGCGCAAGGCCGCCCCGGCCATCATCTTCATAGACGAGCTCGACTCCATCGGCCGCCGCCGCGGCGCCGGTATCGGCGGGGGTCACGACGAGCGCGAGCAGACCCTCAACCAGATCCTCTCGGAGATGGACGGCTTCGAGAAGGACACCTCGGTGATCATCATCGCGGCCACCAACCGCCCTGACATCCTCGACCCGGCGCTGCTGCGCCCCGGCCGCTTCGACAGGCAGGTCACCATCGGCCTGCCCACCCAGCGCGAGCGCGAGGAGATCCTCAAGGTCCACGTGCGCAACAAGCCGATCGCCGAGGACGTGAGCCTCAAGCGCCTCGCCGAGGCCACCCCGATGTTCTCGGGCGCCGACCTCGAGAACCTCACGAACGAGGCCGCGCTCATAGCCGCCCGCGCGAACAAGCAGATCATCACCTGGAACGACTTCAACGAGGCCCTCGACCGCATCACGCTGGGCCTGCGCCGCGGCAGCCTCGTGCCCTCCGAGGACGAGCGCCGCATCCTCGCCTACCACGAGGCCGGGCACGCGGTGGCCTACGCGGCCAAGCCCACACTGGGCGAGATCCGCAAGGTGACGATCATGCCCCGCGGCGGTGCCGGCGGCTTCATGGCGCCCCTCGCCAAGGAGGACATGTTCTACGACGTCGAGCGCTACAAGTCGCAGCTCGTCGTCTCCTTCGCCGGGCGCGTGGCCGAGAAGAAGGCCACCGGCACCATCTCCTCAGGCGCCAGCAACGACCTCAAGCAGGCCACCGACCTGGCGAAGCAGATGGTCCTCGACATGGGCATGGGCGACGCCGAGTACGTCGCCTGGGGCTCCGACCAGGGCCCGGTGTTCCTGGGCGGCGAGATCACCCGCCGCAAGGACTTCAGCGAGCAGACGGCCCGCGAGCTCGAGGAGCAGGTGCAGACCATCCTGGCCGCCGCTTACGAGGAGACGGGCCGGCTCGTCGAGGAGAACTGGACAGCTGTCGAAGCCGTCGCCCAGGCCCTCCTCAAGCGCGAGACCATCGACGGCAAGCTCGTGCACAAGGCGTACGCCATGGCCAAGTCTGGCTCCAGCGTCGAGGAGATAGTCGACTGGATCGTCGACGCCTCCGTCGAGGCCGAGCGCCGCCTCCAGGAGGCCGAGGAGCGCGAGCGTCGCGCGGCCGAGGAGGAGCGCGCCAGGCGCACGGCCGCCGAGTCCGGCCGCGGCGTGGCGGGGCCCGGTCTGGAGCCCAGGCCAGCGCGTGAGCCGGGGGCATGAGCTAGCGCCGCTCCTGGACCGAGAGCTGGGGGGTCCATAAGTGCCGCTTCTCGACGGCAAGTACGAGGTCGTCGGCCAGAGGCAGCTCGAGGGCGGACGCACCCACATCGACGCCATAGCGCCCGACGGCACGCCCGTGCGCGTCGAGTGGTTCGACATCCCGCCGGGCGAGGAGGCCGCCTTCGAGCGCTACCGGCGCCTGCTCAAGCGCCTCAAGCGCGAGGGCAAGGCCGCCGTGCACGACGTGATCTCGCGGCCCGGCGCCCGCTACGTGGCCTGGCTCAAGCCCGAGCACAACCTCCCACGCGCCGACGACCAGGACCTGAACCGGCTCCTGGCCGAGCACGGCTACCCGCAGGCCGCCGCCGACGTCCGCGGCCGCGGCGCGAAGAAGCTCCTCTACGGCTTGGGCTACGACGGCGCCGCCGCCGCCCCGACGGTCGTGGAGGAGGAGCCCAAGACACGACCCCTGCGCACAGCTGCCCGCACGCCGCAGCTCGAGAAGGTCTCGCCCGTGGTGCTGTCATGGGCCATGGCCGCGGTGCTACTCCTGGGCGCGGCCCTGCTGGGCGTCGGGGCGTTCAAGCGCCGCGTGGTCGACGCGGCGGTCACCGTCCCCAACGTCATAGGCACGGACGTGCGCGCCGCCACGGAGAGGCTCGCGGGCCTCGGCCTGGCGGTGGAGGTCTCGGCCGTCCCCTCCGACGCGGCGCCGGGCAGCGTCGTGAACGTCGACCCCCACGTGGGCTCCGAGCTCCGGCCGGGCCGCACCGTCCGCCTCGGCTACGCGCTGGCGCCCGGCCTGTTGGAGAGGACCTCGGTGCCCCCGCTCATCGGGCTCTCGTTCCCCGACGAGGTGAGGACGGCGCTCCGCACCGCCGGCCTGGAGCTCGGCTCGGCCTCGCGCGTGCCGGCCTCGGCGCCAGCCGGCGTCGTGCTGGCGCAGTCCGTGGCCGAGGGCGCGGGCCTGGGCGCGGGACAGGCCGTCGACGTGCTCGTGTCCGCGGGACCCGCCCCCGAGCTGACGTTCCTGCCCGACCTGGTGGGGCTGAGCCTCGACGAGGCGCGGGCCCTGGCGGCCGTTGCCGGCATCGACCCCGGCCGCGTCTCCGTCGACGAGGTGCAAGCTTCCCGGGGCTCCCCCGGTGAGGTGCTGTCGCAGTCGCCGTCGCCGTACCGGCCGGTGCCGGTGCAGGACACGACCCTGAGGCTCGTCGTGCAGGCTGGCACCGCCTTGCAGGCCGTGGCCTCGGGCGCCCCCGACCTGGTGGGCATGACGCGCGAGCAGGCGGAGGCCGTGGCCGCCGCCGAGGGCTGGCGCGTCGAGTGGCGTCGCATCACCACCCGCGCCCTGCCCGCCGGCAGCGTCGTGTCGCAGTCGCCGCAGCCGCTGGCGCCGGCCGTTTCGCGCGAGCTGCTCCTGGTGGTCAACGTCCACCCCGTGGCGCTGCGCGACCCGGGCGTCCGCGCCGTGGTGCGCGAGCCGCAGCCGCGCACCTTCGACTACGCCTGGACGATCCTCCCCGGCATCGGCACGACGTCGGCCCAGGTGTACGTGACCACCCTGGAGGGCCGCCGCATGCTCGTGGCCACCGCGACGGTGCGGGGCGGCGAGGTGTTCAGGGGCACGTACAGGACGACGGAACCCGGCCCCCTGACGTTCGAACTGCTGCTGGGAGGCGTCCCGTACGGGGACCCGCTGCTAGTGCCCTGAGCGGTTATAGTGGCCTTTGGCAATGTTGGCGCGCGCCGATGTTCGGCGCCATCCTGCACGGCTGAGGCGCGCTACCGGTTCCCCCCGCCAGCACTGGGAGCGAAGTGATAACCACCGTACGCGACCTCGCGAGGTACCTGCGGAAGCACCGTCTGCGGCTCGGCATCGGGCTCGTGCTCGTCGTCCTCAACGGCTACCTCTCCACCTTCTCCCCGCTCATACCGGGACGAGTGATCGACGGGCTGCGAACCGGCGTCCTCGACATGCCCGACCTCCTCTACGAGGTCGGGTTGCTGTTGCTGGTCACCCTGGGGGCCGCCGGCTCCATGATGGCCGTCAGGCGCCTGATCCTCAGCGCCAGCTGGGAAGCCCAGTTCGACATCAGGCACGACATCTTCAAGCACTTCACCGAGCTCGACGGCCGCTACTACGACAACACGCGCGTCGGCGACCTGATGGCGCGCCTCACCGCCGACCTGAACGCGGTGCGCATGCTCATCGGCGTGGGCCTGATGCAGGGCCTCAACACCACCCTGCTCCTCGGCTTCACGCTCTACCGGATGTTCTCGCTGTCCACGACGCTGACGCTCCTCACGCTCACCGTCGTCCCCTTCATCACGGTGTCGTTCTGGGTGCTGCTGCACATCATCCACAAGCGCTACGAGAAGGTCCAGGAGCAGTTCTCCGACATCTCGGCGATGGCGCAGGAGAACTTCAGCGGCATCCGCGTGGTCAAGGGCTTCGGTATCGAGGAGCGCGAGACCAGCCGGTTCAAGGCGCTCAACGACGAGTTCGTGCGCCGCAACCTCTCGCTGACCCGCGTCGACGGGCCGCTCTTCCCCCTCACCGAGTTCCTGTTCGGCCTCACCGTCTCCCTCCTGCTGCTCGTGGGCGGCCGCCTGGTGCTGGGCCTCGGCAGCGAGCTGACGATCGGCGAGTTCTCCAGCTTCGTCTTCCTGTTCGAGGGCATCCAGTGGCCGCTCATCGCCCTGGGGTGGATAGGCAACATCGTCCAGCGCGGCACGACCTCTTGGCACCGCCTGCGCGAGATACTCGACGCCAGGCCGCTCGTCACGGACACCGAGACGACCGACTACTCGCTGACGTCGATCCGCGGCCGCGTGGAGCTCAAGAACGTCACCCTGTCGTTCGACGGCGTGAAGGCGCTGGACGACGTGAGCCTGGTGATCGAGCCAGGCGAGACGGTCGGCCTGACGGGCCGGACCGGCTCGGGCAAGACGCTCATCGCCAGGCTGGTGGCGCGGCTCGACGACCCCGACTCCGGTCAGGTGCTCATCGACGGCGTGGACGCGCGGCGCTACCCGGTCGAGGTGCTGCGGCGCTACATAGGCATCGTCCCGCAGGAGCCGTACCTGTTCTCGGACACCATCGCCGAGAACATCGCCTACGGCGTCCCCGAGGCGCCCAAGGAGGAGCTGATGCCGCGCGTCGAGCGCGCGGCCGAGATCGCCCAGCTCGCCGGCGACGTCGAGGACTTCCCCCTCAAGTACGACACGCGCCTGGGCGAGCGCGGCGTGACCCTCTCGGGCGGCCAGCGGCAGCGCACCGCCATCGCCAGGGCGATCATGAAGGACGCTCCCGTGATGATCTTCGACGACGCCCTGTCGGCCGTGGACACGCAGACCGAGGCGGCGATCCTCGAGAGCCTCGAGGAGGTCCACGCCGGCCGCACCACGCTGATCGTGGCGCACCGCGTCAGCGCCCTGAAGAAGTGCGACCGCATCTACGTGCTGGAGGCTGGCCGCATCGTGGAGCAGGGCACGCATGACGAGCTCGTGGCCCTGGGCGGCTGGTACGCCGACATCGACAGGCGCCAGCAGCTCGAGCAGGACCTGGAGGCCGCCTGATGCCGGAGCCCACGAACGCCGGCGCCGACGTGCCGGACGAGCGCCTGATGGGGGCTGGCGCCGGCGTCGACGGGCGCCAGGTGGACCGCCGCCCCAAGCGCCTCACCGACATGGACCTGCCCGACTACGACGTCGAGCGGGCCAAGGCCGAGCGCCGCGCCAACCGCCGCGCGGAGCGTCGCCGCATGCGGCGCGAGAGCCAGCTGGACGAGGAGGGCGAGGCGTTCAGCAAGGACTACGACCAGGGCATGATGCGGCGGCTCCTCGCCTACCTCAAGCCGTACCGCAAGCAGTTCGCACTGGGCGTCGGCCTGCTCCTGCTCTACAGCGTCCTCGCCCCGGCCTTCCCGGCGCTCATCGCGCTGGCCGTCGACCGGTACGTGGTGGCCGGCCAGGAGCCGTTCGCGTCGCTCACCGTCGACGAGCGCCTGCGCGGCCTCCTCACGGTGGTGCTCACGTACATCGGGCTGCGGCTCGTGAACTTCGGCCTGCGCTACGGCTACACCTACGCGGTCGCCTGGCTGGGGCAGCGCATCGTCTACGACATCCGCAGCCAGATCTTCGGCAAGATCCAGCGCCTCCACATGGGCTTCTTCGACCGCACGCCGGTGGGGCGCCTCATCACGCGCATCACCGGCGACGTGGACGCCATCCAGCAGATGATGACGGACGGCCTCGTCGGGCTCGTGGCCGACGTGGGCATGATCGTCTTCCTGACCATCTACATGTTCAGCATCAACTGGCGGATGGCCCTGATCACGCTGGCGATCATGCCGGTGCTGTACGTCGCCCTCAACTACATCAGGCTGCAGCAGCGCACCGCCTACCGCGCCGTGCGGCTGCGCAGCTCCATCTCCAACTCGTACCTGGCCGAGAACCTCTCGGGCATGAAGACGGTGCAGCTCTTCAACAGGGAGCAGCGCAACGCCAGGCGCTACGACGAGCTGAACCTCGACCTCCTCGAGGCGAACATCGAGCAGATGAGGTGGTTCAGCCTCTTCCACCCCACCGTCCAGCTCACCTCGGCCCTGGCCACGGCGCTCATCCTCTTCTACGCCGGCTCGCAGCTGATCGGCGACCCGTTCACCGAGTTCGTCACCATCGGCATGCTGGTGGCCTACATCCAGTACTCGCAGATGTTCTTCAGGCCGCTGCAGGAGCTGTCGGACAAGTTCAACATCCTGCAGGCGGCGATGGCCTCGTCCGAGCGCATCTTCCAGCTCCTCGACACGCCGGAGAAGATCGTCGACAAGGACGAGGTGGCCCACTTCGAGGGCCGCTTCCGCGGCGAGGTGGAGTTCCGCGACGTCTGGTTCGCCTACGACGACGAGGAGTGGGTGCTGCGGGGCGTGGACTTCACGATACGTCCCGGCGAGTCGGTGGCCTTCGTGGGGCACACGGGCGCCGGCAAGACCACGATCATCAGCCTGGTGAGCCGCTTCTACGACGTGCAGCGCGGCGCCGTGCTCATCGACGGCGTCGACGTGCGCGACTACGACCAAGTCGACCTGAGGCGCCACGTGGGCATCGTGTTGCAGGACCCGTTCCTGTTCTCAGGCACGATCCGGAGCAACATCACGCTCGGCGACGACTCGATCCCCATGGAGCGCGTGATCGAGGCGGCCAAGTTCGTGAACGCCCACGACTTCATCACGCGGCTGCCCGACGGCTACGACACCGTGGTGCGCGAGCGCGGCGCCGGCTTCTCGACTGGCCAGAAGCAGCTCATAGCGTTCGCCAGGGCGCTGGTCCAGAACCCCGACATCCTCCTGGTGCTCGACGAGGCCACGGCCAACGTGGACACCGAGACCGAGGAGCTCATCCAGGACGCTCTCGAGAAGCTGATGCAGGGGCGGACGAGCATCATCATCGCCCACCGCCTGTCGACCATCCAGAACGTCGACAGGATCATGGTCATGCGCAAGGGCAAGATCATCGAGCAGGGCAACCACTTCGAGCTGCTCAAGAACGAGGGCGGCTACTACAGGAAGCTGTACGAGCTGCAGTACCAGGAGCAGGGCGCCGCGGGTGACTGAGTCGCGGCTGGTAGAGACAGCGAAGAGGGCGCCGGCTGCTCGGCCGGCGCCCTCTCGACGTCATGGGACCAGCGCTCGCGGCTACTCCTCGAGCACCACCACGCGGTAGTAGAACGGCTCTTCCTGGCCGGGCTCGAGCGCCACCAGGAGCGTCCAGCGCACGGCGCGGTACTCCGTGGGGTCGGCGGCCCTGCGGCCCGCGCCCTCGCCCACGAGGACAGGGGGCGTGCCGAAGGTCGTGCCGTCGACCGAGAACTCGGTGAGGACGCGCTCAGAGCTGGGCGTGGCGGAGCTGGGCACGAACTCGAAGCCGTCCATGACAGGGCCGATGATCGTGACGCGGCCGGCCGGCAGGGTCGTCTCGCCGACGTTCTTGGCGAAGATGCGGTACTCGATGACCTGGCCGGGGATGGCCTCGGTGGCCGCGGTGAACCGCTCCTCCTGGCTGCCGTCGGCGCGCGTCACGACGCTGACGATGTAGATCTCGGTGCGGAGCTCGATGGGGTTGGTGCTGGCCTGCTGGCCGCCCTGCGCCAAGGCAGCGGCGGTGAGCGCGGCGAGCAGGACGGCGATGAGGCTGCGACGGGTCGTCATCGGCGGTAACGTACCAGCGCCAGATGGGCCCTTCTTGAGTAGATGAAAGCTGTTCATCATGGCCCGCTCAGATTACCGCCGCGCAGGTGGGCGGCCAGCCCCAGGAAGTCGGCGGCGCGGCCGGAGCCCAGATCGGCGGCGGCGGCGAAGGCCTCGAGCGCCGCGTCGAAGTCCTGCGCGACCCCCACGCCGTGGAACCTCAGCTCGCCTAGCCGGTAGAGCGCCGGCGCGTGCCCGGCGTCAGCGGCCCGCACCACCCACGCCGCCCCCTCGGCCTCGTCCCGCTCGACCCCGAGGCCCTCCAGGTAGAGCTCGCCCAGGGCCAGCTGGGCCTCTGGCAGGCCAGCGTCGGCGGCGGACCTGTACCTCTCGGCCGCCTCCCGGTAGCTCCACGGGCGACCCAAGCCGTGCTGGGCCAGGTAACCGAGCATGTAGTCGGCGCGTGGCGAGCCAGCCGCCGACGCCCGCTCCCAGGTGGCGCGCGCGGCGGCGAAGTCGCCCGTCCTGTAGGCCGCCAGGCCGTCCTCGTAGGTGCCGCCGGACCCGCCCCGCGACGCGTACATGACCTGGAGCAGGACGAACAGGACCACGGCCACGCCCAGCGCCACGAGCAGGAACGGGCGCAGCGGGCGCCTCTCGCCCTCCGGCACCCACACGCCGGGGCGCGGCCTCACCTCGCCCTCCGCCGGAGGCAGGGGCCACTCCTCGATCGTCTGCCTGACGGCCACGGGCAGGTCTTCGTCGTCCCGCGGCAGGTCGTCGCCGGCCCGCGGTTCCTCCTCGCGCACCGCAGGGGGCTCGTCGTCCGCCGCGGGCACCGGCACCTCCGTGACGTCGTCGAGCTCCTCGCTCGGACGCTCGGCGAGCCCCGGCTCGCGCCAGGGTTCTCCCCAAGGGTCGTCTACTTCCCACCTGTCGAGGTCTGGCAACGGGGGGACGTGACCGTAGGTGGGCGCCATCTCCTCGGCCGCAGGGGGCGTTCCCTCGCTGGCTCCTACCGTCGCCCCCGTCTGGGTGGGCTTGCCCCAGTCGGTCTGGTAAGCCGCGGCGTCGTAGATGGCCACGTCCACGCCGGCCTCGAGGAAGACGGCGGCGATGGCGTCGGCCTTGGCGGCCAAGACGGGCTTGGACACGGGTCCTACGCGGTCCTTGAGGAGCGTGACGACCCGCGACACATCGAGGCCCAGCCGTCGCGCGATCTCCTGCGACGCCGAAGGCAGCCTCGAGGCCGGCACTGGCTTCGTCAGCTCGACGACGTAGCGGCGCTCGCTCACTCCCCCTGACCTTTCGCGTGCATCCTACCCTCAGCTTCGCCGCCCACGCTCTGCTACCATGGTTCGAACATGAAGCTCATCCTCGCCATCGTGCAGGACGCCGACGCTGGACGCCTGCAGGAGGTCCTCAGGGAGCGCGGCTTCCAGTCGACGAAGCTAGCGTCGACGGGCGGGTTCCTCCGTGAGGGGAACACGACCGTGCTGATCGGCGTCGAGGACCACAAGGTCGAGGACGTCAAGGCCATCCTGCACGCCACGTGCCGCGAACGCACCAAGGTGGTCACTGCCGGCTCCCCCATCCACGCGCTGGAAGGCGTCTTCGCCAGCCAGCCCATGGAGGTACCGGTCGGCGGGGCCATAGTCTTCGTCATCAACACCGAAGAGTTCGTCAGGCTCTAGCAGTCCCGCAGCGCAGGCGGCGTCCGGGCGGTCAGCCCTTGGCCGCCGGCTCCGTCTCCGTGTCGGCGTCTCCGGCCACGGCCTTGGCCTCCTCGAGGATCTCCTGCACGGCCGCGCTGGCCTTGGGCTTGAGCGCCGCCTGGTCCAGCTGGTGCAGCTCGCGGACCCGCAGCGAGATGACCATGGCGACGACGGCGAACCCGAGGCCCACCCCGAACAGCACTGGCAGGCCGAGGAGTATCACCAGGGCGCCCGCCGCCACGGGGGCCAGGCTCGGCAGCGCCAGCACGGAGTTCACCAGGCCTATGTAGAGCGCCCTCTCGTTCGCCGGCGCGATGGCGTAGAGGAGGTTCCAGGCCGCCGTCCCGATCCCGGCGTTGCCCACCGCCGAGAAGAGGAACACCAGGGCGAACCAGCGGTGGTCGCGCACGAACAGGGCCAGCAGCAGCGCGAAGATCACGGACGCGTAGCCGATCTGGATGACCATCAGGTTGCGCCCGCGGTTCGCCGGGGCGCGGAACGCGAAGTTCGCGACGATCGCGGCGGCGGTGGCCACGATGACGTAGGTGCCCAGCGCGCCGTCGGGCGCCCCGATGTTGAGGGCGTGGATGCCGTAGAACGGCTCCGCCAGGAGCGCCAGGAGGCCCATGAAGCGCATGGTGAGGAAGCGCCTCAGCACCTTGTCGGTGCGCACCAGGCCGGGGACGTAGCGCAGCATGCCGAGCAGCGGCCGCCTCATGCCCGGCTCGCCGGCGGGCTCGCGGATGAAGCTGAACGAGGCGTTGCCTATGGAGGCCAGGATCGTGCCGCACAGGAACAGGTAGCCGAAGCTGCGCGGGAACGGGATGTCGGAGTCGAGGACCGCCCGCACGACGTAGCCGGAGCCCAGGGCCAGCAGGCCGCCGATGACGTTGCGCGCCGCCCAGAACGTGCCCAGGCGCGAGTGCGGGACCACCTTGGCCGTGACGTCGGCGAAGGGCACGCCGCCTATGCCGCCGGCCGTGGCGTTGATCGCCACCATCGCTACCACCACGGAGGCCACGAGGCCCGCGGAGAGCCCGCTGCCGAAGAGCACGACGAACGACATGGCCAGGAAGGCCAGGTTCCGCGTGGTGGACGTGATCCTGTAGATGGGCAGCTTGTGCCGCTCCTGCGACAGGCGGTTGGCCACCAGCAGCTGCGGCAGGAAGTAGAGGGCCACGCGCATCGCCGGGATGAGGCCTATGACGACTGGCGAGGTGCCCAGCTCGGCGAGGAACGGGGCCAGGACCAGGCTGCCGTGGAAGAACGCGTCCCCCGCGGTGACGAAGACCCCGTTCACCACCCCGAGGAGGAAGTTGCGGTCCCAGCGCTTCGCGTCCACGTCTCGCCGATGGTAACGCCGCGACCGGGCAGACCTGCTCGGTAGCAGCCCTACGAGTACCTGTCCGGCGCCAGGGCGCCGAGGGGCAGGCCGGGCACGCCGCCAGAGACCAGCTCGGCCACGACGCGGCCCGTCACGGGCGCCAGGCTCACCCCGAGCATCGCGTGTCCCGTGGCCACCACCAGCCCCGGCAGACGGCGCGGCGCCCCCAGGTACGGCAGGCCGTCCGGCGACACGGGCCTGTGGCCGCGCCAGGCGTTGGCGGCACGGAAGGGCGCCAGGTCGAGCGCGGGCAGGTACCGGCCGAGCGCCTTGACGATCCCGCGCACGCGCGTGGCGCTGGGCGGGGAGCCCTCCGGCGGGAAGCCGGCCATCTCCATGGTCCCGCCCACGCGCAGCCGGTCGCCGAGCGGGGTCACGGCCACGCGGGCCTCGGTGAGGATGGCCGGCAGGCGCGGTCCATGCGGGGGCGCCGGCACGGTGAGCGAGTAGCCCGTCCCCGGCTCGAGGGGCAGGCGCAGGCCCACGGTGCGCGCCAAGCGCGAAGACCAGGCGCCCGCGGCGAGCACCACCGCGTCGGCGGTCTCCTTGACGCCCTCGCCCGAGACGCCGGTCACGCGGCCGGCGCGGGTCGAGAGCCGGTCGACGGGGACGCCGCGGCGCACCTCTCCTCCCCTGCGCTCGACAGCGGCTGCCAGCCGCGCCATCAGGGCGGCGGGGTCGAGGTGGGCGTCCTCCCGGTAGTGCACGCCGCCCACCACGGCGTAGCCGGCGTCCGGCTCCAGCGCCGCCACGCCGGCGGCGTCGAGGGTGGCCACGTCGAGGCCCAGGCGCCGGGCCCTCTCGGCGAGCGCAGCCTCTTCCTCGTGACCGTGGTGCGTGGCGCTGAGCATCACGAGACCCTCGGTCCGCAGGCCGAAGGGGCCTATCTCCCTCTCCAGCTCCACGTAGGCCGAGCGGCTCGCCCGCGACAGCGCCAGCAGCACCGGCGCGGCCGCCCCGGCCCGCTTGGCGCTCGAAGCGCGCCAGAACGCGATCCCCCAGCGGACAAGGTCGATGGACGCGCGCGGCGCCACGTGGAACGGGCTCTCGGGGTCCGGCATCCACCTGAGCGCCTGGGCCACGGCGCCCGGCGCGGCTAGAGGCACGAAGTGGCTGGGCACGATCATCCCGGCGTTGCCGTACGAGGTGCCCTGGTAGCCCGCCTCGCGGGCGTCGAGGACGAGGACCTCGTGGCCGGCCTCGAGCAGGTGGTGGGCCGACGCCAGCCCCACGACCCCGGCACCGACGACGATGACCCTCACCCGGCCACGCCCCTCACTCCAGGGCTCCCGGTGCGAGTGGGATGCCGTGCACGTAAGGGTCGGTGGGGTCGAGGAGCAGCGTGGCCTCCGCCGTGACGTGGGCGGTGCCGGTGATCGTGGGCAGCACGCCGCCCTCCGGGGCGGGCCGGTAGACGGCCTCGAAGACGCTCCCGATGACGCTCTCCTGGCGCCACGCGCGCCCGGGCGCCAGCTTCCCGTCGGCGGCCAGGCAGGCGAGCTTGGCGCTCGTGCCGGTGCCGCAGGGCGACCTGTCGTAGGCGTCGCCCGGGCAGAGGACGAAGCTGCGCGAGTCGGCCGTCTCGCTGGGCCCGAAGAGCTCCACGTGGTCCACCTCGTGCCCCTCGCCGGTCACGCCGGCCGCGGCCAGGGCCGCCTTGATGCGGCGCGCGGTCTCGGTGAGGAGCGGCAGGTTGCCTGGCTCCACGTCGAGGCCGTGGTCGTCGCAGAGGAAGAACCAGTTGCCGCCGTAGGCCACGTCCCCCGTGACCGTGCGCGCGCCGCGACCGGGCACCCGGACCGTCACGCTCACGCCGCGCTGGAGGCGGTAGGAGCGAACGTTCGCCACGCTCACGCGGCCGTCATCGTGGAGGCGCGCCGCGACGACGCCCACGGGAGTCTCGATGAGGTGCTCGCCGGGAGCGAGCCGCCCCAGGTGGGCTAGGGTCACGACCAGGCCGATGGTCCCGTGGCCGCACATACCCAGGTAGCCGACGTTGTTGAAGAAGATCACCCCGGCCGCGGAGCGCGGGTCCTCCGGCTCGCACAGCAGGGCGCCCACGAGGACGTCGGAGCCTCTCGGCTCGTTGACGGCGGCGCGTCTGAGCCAGTCGTGCTCGGCGCGGAGCCTCTCGAGCCGCTGGCTGAGCGGCCCGCGGCCGAGGTCGGGGCCGCCGGCGACGACGACGCGCGTCGGCTCCCCGCCGGTGTGGGAGTCGACTACCTGAAGGCGTGGAACGGGTCCTAGTGGCTGCATCTCCTCGCGCCGGATTGTATGTGTAAGCAGGCAAGCGTGCCGGGGGGCACGAAGGGAGCAAGCGATGCAGGTGGCATGGAACGGGGTCATCCCCGCTATCACGACGCCGTTCGACGACGACATGGAGATCGACCTCGACCTCATGGCCAGGCACGCGCGCTGGCTCGTGGACGCCGGCTGCGTGGGCATAGTGCCCTTCGGCTCGCTCGGCGAGGGCGCCACGGTGAGCTACGCCGAGAAGCTGCGCGCCGTGGAGAGGCTGGCCGCCGAGCTCGACGGCAAGGCGCCGATCATCCCGGCGGTGTCCTCGCTCTCGACGGCCGAGGCCGTGCGCTACGTGCGCGACGCCGAGCGGGCAGGGGCGAGCGGGTTCATGGTCCTCCCGCCGTACGTGTACGCCAGCGACTGGCGCGAGATGCGCGCCCACGTGGCCGCCGTGTTCGAGGCCACCGCGCTGCCGTGCATGCTCTACAACAACCCACTGGCCTACGTCACCGACTTCAAGCCCGAGCAGATCGCCGAGCTGCACGCCCAGTACCCGCACATGAACGCCGTCAAGGAGTCGAGCGCCGACGTGCGGCGCGTGACCACGCTGAAGGCGATCATGCCCGAGTCGTTCACGATCCTGATGGGCGTCGACGACCTGGTGGTCGAGGCGGCGGCCGTGGGGGCCCGCGGCTGGATCGCCGGCCTGGTGAACGCCTTCCCCGCCGAGTCCGTCCGGCTGTTCGAGCTGGCCGTCGCCGGCAGCCTCGACGAGGCGTGGCCGCTCTACCGCTGGTTCCTGCCGCTCCTGAAGCTCGACCTCGGCACGAAGTTCGTGCAGAAGATCAAGCTGGCCCAGGAGGCCGTGGGCTGGGGCAACTCGCGCGTGCGCGGCCCCCGGCTCGAGCTCGCCGGCGCCGAGCGCGAGGAGACCCTCGAGACCATCAGGAAGGGCCTGGCGACCAGACCGACGCTGTAGGCGGGCCGCTGAGGTCAGGCACGTGCCAGCAGCGTGAGGGCCGCCTCATCCGCGGAGGACAGGCCGCGGCGACCTCACGCCATACGCTCGGGCACGTGCCCTACCTCTTCCCGGTCGTGCTCACCGTCCTGGCAGCAGCGATGCTGGCCTTCGCGCCGCCCCGCGCGCTGGAGGAGCCGCGCTTCACCGTGCACCTCGAGGCCCCCGCCGTGCGGGCGGTTGTGCTCGAGGCGGACGCCTCTGGGGGCGAGCAGGCCGGCGCCGCGGCGGCGGAACCCGAGACGGATGGCGCGTCCGCCGCCGAGGCGCCTCCACCTGGCATGGTGCTCATGCCCGTCGAGGGCCTGCGCGTGGCCGACGTGTGGCCCAGCTTCGGCGACCCCCGCGACGGCGGCAGCCGCTCGCATGCCGGCTTGGACCTGATGGCGCCGCGCTGCACGCCCGTGCGCCCGGCAGCGCCAGGCACCGTCAGGCGGGCTGGCGAGTCGACGAACGGCGGCATCTCGGTCACGATCGTGGGCGACGACGGCCGGCGCTACTTCTACGCCCACCTCGACTCCCTCGCACCCGGTCTGGAGCGGGGCGCGCGCGTCGAGGTGGACACGGTCATCGGCTACGTGGGCAACACGGGCAACGCCGCCGCCACGGCGCCGCACCTGCACTTCGAGGTGGCGCTGCCGGCCGAGGGCGGCGACTGGTCGTGGACTCCCGTGGACCCCCTGCCGCTGCTGGTGGACCGCAGCCCCGCCTACCCCTGACGCGGCCAGCCGTTGTACACTGCTGAGCGCTTGGGGCTGTGGCGCAGTTGGGAGCGCGCGTGAATCGCACTCACGAGGTCAGGGGTTCGAATCCCCTCAGCTCCACCAAGAAAAACGCGTGAGGCACGGCGCCCCGAGAGGGGCGCCGGACTCATTGGGGCGGCCTCGGGGCAGCTCCGGGGCAGCTTCCCCCGGAACGGGCTCAGAGCCTAGAGCCCCTAGGCGCATGCCGAGGGGCCGGGAGTCCCGCGCAGGACGGCGTCCTAGCCTCGCCCTGGCCCCGCCGCCGGACGCCCCCTCCTCGCGGGGCCGCTTCCCTTCTCCACAGGCCATGCTGAGGTTGTGGACTGGAGGCCTCCGCCGGACTGGGGTCGGCCGCCGCCGATGCCCGCAGCTGAGCAGTTGCGGGAGGCGGCGCGGCAGGTGGCCGGCCTGACAGTCGAGGAGCTGCAGGGCGCGGCGTGGCGGCTTCACCCGCGGGACCACGCGGCGCTGCTCGAGGCCGGCGTGGACGTGGTGGCGGCGCTCAGGTTGCGGGTGGTGATCGTGGCAGACCCAGACTTGGAGGGGCGGGGGCCGATGCTCACCTGGGACGAGGAGTGAGCGTCACGGCTTCTTGCGGTTGAACAGCCAGCCGATGCCGCCGCCGACGAGGCCCGAGAAGACCATGAGGGCGATGGACTGCATCACGCTCCCCTGGCCGTCCGCCTTCTGCACGAGGGCGTCCAGGCGCTCCTCGATGCGCGCGAGCTGCGTCGGGACGGACGAGAGGCGGGAGAGGTCGGCTTCGACGCGGGTGAGGCGGCTCTCGACGAGGGACAGGCGGATCTCGACGCTGGGCTGGCTGGTGCCGATGGCGTCCTGGGCGAGCGCCCCCGCGAGGAGGAGGGCGGCGCACAGGAAGACGATGGACTTCCTCTTCACGGGTGCCCCTTGGATCTCTGGTCGGCCTCGTCAGCCGCCGATGAACTTGTGCCACGCCCACGCCCCGAGCACGAGGGCAGGCACGGCGCCAGTGATGACGCCTTCGACCGTCACGCGGGACCACCAACGGCCCCAAGCACTCTCTTCCTTCACGTCAGCTCTTCCTCTCTGAGCTCGAGCTCGCCGACCCATAGTCCGGCCAGGAAAGCCGCCAGGATGGCGGCCGCGAACACGACCACGCTCACGGTGGAACCGTGTACGTGAACCCCAAGCGCAGCCAGTCAGGCGTCCCGATGAGGGTCACGCCGGCGAACCTGGGCAGCCACACCTCCAGCCACGCCGACCAGTTCTCCTCGTAGACGCCTACGCTCGCGTACACGGCCAGGTGCGAGGTGTCGACGTCGCCGCGTGCCAGGTCGGTCAAGTGCGCCTGCGCGTCGAGCGCGAGGGCGAGTTCCACCGGGCCGAGCACGATGACGGGCCGCTCGACGTAGCAGCCGGTCAGGAGGCTGGGAGCGGCGAGCGTGCAGCTGATGGTCGTGCCCGCCGCCTGCCCTGCCCCGACGCTGTCGCTTGGGGTGTCTTCAGCCGCGACGACGCTGCTTAGCGCGAGCGCGGTCGTCGCGAGGATCGTGGTGAGGTGCCGGCGAAGGCGCACCTAGGCTGTGGCCCTCGCCGAGACCGAGTTTCCCAGGCCGAGCAGCCCCTTGATCGCATCCCAACCGCCCGAGGCGATGATGGCGGCCTCTAGGCCGAACATGACGGCGTCGCCGAGGCTCAAGTCATGCAATCGCCCGAACAGGGGCAGGTTCAACGTGCCAGCCGCAGACAGCACCACGCCGGTGGCCAGGCTCGCGAGCACGGTCGAGAGGCCGGACAGACTTCGGAGGACGTTCTTCTTCAGGAACTGCACGACCATGGCGATGGTCGCGGCGAGCGCTAGGTGGTCCACGAACCAGTCGCGCGGGTTCGGGCTCAGCGGCGGCAGGGGCGCCGTGGTGTCGTCGCCGGCGACGATCGCCGGGTTGGCCGCGGCGGCCAGCGGGGTCAGTTCGAGCGCGGGCGCGATGGCCAGCTCGAGCGTCGGCGGCGCGGCGGCCACGGCCAGCGGCAGCGGCGCGGCCAGTGTGACCAGCGCCAGGGTGAGGGCTGGGAGTCTCGTTCGCTTCATCCGTGTCCCTTCACGCCCCAGGTCGGGGGGCGGGGTTGGCGGGGTGTTGGTCGGGGCGCCGCAGTCGGTGAGGGCGCCCCGGCCGGTTCTCGAAGGAAGGATGCTCGCTCGCTACGAGCTGCCCCGGCCCGTCAGCCGGAGTGGTTCCCACCTCCCGTCAGGTCGGGCACGCGCGCGGCGAGGGTCCATGACAGGGCCTCGACGGGCGTGATGCACATGGAGTTGGGGAGGTGGATCGAGATGGGGCGGTTGCCTTGGGGTGCGTTCTCGATGACCGTGTTGCGGTCGATGAGGATGGCGACGTGCCCTTGGGGTTCGGCGGCGCGGTAGTTGAAGAGGAGGTCGCCGGGTTGCCTGTCGGCGAAGGGGACGCCCCATCCGCCGAGCTTGGCGGAGGCCTCCATGTCCGAGGCCCAGACGTCCTTGCGGGCGGCGGCGAGTCGCTGCTCAGGCGTGCCGGGGCGGCGGCTGGTGCCGGCGATGAGGTAGCGCTGGTAGAGCTCGCCGTCCCTGAGGCCGAGGGCGCGCTCGATGATCAGGCGCACGAACCTCAGGCACCAGTACGGGTCCTTGGGGAGGCCGGCTAGTTGGCCCCGGGCGGCTTGCCAGGCGGCGGCTCTGATGAGGTCGTTCTGTGTCGGAGCTGGTATGAGACAGCCCTCCGTCCGCGATTGCTCGCGGCCCGGAGGGCCGTAGATGGCTGGATTCTAGCGCACTAGGGGCGCCAGGGCATCAAATAAGAAGGCCGCCCCGGAGGGCGGCCGACTTCTCGTCTAGAACTGGCCTTACGGAATGCTGGCCGTGGTTGAAGTGCCGCCTTGGTACGTCAGGCTCACCGTAATGCCGGTAGCGCCAGCGGCTACGGTGCAGGTGTCGATCGTGAAGCTCGGCTGCTTCGCGCTGTACTGCCCGTAAGTCACGCCGTCCTTACAGTCGTTGTCGATCGCGACGGTCGTTGCGGCGCTGGCCTGAACGTTCTCCGCCATGTATGCGTTCGCGGCAGTGTACACATTCTGCACATAGCCTTGAGCGGCGCGGTCGACGGCGACCTGGCGGGCCCTCATCAGGTTCGGGATGAGTACCGCGGCGAGGATGCCGATGATCGCGATGACGATCAGCAGCTCGATGAGCGTGAAACCCTTGGCGTTCTGACGCATGTGCGTCCTCCTCAGCTTGGCCCTCCCGATAGGTATGAATGAACGTCGGGCGGGCCGGGTATTGCTGCCCCCACGATGAGGGGTCGCTGAGGAGACTACTCATGAAACTCTTACAGGGTTCTGAAGTTCGTCACGTCCCTCCTCCCCCATGTGGGGGATGCTAGGCCGGTGGCCCGTCGAGAAGCCCGTCTGCAACGCGATGGTAACAGCTTGAGCCTCCGAGTGCCCCGAGAGCTGGTCGTCGCCCTCGGCATCAACCGGGAAGACCCCCGGGTGACACTGGAGCTCCGCGACGGCGCCCTGGTGGTCAGGGCGGCTGGTGTCGATGCGCCTGGAGAGGTGCCGCCGAAGGAGGCAGTCACGCCCTCCTACCGAATGATGTTGGTCGCGTTGAGGGACCACGGGCCCCTCCGCGCCGTCGAGGTCGCGGCCCAGACCGGCTTCGAAAGGCCGAGTGTCTCTGCCGCCCTGTCGCTCCTCGGCCGCGTCGGCCTCACCATCCGCGCGGGCGACCGGTGGCAGCTCGCTCCGGGCGCCGAGCGGTGGCTCGTCGCCGAGCCGCGCACCGCGCCCACGCCAGCGCTGGTGGCGGCCCGCGCTGACAGTCCCAGGCCGTTCAGGGACCGCCTAGCCGCTGCCCTCGACGGCACGCCGCGCACAGCTGTCGAGCTGGCCCAGGCGCTCGGCGTGGACCGCACGCAGGTGCACCACGCCATGAAGGCGCTCGAGGCTGCCGGTGTGGCTGTCCAGGTGCCGGGCCGGCCGGTCAGGTGGGCACGTCCGTCGACCACGTAGGCGCGTTCACGAGCGTGAAGTCGTACCCGTTCGGTCCGGCGTCCTTCCAGACCACGCCGGAACCGGTTTGCCCGTCGCGGTCCATCGCGAACACCAGGTCGGCTTCCGCGCCGGTTATTGCCGCGCCGACGGATGCACTGCGGTCACTCGACCAGTACCGAGCGTCGACGATCTTCCCATCGAAGTAATGCCCGAACCTGTTTGACCTCCCGATGGTGAACGGAGCGGCGCCTGAGTTCGCCGAACCGACGGCGGCTAGGCTGCCGTCCTCGACGCCATTGACGTACAGCTTCGCCGTGGTGCCGTTGAACACTCCAGCGACGTGCGTCCATACGCCGGTGCTGATGGTCGTGGTGCCGACAGCCTCGTACAGGGAGTCGCCGATGTAGAACGCCATGCTGAGCTTGCCGGTGTTCAATCGTAGCCACCGCAGGCCAAAGTCGCTGGCGGCGTTACGGTCAAGGATGAAGTGACTGGCGGGCGCCGTGTCAGGCTTGATCCAAGCCTCAAGAGTGAACTCGGTTGCGTCGAACAGCGGCTTGTCAGCCAGGGTGCCGTATTGGGTGCTGCCGTTGAAGTGCACGCTGTAGGCGGTGACGGGCGGGACCGCTCCGGCTCCGCCTTGGCTAACGATGCCGTGTACAGAGGGGAACACTAGCTGCTCTCCACGAGCGCGCCGTGCGCCTCCCAGACGTTCGAGCCGACGTGGATGACGGTGACGGCGCGCCGGTTCTGGATGGTCGGGTCGAAGCCGCTGGGCAGGGTCAGGGTCGTAGCGGCGGACAGGGCCACTTCGGCCGCATCGGTGGCGTTCACGATCACGCACTGCCAACCCGCCGGGAAGCCATCGGGCAGCGTGATGGTCGCCGCTCCCGTCACGCGCACGTACGCGCCGAGGTCGTCTTCCTCGTCGAGGGAGGCGTTGGCGGCGTAGCCCCGGACGGACGCGAGCTTCGGGAGGAGGCCACTCGTGTCTCCCCCGCCGCCGGCGTATCTGGGCGTCGGCTCAGTAGTGATGACGCTGTCCAACGTCAACGTGGCCGCGCCGGTCTTCGTCACCTGCGCGACGGGCACGCAGTCGTCGGGGAGCTCGGGGTAGTCGCTAGTGTCGCCCTCGAGGACGGCGAGGCTGCCCCAGGCACTCATCAGCGTGTGCGTGAGCGACTCGCCGGTGGTGGCGTCGGTGAAGTTGTGGTTGACCGTGGCGCCCGGCAGAGCCCTGATCACGACCAAGCACTTGGTCCCAATAGGCACTGAAGCCAAGTCGACCGTGGCGTCGCCGACCGCGAGAAGGGTCTTCCCATCCTTCGACACGCCCATGCGGCCCTGCACCCGGACCAGGGCGCCGCTGGGGTTGGTGACCGTGCCGGGCACGACGACGCCGCCTTCCTCGAACACGGCCATGGCCAGGCGCTCGAGGACGTCGACGATGACGGCGTGGTTCTGGTCAAGGTGCGCTTCGAGGATGGTGCGGTCGCCCTGGCTGTTCGCCTCGAGCGTCGCCACCTCCGTATAGGGCTTGTACGTGGGCATCTACTCCTCCTCGGTGGGCTGGTAGGTGGTGACGCCGTACACGGCGCGGCCGAACTTCCGCCCGGTCGGGGCTGCAGGCGTGTTCGGCATCGCCTGGGCGACCTCGACATCGACGACAAGCGCGCTCGAGCTGCCGCCCGGGCTGTGGCTCTCGGTGTAGTCGTGGGCTGTGACGCGACCCTTCACACCCAGGGCCGGGACGTCCACGGCGCCTCCGAGGTGTCGCGGGTGGTACGCCCAACCCTGCTCGCGCGCCGGCGCTAGAGGCAACTGGTAGACGACCTTAGGAACGTGGTTCTCCTCGACCACCGCCCTCGCGATAGACAACGCGGTGGCCGGGTCGACCTGGTACGGGAGCTCTGGCGAGTGGAAGACCCGGTTCGGGAAGAGTCGCTGCGCCTCGGCGAGGCCGGGCACGTTGGCGCCTTCCTCCCACGTGCCGTCAGCGTTCCTTGAGAACCCGAACCTGGCGACCTGCAGGTCGCCGACCGTCCACACGACACCGGTCCCGTTGAGCTTCACCATTACGCCCCAGAGGAAGTAGACGGTCTGGCCGCCGATGCCCTCCCAGAGGAAGCCCCACTCGACGAACCGCCCGTTCCTGACCGTGAGCTCTATCCCGGGTTCGTCGCCGCTGCGCCAACGCGCGTACAGGCTGCCCCTGGCGGTGAAGCTGCCGGGGAAGCCGCTGGTCTGCGCCGGGAACTCGAAGTCCAGCACCTTGACCTCGACGCCGTTGGTATCGACCGTCACCGAGTCCGAGTACGTGTTGGCCTGGTACGCGGCCTCATGCGCGGACGCGAGGTTCCCACGCCACTGCTCTGCCCACTCCTCGACCTCGTACTCGACCGTGACCGCCCCGCCGGGTTGTGGCACGGCCTCAGGGTCGACGGGCCAGAACCACGTCCCGGCCTGGGCGTCGTCGTTGACGAGCTCGAGGAAGCCCTCGGGCGACTCGGGGGCCCACTCCATGGGGCCGAAGGGAACGTTGGCGCCGAACGCGCCCGCCGCCAGCTGCTCCGGGCTCTTGAGCACGATCGCCGCCGGCTGCATGAGGGGCTGGTCGGCCTGGAACGTCCGCTCCCTGACGGGGATGATCGCCTGCGTGTACACGCTGTCGGCGGTGCTGGTCTCAGTCTCGTCGGGCGTGAGGTCATCGACGGTGAGCTCGAGCTCTCCCTCGACGTCGTCCGCGGCTGGCTTGGCGATGAAGACGGCGTCGAACACCGGCGCGAATCCGAACGGCGCCGTGCGCTCGACCTGAAGCGTCGTGCCGCCACCCGCCCACGTGAGCTCGAACTCGAGCACGCCCTCGATCAGCTCCTCGGCGACGCCGGCCTCTAGGGGGCCGATGGTGCCGGTGACGGTCTCGCCTTCGACCGTGAGCCGGTACTCGACGGTCGGCGCCCGGCCTGGCCAGGGCCAGGGGTAGGTGAGGTCCGTCCGCTGCTGTACGGGGGAGCTCCGGTAGAGGTGGAACCGGAGGCCGGTCGCCTCCGCCCACGCTGGCGGCTTGATCACGAGCTCGTCGTCGGCGTCGGCGCGCCAGGTGTAGCCGCGGAACGGGCCGAAGAAGAGTTCGAGCCAGTCGAAGACCGATTCCGGGTTCTCCTGGTCGGGTTGGATGACGAACGCCTGGGCGGTGGGCGTGACGATGCCCGTGCTAGTGCGGAGGAAGAACGGCGGTAGCGGCTCCTTGAACGGGACGCCGTAGAACGTTAAGAACCTGCGCAGGCACTCCTGTAGGGTGAGCGGGTTCGGGACGCCGCCATCGCCGGCGACGAGGATGAGGCTCTCCCTTGGCCGCATGCGCGAGAGCCTGGTCAGGAGGGTCTCGCCCGTGTAGGCGACCAGTCCCCTGCTCTTACTGCGGTCCCTGATAGCGAACCTGTACCAGGCCTCGCTGGAGAGCTGGTCGCCGATGGTGTTGACGCTACCGACCTCGAGGTCGACGTTCTGAAAGAAGGTGACGTCGACGCTAGGGTCGGCGAAGACGCCGTTCAATGTCTCGCCAAGGTGGACGGTGACCGGGGCGTCGAGGGGCGGCCGCTCTGGCGGGGAGTCGCTGAACAGTTCGGCGGCGTAGTTCCACGTGTACCCGGGCGGGGGGCTGAGGGAGGTGCCGCCGCCTCCGGAGTTGGCGACGCCGATGGTGCCGCCCAGGGCTGGGGTGTGCTGTGACGAGATCGCCTCCGAGCGCTGCACCTGCCAGTCGGGTTCGGGGTCGCCGTCGGCCCACATCTTGCCCTTGACGTATTCGGTCGTCGAGTCTCGCGTGACCTGGAGGCGCATCCAGTACCAGGCACCGACGACCATGCCGCTGGCGAAGTTGTGCGTGCTGCCCGCGGGCGGGGAGTTGAGCGGGTCGAAGGCGCCGTAGAAGAGGCGGAGCTGTGTGCCGTGCCTTCTGAGCATGTGCGCGAGGCCTACGCTGGGCGTGAACGAACCCGTTGGAAGCCTGGCGAAGAGCGCGACCCCGGGGTCGAGGATGGTTGCTCCCAAGGGGAAGGAAGTGCACCTAACACGCACTAGAGCGTCGACCTCGGCCCGCCCGTCCAAGGCCGGTCGCAGCGCCTCCCAGGAGGCCATCTCAGGACCGTTCGGCTCCTCCCCCGATGGAGACTGCGAGGCACGGACGGTGACGGCGCCCTGGGTGAGCTCGGTGGTCCAAGAGCCTAAGACGGTGCTCTGGCGGAAGTTGGCCCACTCGAGGCTGAAGTCGTCGGTCAGCCGTGGCATCAAAGCGGCCTCTGCTCGAGGAGTCCGCTTCCTCGCTGGAACCGGTAGTCGGCCCGGTAGACGACCACGGAGATCCCGTCCCGTTGCAGGCTCGCGCTCGTGTTGACGAGGACGGCGACACCGTACAGGTCCTGAGCCTCGACCAGCGCCCCGGCCCAGGGGTCGACCTCCGCCCAGGTGACCTTGAGCAGGGCACCGCCCGCGTCCGTGATGGCCAGGTACGTGCCGGCGCGGTTCCGGTGCTGCTCGACGCCTTCGCTCACGAACCCGGCGAAGTCGGCCCGCGTGAGCCTGGACGCCGGCGACCATGCCTTCAAGGGGTCGGACCATGTGATGGTCAGGTTCCCGGTCGCGTCCCTGGTGAACTCGGCGTCGCCGGTGACCGTGAGCTGGGCGGAGTCGCTGACGCGTTCGAAGATGACGTAGGGGTCGATCACGACGAGCTCCTCTGCACGCGGCGGAAGAGGTCAACAGCTACTTGCTCGACGAACGCCCGCAACCGGGCCTCGAAGCTGGGGTCGCCGAAGGACGGCGCCTGCGCCAACTGCACGGTCGCGGACAGGTTGTAGGTGACGCTCGGCGCCGAGGAGACCGTCCTCTGCACGTCTCGCCTAGCCGTCTCAGCCTGCCGCGCCCGCGCCTGCCCAGCGCCGATCAGGAGGCTGGCCAACAGGGCGACGCCACCCAGCACGAGGCCGGGGGTGCCGAGCGCGCCCAGGCCAGCGCCTGCCCCGCCGCCGCTCGCCGCCAGCGACTCCGCGAACGTAGCCGCTAGTTGCTGCTTGATCGGTCCGAGGATGGCGTCGAGCATCTGCTCGAGGAAGAAGTCCGCCGCGCTGCCGAGGGCCTGCTGCAGGGCGGAGCCGATGTCGCCTCCCCTGATACCGTCGGCGATGGCGCGCGGGAACGCCTCGGCGATGCCGATGACCCGGTCAGCGAGCTGGTCAGCCTGGGACTTGAGTTCGCGGTCCCGCCTGGCGCTGTCGTTCGCCTCGTCGATAGCCTCCTTCCACTGGAGGATGTCAGCGGTGAGGGCCTGGATGGTCGCGCTGGCCGGGTTCAGGCCCAGCGCGACCAGCGTCTGTATCGCGGCCTCGGTCAGGCGGATCTTGGACTCGGCGCCGCCGAGCTCGTCACCCATGAGCTCGGCCATCTCCCCCGCCTGCTCTAGGTCCTTCGCGAGCTGGGCTAGCACCGCCGCGCGCTCGGGCGCGTTCACGGTGAAGTCGTTGAACTTGATCCGGTCGGACCTCTCGGCGGCGGCCTCCGTCGCGGCTAGGAGTCTCTGGAGGTAGCGCTCGTGCGCCGCGAACGCCTCGGCCCATGCTTCCCCGAACCGGTCGCGGAACGTCTCGATCGCGGCCAGCGCCTCGCGGATGTCCTCCGCCGTCTGCGTGGTGCGCGCGGTCTCGACTAGGCCAGTGACTCGGCCCGCCTGGCGTTCGCGGACCTGGCGCTCGGCGTCCACCGCGGCCTGCAGAGCCTCTGTCTCTTCCCTCTCGCTGGCGAGGCGCTGGTCGAGGTCGGCCGCCCTCGCCATCGCCGCCTCGAAGGCCGTGATTCGCCGCTCGAGCTCCGCCTGCTGGGCGCCGAACAGCGCTTCCGCCCACGCCTCCCCGAACCGCTGCGCGAACGCGTCGAGGTCCGCCAGCGCCTCGCGCATGAGCGCCGTGTTCCCGCTGTCGAGGGCGGCGGCGATGCTCTGAGCGAGCGTGCCGGCTTGCCGGTCACGCACCAGGCGCTGGGCGTTCGCGCCGTCCTGCAGGGCCCTGGCCGCCTCGACGTCGGCCCTGATGGCGTCGTCGAGGTCGCCGGCGCGGGCCATGGTGGCTTCGAACGCCGCGATCTCGCGCTCCAGCTGCGCCTTCTGGTCGCCGAACAGTCTCTGCGCCCAGGCCTCGCCGAACCTGTCGCTGAACGCCTCCAGCTCCTTGAGCGCCTCGCGCATCAGGGCGGTGTTCCCGCTGGACAAGGCCTCGGTCAGGGTGGCTGAGAGGGCCTGCGCCTGCCGGTCCCTGACCAGGCGCCTGGCGTCGGCGTCGCGCTGCAGGGCGTCGGCGGCTTCGCGTTCGGCGCGGAGCTGGTCGTCGAACGCCGCCGCGGACTCGATCGCTGCCTGTGCGAGGCCCTCGTGCACGCGCCTCTGCTCGTCTGCCGCTGCCAGGGCCTCGTCGGCTTCGCGGAGCATCTGCTGGAGGTCGCTCTGCCTGGCCCTGGCGGCCATGTCCATGGCCGGGTCTTCCCTGATGCCGGCGGCGGCTGAGGGTCCGCCGGTCGGCGTGACGGCGCCCAGGTCCTTGAGGAGGGCGGAGCGGGCGCCGAGGATGGCCGCGGACTGCTCGGTGGTGGTAGCCCGGTCGAGGAGGCCGTCGAGACGCCTGAGGTGCGCCTTCAGTTGCTCCTCGTACCACTCGCGGCTGATGAGGTCCTGTTCGAAGGCGAGCTTGAGGCGGCGCAGGTCGCGTTGGACCCTGCCCGCCTCGTCGACGAGCGGGTCCTTCGGCCGCTCCTTGACGGCGGTGTTCAGGTTGAAGTTGGCGTCGGCTACGTCGTTGGTGGCGGTGGCGACGCCGGTGACCGCCCGGCCGGTGGTCTCGGCCTCGCCGCGTAGCTCTCTGTACTTGGCCTCCATGCGCTCGATGCCGGCCTCGACCCTGGCGATCTCGGCGTCGATGGCCGCGAGCTCTTCGGGGCTGGCGCCGGCGGCGACGAGCCGATCCCTCTCCGCCACGAGGCCACTGCGGCGTTCGCGCATGAGCTTGATCACGTCGAGCGTGGCCAGCTGCTCTGGAGTGAACTGGGACTCGAACTGCTCCTGCGCCCTCTCCAATGCCGGTGTCGTGCCGTTGATGAGGAAGTACCAGTCTTGCCAGAGCGCGATGACCTCGGCCAAGCCGGATACGAGCGCCGGGAAGACCGTCTCGTAGAGGTCGACGAGAACGGGCGTGAGCTGCGTGCCGAGCTCGACCCTGGCGTCGGCGAGGCGGGCCTGGAGCTCGGCGGCTGCGCCGGCGCCCGAGTCGCGCATGGTGTCCGCGAGCAGCTTGGCGCTGCCCTCGGCGTTCTCGAGCTCGGTGCGGAACTCCTTCACGGCCTCGCTGGACTGGCCCAGGCTCGACGCGGCCGTGCTGCCGTAGCTGCCTACGGCTTCGGTGAGGACCTGCAGGCCGCGGCCGCCGGCGCTCGTGAGCCGGTTCAGGCCGTCGAGGACGTCGTTGAAGTCCCTGATCTTCCCGTTCTTGTCGACGATGCTCACGCCGAGCCTGTCGAGGACGTCCTTGACGTCACCCGTGGGGTTGATGAGGGACTGCAGCACGCTCCGGAGGCCGGTGGAGATGAGGCTCGCGTCCATGCCGTTGTTGGACAGGACAGCGGCCATGGCGGCGACGTCCTCGATCTCCAGGCCCGCGAGGCGCGCGGTCGGCCCGACCCTGGCCAGGATATCGACGAGGTCGCTGACATCGAGGTTCGAGTCCTGCGCGGCCTTGGCCATGACGTCCATGACCCGGCCCGTCTGGCTGGTGTCGTAGTTCAGGGCGCGCAGGATGTTGCCGAGCTGCACCGCGGTGTCGCCGAGGTCCCCGAACTTCAGCGTCGCCGGGTCGACTTCGGACGCGGCGCCCAGCACCGCCGCCTCCGCCAGGGCGAAGGCGGTCTCGACGTCGTACCCGGCCTTCACCAGGCCGCCGATGGCGACACTGATGTCGGTGCGGCTGAACACCCGCGAGGCCCTGGCGAGGCCGTCGATGCGGGCCTCGACCGCGCCCAGGTTCTGCTCGCCGGCGAGCTTCAACTGCAGCAGGCCCTGCTCGTAGACCGCGAACTCGCGAACGCTAGCGACCGCGAAGTCCCTGGCGGCGTCCACGGCCCTGGCGAACGCCTGCGACATGAACCCGCCGATGAAGGACCCGATCGCCGACCCGGTGAGGGTGGCGCGGAACTGCTCACCCCAGGACCGGCCGGCTTCACGGCCGCCCTTCCCCGCCTCGTCCTCGCCGCGCTGGAACAGCCGGTCGAGCTCGCGGAGGAACTGCTCCTCGTTCTCGAACCCGAGGCGGTAGACGAGGTCGCCGAGGGTGAGTTGCCTACCGGCCACGACTCACCCCCGGCTTAGAGCCAGCGCACGTTGGACATGTCGACGCGCTCAACGTTCTTCCCCTCGTCTCCCCCGCCCGTGAGGGCCTTGAGGATGGAGAGCCACCAGTACTCGCCGAGGCCGTGCTCCTGCTCCCACAACTGCGCCTTGTGGCTGACCGTGACGTCGATCAGCAGCGCCGCCGGGTCAGTTGGGCTGACTCCCAGCAGGGCGCTGGGGCGCTGCCCGTACGTTCTCGCGGTCTGGTGCAGGAGCAGCCACTCCCTGGAGTCGGCTTCGAAACCACTTGGCCAGGTAGGCCGTCACCCCGTTCAGCTCGGCGATGTGCGCCACCGCGTGTTCCGCCTCGAGGACGGTGAGGTGGTCTAGGTCCACGGCTTCGGGGTCGACGGCGCAGGCGGCGATCCAGCGCCGGGCGACGTCGTGGATCTTCTGAGCGCGCTCCTCGGCCGTGAGCGGCTGCGACTCGGGGCGGTCCCTGCCGACGGCGAGGCTGAAGAGGAACTCGGGCAGTTCTCCGGTCGTGGCCAGCCACTCCTGGGGTGGCAGGGCGCGGATGGGCACGACCTCGCCGCCGACGACGACGCTCCAGTCGCGCCGGCCGGGGACGACGCCCGGGACCTGGTCGTGGCGTTCCTCGAGGCCGGCGAGGCGGCGTTCGAGTTCGGCGTTCCTGGCCTCGAGCTGCGCCAACCGCTCCTCGGCGGTAGGGCTCTCCTCCGGTGGCCGGTGGGCCTTCGCCCGCCCCATCGCCTTGGCGATGTTCTTGGCGAAGGCCCGCCTAGCGGCCCGGTTCACGCGTAGTTGTAGAGCTTGCCGAGATCCGTCTTCCCCGGCATCAGCACGGCCTGGATCACCAGCGGGATGTCGCCGCCCTGCTCGGCGTTGTTGAGCTGGAAGCCGTTGTCGATGCCGATGCGCGCCTTGTAGATCTGGAACTCAGCCTTCGACGTCTGCGAGCCTGTCAGCTCCTCCTCGAGCCAGATGCCGTAGTACTTCGGCGTCGACGCCTTGCCGATGGGCAGGACGTGGTGCGCGGCCGGCGTGTACTTGTACGAGATCTTCAGGTCGTCGGCCGGCGAGATGCCGCCGCCGTCGAGGGCGAAGATGATCGTCTGCGTGGCGGTCTCGATGACGACGTAGTCGGTGTCGAGCGCGTGCGTGGTCGACACGCCTTCCTTGACGACGATGTCGCTGAGGCCGGTGCGGTCGATGAAGACGCGGCCGTCCTCATCGACCGTGTACTCCTCGTCGGTGACGACCACCTCGGAGCCGGCGACGGCGGTGACGTCGTCCACGCCCAGGCCGAGGGCGAGGCGGAGGTTGTCGGTCGTCCACTCGCGGAGGACGATGCGCGTCTCCGCGGTGACGCCTTGGATGGCCTCGGCGACGACGACTTCCGGGAACCGGTCGGTCTTCTGCCGGTACGTGGGCGTGATGTTGAAGACGGCGTTCTCGCCCAGCAGCCCGACGGGCGTGCACGCGCCCTTGGCGGCGTCGACGTCGCCGACGAGCATGCGCAGGCCCTTGCTGAACATGACCTTGTTGGCGTTGACTACCGAGAACATACTTCCCTCCTCAGGGGATCCAGGTGGCTTCGAGGTTCACGCGCCACGCCAGCAGGCGTTGCGCGGGGCCGACGGGGTCTAGGCGCTCGTGGCCGGTCACGCGGAAGCGGCTGAGCGGCTGGTCGAGGTCCTGGTCGTACGAGTAGACGGCGGCTGCGTCCTCGAGCTGGTCGAGGACCTCCGCGGCCTCGTAGACGGTGGATGCGTAGAGGTACGCGGCGAGCTGCCAGGTGAGGTCGCCGCGGGTCTGGGAGAGGCCGTCGCCGCCGTCGAACGTCAGCACCAGGCACGGCAGGGGCAGGCTGTCGAGGCGGACGTCGTCACCGAGGATCCTGGCGCCGCCCTCGACCGTGTCCGCGTCCGGGTCGTGGCTGAGGACCTCTACCAGGCCCTCGTGCTTGGCCAGGAGCTGGTGCACGCTCCGGAGCACGCTCGCGCGGTCACCGGCCACGCGCCCACCCCCTCACGAACACGTCGAGCGGCACCGAGTCGGCCTTGTCCCCGACGGGCTGCAGGATGGGGTGGCCGACCGTGCCGGCGCGGAGGTAGTCGGATCGGCCGCCCTTGGTGTGCCAGTGCCCTGTGACCCACCGCCGGCCGCGGTACATGCGGCCCGTGGCACCCCCCGGCGCCGTCTGGAGGCTGCTGCCGGGCCCGCCGACGTATAGGCCCAATGCGACGCTGGTGCCGCGCGCGCGGAGGTTCACCTTGCGGCGCGCCTGGCCGTGCACGACCTTGCCGCGCACCTGCCTGCCGTTGCGGAGGATGCCGGCGCCGTGACGCTGCATCCACAGGCCGATGTGCTTGGCCGGCACCCAGTGAGGACGGAAGCCGAGCTCGAGGTGCGGGGCGTGCGGCGCGGCGCCGATCGGGATGCCCCAGAGGACGGTGCGGCCGTCGACCTCCTTCGACTGCGTGATGCTGTTGCGGCGCGTGCCGTTGTCCGTATGCCTGGTCGCTTCGACCTTGGCGCGGCTGGTGAGCTCGACCGCGACGGCGTGCAGGCCCGCCTGGTGACGCCTGCGCATCTCCTGGATGACCTTGCGACTGACGCCGGCCATCAGGGCCTCCTCCCCAGCGACAGGCGCCACTCGCGGCTGGTGACGGCGGCGCCGAGCACCTGGTACTCGCCGGCGCTGTCGTGGCCTGCGACGACCACGCGCGTGGCTGGGTTGAGGTTGACGTGCGTGTGGACGTGCAGGTCGCCGGTGATCACGCCCTCGAGCGCCGCCTGCCGCTCCCAGCTCCGCGTGGGCGACGCGAGATAGGCCGGGCCCTTGAACAGCTGCGTCGACTGGGGCGCGGCGGCGCCGCGGTGCCCGTTGTCGAGCACGTCGACGTCCTTGTAGACGGTGACGACGCAGTTGATCACGAGGCCACCGCCACGCTGGTGATCCACGGCCTGAGCAGCTGCTCAGCCGCGGGCACCGGGAAGGCGTCGCGCCGCTCGGTGCCGCTGAAGTCGCCCAGGGACGCGCCGTCGTAGCGGCTGCGCTCGGGGTCGGCGAGGCTGAGGTAGTGGGCGGCGAGGAGCGCCGCGGCCCTCGTGACGGCCTGGGGCACGTCGTTGATGCCGCGGACGACCTCGACCCTGTACGTGCCTGCCTTCCAGGCCAGCTGGTCGTAGCTGCTGTCGAAGCGCTGCAGCAGGTGGCCGTCGAGCTCGAAGAGCTCGCTGGCGCCGATGGCTGGGCTGACGTCCTCGACGCTCTGCACGTCCTTGGGCAGGCGCAGGTGGTAAGAGGCGGCGTTCAGGCGGACCGTGACGGTCTCGCCCCGGGTCTCACCCCAGACGAGGCCGGTGCGTTGGGCGATGGCCTGCTCGGCGAACGCGACGGCGGCCTGGTGCTCCGCAGAGAGCGGAGACCCGGCCGTGTACCCGGCGAGCTTCAGAACCGCCGTCGCGTCCAACCAGGGCATGGCTACTCCTCGACCTCCACGAGGCCGTACTCGGCCTTGAGGCGCTCGAACTCGGCGCGGGGGATGCGGCCGGTGACGTTTCGCTCGATCACGACCCGGCCGACGATGAGGCGGCCGACGTTGCTCGTCGGGCCGAGCCTGCACGCGACCATCGCCGGCGCTGCGGGCTCTGGCGCAGGCGCGGGGGCGGCCTCGACGGGCGCGGCCACGGTCGGTTCGCTGGCCGGCGCCGCCTCGGCCTTGGCCTTCTTCGTCGTGGTCTTCTTGGCCTTGGTCATGACAGCGTGATCTCCTTCCAGCCGCTGGTGTCCGTCTCGGTCGTGTCCTTGACGGCGATGTAGGCCTTGCCCGTCGCGCCGTCGACGCGGATGGTCCCGGCCTTCGCGACGGTGCCGAGCACCTGGTTCACTCCGCCGGTGAGCTTCGCCCCGGAGAGAGTGATCCCACCCTCCGTGTCGAGCTCGACGGCGAGGGCGATGTCGTTACCGGCCGTGCCCTTCGCGAGCGCGGTGACGGCGATCGCGGCGGTGCTGCTCGGGGCCACCGCCACGCCCTCGGCTTCGGCTATGGCCTCGAGGGCGGCGAGGAGGTTGTCGCGGGTGGCGCCGGCGTTGGCGCCGATCTCGAACTCGCCCTCTTCGGGGTCGCTGGCGACGGCGGTGACCGTGGACTCGCCGATCGTCACCGTGTCGCCGGCGGTGACCTTCGTGTTGTCGGCGATGGTGATGGTGCCGGTCGCGGCGACGCCGGCGACGGCCGCGACCGGCGCACCCGAGTCGATGCCGAGGAACCGCTCCTGCAGGAACCGGAGCAGAGCCCCCATCTCTGGGAGCTCCGCCCCGCCCTTACCGGCCTGGGTGGTCAGAGCCTTGGGCTTCGCCATGGCTCACTCGCCCTGGAGGCGCGGACGGACGCCGACGCGGCGCACGACGCCGGCCGGGAACTGGTACCCGAGACCCACCCACGCCTGCAGCTGCAGTACGTCGATGAAGTTCTCGCGCCGGTACGGCTCGATCCTGATGGTGAGCGCGTCACCGATGACCGGGATGTCCCGGTGCACGAGGAACACCGTGCCGCAGTCCGTCGACCCACCCTGGGTCTCGTTGTTGGGCAGGTGCGAGATCCCGTACACGGGCACGCCGCGGTACATGCCGAAGGCGCGCGGGCCGACGCCGCTCGCCTCGGACAGGAGGCGGTCACCGAGGACGGTGGCGCGTTCGCTGATGATCTCGGCGAAGTCGTCGGCGAGGCTGATGGGCATGTAGAACGCGAGCCTGGCCACGTCGGACCGGAACGCGACCGGCATCGCCCTCAGCAGGCTCGAGAGGATGCTGAGGTCGAAGGCGTCGCCGTTCGTGCTGGCGCTGACGCTGGTCACGCCGGTGACGCTGCGGAGGCCCTTGAACGTGGCCGGGTCCGTGGCGGTGCCGGTGCTCATGAAGAACGCCCGGTCCTCCTCGTACTGGGCGGCGCCGCGCATGGCCGGGAGCAGGTTCTGCGCCACGAAGGACATGCCCTGGGCGTTGAACATCTGGAAGGAGTCGGGCACGACGACCTTCGAGTTCAGCTCGCTGACCTCGATGTCGAACGTGTCGAGCGTGGGCTCGCTGTCCGTGATCGGGTCGGTCGAGGTGCGGCCCCACTCGTGCGTGATGCCGGCCCTGTCGAAGCGGGGGAAGGTCTGCTTCTTGACGCCGGCCATCGGCACGCTCCGCATGTGGTTGCGGAAGACGACGTCCGGCTCGGGCTTGACCACGAACTGGCGCGCGAGCTCCTCACGGATGACCGTGCCGTCGGTCTCGATGGAGAGGGCGCGCGAGTGGATGCCAGCCTCGGCGAGCATGTTGTAGGCCTCGGTCAGCTGCCTGGTCGACGGGCGCTGGCGGCCGACCTGCGGGACGACCGTGCGCATGAGGACCTCGGCGAGGAGCTGGTCGCCCTCGAGCCTGGGGCTGCGGACGCGCAGGCCCGAGGCGATGGCGGCCATGGGCTGCTCGGGCCGGGCGAGCAGCGCCCTGATCTCCGGCGGCAGGTGCGCCACGGCGTCGCCGGCGGCGGCCGTGGGGGCGGGAGCGGCGGCGAGCCTGGCCTGGAGGCCGAGGTCGGCGTCGAGCTGCTCCTGCGCGGCGGTGCGCGCCTGCGCCGGCGTGAGGCCCTCTTCGACCTGGAGCAGCGCGGCTCGGGCCTCGAGCCACTCGTCGCGGGCGGTGCGCGCCTGCGCCTGGCCGACGGCCGGCTTCTCCTCGGCCTTTGTGTCCTGGTCGGGCTTCGCCTCGCGCTCGGCGCGCGCCTGCACCTGCGCATCGGGGGCGGGCTGGGTGAGGTGCACGTGCACGTCACCACCAGCCGCGCGGCCGCCGAAGAGGCGCGCGAGGAGCCCCTTGGCTTCGGTGTCGTCGCCGGTGGCCTGGTCGGTGGCCTTGCCCTCGAGCTTGGCCCTGACGTCGGGCGCCAGCTTGTCGTAGTCCGCCTTGGCCTTGGCCGCGGCGTCCTGCTCGTTAAGGCCCTCCGCCTGGTACTGGGCGGCGCGAGCCTGGATCCACTTGTCCTTCATCTCCCCCTCCTTTGGGGTCTCAGCCTCGGCCCTCCTGCCGAGGCGGAGGCTGGTGTGTCGCTCGAGGTGAGCGCGGGCTCTCTCCAGCACCTGCGCCGGCGAGAGGCTGGCGTGCGCTGGGACGTGGACTCGGCCCGCTTCGAGGTCGGCGAGCGCTCGGGCCAGCAGCTGCTCGTCGACGGCGTGGCTGCGTTCGTCGTGATGAGGCAGCCACGCCAGCTGCCGCACCAGGTCGGGGTCGGTGACCTCGCCGTTCAGGACCTTCGGGTCGACGACGGCGAACGCCCAAAGGGCGGGTAGGGTCCGGATGTTGAGGAGGTCGGCGCCGGGCACGCCCGGCACGTCGACGAGGCTCAGGCCGGCGTGTTCAGGCTCTGGGGAGAGGCGGTGGTAGACCTCGGCCGGTTTGCCCTCGACGGTGCGGCGTTCGACCTCGAGGGGGACGAACTCGAGGCTGGCGCTGCGCACCTTGCCGGCGCGGACGAGGTCGAGGGTGCGTTGGTCGAGGACCTTGACCTCGACCTCTAGCTGGGGGGTGAAGTCGACGCGGGTGGCGAGGCCGACCATGGGCCGGCCTTCGATCTCGCGGAGCCGGGGCAGGTTGTGCTGGAGGGAGACGGTTCGGTGCTGCTGGTAGGCGGGCCACCAGTCCCTGAGGAGGGCCTCGGCGGTGATGACGGTGCCGTACCGGTCGACGACGGTGTCGTTGCTGGCGCGGAGGATTAGGGTGTCGCCGGCGCCGGCGCGGACGGTCAGGTCGACGCTGCGCGGCTCGCCCACCGCTGTGGCGGGCGCGGCGCGGCGCTGGAGGTTGTGGTTACGGCGTCCGAACAGAGACAGGCCCTCCGGGTTCGCGACGAATCGCGGCCCGGAGGGCCGAAGCTATGTCGAGACTACAGGCTGACAGCGGGCGTGTCCAGAGGCAACTCAGCCGCCGTATCGTTTCTCATGAGTCCAATTGGCTGGAAGACCGTCGCGGGCCTGGTCGCCGTGGGAAGTCTCATCGCGGCAGTGCTGCTCGTACCGGGCTTCACTGACAACACCCTGAACCGCTTGAACGTTGCCTCAAGTATCGGCCTGACAGCTGCATTGGTCTGGGTCACTTGGCGGTATACCCACGAGACCAGCAAGATGGCACGGGCAAGCGAGAAGCAGATAGAGGGGCTCCAAAAGCAACTCGAGTTGGAGTTCACACCGAACCTATTGCTGGTACCAGAGAACGGCATCAGGAGCGAGGGAAAGTTGAACCTGGTAAACCTGAGCCGGCACCACGTCTGGATATACGTTGTGCTCAACTCTGCGAAACAAGATCCGGACGAGCCTGTCTCCATCAAGGGACACGCACGTCAAGCCGGCTTGGCCCCAGGGCAGGAGACCTGGATTCATGCCTTCCCCAACTGGTACTCCGACACGGAGAACGATCTCGGCGAGCGGCTTCCGGAGAAGGCGCCTCCCACCAACCGAGCCGAGATTTCCGTGCGCTATCTTTACGCGCCTACGGGGCCGCTCCTACACCAACAGACCTGGATCGTGACGCGGGCCTTCGAGGGCGCCGATGTATACGTGACTACGCCGGAGTCGCCGACATAAATCCAGTGCCCTAGCCAACTCCAATCACGGTGCAGCGGCAGTTGACGATGTTCCCGGCGGACGCGCCGCGACTGCGGTCCCCTGGGTACATGAGGGGCTCGCCGCTGACGATGAACGGTTTGTCGATCGGCACCTTCTGGCCCTCGGCTGCTACGTGGTCGAAGGGACTCTGACCCTGCGGCCGGCGCACCCGAGCGTCGCGGCTGGTGAGCCATTGCTTCCGCTTGAAGCCGGCCTCCTCGAGCGCGGCGCTGTGCGCGTTGTTCGAGGCGCTGTTGTAGCTCGAGCGGACGAGGCGCTCGGCCCGGTAGAACTCCGTGCCGTACTGACGCGCGACCTGCCTGGAGGCCTCGACGTACGGGACGCCCTCCGCCTTCAGGTTCACGAGGCGCCTGGCGAGCGTCTCGGGGTCGGTGAGGTTTCGCCAATAGACGCTGAGGTCGTCCTCGAGGATTCGCACGGTCTCCCGGATGAGGGTGTCGCGACGCGGGTCGGTCGTGAGGAACCCGGCGGACGCAGGCGCCTGCTCGGCTAGGCGCCTGAGGGTCCACGCGACCTCGGGCTGTTCGCGCAGCTCGTCGGGGCTGATTTCGTACCCGAGCCAGGCGAGCTCGCCGGCGAGCCACTCGACCTCGAGCTCGTACAGCCTGGCTTCGATGACGAGCTTGTCGAGGAGCGGCCGGGCGGCCGCCAGGGCCTCGCGCAGCCACTTCGCGTGCAGCCTGCGAGTGGCGGTCCAGACCTCGGGCGCGTGGCGCCTGACGGCGGCCTCGACCTGCGCCAGGTGCCGGGCGCGCGCTAGGCGGGGGTTAGTCCTCGGCCGGCGTGGCATCGGGCCCGCCCGCGGCGAAGTCACCGGCGGGGAGCATCGTCGTCGGCAGCAGCGGCTTGGTCTCGCCGGCCGGCTCGTACCCGAGCGCCTGCCGCGCCTCGGCCTGGCTGAGGATGGGCGCGCCGGCGGCCTTCACGAGCGCCTCCACCTTCCGCAGGAGCTGCTCTGCGTCGTCGAACGTCAGCTCGAAGTCGTAGTCCGTGATCCCGAGCCCGCTGGGGGCGGGAGCGTGGAGGATGCGGTTGATGACCGCCACGGCCGGCGCCGCGAACGGGATCAGCGCCTGCGTAACGAAGTCGTCCGCCTGGGTCTCGGCCGTCGCCCTGTACCCACCCTCCGGCAGGCCCAGGTTGATCAGGGACACGTGCCGCACGGCGAGGATCTCGTCGCGTGCGAGCTTGGCGGTGTTCGGAAAGGTCGGGTCCTCGAGCTTGTGGTCGAGCGGTTGTGCAGTGACTGTGATGCCGCCGGGGTATTCGAGGATGAGGTTGCGGCCGGCCATGTCGCCCTGATTCGCCTCGAGGAAGCCCCTCACCTGCTCGAAGAGGGCGTCGAGGGCGTCGTCGCCCGGCTTCTGCCCCGTCCAGGTGGGGTCCTCGGTGACGGTGACGAGGTAGCGGGGCGTGCCGTGGTTCTTGAAGAAGCCCTTGAGGTACCTGCGGTGCTGGTTGTCGACCTCGACGCTGTCACGCGACGCGATCCAAGAGGGCAGGCCGTAGAAGCTGCTCGCCAGGTTCGTCTGCCGCTGGTGCAGGAACTCGCGGCGGTCCTTCTCGCCCACCGCTCGGGTGCCGAACGGCACGAAGTCGATCGGCTTCCCGAACGGGTCCTCCTGGCGCAGCACGAGGCCTGACTCTCGCGCCTCGTACCAGACGAACTGCGGCAGCAGGTGGCTGACCTGCAGCGGCTCCCGCCCCGCCTGGTCGCGGAGGACCTCGGTGAAGACGTTGCCGGTCTGGTCGTTCGCGACGCACAGGGCGCGGAGGAGGGCGGGCAGGTCGAGCTCGCTGACGCCCTCACGGCCGATCGTCTCGCGTGAGAGCCAGGCCTTCGCGCGGCGGTAGTTCTCGTCGCTGGCCTTGTCGAAGTCGCTGGCGCGGTCGAGGGGCTGGCCGGCGGTGTCGACGTCGCGGGCGGCCAGGTCCCACTTCGCGCTGCTGACGGCGTCGGCGAGGAGGTTACCGATCGCGCCCAGCCACGGGTTCCCGAGGTAGAAGTCGATCAGCTGCGACGCGGGGATGGGCCAGGGAACGCGTACACGGGCGTCGTGCGTCTGCGCGGCCTCGCTCGATTCCGCGGGCGACGGGTCGATGCGCAGCTGCAGGGCGGGCTCGAGGTCGTGGGCGGTCGTGGCGAACGCGCGGGCCTTCACGACGGCCGGGCGCGCCTTGGTCTTCTTGGTCATGCGGTGGCTCCCCTCACCCGGAACGCGCTGGGCGCCGGGCAGTTGTTCACTGCGTCACTGAGGCTGTCGGCCGTGTCGTCGTGGGTGGCGTCCGGGAAGCCCTCGAGGTCGGAGAACCACCAGTCGTTCCAGGGTCCGCGCACGACCTTGAGGAGGCCCTTCTCCGCCAGGCTGCTCGCGCGCTGGAAGCGGGTCACCTTGTCGCCGGTGGGCCGCACGACGCGGACGGCGATGCCCTGCAGCTCGGGCAGGGTCATGCGCTGCAGGGCGACGGTCTTCCCCGCCTCTCCGGGGTCCTGCGGGATGACCTGGATAACGTTGGGCCCGTCGGCGAGGGCGGTGCGGATGAACAGCTCCTCGACCTGGGACGGCGTGCCGCGGAGGCGGACGGCGTCGAGGGCGTAGTGCTCGGGCGCGCGGCCGGGGCCGCGGCCGACCTTGGTGCCGACCGTCCAGTCGGGGTCGGGCGTGCTTGGGCTGACGGCGGTGCCGGCGAAGTCCCAGGCGCGGACCATGGTGAGGCCGGCGGGGGCTTGGTCGACGAGCTCGCACCAGGCGCGCTTGAAGAGCAGGCCGGCGCTGTGGCGGATGTTCCAGTTGCCGCCGAGGAGCCGCTCGCGCTCGACGAGGGGAAGGGCGCGCAGGCGGGCGCGGTAGGACGGGTCCTTGGCGAGGAGGGCTGGGTTGTCGTCGAGCCTGGCGGCGATGAAGGTGAACGAGAGGGGGTCGTCGGGTTCGACGGTCAGGTTATCGGCTAGGAGCTGGTCGCGGGTGTCGGCCCAGACGAGCTGGTCGCCGACCCTGGCGAACCACCGTATGACGCCGCTGCGTTCGGGTATGGGTAGGCCGTCGCTGCCGATCCACCAGTCGATGAGGTGGCGGACCCAGCTGTCGGGGTCGGGGTTGCAGGTGCCGCGGGCGTAGGGCCGAACGCCGCTCGTCGTGCGGAGGCGGCTGATGAGGTACCAGAACTGCGCTTCCTCGAACTCGGTGACCTCGTCGAAGTAGATGGCGGCGTACTGCTTCCCTTGGTGGGCGTGCTTGTCCTTTTCGTGCTGCAGGTGCCGCATTTCGATGACGGCCCCGGAGGGGAAGCGCCACTCGAGGACGGGGCTCATGCGACTCTCGGCGCCGAGGAGCGGGTAGATGCCCTGGGATTCCTCCCACAGCGACCCGGAGCCGATGAGGCGGGTCATCTCGCGGCGGAACATCACGCCGCGGTACCCGGGCCGATGCACGTGCCGGAGGGGGTCGATGACGGTCGCGAAGCTCTTCCCGGACCCGGCGGCACCGCCGTAGAAGGCGATGTCCGCAGGCGTGGCGAGGAACGCCTCCTGGGGACCGGGCTGGGGCCGGATCTCGATGATCGGCGCAGGCGCTCCGTTCTCCCCCGGGATGGGCGGCCTATGATGCTCCATGCCGCACCTCAAGGAAGAGTTCATCCAGACGGTAGGGGGGGTCCTGTGGGACCGCACGTCGCCCGAGTTCCCGTGCATCGAGTTTCTGCGCTTGGTCCAACACGTAGTGGAAGCGGAGCCTCAGGCCTCGGCAGGCGCCGTGCAGGATGCGCTCTTGGTGCTGGAGAAGCGAACCCTGGCCTATCTCCCGGAGGGCATCACAGAGGGGGCAGAGATCTGCAGAACCGATCGGGGCGAGTTCGTGCGTCAATGATTCTCGCCCTCGCCTGAGCCGTCCCGTCCGTTGTCGGGGATGTAGACGTTCACCACGGCAGGCGCCGGCAGCGGCTGGCCGCCGGGGCCCGTGTGCTCGAGCTGCTGACGGTCCCGGTAACGCTCTGGCCGCGCGCCCTTCAACAAGAAGATCAGGAGCGTGTCGCTGTAGACGCGCTCAACGTACTGCTCGCCCGTCTCCGGGTCGATAATCGGGTCGCCGTCCTTAGTGAACTTCTTCTGCAGCAGGCCGTCGAGAGCGCGGCGCCTGGCTTCGGCCTCGAGGTGGTCGGCGGCCTGCTCAAGCGCCTCATCCCACGCCCGCCTGAAGTCCTCGTCAGCCTTGCGGAGCCTGTACAGCGCGCGCCGGTCGAGGTTGTGCATATCGCAGCTGAGGAGAACGTTGCCTGTCTCGGCGAGGGCCTCCAGGAACTGCGCGAGCTTTTTCGGTGTGGGCTTTGAGCGGCGCCTGGCCATGTTCAGGCCTCGATCTCGATGACCGTGGCGCCGTCGGCGCTGCCGTAGCGAGCCTGGCACTCTTCGGGCGTGAGGACGACGCGGGTGACGATGAGCGGGTTGGCCTGGGAGACGCTGGTGAACGCGAGGCCGGTCAGGGCGAGTAGTGAGATCTCCGGGGCCCGGTGGGCGTGGGGGATGTTCTCGGCGGGCCAGGCGGTGGGTGGGAGGTCGAGCTTGGTGGAGGTGTAGACGAAGGTGAGCCAGACGGCGATGCAGGCGTCTGGCGCGTGGGGGTGGCCGTCCTTGCCGAGACCGGCTTGGCGGGCGTGGTGGCGGACGGACTCGTGGTAGGCGTGCGCGGCCTGCAGCGCCTGGCCTTTGGCGTTGCGGGCTCTGCTTTGTGGTCTGCCGGGGATGACGAGTCGCACCGCCGCCTCCTTCGCGGGGATTCGTGCGCCCCGGAGGGGCGGTGCTGGAGCAATGGTAGCAGGTTGGTTCACGGTCTGGTTTCCCCCATCTCCTCGATCGTGACTGTGAGCGCGCCCCCGGCGCGCGGCTCGGCGCGGACGATGGTCAGGCGGTCGATCTGGCTGTCGTCGTGGAGGACGCCGGCGTAGACGAGGGCGTCGATGGCGGCCTTTTCGCTGTTGGCGATGTCTCGGCGGCGGCGGTCGGGTGGGTGGAGGGTGAGGGTGATGGCGAGGCGGGCGTCGCCGAGGCGTGGAGCGGCTTGCATTGCGAGCTGCGCGGCGGCTTGGGCCCGGTACTCGCGGCCTTTGCGGCTGAGGACCTTGCGGCCGCGGACGACGGCGTGGAGGTTGTTCGCGGTGGGTGGCCAGGGCAGCTCGAGGGTCACCGGGGCAGCCTCTCGTCTCTGCCCTAGATTTCGGTGACGGTGCCGCTGGCCATGCGGGAGAGGATGGCGGCGGCGCTTTCGGGGTCTGGGGCGAGTTGGTTGGCGGCGTCGAGTGGGCGGTGGTTGGCGGTGAAGATGGTGGTCTTTTCTTGTGACCAGCGGGTTTCGAGGGTGGCGTAGAAGGTTTCGTAGACGAATTCGGTGGGTTTGATCTTGCCGAGGTCGTCGAGGATGAGGATGTCGGGGTGGTGGAGGTTGGGGCGTGGGGGGCCGTCGGGGGCGAAGGATGCGCGGATCTGGGCGAAGAGGGCGGCGATGCCGTGGAAGGCGACGGTGTGACCGGTTTCGGCGAGGTGGTGGCCGGTGGCGATGGCGAGGTGGGTTTTGCCGTTGCCGGCGGGGCCCCAGAGGTAGAGGTTCTGGCCGGGTTGGAGGGCTTTGGCGGCGTCGATGGCGGTGGCGTTGCCGGGGTGGCGGCGGAGGGTGTCGAAGGTGTAGCGGCGGTAGCGGGTGGGGAGGGTGTCGGTGAAGCTCTGCACGTCGTGGCGGCGGCGTTCCTCGAGGGCGCGTTGCAGGTCGTGGTGGTAGGGGTGGTTGCGGTCTTTGGGGATCCAGGCGATGCCGAGCCAGGCGTCTTCGCCGACGTGTTGGGCGAGGGCCTGGTCGAGGATCTCGCAGGCTTCTGGTGGGAGAGTTCGGGTCACAGTCCGGCCTCCCGGTACTGGGCGAGCGGGTCGTCGGATGTTCTGGGTTGGGCGAGGACCTTGCGGTAGTAGGCGAAGGGTTGCTTGAGGCCTGTCTTCTCGAGGGTGAGTCTGAGTGCTGCGACGACTGCGGTCTCGCCGTACTGGTCGATGTGGTCGGTGATGGTCTTCGCCCAGGCTGTGAACTGGCCTTCGGTGACTTTGCCGGCGGCTCGGCGGAAGTCTGTGAGTGCGGCCCAGGCTTCGGGGTGGAGGGTGGCGAGGCGTGAGCCTGGTAGGGGGTCTGGGGGGCGGTCCCGGAGGCGTCGCTGGTGGTGCGTCAGGTCATCCTCGGGGCTCTCGTCCTGTGATGGGTCTGGTTCGTCTTCTTCCCCTTCGGCTTGGTTCGGGGTCGGTTCGGGTGTGTGGGGGGGTTGGGGGGGTTGTTCATGCACATGTTCATGCACATGCACATGCACATGTGTCCGTGGAGTTTCCGCGTCGCCCTGCCTGGGTTCTTCCTGGGATTCTCCCGGAGTCTCCGGGGACTCTTCGGGGAGATTCCGCGAAGATTCCCGGGCAGGGGGCCGGGGTGGTTCCGGGAGCATGGACTGGCTGCCTTCATCAGTGGGCCCGGGAAGGTCGCTGGCGGGTTCGCGCTTGTCCGGCTTCGTCATCTCCTGGAACTTCGTGAACTGCGCGATGTGACTCCTGCGGCCGTTGCTGTAGAGCTGGATGAGGCCGACGCGGGCAAGCTCGAGGAGCCAGCGCTCGATCTGGTCGGGCGTGTACGGCCAGCCTTCGAGGATGCCGCCGAGGATGTGGTGCGGGTTGGCGTTGACGCGGCCCTCCTTGTCGGTGTGGGGCAGGAGGGCGCAGTAGAGCCACAGGGCGCCGGGGTCTTCTGCGAGCTCGTACGCCTTGTCGCTCTGGGTGATCCGCCGGTGTAAGGGCCGCCACTGGGCCACGGTCTAGACTCCTCTCTCGCTGGCGTCGAAGGTCTCCCACATGCGGTGCCTGGGCGTGAAGGATTCGAGGAGCTTCCGCATGGCCTTGCGGTGGTCGGCGGCCGTCACGGCCTGCTCCCTACGCCGACATAGGCGACTTGGCCGCGCTTTCGCCAGTTCTCCCCCGCTCGGCAGGCTGGGCAGCCGTAGGCGCCGATGGCCTCGCCGGGGTGGTTTGGGCAGGGTTCGCCGAGTGGTTGGAGGCGGATGGGTTCGTGCGGCTCGGGCGGTCGCCAGTTGAGGCGCCGGGGCTCGGCGGGCGGCGCCGCCTGTGGCGCCGGTGGTTGTGGCTCGGCCGCGGTCTCTGCGCCCGGCGCCCGAGGTGGCGCCGGGTCGGGTGCGGGGGCCTCGGCCGCGGGCGCCGGCGGGGGTTCAGCGGGTGTCTTCGGCCCAGCCGGGGCCGTGACCTGAGCCTGCGCGGGGCGCCGACTCGTCTTCTTCTTGCCGGTCGTGGCTCTCGAGATGGCTTCGCGCCTGCAGGCGGCCTTGCCGCAGGTCTTGCGCCGGTCGTAGTCGGCGGCGCTCTCGGTGTCGCGCCGCTCGAACGTGTCGCCGCAGACGACGCACGCCTTGGGTGGGGTGTCGGCGCGGGCCGACCGGTGGGGCTGGCGAGGCGGGGCCGGTTGCGGGTCGGGTTCTGCCGTGGTGGCTTCGAGCTGGGCGAGGTCGCTGCCGAGCTCGGCCAGTTCCTCGCCGAAGACCCGGTGCAGGTCCGCGAGCATCTGATGGGCCTGCCCGATCGCCTTGGCGTAGGTGCTCAGCCGGTCGCTGCGTCGCTGCAGGCGTTCGAGGAGGGTGTGGTGGGTCATGGGTCGCTCACGAGCCTCTCGATGAGCTCGCCGACGAAGGCGAGGATGATGAAGGCGGTGAGGCCGGCGAAGGCCCAGATGAGGGGGCCGAGGAGGGCGCCGAGGGCGAAGGAGCGCGGGTCGATGGGCGGCATCAGGCGCCGCCCTTCACCCGCGCGAGCGCGGCGTCGTAGACGACGTAGCGGCCCGGGCGGCAGGCCGCTTCGCTCTTGCGAAGCGGCTGGGGGCGGCGCACCAGCCAGTCGCCCGCGTGGATGGGCGGCACCGTCCAGAGCCGCATCACGCCCGCCTTGTTGTCAAGGCGCACGCGGTCGCCTGACACCTCCCAGCCCACGAACTTGTAGATGTCGCTGGCGTTCGCGCCCGTGAAGCGGATGGCCTCGACCGGGTGGCGGTGCTGGAACCGCCCTGGCGTGAGGGTTTTCGGCTCGCCGCTCACGGCCTGCCCCTAACAACGGCGTTCTGCCAGTCGCACGTGACGGCCACACTCCCGCTCGGGTCGCGCGCGAACACGCACTCCACAAGCCGACCGCTGGGGAGGTCGTCAACTAGGCCGGCCCACACGCCGGACGGCTGCTGCGGGGTGGGCGTGGCGGGCTTGGCCCGCAGGTAGCCGTTGATCGTGATGACGGCCAAGAGCGCGGTCAGGGCCAGCAGGATGATGACGCCCATGAGCGTCTCGACCTGCCTCATGCTTGTTCCTTCCTGACGCGCCAGTAGTACGCGCCGCCCGCCACGCTCGCCTTCCACGAGATCGACCACGCCACGGCGTTCCGCATGAACGCCCGGATGAGGTCCTCGTTCCCGCTCCACCCGCCGGTAGTGGCGTACCAGAGCTCGTACCCGTCCTCGTTCAGCGCTCCCGTGTGGGGCGTGATGCGCGCTAGGTAATCGATGGGGTGCGGCCCGCGCTCGCTGTACTTCCACGCTTCGGCGATGAAGCGTAGGAGGCCGCGCACGTCCTGCGGGGGCCACTTCTCAATCAGGTCCAAGGTTTCGTCGGTTGGGTACCCGTCCGCGTCGAACGTCGGCGCCGGCGGGAGGGTGAGGGCCAGCGGCTCGACCTGGGGCGCGTCGGGCGCGGTCACGACCGGGCCTCGCGGGCTTCGACGTCGCGGCGACGGTCGAGCTCGGCCATAAGCGCGTCGGCGGCGGCGACGGCCTCAGCCGCCCACATGCCTCGCTCTTGCACCGTCGGGCGCAACTTGATGGCGGTGAACATGCTCGCGTAGACCGTCGTGGCGATGCGCTCGCGGCGCTCAGCCCGCTCCCTAGCCTCCCGGGCGCGCCGGTCACGGTCGGGGCTGGTCGCTTCGGCAGCTTGCCGGTTGGCGCGGTCGTTGCAGGCGCGGCACGCCGCCCAACCGTCATCGCGGACCATGCAGTCGGGGCAGGCCGGCCACCCGCACTCGGGGCAGACGTTCTGCGACTCGTTCCGCAGGCCGCCCTCCCCACAGCACGAGCACGTCAGGAAGGCTGCGCCCCTCAGGTCTGGAGCTGGCTCAGTTGCGCCTGGCATCGGCTCTCCCCTCCTGCGTCAGCTGGCACTCGGCGCAACGCACGCCCCATGACACGCGCCGCTCGACGACGACGGCCATCAGGCCACTATCCTCTCCGCGGCCACGCGCGTGGGTACGCCCGTGGCCCTCTCCACGGCCGCCTTGAACGCGGCGGCGTCACTGTTGCCGGCTGACAGGTGCATCAACCAGATCTCCTGGACCCGGCTCAGGTCGTTGGACTTGAGGAGCTCAAGCGCCCGCTCCAGGCCCAGGTGGCTGCGGATGATGCGTGCGCCCACGTGCGCCTCCAACGCGCCCTCTTCCACGCGTTTGAGGACGAGCTCGACGCTGTGGTTCGCCTCGACCAGGACGTGAGTCAGGCCCTCGAACCGGTACCTGGAGAAGGGCGTGTCGGTCAGGTAGAGCAGGCGCTCGCTGCGCGTGGCCAGAACGAAGCCGAGGTTGGGGAGGTCGTGGTCGACCGCGAACGGGACAACCGCCCACGGCCCGAACATGTACGGGCCGCGGGGCGTGACGTGGTCCTGCGGGGCGAGGATCCGGACACGGTGGTGCTTGGCGACGCCGAGGACCTCGGCGGTCTCCACGCGCATGGCGCAGGTGACGCCCGCCTGCAGGAGGCTCTCGACGCCCCTGGCGTGGTCCTGGTGGGCGTGGGTGATGAGGGCGGCTTCCAGGCTCGTCACCTGGAAGCCGAGGAGTGGCCTGAGCTCGCGCACGGTCAGGCCGGCATCCAAGAGGATGGTCGGCCCGGCCGCGTGCCTGACGAGCGTGCAGTTCGCCGCGCTCGAGGAAGCGAGCGGTACTACCTCCACGGTCGCCGCCTCAGTAGGGCGCGTCGCCCGCGCCGTCGAAGAGCTGGCCACTACCGGCGGCGGAGGGTTCACCGCCGGCGACCTCGCCCGCCTCAGCACCGCTGAGGCTGTCAGCCGAGGAGCCGTTGACGTCGATGGTGCGGTCCTCAGGCAGGGAGAGCGTCTCCTTGTTAGCGGCCTCCAGTGCCTCGGCTTCGACCTCTTCCGCGGCGGCCTCGGCGTCAGTGCGGTTCACGTGCGTCAGCACCAGGCCCAGGTGGCTGTCGTCGCTGGAGTTGATGTGGCGCTTGAGTGCGCGGTTCATGACCGTGCGCTTCGCCATCTCGCCCGGGAACTCCTTGCGCGCGGGGTTGTCGCCGCCGCCCTTGGCCCACGCCTTCTGGATCTCGGACATGGGCATGACCTCGGCGACGTCGCGACCGTCCTCGAACTCGACCACGCAGTAGGCACCAACCAGCTTCCCCGCCGCGATCGACTGCAGGGACTGCTTGTGCCGGACGATGCGCTTGCGCCCCCTCTCGGTCTCGAACTCGAACTCGTCGCCTTCGTAGATGGTTTCGGCGTACGCGTCCTTCACCTTGGCCAGGCGCTTGGCGAGGGCGAGGGTGCCGAAGTAGCTGCGGCGGAGGGTCAACTGTGGGCCGTGGGCGATGAAGTAGCACTGGTTCCGGTTCGGGTCCAGGCCTTGTATGCACATGCTCAGAAGGGCGTTGGCGATGCTGGAGCGGGTGCAGGCCTCGAGCACCGGCCGCCGGTTCTTGTCTACGGTCTCCTGGAGGATCAGCCACGCCGCCCTGAGCGCGTTCGCAGCCGAGTAGTTAGGCGGCAGGTGCAGCATGCCGGTGTCGACGAGCTCGCTGATGCGGCGCTCGGTGGACTCTAGGATCTCGTTCTTCGCCTGAGCGAGCTCGGCCTTCTTCACCCCTGCGGGCTTCTCGGTGTTGGGCTTCTCCTGGACCTTAGTCATGCAGTAACCAGCTCCTCTTCCTTGGCGAGCTCGACGGTGAGCTCGGGGTAGGCCTCGTCGACGACGAGGCGGACGACCTGGGTGTTGATCGGCAGCAGCTCGACGACGCTCTCGCACTCGTCTACGAAGACGGGCACGCGCACGCCGTGGTGCTCCTGGAGGACGTCGACCACGTCGAGGCCGCTATTGATGCGCGCGGCCCTGTTCAGGCCGGCGTCGTAGGGGACACCGCGCACCATGGCCACGCATGCGTCGGCGAGGCCGCCGTTGATCTGCTCCTCGAACAGGCGGAAGTCCGTGATCCGGAACCGGGCGTTGATCCGGTCCGTCAGCAGAGAGCTCTTCGCCCGCACGAATTCCTCGAGCAAGTGCAGTTGGCGCTCGAGGCTCTCGTACTCGCCGGCAAGATCCTTCTCCCGGGCCATGAGCTCGTCCCGGCGGGCCTGCGCGCGGGAGCGTTCACTGGCGAGTGCGGCCTTGCGTTCGAGGTCGCGCACGGCCGCCTCGGCCTGTGCCAGGCGCTCCTCGGCGGCGGCCTGCGCCGCGGGGTCGCCGGTGGTGGCGGCGGTGATGCGCTCACGCAGGTCGTCACGCTCAGCGACCAGGCGCCCGTACTCGGGCGTCGATACAGAGTCCCTCACCGGCGCGGCGCGGGCCGCGTCGACCCTCTCCTCGAGGTTCTTGAGCTTGCCTTGCAGCTGGGCGACGCCCTGGACCTGGGCGTCTGCCTTGGTCCTAGCCAACTGCGCCTCGGCCTTGAGAGCTCGCACGCGCTCGGCCAGCTTCTTGCCGGCTTCGACGTTCTCCTCGAGCTCGCGGGCCTTGCGGGCGTTGAACTCCTCCACGGCCTTGGCGTGCGCGGCCGCGACACGGTCCGGCGGCAACGCCTGCCCGCAGGCCGGGCAAGAGTCCTCGACATGCGCGCCGTCGAACTCTCGCGCGCGGATTCGCGCATACTCGTCCCTTAGCAGCTGCACCTTGGGCTCGAGTGCCGTCGCTTCGGCGTCGAGGTCGTCAGCCTGGGCGAGGAGTCGGTCGCGGCGGTGCTCGGCTTCATCGAGTTCGCGCCGGCAGGCGTCGCGGGCGTGCTCCGCTTCCGCCAGCCTGCGCTGGTGTTCGCGTTGGCCCTTGAGGTCGAGGTCGGTGAGTGCGGCCTCGACTTTGGCAAGGCGCCTGCGCTCGGCTGCGGCGTCACCGCCGCCCGCCCGCAGCTGGGCGACTTCGGCCGCGGCCTGCGACCGGGCCTCGCGGGCGACCGTCACGAGGCGGTCGAGCTCGGCCTCGTCCTCGACGGGTAGCTGGTCGAGTTGGCGCTGGACCTCGTCTATGCGGGCGGGCAAGGCCTTGAGCTCAGCGTTGATCTCGCGCCTACGGGCCTCGACCACGCGCTTGTGCTCGTCGGGTGTGCGCTTGCCCAGGACCTCGGGTAGATCGGCAAGGTCGGGACGGGCGGCGATCACGTCTGCGTCCGACACGTCTCCGCAGATGCTGAGGAGGTCCTGGCGACGCTTCTGCCAGTGCTGCGAGTGCCAGGCGTCGGGGTTGGTCAGCTCCCGCCACGCAGCCAACGGCACGAGCTGGTCGACGCGCTCCTCGAACTCGCGCTTGGTGCCGCACGGGACACCGTCGATCCAGAACCGGGTCTCGTGCCCGGTGAACTCCTCGCGTGTGGAACCGCGCTTCTTCGTCCAGACCTCGACCAGCGCACGGCGGAGGGTGACGAGCTCGCCGTCCACCTCCAGCACGGCCGTGACGGCGTGCTCGAGGTTGTGCAGAGCCTCGCCCGCGGAGGTTAGGGTCTTGACCTCGAAGTCGGCGCTGCCGCGCGAGTCCTTGCCCGTGACAAGCCAGGAGAAGGCGGTGGCGAGGGTGGTCTTCCCCACGCCGTTGGTGCCGCGCACGCTGGCGTCGGCGCCGCGCAGCTCCAGGACGAAGCTGGAGACCCCCATGAAGTGCTCTAGCTCGAGCCTGTGAAGCTTGACGGTCCTCATGCCGCCGCCTCCGTGACTACGCAGCCGCGCGCGGGCTTCCGCCACCTGCGCAGGACGGGCAGGCGGCGCCAGAGGTCGCCCATGGCGACGGGCACGCGTCGCCCGTCGCGGAGGAGCCAGTCGTTGCCGGAGAGCTGGCCGGAGGTCGGCGGCTCGCCGTCGACCCACAGCTGCACTACCTCCCCCTCTGCCGGGCACCCGGCGAGGACCTCGGTCCAGTCCTCACCGGGGGCGGGAGCCTCGCCGGCTAATGGAGCCGTTGCCCAGGCGCTGCTGTCGACTTGGCGGCGCATCACCGGCCGCCTCTCGCTTCGAGCCAGTCGGCGAGGCGGACGATGCCGCTGCCGGCGAGGGAGACGAACGCGAACAGGGCCGCGAGCTGGAGGACGATCACCGCGGCCACCCATGCTTCCGGGCCCGGCGGTCGTACCACTCGGCTATGAACGGTGAGACGAAGGCAGCGACCACGAGGACCGCGACCCACTCGGCGGCGGTCACAGGATCCTCGCTCCGCGGTTGGTCATGCTGCCGGCGGCGCGGTCCGTCTTGCGGCGGCCGATCGCCAGCAGGTCGTCCAGGGCGCGGCCGGCGGCGGCGTGGAAGGCCTCCGCGAAGCGCGTGCGGCCGTTCTTGGTCATGAGGCGCTCCGCGTGCTCGGTGAGGCGCCGCGAAGCGCGCGCGACGCGGGCCGGCTCACGCTCGAACGTGACGGTGCGCGGCCATGCGCGCTGGGTGAACTTGGCGTCCGCCAGGCGCCTGGCTTCGGCGCGCATGGCGGCGGCTTCGGCGGCGCAGCCGATCGCGAACGCGGCGTTCCCGCGGTCGCTCCAGAACAGGGCGTCCTGCTCGAGCGCCGCCGCCTGCCGGTGCAGGTGCGCGAGTCGGGCGTTCACGCCGGCGACGCCGGCGACGCGCTCCACCTCCCGCCTCCTCTGCTCTGGGTCGTGCCTGGTATCCTTCATGCGGATCTCCTTGTCTCCCGGTCTGCAGCCGGGGCGGGAACCTGGGCCGCCGCTCTCCGGCGGCCTTCCTCTTGGCCTCAGTTCGCGGCGGACGCCAGGCGGCGCCGCACCGCGGGGGTCATCGGTTCGGGGGTGTGGTGCTCGTGCTGGGCCATGAACCGGTCCAGCTCGGCGCGGCTGAAGATCTGCCGCTTGCCGAAGCGCGTGCACCGCAACAGGCCCGCGTTGACGAGCCGGTAGACCTGGTGCCGGCCGATCCTCAGGAGCTTCCCGGCCTCCTCCGCGTCGAGGTAGTCGAGCTGGGAGAGGCGCTGCAGCTCGGGGTCCGCCTGGACAGAGTTGGTGGCCTTGGCGATTCGGGCCGTGGTCTCGAGCGCGTCGCGGAGCTCCGCGAGCGGCTGCTCGAGCCCAGCGGCGACCGCCTCGGCGATCACGCGGCGCAGCGCGTCGTCGAGGCTCATACGCGGCGCCCCTCTGCCAGCCACGCGCGGATGATGCCGTCGAGGACCTCTGCCATCGTTTGTCCGCGCTTGGCGGCTTCGACGCGAAGCTCCGTCTTGAGGTCCGGGTCGATGAGGACCTGGAGCCGTTCACGCTCAAGGTCTGTGGGTGTCTCCGGCATGGACGAGGAGAGCTTACTACTATCGAGCGTAGTAGCTGTTTCCCTGCTTCTATCCACTTGGGCCTCCTTCGATTCGGTCGGCGCGGGCCTGACCCTGCTCCTTGCCTGACCGGGGTACATCATGCTACTACTAGGCGCAGTGATAATGCAAGCGCCACTAACGCCGGTAGTAGATTTCGCGTGGATGCGCGACCTACTGGCGAACGACCCCAGCCTGAGCCTGTCTCAGAAGCTCCGCGAGAAGCGCGAGGACCGGGGCCTCACGCAAGAGGAGATTGGCCGGCGCCTCAACCCGCCCATGAAGCAGGCGACGGTGAGCACCTACGAGCGCGACCCCGGAAAGCTGCGGCAGCGAGGCGCGCAGTTCGCCATCTCGTTCTTCGAAGCGTACGGGTTCACGCGGACTGAAGCAGTAGAGTTCACCCGGCAACTTTTCGAAGAGGTCACCGAGCTGCTCCAGCCACGCAGAACCGAGGGCCTCACGGTCGTCAGCGGGGGGACGACGATCAACGTTTACGCCGCCGGTACGGGGCCGGCGTGGGGGGACACGGAAGTGCTCGAGCAGTTCTTCTTGCCTGGCATCAAAGGTCAGCACATCGGCCTCAAGGCGACCGGGGACAGCATGGCGCCCTATCTGCACAAGGGCGACATCGCGATCGTCCTATGCGACGACGGGGCGGTCGCTCCCGGTGACATGTGCGCCGTCTGGCTCGCTGACGATGGGTGCGTCGTGAAGCGCTTCGTCGCCGAGCACCCGAACGGCGCGCTGCTGCTCGAGTCCCTTAACCCTGACGACCCTGCTGAACGGTTCTTCACGGCCCCGATGGGCTCGCGCGTGATCGGCAAGGTCGTCCGGCGCCTCCTGACAGACTGACCTCAGGCGGAGGTTGCGATGGCCCGCAAGCGCAAGTCGCGCCGCTCGCCCATGGAGACCGGCAACATAGGTCGGCTCTCGTACGCGCCCGCCGAAGGGGGATGGACTAGGATGATGCCACATGAACGAGAACGACGCCGTCAAGAAGGTTGCTCAAGCGACCGTAGCCCTCGCCGAGAGCATTGCCCGGGCCTTCCCGGAGCAGGCACGCGCGGAGCTTCAGGAGTGGCAACGGCAACAGGACGGCGCATTCGAGGCTCGCGAGGCCGAGGCGAGGCGCGACCTTGAGCGGTTCAGAGCAAGTCGGGGGGACAGCCATTGGCGCCGACGGTGAGCAGCCAGTCGACATCCTCTACCTCGACAGGCCAAGGCTCTCCTCGTACGCCTCCCAGCTCTACGCGGGCCTTCCGCGGGAACGGCAACTTCGCGACTGGATAGTCAAGGAGACGCGCGATGCCGGCCCTCAGGTCGACAGCGAGTCTGGCACAACAAGAACGACGACCGGCAAGGCAGGGCTTTCGATTCCGGTGGCGCTGGCCGGCGAGCATGCGGAGTCGCGCACCACAACTGAACGGCGCCAAGGCCCCCGGCGCGAGTACGGAACCCAGGAGGGGTCGGAGCAGCACACGACCCTCGAAGCTCGAGACAACGTACTTCTCGCGCTGCTGAGCGACCTAAGGCAGCGTGGGTGGCTGCAGGAGTTCGACCCGAACAGCCCAGCTCCGGGACTGTTCGAGGTGACGGGCCCGATCCGGTTCTTCGACTGGACGCTCATCTCGCACTTCCTCGGGAATTGGGGCCAGCTGGGCGCGCTTGCTCGCGAGCTCGACAAGTCCCCCAAGAAACAACCGCCGCCGACCAACTCCCTATCCAAGGACTCGGCTAAGGCAATGAAGACGTTCGTGTCAGCCATCGGCCTGAGCGGCTTTCACGCCCACATGAGCCCCTTGGGCCAGCCGCTCGTCGCGCCGCTGGCAAACCAGCACTTGACCATCACCATCGAACAGATGCTGATCACGTACCTCCGCGATGAGCCTGTAAACGGGACGCTTATCGCCTACATCAATCCAGCGACAGACGAGCCCGTTGCGCTTGCCGGGATGGCGAAGATGATGTCGTTCCAGTCACTGATCGACTCCTTCATAGGGGACTCAGTAAAGGCGCTCCCCCTGGCGCTGTACTTCCCGATCGCTGGACCGGAGTAGCGCCGGGTGGCTCGTAGGCGTAAGTCTCGCCGCTCGCCCGGCGAGGGCAGCATATGGGAGCGCAGCGACACCGGCCGCTACCAGGCCGCGGTCGTCGTCGGATACACGCCCGCCGGGAACCCACGCCGAGTCCGCAAGAGCTTCGACACCAAGACCGAGGCGATGGAGTGGATCGCCGAGCAGCAGGCCGCCCTCAAGAGCGGCGTACGACTCGACAGCAAGGCCACCATCAAGGAGCTCTACGACGAGTGGATCGCCAACGGCGAGAAGCTCGCCGGCTGGGCGCCCAACACCCGCAACTCATACAGCTACATCCTCAGGAAGCACGTCCTCGCCAAAGTCGGGCACGTCCGCGTACGGGACCTCTCCCCGGGCGACGTCAAGAAGCTCCTGCGCGACCTGATCGACGGCGGGTACAGCCTGACGCTCGCGAAGCGCGTCCGGCAGTACCTCTCGATCCTCATGCTCGAGGCGCAACGCTCGCGGATCATCGACCGGAACCCAGTCGCCGACGTGAAGGTGCCGGCCGCGCCGGAGCCGACGCTGCAGCGCTGGAGCGAGGAGGAGATCGCGCGGGTCGTGCGCGCCTGCCTCGAACGTGACGACCAGGCCGCCCGGTACGCGTTGGTGGCGCTCGGCACCGGCCTGAGGACCGAGGAGCTGCTCGGCCTCACCTGGGCGGACGTCGACCTCGAGCAGCGCCTCCTGACCGTGCGGCGGGTCGCTCCGCCCGGCGGCGCGAAGGAGCTGCGCGACGGCGGCAAGACTGACGCCGCCGCGCGGGTCGTGGCGATCGACGAGTTCACCACGGCAGCGCTCAGGCGCCAGGCGGAGCACGTCGACGAGCTGAAGCGCACGCGCCTGGCCCTCAACGAGAAGCGCGCCGCGAAGGGCAAGGCACCCCTCCCCTGGGCCGGCCTCGACCTCGTGTTCTGCACGAGCGTCGGCAGCATCCTCGACCGGAAGACGCTCCGCGCCGGCTTCGACGCTGTCCAGGAGCAGGCGAAGGTGACCCGCATCCGCCTCTACGCCACGCGCAGCACGCACGGGTCGCTCCTGGCGGACGCCGGCGTGAACCTGCACGCGCTCGCCGAGCGCCTGGGGCACACCGACCCGCGCTTCACCGCGAAGGTCTACCTGCAGGGCTCGGGGTCCGCGCACCGTGCCGTGGCCGACCAGTTCGGCCGGCTGCTGCAGGAGGCGAGCCGGGGCAGGCCGGGGGCAGACGGCCCCGAAACGCCCGTCAACGGAGCGCCTGACCTGGCCTCACGCGCTCCAGACGCCGCGCCGGGCATGTCGCGCGCATCGCGCCGCAGCTCCAACTGAACCTCGGGTGTCCGGCTCTGCTTCTTCAATCGCACTCACGAGGTCAGGGGTTCGAATCCCCTCAGCTCCACCAGACAAGAGGCGTGAGGGACGGCGCTCCGCGAGGGGCGCCGTCAACGTGTTGGCCAGGGCCGGCCCGCTTCGCAGCGACCGTTCCCTTACCTGGCGGATCCTTCGGTGACGCTGAACTGAACGTCACGGGCCGTCGGCCGCGCGGTCACCGTCACCGCCGGCTCATCGTCCGTCGCTAGGCTCGACGCCACGGGGGGACCGATGCGACGTCGTACCGCTCTGCGCCTGGCATCTCTGACCATGCTTACAGCAGCCCTGGGGGGCTGCACGCCCCCGCCACCGTTCCTCGAGCTGGAGCTGGAGAGCGACGTGGTCGCCGTGGGCGACACCGTCGAGGTGCGGGCCCTCGTGCCGCTGGTCGAGGACGAGCCCGTCCACACCGTCACCTGGGAGGCGGAGCGCGGCAGCCTGACGCCTACCGGCGATCCCCTGTCGGTCCTCTACACCGCCCCAGGGGAACCGGGGATGGACGTCGTCGCAGCCACGCTGCACGCCCCCGCGCGGCTGACGAGCCAGGTCGCCATCGCGGTCGTCGCGCCAGAGCCCGGGCCCGAGCCTGAACCCGGGCCCGAGCCCGAACCTGAACCCGAGCCAGAACCCGAACCCGAGCCAGAACCCGAACCCGAGCCAGAACCCGAGCCGGAGCCGGTCAGCGTCGTGGCGGTAGGCGACATCGCGTGCGACCCGGGCAGCCCCTACTTCAACGATGGGGAGGGGCAGGACGACCTGTGCGTGCAGAGGCGCACGGCCGAGCTCGCGGCCTCGCTGGCGCCGGACGCGGTCATCGCCTTGGGCGACCTGCAGTACACGGACGGCGCCTACGGCGAGTTCATGGGCTCTTACCACCTGTCGTGGGGCCGGTTCAACGAGCTCCTCTACCCTGCGCTCGGCACCCACGAGTACTACACGCCGGGGGCGGCCGGCTACTTCCGGTACCTGCGCGAGCAGGGCGTGATGGACCGCCTGCCCGAGGCCGCCGACGACCCCGAGAGGGGCTACTACGCGGTCGACCTCGGCGAGAGCTGGCGCCTGGTCGTCTTGAACAGTGAATGCGGGGAGGTGGACGGCGGCTGCGCGGCGGGCTCGCCCCAGCACGGCTGGCTGGTCGAGGAGCTGACCGCCGCAGCGGAGAGGTGCACCCTCTTGGCCATGCACGACCCGCGCTTCAACACCGGTGAGCACGGCGACGAGGACGAGCTGGGCGACCTCTTCGCGGCCGCCTACGAGCACGGCGCGGACCTGATGCTCACGGGCCACGAGCACCGCTACGAGCGCTTCGCGCCGCTCGACCCGGACGGCGAGCGCGAAGACGAGCGCGGCGTGACTCTGTTGATCGTCGGCACGGGCGGGAAGAGCCTCTACGTCACCGACGAGGAGCCGCACCCGGCTAGCCAGGCGCGCTTCATGGACACCTACGGCGTCCTGCACCTCCTCCTGCACGAGGACCGCGCCGAGCTGGCTTTCCACGCCGCCCAGGGCTACACGGGGCAGGACCTCGCGACCGTCACCTGCCGGTGAGACGACAGGCGCCGGGCACGATCGCCCGGCGCCTCCACACGTGGGTAAGGGTTACCGCTGGCCGGCCAGGAACAGCCAGGTCTCCAGGACCGTGTCCGGGTTGAGGCTTATGGAGTCGATGCCCTCCTCGACGAGCCACTGCGCGTAGTCGGGGTGGTCGGACGGGCCCTGGCCGCAGATGCCGACGTACTTGCCGGTCTTCTTGCACACCTCGATGGCGCGGGCGGCGAGGGCCTTCACGGCAGGGTCGCGCTCGTCGAAGAGGTCGGCCACCAGGCCCGAGTCGCGGTCGAGCGCCAGCGTGAACTGCGTCAGGTCGTTAGAGCCGATCGAGAAGCCGTCGACGTGCTCCAGGAACGCCTCGGCCAGCACGGCGTTGGAGGGCACCTCGCACATCATGATCACGCGCAGGCCGTTCTCGCCGCGCTCGAGGCCGTGCGACGCCATGACGTCCAGCACCTGCAGCAGCTCGGGCACGGTGCGCACGAACGGGATCATCACCTCGACGTTGGTGAAGCCCATCTCCTCGCGCACGCGCTTCAGCGCCCGGCACTCGGCGGCGAACGGCTCGGCGAACAGTTCCGAGCGGTAGCGCGAGGCCCCGCGGAACCCGATCATCGGGTTCTCCTCCTTGGGCTCGTAGGCGTGCCCGCCGAGCAGGTGGGCGTACTCGTTGGACTTGAAGTCGGACAGGCGCACGATGACCGGCTTGGGGTCGAACGCCGCCGCGATGGTGGCGATGCCCTCCTTGAGCTTCTCCTCGAAGAAGGCCCGCGGGCTCTCGTAGCCGGAGGTGCGCGCCTCGATCTCGGCCTTCACGTCGGCCGGCACGTCGGGGTAGGCCATGAGTGCGTTCGGGTGGACGCCGACGGCGTTGTTGATGATGAACTCCACGCGCGCCAGGCCCACGCCGTGGTTGGGGATGCCCGAGAAGGCGAAGGCCCGCTCCGGCGAGGCCACGTTCATCATGACCTTGACGGGCAGGTCGGGCATGGCGTCGAGCTCGATGTCCTGCACGTCGTAGTCCACGGCGCCCGCGTAGACCTTGCCCTCCTCGCCCTCGGCGCAGCTCACGGTCACGAGCGCGCCGTCCTGCAGCACGTCGGTGGCGTCGCCCGTGCCCACGACGGCCGGGATGCCGAGCTCGCGGGCCACGATCGCCGCGTGGCACGTGCGCCCGCCGCGGTTCGTGACGATGGCCGCGGCGCGCTTCATGACCGGCTCCCAGTCGGGGTCGGTCATGTCGGTCACCAGCACGTCGCCGGCCTGCACGCGCCCGATCTCGGAGGCGCGCTCGATGACCCTCACGACGCCCTTGGCGACCTTCGCCCCCACGGCGCGGCCCACGATGAGCGGCTGGCCGCCGCCCTTGATGCGGTAGCGCGTGAGCACGCGGCCCGAGCGGCTCTGCACCGTCTCGGGGCGGGCCTGGACGATGTAGATGAGGCCGTCCTCGCCGTCCTTGACCCACTCGACGTCCATGGGGCGGCCGTAGTGGTCCTCGATGGCGAGGAGCTGCCTGCCCAGCTCGTGGAGGTCCTCGTCGCCGAGCGTGAAGCGGGCCCTGTCGGCGGCCGGCACGGGCGTGCGCTGCACGCCGCCGCCCTCGGCGTAGACGAGCTTCTCGGCCTTGCTGCCGAGCTTGCGCGACAGCACGGCCGGCTTGCCGGCGCGGAGCGACTTCTTGGCCAAGTAGAACTCGTCGGGGTTCACGGCCCCCTGCACCAGCATCTCGCCCAAGCCGTAGGTGGCCGTCACGAAGATGGCGCCGTCGAAGCCCGACTCGGTGTCGATGGTGAAGGCCACGCCGCTGCAGCCGATGTCGCTGCGGGCCATGCGCTGCACGCCGGCCGACAGCGCGACCTCCTCGTGGGCGAAGCCGTGGTGCATGCGGTAGCTGATGGCCCTGTCGGTGAAGAGGGAGGCGAAGACCTTCCTCACCGCCGCCTCGACGGCCTCCGCGCCGCAGACGTTGAGGTAGGTGTCCTGCTGCCCGGCGAAGGAGGCCTCCGGCAGGTCCTCGGCCGTGGCGGAGGACCGCACCGCCACCGACACCTCGCCGCCGGCCTCCGCGCACATCTTGGCGTAGGCATCGCGCAGCTCGCGGCTGAGCCGCTCGGGCAGCGGGGCGGAGAGCAGCAGCTCGCGCACCTCCTTGCCGCGCTCCGCCAGCTTGACGACGTCGTCGCCGTCCACGTCGGCCAGCAGCTCGCGGATCTTGTCGCCGACGCCCCCCTGGTCCAGGAAGTCGCGGTAGGCGTCAGCCGTCGTGGCGAACCCTCCCGGCACCCTCACACCCGCCGAGGAGAGGTTGGCGATCATCTCGCCTATAGAAGCGTTCTTGCCGCCGACGCGGGCGACATCGCCCATGCCGACGGATCCGAAGTCAACGATGTACTCCACGACTCGCCTCCGAGGGGGTCTCGTTCGCAGCCACGGTCGCCGCGTCTCCCAGCGTATCCGACGACGTAAGCTCGACATGGTGCAGGAGGAGGAAACGTGGACGAACAGCAGGTGAGCTCGCGGCCGCGGCGGCACGTCTACTTCGTGTCCGACCACACCGGCGTCACGGCGGAGGTGGTCGGGCAGAGCCTGCTGTCGCGTTTCGACCACGTCGCGTTCGAGACCGTGACGAGGCCGTTCGTCAGCACGCTGGCGCGGGCGCGCGAGGTGGTCGCCGAGTTCGAGCGGCTCGACCAGCCGCCCATCGTCTTCAGCACGCTCACCGACCCCGAGTTGAGGCGCACGGTGGCGGAGGCCGCCGGCCTGCACCTCGACCTCTTCGAGCCGTACATGGCGCAGCTCGAGCAGGCGCTGGGCCAGCCGGCCGCGCCCGTGGTGGGCGCCGCCCACAGCATCAGGGACCTGACGCGCTACCAGGCCCGCATCGACGCCGTGGAGTTCTCGCTCAACACCGACGACGGCTCCAACGTGAAGCGCTACGCCAACGCCGAGGTGATCCTCGTGGGCGTCTCGCGCGTGGGCAAGAGCCCCACCTGCCTCTACTTGGCGATGAACTACGGGGTGCGCGCCTCGAACTTCCCTCTCGTCGAGGAGGACCTGGAGTCGGACGCGCTGCCCAGGTCCGTGGCGCCTTTCCGCGAGAAGCTCTTCGGCCTGACGATCGACCCGCGCCGCCTGCACGAGCTGAGGCTGCGGCGCAGCCCAGGCACCAACTACGCGGCGCTGGAGCGGTGCGAGTTCGAGGTGCAGCGCGCCGAGCGCGTCTTCAGGCGCAACAGCGTGCCGTTCATCGACACCACGAACGTGAGCGTCGAGGAGCTGGCGTCACAGGTGCTGGTGAGGGCGAACCTCGAGCGGCACCGCTGAGGGGCCACGGCTCGTAGCAGCTCAGGCGTCGAAGACGGCGGTGCGGGTGAAGTCGTCGAGGCCCACGTCCCCGACGACCACGCGGCCGTCCACCTCCACCCAGGCGTGGCCGTCTACCTTGCCCTCGGGCGTGCGGCGGAAGCCGAAGTGCACGCGCGAGGGCACCCCGCGCTTCACGAGCATGGCTTGGGTGGCCAGCGACTTGGCGACGCACATGGCGCCAGGCACGAAGCGGGCAGCGCCTTCGACGGCCTGGCCGACCTCGTCGGGAGCGGCGGCCCCGACGCCGAGACGGCCAGGGGCGGAGGTCATCTCCTCGCGGGCGAGCAGGAACGTCTTCTCCCGCAGGAGCCGGCGGGCGCGGCGCACGTAGGCCAGCGCCTCCAGGCGCAGGATCAGCCCGCGCGGGCCGATGCGCGCGGCGCGCGCCAGCAGCGAGGGCCGCGGGGTCGTGTGCGTCAGCGGCCAGCGACGGCCCCTGCCGCCCTGGGGAACGCCCAGGGCCCTCAGCTTGAGCGTCTTGCCCGCGTGCTCGAACCAGCACATGCCGTCCTCGACGACGACGCGCACGTCCAGGCCGCGTGCCTGCACTACCCCCGCGACGGCGGCCACGGTGAGGCGCGGGTGCTCCTCGCTCCGCAGGCCGTGCAGCTGCATGGCGCGCCTGACGCCGAGGGTCACCATCCACCAGTCGTTGACGCCCGGAGCGGCGCCGCCGGGCACCAGGTCGCCCTGGGGCACGACGGGCACGACGCCCGCACGCCAGGCGCGCACGAGGCGCGACACGACCGGCAGGGCCTTGGAGATCGCGGCGGAGTCCGACGGCAGCCCGAGGACCAGCTCGATGGAGCGCTCGACGGCGTGCGGGGCGCGTTCGGGGAACGCCGAGAGGTCCAGGAGGAACGCCTTCGATGTCGAGGGCTTCTCCAGGTCCAGGACGCCGCGCGTGGGGTCACAGCGGCGGAGGAAGGTCCGCAGCGTGGCTACGGCGCCGAGCTCCCTGGCGCGGCGCTCCAGCTCCGCGTGACCGAAGCCGCCGGCGCGCATCAACGCCTGCAGGTCGAGGTAGTCGTGCGGGCGGAGCCTGTGGGCGTCGTCCGACCAGCTGCGCGAGGTGACGAGGCCCACCAGGGCCGAGTCCACGTACGACGGCGCCCTCACCTCGATGCCGCCGACGGTCACGGACTGCGAGGCTTCCCAGACGGCGTCGGTGATCCTCGCCTTCTTCTTCCTGCCCACCACGGCCACGCCGCCGTGCACCAGGTGCCTGTGGGCGTCGACGATGACGCCAGACTTCGGGTGCTCGACGCGCAGCAGCTCGTGGCGCTCGTAGGCCACGCCGGGCCTGTCGATGTGCGAAGTGTCGTTCACCAGCCAAGCGACGCGCCACCCGACGCGTCCGGCCGCGTCGGCCAAGCGCGCGGCCAGCTCCTCGTCCTCCACGCCCGGGGCGCGCAGGAGCACGTCGACGTCGCTGTACGGCCTGTCAGCCGGGTCCTCGTGGACCAGCTCGGCCAAGTAGAAGCCCTTGAACAGCAGGAGGTCCGCTCCGACCTCGCGCCACGCCGCAAGCAGCGGCACCACCTGCGCCTTCACGGCGGCGTGGGCGGCCCTGGCCCTCAGGGCGGCGCGCGCCAGGCGGGGGTCGTCAGCCAGCTCGGTGCCGGCCAGCCGACGCCTCGCAACCGCGGCCAGCCCGGCTTCCGCGAGCGCCCCCACGTCAGCCGGGCTCGCCTCGCCGGTCGTGACGAAGCGGGCCAGCCGTTCGGCGGTACGCTCTGTGACGGTGGGGCGGCGAGCGGGCGCCGTGAGCGAGGCCGACGTCATCTCCAGACCATTAGTGCCACACTTCTGCGGCGCAGGCCGCGCATCCGACACGTTCCGGCCACCAGGCCGCTCCGGAGGCCGTTGTGCGCGCGTCGTCGGCACAGGCGGCGGGCCTCCATATACTCCGGGAGTGCAGGAGCTGCGGGCCGTCTGGCGCTTCACGCTCTCCCTCGCCCGCACGCTGGGCTGGCGCTTCGCCGCCGTCCTCGTGGTGGGCCTGGTGGCCAGCCTCACGGCCGGCGTGGGCCTACTCGTCATGGTCCCGCTCCTCGCCCTGGTGGGCGTGGACGCGGGCGGCGGGTCCACGCAGGCGCTCGTGGAGCAGGTCGGCCGCTTCGTAGGCGACCTCGGGCTCGAGCTCACCGCCCCGGTGCTCCTCGGCTTCAACGCCCTCGTGCTCATCGCCACGGCCGCGGTCGGCCGTTTCCAATCCGTCCTGGAGGCGCGAGCGCTGGAGGAGTACGTGCTCGAGCGGCGCGCCCGGCTGTTCGACGCGCTCACCCACGCCAACTGGCGCCACCTGGTGGGCAGCAGGGCATCCAACAACTCCCACCTGCTCACGTCCGAGGCCGACAGGTCGGCGAGCGCCGGCGGCGCGGTCGTTGGCCTCATCACCCAGGGCTTCCTGGCGCTGGCCCACCTGGCCGTAGCCCTAGCGATCGCGCCGCTCCTCACGCTGCTGGTGATGGTGGCTGGCCTGGCCCTGGCGGGCCTGACGGCGCCGCTCACTTGGCGGGCCAGGGCCAGGGGGCGCGAGGTGTCGCGCGCCTACAAGGCGCTCTTCGGCGAGATCAGCGACCACCTGAGCGGCCTCAAGACGGTGAAGGCGTACGGGCTCGAGGACGTCACCACCGCGCGGTTCAGGGAGCGCTCGACCGAGACCGCCGACGCGCTCGTGGGCGTCACGCGCAACCACGCCAACGTCGGCTTCCTGCTGCAGTCGGGCTCGGCGGTGCTCCTCTCCGTGCTCGTGCTCGTGGCCTTAGGGATGCCGCAGGTGACCCCGGCGGGCCTGCTCATGCTCCTCTACCTCTTCGCGCGCCTGGTGCCCATGCTCTCCGGCCTGCAGCGCAGCTTCCAGTCGGTGCTGGCGCGCCTGCCGTCCGTGGAGCGCGTCGACGAGGCGATCCGCGAGTTCGAGTCCCACCGCGAGCAGGCCCCGGGGTCCGAGGAGGCGCCTAGCTGTCGCCGCGCCGTCGAGCTGCGCGGCGTGACGTTCCGCTACGAGTCGGCCGAGGAGAGACGCGTGCTGCAGGGCATAGACATGGTCGTGCCCGCGGGCAGGACGACGGCGGTCGTCGGCCCGTCGGGCAGCGGCAAGAGCACGGCGGCCGACATCCTCATCGGGCTCCTCGAGCCCGACTCCGGCGCCATGCTCGTCGACGGCCAGGAGGTCTCCGGCCCCCTGAGGCGCGCCTGGCGGCGCCAGGTGGCCTACGTGGCCCAGGACGTGTTCCTGTTCCACGACACGGTGCGGGCCAACCTCCTCGTGGGCGACCCGGAGGCCTCTGACGAGCGCCTCTGGGAGGTGCTAGACCAGGCGGCCGCCGGCTTCGTGCGCGACCTGCCCAAGGGCCTCGACACCGTCGTGGGCGACCGCGGCTCGTCGCTCTCAGGAGGCGAGCGCCAGCGGCTGGCCTTGGCCCGCGCTCTGCTGAGGCGACCGCAGCTGCTGGTACTGGACGAGGCCACCAGCAGCCTGGACGCGTTCAACGAGGCCCGCGTGCAGGAGGCGGTGCGTGCCCTGCGCGGCAAGGTGACGCTGCTGGTGATAGCCCACAGGCTGGCCACGGTGCGCGACGCCGACGTGATCTACGTGCTGGACGAAGGGCGCATCGTCGAGTCCGGCTCGTGGGACGAGCTGATGAGCCGCGGTTCCGGAGCGCTCCGCGAGCTGGCCGTGGCGCAGGGCCTCGGCACCGCGCACGGCACCGTACGGGCCGAAGAAGCGGGATGAAGAGGGTCTAGCTCAACCTACGGGCGCCAGGTCCTCGCGAACGAGTCTCTCCAAGAGGTCCACGGCCTCGCCCAGCCTGTCCAGGCCCGACGGGTAGGAGAGCCTGAAGACCGGCACCTGCGCGGTGAGGCGCAGGAAGTTGGAGAGTGTGCGTCGGTCGCCCGACACCAGGTCGGGGTCGACGAAGTGGGCCCGACCCACGAGCTCCGTGAACGCCTGTGACGGCCTGAGTCGCGTCAGCGTGGCGCTCTCGACCGGTTCGGCGCCGGCGAGCGGCTTCCTGTCTGGGGCCTGCCTGTCCACTTGCACGAACGCGGCCAGCGGGACGGGGTCCCCTAGGCACACTAGCCCCTGCGGCCCGATCCTCTCGAGCACCGGCTTGCCGAAGACGGGGGCCACGTCCGGCAGCAGCCTCGTGGTGAAGGGCAGGGGGCGTAGCGCCGGGCGTCCAGCGGCGTCGATGATCACGGCGTCGTCGGCGATGATCGGGAGCCCGCGGCCCTCGAGAGCCGCGGCCAGGGTGGTCTTGCCCGAGCGTGGCGCCGCGAACAGCACCAGTGCGCCGGCCGGCGTGCCCAGGGCGCAGCCGTGCACGTTCTCGTACCCGTACTCCTGGAACGCGTACGGCGTCACGGTCCGGTAGAACTGGTCTATGACCTTCGCGACGTCCACGTCCGGGTCGGGCATCGCCGCGCAGCGTAGGACGCCGTCCTCGGGAGCGCGAGGGAACCTGTAGGTGGCGAGGCGCTCCAGCCTGAACCACACGTCGTCGCCGTCGACGAGCGTGTAGTACTCGACCTTCCCGTTCGACCGGTAGTTGGTGAAGGTGCGAGGGTCGCTCGGGAAGTCGGGGGGCTCGAGCTCGGTCAGGTAGAGGTCGTCGACTCGCAACTAGCTGGTCCTCCGGGGGTGGTCTGACTTGACCTGATGGCGCCAGGCGTTGGCGCCGCGCGGCCGCCAGTGGGCAAGCCGCGCGGCACGAGTGGGTGGTCCGGCCGGCGGTTAGCCGCCGGCCGGTGTTGGGCTCAGCGGCTACCCTTGGTGCCGCGGCTGCTGCCGCTGCTGCGGCCGCTGTTCTTGCCGCCCTTGACGATCTCGGCCACCTGGCCGACGACCGTCACCTGCATGGCTTCCCAGTTCTTCATGTGCACACCCCCCTTCGCGAGTGGACTCTAGTGACGCCCCGGAGTCCGGAGCGACGCCTAGCGGATCGTGGTGGCGGGGCTCGCCCGCCGGCGCGGTCCCCTAGCGGCGGAGTGACGCCTGGCCGCTCCGACCGCTCCAACAGCAGGTAGAGGTCGAACCGGGACGGCAGGGGGTTCGCATGGCGGGCCTCCAGTCGCCCCCGGTCCGGCTCTCGCACCTGGCAGGGGAACGCGTTGGTAAGAGGATAGTGAGCTAGCGGTTAGAGCCCGGCGCAGACGTCACACCGGCCGCGCTCACGCTCCACCGCCCACCCAACGGGCGTCGCTCGCGCGTCAGCAAGCCGCTCCCCAACGGCGTTTACGCGCCTTCTTTGCAGAAGCATCGCGCGGCCGATGAGGACACCGGCCGCGCGATGAGGTTGGGTACTGCCCTACTGGAAGCTCCCCGGTCTCAGCCCGGGAACCACCAGATCGGGAACGAGAAGGAACTGGCCGCAGAGCTCTTGCCGCTGTGCTTGCCGCCGTTCAGGACGACCTCGCTGACGGTGCCAACGACGTTGACACTCATCGGCTCCCACTTCTTCACTCGTTTACCCCCTTCCTCTCTCGATTCTAAGCATCGCCCGCCCGCCAGCGGCGGGGTACTTAGCCAGGTAGTGCCGCTCGCCCGACATGCGGATCAGCCAGCCCCGCGCGCGGCGGACGCGATCAGGTCGCACGCGCCGGGCAGGTTCTCCAGGCCGTCGGGGAACGAGAGCTCGTAGACAGGCAGAGCGGTGGCGAGGCGCATGTAGGCCCGCATCATCCCGCGCTTCCTCTCCACGTCGTGGAGCGTGAAGGCGTAGGCCTCGGCGAGCAGGGCGTCGAACGCCTCGCGCACGTTCAGGCGTCTCGCCTCGAGCTGCGGGGCGCCCCTCCTCAGGCACATCGCGGCGGCCAGCGGCAGCGGCCGGGCGGCGCCCTCGTCCCAGCCCTCCAGCGTCACGAGCACGCGCTTCTTGCTCGGCGCGCCGAAGTGATCGGCGCTCTGCCTGCGCAGCCGCGCCGCGGTGGGCAGCGGGAGGGTACGGAGGGAACCTGGGTCGACGACCACGGCGTCGTCGGCCACGTGCCTGTGGCCGCGCCGGGCGAGGGCGAAGGCGAGCGTGGACTTGCCGGACTCGGCGCGCCCGCAGAGGGCCACTACGCCGCTGCCCGCCACGTGAACGCCGCTGCCGTGCAGCACCTCGAGCCCGTAGGCCTGCAGCGCCACCGGCAGGACGGAGCGGAGGTAGAAGTCCTCGACGATCCCGGCTGGAGCTTCGGGATCGGGCACCACCTGCACGTCGGGGCTCAGGACGTCTCCGGGCCGGCGCGGGAACCGGAACGCGCCCACGCCGCTTATGTGCATCCAGTGGTGGTCGCCCGCCGTGGTGCCGCGCGCCACCAGCTTGCCCTTGCCGTCCAGGAAGCTGGTCACCCGCGGCGGCCCGCCCTCGAAGCTCGGCAGGTCACCCGCGTACGGCTGGAGCGCCCGCGGCATCACGCCGCGGCCAGCACTCTGGTCGGCGTGCGCCTGGGACATCGTCGTTGCAGGCAGTTCAGACATCGCGGTGGATGGTCCTCGGCTCCTCAAGGCCAGTAGCTCGCTGTGCTTGGTTCCCGATGATACGTGCGCGGACCGCTGCGCCTCGCGCCCCGGTCACACGGGGGCTGGCGCCAGCTCGCGCACGAGCCCCTCGAGCGCGTCCACGGGCTCGGCCAAGCGGTCGAAGCCGTCGGGGTACGTGAGCTTGTACACGGGTACGCGCGAGGCCAGGCGCAGGTAGCTCGACACCGCTCGCCTGTCGCGCGCGGCCTCGTGGGGTGCGTGGAAGTAGGCGCGCGCCATGAGGCCCTTGAACGCCTCGCCCGCCGCTTGGCGCTCCAGCCTGGTCTCCACCGGCTCCGTCGCGTCCGTGACGCGTTCCAGCAGCACGAAGGCGGCCAGCGGCACGGGGGCGCCCAGGGCGACCGGCCCGTCGGGCTCGGGGAGGCGCGCCCGTACCGGGAGTCCGAACCGGGTGGCCGTCTCGTCGCGCGCCCGCGGCACGAAGGGCAGCGGGCGCAGGGCCGGGCTCCCGGGATCCGTCGGCGGAGCTGGCTCGATGACCACGGCGTCGTCGGCTACGAGCTCGTAGCCGCGGCGAGACAGGGCGAGGGCCAGGGTCGTCTTGCCGAACCCCGACGGCGCCGTGAGCACCAGGGCCCCCGCCGGAGTAAGCACCGCGCAACCGTGCACGCTCTCGTAGCCGTAGGCCTCCATGGCCAGCACCGACAGCGACCTGTAGTAGTGGTCCACCACCTCCGCCCAGTCGGAGCCTTCCTCGGGCACGGCCTCGCCGCGCAGCACGCCGTCGGGGCTGGAGAGAGGGAACCTGTAGCTGGCGAGGCCCTGGAGCCGGAACCAGCAGTAGCCGTCCTTGACCAGCGAGTAGGCGATGGGCCTGCCGTCCCGGCCCGCCCATGGGACTGCGCCGGCCGCCTCGTCGTAAGCGGGAGGCTCGAGGTCTGAGCGTGATAGCGGCGCGATGATCATGTCGCTAGATAGTGGCGCGCGCGGACGGAGGACCGCCCGCGCGCCTAGTTGCCGACCGCTTCAGCGGTCAGGCGGCTGCTAAGGTCAGCGGCGGGCCTGACGCGACCACGAGGACATAGCGTTCGGGGCATGGCTGAGCTTGCCACCCCGGACGACCTCGGTGACCTGTCCGACCACGCTGACCTGCATGGGAGTCCAAGTCTTCAAGGCCTCACCTCCCCTCTCCTCGATTCTAGGAACGTGCACCGGCGCTAGCGGGCGCACGTCGCTAGCCTTCCAACTCGGCGAGAACGCTCTCCGCGACCAGCGTGGCGAGGGCGTTCTCTACGTTCTCCCACACGACCGTGTAGGGGACGTCGTAGATCTTCGCCAACTCCGTTGCCGCTTCCTCGTCCGTGCTGCCGCCGAGTAGCAGGTCGACGAGGTGGGCTGCGGTCTCGTTGAGCTCGATGATCTTGTCGGATCCCAGGTGCACGGCGAGCATGGTGTCTCCCATGCGCTCGATGACGACGTCAGGGGCCGCCTGGAATCGGCGAGCCATGGAGGGTTGCACGTCCATCAAGAGTTCGCTCCTAGGTCTCGTCGCGGCGCCGAGGGGGAGGCGCTACGTTCATCAGAGGATACGCGACAGGGTGTATCGCGCCTCCGCTGACGTCACACCGCCGTGGAAGCGGCGTTCAGGCCACGGTTATGGAGTCGTCTAGGTACACGTCCTGGATGAGGTTGAGGAGCTTCACGCCCTCGGCCATGGGACGCTGGAAGGCCTTGCGGCCGGAGATGAGGCCCATGCCGCCGCCGCGCTTGTTGAGCACGGCGGTGAGCACCGCCTCGGCGTAGTCGCTCGCGCCGCCCGCCGCGCCGCCCGAGTTGATGAGGCCAGCGCGACCCATGTAGCTGTTGGCGACCTGCCAGCGGACCAGCTCGATGGGGTGGTCGCCCGGCATGAGGTCGTCGTACATGCGCTTGTGCGTGCGCCCGAAGCCGACGGCCTGGAAGCCGCGGTTGACCTCGGGCAGCTTCTGCTTGACTATGTCGGCCTGGATCGTCACGCCCAGGTGGTTCGCCTGGCCGGTGAGGTCGGCGGCGGTGTGGTAGTCCTTCCCGTCCACCTTGAAGGCGTCGTTGCGGGTGTAACACCACAGGATTGTGGCCATGCCCAGCTCGTGGGCGTAGGCGAACGCCTCGGCGACCTCGACGATCTGCCTGTTCGAGTCGGGGTGCCCGAAGTAGATGGTGGCGCCAACGGCCACGGCGCCCATGTCGTGGGCCTCGTCGATGGTGCCGAAGAGCACCTGCTCGTACTGGGCCGGGTACGTCATGAGCTGGTTGTGGTTGATCTTGACGATGAACGGGATCTTGTGGGCGTACTTGCGCGCCACCATGCCCAGCACGCCGAACGTGGAGGCCACGGCGTTGCAGCCGCCTTCGATGGCCAGCCGCACGATGTTCTCGGGGTCGAAGTAGTCGGGGTTGGGCGCGAACGAGGCGCCGCCCGAGTGCTCCACGCCCTGGTCGACCGGGAGTATCGAGAGGTAGCCGGTGCCGGCGAGCCGCCCGTGGTCGAACAGCGCCTGCAGGCTGCGCAGCACGCGCGGGCTGCGGTCCGAGTGCGCGAAGACGCGGTCGACGAAGTCGGGGCCCGGCAGGTGGAGGCGGGAGCGCTCGATGCCCCTGGCCTCGTACGACAGCAGCGGCTCTCCCTGTTCCCCCAGCAGCTCACGTATCTCGGTGTTCATGTCTTCCTCCGGGTGAAGGGCAGCGCCGTCTAAGGCTCGCTGCGTCCTGGGCGCGGCGTCAGCCTAGGGCGACGTCCAGCACCAGCATCACGACCACTCCGACCATCGTACCCACCGTCGCCAGACGCTCGTGCCCGCGCGTGTGGGTCTCGGGCACTATCTCGTCCAGGATCACGAAGAGCATCGCCCCCGCGGCGAAGCCCATGGCGTACGGCAGCAGGGGGGCGATGGCCGTGACCAGCCACGCCCCGAACAGGGCCGCTGGCAGCTCGAAGAACCCTGAGCGGATGCCGGTGAGGATGGCGAAGCGCCGGCCGCCCATGCCGGCGTTGCGCGCGGCCACGGCCACGGCGAAGCCCTCGGGCACGTTCTGCAGGCCTATGGCGATCATCAGCGCCAGCGCGTCGGCGACCCTGCCCGCCCCGAACCCGACGCCGACCGCCAGGCCCTCGGGGAGGTTGTGGAGCGTGATGGCCACGACGAAGAGCAGCACCGCCGATAGCCGGCTGCGGGTGCCCTCCGACGTGCCCGCCTCCTGCGCCGCGTCCCTCCTCTGGCGGCCGGTGATGAGCACGTGCACGTGAGGCACCCAGGCGTCGGCGCGGTCGAGGACCAGTACGCCGGCGGCTATGCCGACGACCACGGGGAGCAGCCCGCCGAACTCGATGCCAGGCAGTATCAGGCTGGTGAACGACGCCGTGAGCATGACCCCAGCGGCGAAGCCCAGGGCAGCGTCGAGCCCGCGCTGGCTGGGCGAGCGCCAGAACCCCACGACCACCGCGCCCAGGAGGTTCATGAGCGCGATGAACAGGCCGCCGATGAGCGCCTGGGTGACTGGATGGGGGCCGGTGAGGGAGGTGAAGAGCTCGACCAACCCGGTCACGGCCCCAGGATAAGGGCGCGCCGCGCATCGCGTACGGTGCGCGGTTTAGGCTGCCCCCATGGGACCAGTGGGCGAGTCCGGTGACCAGCCGACGGCCGCGTGGGGAGCTCCCGTTCCGCGCGCCACGGTGGCCATGGTGGGCCTCGGCGTGATGGGCCGCGGGTTGGCGCTGAACCTGAGCGACAAGGGGCACGTGGTCGCCGTCTACGACAGGCAGCCGGGGGCCGTGGAGGCGTTCCTCGCGGGCCCCGCCGCGGGCCGCGAGGTGATCGGCTGCGGCGGCGCCGCCGATCTGGCCGCCGCCCTCCAGAGGCCGCGCCGCGTGATGCTCATGGTGCCGGCAGGGGGGCCGGTGGACGCCGCCATCGCCGGGCTGGTCCCCCACCTGGAGCCGGGCGACGTCGTCATCGACGGCGGCAACTCGCACTTCGCCGACACGGCGCGGCGCGCGCGCGAGCTGGCGGAGAGGGGCGTGCTCTTCGTCGGGGCCGGCGTCTCCGGCGGGGAGGAGGGCGCGCGCAACGGGCCGTCGATCATGCCTGGCGGCGACGCGGAGGCCTGGCCGCTCGTGAAGGAGCTGCTGCAGGGCATCGCCGCCCGCGTCGACGGCGTGCCGTGCTGCGACTGGGTGGGCGACGAGGGCGCCGGCCACTACGTGAAGATGGTCCACAACGGCATCGAGTACGGCGACATGCAGCTGATCGCCGAGGCGTACCACTACATGCGCGCCGTGGTGGGCCTGAGCGTGCGTGAGGCCTCCGAGGTCTTCGCCGAGTGGGACGTGGGCCGGCTCGACTCCTACCTGGTGAGGATCACCGCCGAGGTGCTGGCGCGGCTGGACGACGACGGCCTGCCCCTGGTCGACAAGGTGCTGGACGCGGCGGAGCAGAAGGGCACAGGGCGCTGGACCGTCGCCGACGCGCTGGAGCGCGGCACCCCCCTGACGCTCGTGGCCGAGGCCGTCTTCGCCCGCGCGCTCTCCTCGCTCAAGGACGAGCGCGTCGCCGCCTCGGCGGTGCTGAAGGGGCCCGGCGCCCCCGGAGCCACCTTCGACCGGCAAGGCATGCTGCGGGACCTCGAGGAGGCCCTCTACGCCTCCAAGGTCGTCTCCTACGCGCAGGGGTTCATGCTGCTCAAGCAGGCGTCGGCGGAGCTCGGCTGGCGCATCCCCCTGCCCACGGTGCCGCTGTTGTGGCGCGGCGGCTGCGTCATCCGCTCGCGGTTCCTCGGCGACATCGCGGCCGCCTACCAGGCCGACCCAGACCTCCCGAACCTGATGACGGCCCCGTTCTTCGCCGGCGAGCTCGCGGGCTGCCAGGCCGGCTGGCGCCGCACGCTGTCGCGCGCGATAGCCGCCGGAGTGCCCATGCCCGCCACGTCGGCCGCGCTCGCCTTCTACGACGGCTACCGGTCGGCGCGGCTGCCCGCCAACCTGCTCCAGGCGCAGCGCGACCACTTCGGCGCCCACACCTTCGAGCGCGTCGACGCGCCGCGCGGCCAGCGGTTCCACGCGGACTGGTCGCGGCGGCCCCGGTAGACTTCGTCGTGGTCGAAAGAACCGTAATCGCGCCAGGTCTCGAGGTCGCTCGCGTCATCACCGGTCTGTGGCAGGTGGCCGACATGGAGCGCGGCGGACGCACGCTCGACCCCGAGGTCGGCGCCGCCGCCATGGAGAAGTACGTCGCCGCCGGACTCACGACGTTCGACATGGCGGACCACTACGGGTCGGCCGAGCTGATCGCCGGCCACTACCGGGCCACCCGCGAGGGCCAGGGCGAGGGGCGCCTGCCGCGCACGCAGATGTTCACCAAGTGGGTGCCGCCCCCCGGCAAGGTAACGGGCGAGCAGGTGCGCGCCGCCGTGGACCTGGCGCGCACGCGCATGCGGACTGACCGCCTCGACCTGCTGCAGTTCCATACCTGGACCTACGACGACCCCACCTGGCTGGACGCGCTGTTCCACCTCACCGACCTGCGGTCGCAGGGCGTCATAGGCGCCATCGGGCTAACCAACTTCGACGCCGCCCACATGGCCATGGCCCTCGAGAGCGGCGTGCCCGTGGTGACGAACCAGGTGAGCTTCTCGCTCATCGACAGGCGCGCGGCCAGCGGCCTCACCGAGCTGTGCGTGCGCCATGGGGTGAACCTGCTGGCCTACGGGACCCTGGCAGGCGGCCTCCTCACCGAGCGGTGGCTGGGCCAGCCCGAGCCCGACTGGGACGACGAGAAGACCCCTTGGTCGCTGAACAAGTACCGGCGGTTCATCGCCGAGGCGGGCGGCTGGGAGCCTTACCAGCAGCTGCTCCAGGCGCTGGCGCGGGTGGCGGCGCGGCACGGCACGTCGGTGGCCAACGTGGCCTCGCGCGTGGTCCTGGACACGCCGGGCGTGGGCGCCGTCATCGTGGGCGCGCGCTTGGGCGAGCGGGAACACATCGGCGACACCTTGAGGACCTTCGAGCTGCGCCTGGACGACTCCGACCGCGCCGAGCTCCTCGCGGCCGGCGCCGCGCTCCGCCCCATCCCTGGTGACTGCGGCGACGAGTACCGGCGTCCCCCCTACCTGACGGCCTCTGGCGACCTGAGCCACCACTTCGACGACCTCCCGAGCCCCTACCCCGTCACCGAGGGGCCAGGCGGCAGGCGCTGGGTGGGCACCGGCACCGTGTGGGAGTCGGTGGCCGGCTACGCACGCGCCGTGAGGAAGGGCGACCGCGTCCTCGTCTCCGGCACGACGGCCATGCACGGCGACAGGCTCATCGGCGGCGCTGACGCCGCCTCGCAGACGCACTTCGTCATCGACAAGATCGAGGGCGCCCTGCGTTCGCTGGGCGCGCGGCTCGAGGACGTGGTGCGCACGAGGGTCTACGTGCCCGACCAGGAGCACGCCGACGCGGTGTCGCGGGCCCACGGGCAGCGCTTCGGGCACATCAGGCCGGCCAACACGCTGGTGGTGGCGGGCCTGGTGGGCGGGGACCAGCTGGTCGAGATCGAAGCGGAAGCCGTGGTCGGCTGAGACCGGCCCTCAGATGGCCTTGGGCGGCGCCGAGATGGTGAAGAGCTCGGCCTCGCCCTCGCCCACGTTCTCGTAGGCGTGGCTGAGGGCGCTCGGGTAGTAGGCGGTGTCGCCCTCCTCGAGCTCGCAGCGCTCGCCGTCGACGACCAGCGCGATGCGCCCCCTGATGACGAGGATGAACTCCTCGCCCGGGTGCCCCACGGCGTTGACGTGCACGGCACCGGGCGCCAGCGTGAGCAGGACTGGCTGGATGCTCCTGTGCAGGTCGCGCACCAGCATCTCCGCCCTCACGCCGGTGGCGAGGCCGGGGACCTGGGGCCGGCGCCCCTCGCGCACGACCTGGATGAGCGCCCGCGAGCCCGCCTCCGGCAGCAGGTCGGCCGCCGACAGCCCGAACGCCTCGGCGAGGGCCTGCAGGCGCGAGGCCGCTATGCCCGTCTTGCCGTTCTCGAGCATGGAGACGAAAGAGGGCGAGAGGCCCGTGAGCGCGGCTAGCTGCTTGAGCGTGTAGCCCTTGGCGAGGCGCAGCGACCGGACGCGGCGGCCGAGCCCGCCGTCGCCGGCGTCGAGGCCCGCCGTGGCGCCTTGGGAGCGTCCGCGGGCCATCAGCGGCCCGCCCGCGGGTTGATGGCGTCGCGCAGGGCGTCGCCCAGGAAGTTGATGCTGAGCACCGTCACGAAGATGGCCACCCCCGGAGGCAGCCACAGCCAGGGCTGCGACTGCAGGACGGTGATGCTGCGGGCGTCGGCCAGCATGTTGCCCCACGAGGCCACTGGCGGCTGGACGCCCAGGCCGAGGAACGACAGCGCCGACTCGGTGAGTATCGCCTCGGCCACGCCCAGGGTGGCCTGCACGACTATGGGGCCTACGGCGTTGGGCAGCAGGTGGCGGCGCATGACGCGCACGTCGCCGGCGCCCACGGCCCCGGCCGCCTCCACGAAGTCCGTGGACCTGAGCTTGAGGACCTCGGCGCGCATGAGCCTGAACGCCGGCATCCAGCTGAGGAAGCCGATGATCACGATGACGTTGACGATGCTGGGCGCCACGAAGCTGGAGACGGTGAGGATGAGGAACAGCGCCGGGAAGGTGCTCACGGCGTCGGCGAAGCGCGACACGACCCTGTCGACCGTCCCGCCGTAGTGCCCGGCGATCAGGCCGAGGGCGCCGCCGAGGGTCATGGCCACGGTGGCGGCCACCAGGCCGATGGTCAGGCTGACGCGCCCGGCGAACAGCAGCCGCGAGAGGACGTCGCGCCCGACGCTGTCCGTGCCCATGCGGAACGCCGGGCTGGGAGGCGCGGCGAAGGCGATCTCCCCGTTCGGGCCCATGGCCAGGTCGTAGGGGTCGTAGGGCGCCAGCCACGGGGCCAGCACGGCCGTGGCAGCGAGGAGCACCAGGACGACGGCCCCGACGACCCCCGGCTTGTGGCGCCCGAAGCGCCGCCAGGCCCTCCCCCGGCGCTCGGCGCCGGCCGCGCTGGCCACCGCGGCGGTCACGAGTACCTCACGCGCGGGTCCACGACGGCGTACAGCACGTCGGCCAGCAGGCTGCCAAGGAGCACGAGGGCGGCCCCGAGCATGTTGATGGCCATGGCCACCGGGTAGTCGCGGGCGAACACCGACTCGACGAGCAGCCGCCCCATGCCCGGCCAGGCGAAGACGGTCTCCACGATCACCGAGCCGGCCAGGAGCCGCGGCAGCGACACGCCCACGAGCGTGATGACAGGCAGGAGGCTGTTGCGTAGCGCGTGGCGCCTGAGGACGGCGCCCTCCCCCACCCCCTTGCTGCGGGCGGTGCGGACGTAGTCCTGGCGCATCTCGTCGAGGACCGCGCTGCGCACGTGCCTCACGAGCTCGGCGGCGCCGGTGAGGACCAACGTGGTCACCGGCAGCACGAGGTGCCACAGCCTGTCCACGAAGAGCCGCCAGCCGGCATGCCCGGCCGCGTAGTCCTCGAACCCCGACGTGGGGAACCAGCCGAGCCGCAGCGAGAAGAGGTAGACGAGCGCCATGGCCGTGAAGAAGCTGGGCACGCTGATGCCCGCGAACGCCGCCCCCGTGACCCCGTAGTCGAGCACCGTGTAGGGCCGCGCCGCCGTGGCCGTGCCCAGCCACAGAGCCAGCACCAGCGTGAGCGCGAAGGCCGTGCCCATGAGCAGGAACGTGGGACCCAGGCGGCTGCCAACGAACGCCGCCACGGGCCTGCCGGTGCGGAACGAGTAGCCGAGGTTGCCCTGCGCCACCTCGCGCACCCACCTGAGGTACTGGACGTGTATGGGCCGGTCGAGGCCCAGCCTCTCCTGCGCCGCCCTGAGCTCTGCCGGCGGGATGTTCGGGTCGATGAACGTCTGCATGGCGTTCCCCGGCGCCGCCGCCGTGATGCCGAACGCCACGAACGACACCAACACGAGGATCACCGCGCCCTGCGCGAGGCGGTTGACGAGGAAGGGCAGCATCTCGGGGAAGGGCGAGGCCCGGGGCGGTGCTGCCGCCCCGGGCGCTCTCGGACCCGTCTAGGCTAGCGGACCGACCAGTTGGCCATGTTCACGTTGACGCCGCGCACGTCGGGGCCGAATCCCTGCAGCCGCGCGTTGGCGCCGTACAGCTCCTGCGCCTGGTAGAGCGGGATCCAGGCGAGCGACTCGCTCATGAGCCTGCCGACCTCCTGGTAGAGGGCGGCGCGCTCGTCCTGGTCGAGGGTGACCGTCCCCTGGCGCATCGCCTCGGACACGGCGGGGATGTCGACGCCGATGAAGTTGAAGCCGTTGGGCGGCATGTGCTCGGGGAGCAGGTAGCTGAAGTACTCGTTGGGGTCGCGCTCGATGCCGAAGCCCAGGAGGAAGAGGTCGAAGTCCTCGGTCGTCACGGCCCGCGGCGTGCCCTGAGCGTCGGTGGGCATGAGGTGCGTGACCAGCGTCGGGAAGTCCATGCTCTCGATGTCGACCCTGATGCCGACCTGGCGGAGGTTCGCCTGGATGATCGGCCCGGTGCGCTCGCGCACCTGGTTGCCCGTGGGCACGTAGAGCGTCAGGGCGAGCTGCTGGCCGTCCTTGCTGCGGTACTCGCCCTGCAGCGTCCAGCCGGCCTCCTCGAGCAGGCGGCGGGCGCCTTCGGGGTCGTACGGGATGGGCTCGAGGTCCTGCGGGTACGACCAGTGGTTGGAGGGGAACAGGGTGTCGAGCTTGCTGCCGTAGCCCTGCAGGAGGCCGGTGACGATGGCGTCGCGGTTGATCGCCATGGCCATGGCCCGCCTGACGGCCGGGTCGGCGAGCAGCGGGTTGCGCAGGTTCGTGCCCACGTACTGGAAGCTCAGCGTGTCCACCACGAAGAGCTCGAGGTTCGGGTTCGAGGACACGTTCGCCGCGCCGTCGACGGGCACGGGGGCCGCGTCGACCTCGCCGTTGAGGAGCGCCGCGAGCATGGTGTTCTGGTCGCCGAAGCGCACGATCAGCCTGTCGAGGCAGGGGCGCCCCTCCCAGTAGCCGTCGAACGCGGTGACCTCGATGAACTCGCCGGGCCTCCACTGCTGGAAGACGAACGGGCCCGAGCCCACCGGCTCGCGGTTGGTGGCGTCCTGTTGCCAGGAGGTGATGTCCACGGCCCCGTAGACGTGCTCGGGGAGGATGTAGATGCCTCCGATGACGGGCAGGATCGGCGCGTACGGCTCGACCGTGGTGAGCGAGACGGTGCGGTCGTCGATCACCTGGATGCCCGACACGGAGTCGGCGGCGCCAGCGTGGTACTCCTCGGCGCCTTCCAGCACGCTTATCTCGGCGTAGCGGCCGCCCGGGTACTCGGGGTGCGCCATGGCCGTGAAGGTGAACGCGACGTCGCTCGCCGTGAGGGGCTGGCCGTCGTGCCACGTGAGGCCTTCGCGGAGGGTGAAGGTGAGGGTGCGGCCGTCCTCGGAGACCTCCCAGCCCTCGGCCATGTCGGGCTCGAAGGCGAGGGTCTCGGTGGGGCGGATGAGCCGCGCGAACACGAGCTCCTGGATGTTCTCGTCGTAGGTGGTCGGGAATATGAGCGGGTTGAGGTTACCCGGCTCGCTCCACTGCGCGATGGTGGCCGTGCCGCCCACCGCCGCGCAGGTGCGCTGCGCGCCGCCCTGGGCGAACGCCGACGCCGCCAGCGCCAGCGCCAACGCCAGATGGATGCTCCTCGTGATCGGGCCTCTCCTCATCGGTCCTCCTCCGGTCCTGCCTGCGGTGCTAGAAGCGTCTGTTCCGGTACCTGCTGCCCGGGTCAACGCCCGGCCACCCAGAGTTCCATCTGCCGCTCGCTGAGCCACTCGGCGCCCTTGGCGGTGACGACGACGTTCTCCTCCACGAGCATCGAGGGCTTGGGCGACATCAGGATCGTGGGCTCGATGGTGAACACGTTGCCCTCCTCGAGCTCCCCGTAGGGCGCCTCGCCGTAGCGCTCCCAGCGCGGGCCGAGCATCGTCCCGCCGTCGTGGACGTGCCTGCCCACCTGGTGGCCGGTGGCGTGGCTGATCTCGGGGAAGCCGTTGGCGAGGTGCACGTCGCGGGCGGCCTTGTCCACCTCCCACCCCTTGACGCCGGGGCGGATGGCGGCGAAGGCGGCCTCGATGGCCTGCTTGGCGGAGGCGAAGGCCCTCAGCGCGTCCTCGGGCGGCTGGGTCTCGCCCTCGCGGGGCACGTAGACGGTGCGGGCGATGTCCGAGTGGTAGCCCTGGTGCTCGAGGCCGTGGTCGAGGATGAGCAGGTCGCCCGGCTCGAGCCTGTCGTCGCCCGGCGACCTGTGGGCCAGGCCGATCCTGTTGATGCACACGAGCGGCCCCCCGTAGTCGCCCAGGTGGACGCCGAAGCCGAGCTCGGCGGCGATGTCCTTCATCAGCGCCTGGACCTCGCGCTCGCTCATGCCCACGCGCAGCTGGGGCCTGAGGCGGTGGTAGAGCTCGACGCTGCCCTTGATGGCCGTCCGGATGCGGTCGACCTCCTCGGGCGTCTTGCGGGCCCGCACCTTGGTGAGGAAGGGCTCGCTGGTCTCGACCTCCACGCCCGGCACGGCCTCGCCGGCGAGCCGGCTGATGCGCAGGAAGTGCCCGTGCGAGATGCCGTCGGAGAGCACGTCGCGCTCCGAGTAGTTGAGGTAGACGGTCGTGGGGGCCAGCTCGCGCACCCAGGCGGTGAAGCCCTCGGAGAAGGAGCGGTCGTAGGAGCGCAGCTCGTCGAAGACGCCGAGCCTCTCCACGTGGCCGGCGTCGTAGTTGGCGACCAGCGCGAGGCGTCCGCGCTGCGGGTGCAGCATGAACACGGCCTCGCCGCTCACGCCGGCGTCGAAGACGAGCTTGGCGGCCGGGTCGCTCCCCTCGCGGGTCGCGAACACCCAGAGGCCGCCTGGCGGGACGAAGGCTAAGGCTTGGCGGGACTTCTCCTGCCCGAGTCTGGACACGTCTCCTCCGGACGGGACCTTGGGGTTCGCCCGCTATGTGGCCGGGGCGCGGGCGGCGTCACCGTGCCCTGCGGCTGGCGGCGTCACCCGCGCGCGACGGACGCCGTCGCGGACGTGGCACGCAGGATATGTACGGGCGCTGCCCAAGTCAAGAAATTGAACGGGTTTCAGTACGGAGGCGCGCGGCGCGCGGTCAGGTTGCCGTGCCCGCGAGGAGGAGCACCAGCGGCACCGCCGACGTCATCAGGTTCGTGAGGAGGTGCGCGACGATCAGCGGCATCAGGCGCCCCTGACGCTGGTAGATGACGCCGGCCGTCGCGCCCCAGGCTGTGAACGCCATTACGTACGCCGCCATCGCGGCGGGCGTGGGCGCCAGGAACACGTGCTGCACGCCGAAGAGGGCCGCCTGCTGGGCTATCGCCGCCCGCGGCGGCACGCCCCTCCCCTTCATCTCAGCGAGGGCGTGGCCGCGGTAGAGCAGCTCCTCCACCGGCGCGTTGGTGACCGGGAAGAGGATGACGGTGACCGCCGCCAGCGCCAGCGAGACGCCGCGGCTCATCGCCAGCTCCGCGCCGGCAGGCGGCGCGAACAGCCTCTCCCAGGCGCCCGCGTAGCCGGACGCGCCGGCCGTGAGCAGCACCACGGCGTTCAGCACCACAGCGAAGGGCACGAACGCGACGAACAGCCAGAGGAGCCCGTAGCCGACGTCGCTCCTCCGGAGCCAAGGGCGTTCGCCGAGGAGCCGAGTGATCCTTCCGCCCCGGGCCAGCAGCGCCAGGCACACGACGTTCACCGGCACGAAGTAGAGGGCCGAGAGCTGAGAGGCGGAGGCCAGGGAGAACGGCGCGCCCGTGGCCGCCGACACCGCGCCGGCGGTGGCCGCGGCGGCGCCCGCCAGCAGAGCCATCCGCACCAGTACGAGGACCACGCCTGACGCTACTCCTGTCGCCGTGGGGGTTCAGCCTCGGAGGGACCGGCGCCTCACGGGTCGTAGAGGTGCCACACCCGCGGCAGCACGGCCAGCCCGCCCGCGGTCGGCGCGGCGGCGGGCACGTCCACGTCGAGCCTGCCGCCCGGCACGGCCAGCTCCAACCGCTGGCCGGCGCCCGCGCGCCGCGCGGCGACGACCGTCCCTTCGACGGCGCCGTCGCCTGCCGGCACGACCTCGACGTCGTGCGGCCGGAACGCCAGGACCGCGGGCCCTTCCGGCCTGTCCACGCGAGGCAGCGACAGCGCCCTCCCCTGCCACTCGACGACGCCGCCCCGCACCGCCACGGGCAGGAGGTTCGACTCCCCCACGAACTCGAAGACGAAGCGCGAGGCCGGCCTGTCGAGCACCTCGGCCGGCGTGCCCACCTGCTCCACCCGGCCGTCGCGCATGACGGCCACGCGGTCGGCGAGCTCCAGCGCCTCCTCCTGGTCGTGCGTCACGAACAGGGTGGTGTGGCCGGTCCTGTCGTGCAGCTCGCGCAGGCCGCGGCGCAGGTCGCGGCGCACCTTGGCGTCGAGCGCGCCGAACGGCTCGTCGAGGAGCAGGACGCGCGGCTTGATGGCCAACGCCCTCGCCAGTCCGACGCGCTGACGCTGACCGCCGGAGAGCTGCGCCGGGTAGCGGCGCTCCATGCCCTGCAGCTGCACCAGCTCTATGAGGGCGCGCACGCGGGCGTCGACCTCCTCCCTGGAGAGCCGCGCGCCGCCGCGACGCCGCCGCACGCGCAGGCCGAACGCGATGTTGTCGTACACGGACATGTGCCGGAACAGCGCGTAGTGCTGGAAGACCATGCCCACGTTGCGCTGCTGCACCGACAGCTGCGAGGCGTCCTCGTCGCCGAACCAGACGCTGCCTGAGTCGGGCGTAAGCAGGCCGGCCACGACGCGCAGGAGGGTCGTCTTCCCCGACCCGGAGGGGCCGAGGAGCGCCAGCAGCTCGCCCGGCTCGACCTGGAGGGACACGCCACGCAGCGCCGCTGCCACGCCGAAGGCGAGGCTCACGTCCTCGAGCCTGACGGCTACCGACTCGCCCCAGTCCAGGCCGCCGCGGCCGGCGCCGTCGTCAGCCGGCCGCATGACCGGCCTTCGCGAGGGCGTCGCGCCGTTCCAGGACGGCCTTGATGACGAGGGTGACGAGGGAGAGGAGCGCGAGGAGGGAGGCGAGCGCGAAGGCGGCGACCCAGTTGTACTCGTTGTAGAGGATCTCCACCTGCAACGGGACGGTGTTCGTCTGCCCGCGGATGTGGCCAGACACCACCGAGGCGGCGCCGAACTCGCCCATGGCGCGGGCGTTGCAGAGGAGCACGCCGTACAGCAGGCCCCAGCGCACGTTGGGGAGCGTGACGAGGCTGAACACCTGCCAGCCGCTGGCGCCGAGCGTGAGGGCCGCCTCCTCGTCGTCGTTGCCCAGCTCCTGCATCACGGGTATGAGCTCACGGGCCACGAACGGCACCGTGACGAAGAGCGTCGCCAGCACGATCCCCGGCACCGCGAACACCACCTGGAGGCCGCGCGCCTGCAGGAACGGGCCCAGGTAGCCCTGCGCGCCGAAGAGCAGCAGGTAGACCAGGCCGGCGATGACCGGCGACACCGAGAAGGGCAGGTCGATGAGCGTGACGAGCACCGACTTGCCGCGGAACTCGAACTTGGCCACGGCCCAGGCCGCCGCCACGCCGAAGACCGCGTTGAGCGGCACGGCTATCGCCGCCACGAGCAACGTGAGCCGGATGGCGGAGCGCGCCTCGGGGTCTAGTAGCGACGCCACGTAGGCGCCCACGCCGCCCCTCAGCGCCTCGAAGAACACCACGGCGAGCGGCAGCAGGAGCAGGACGCCTAGCACGAGCACGGCCACGGCCGTGAGCCCCCACTTGAGGGCCCGCGGCTCGGCGATGGGCCCGACCCGCCGGCGTTGGCTGGTCCGTCGCGGCGCGGCCGCGAGCGGTGCGCCGCCGTCAGCCACGGCCGAACCGCCTCCGCGTCCAGGCCTGCACCAGGTTCACGGCCAGGAGCAGCGCGAACGAGATGCCGAGCATGACGAGCGCCAGCGCCATGGCGCCCGGGTAGTCGAACTCCTCGAGCCGGATGATGATGAGCAGGGGCGCGATCTCCGTCCTGAAGGGCAGGTTGCCGGCGATGAACACGACCGAGCCGTACTCTCCCACCGCCCGCGCCAACGCCAGGGCGAACCCCGTGATCCCGGCAGGCAGCAGGCCTGGCAGGACGACCCTCAGCAGGGCCTGCAGGCGGCTGGCGCCCAGCGTGGCGGCGGCCTCCTCCACCTCGACGTCCAGCTCCTCCATCACCGGCTGCAGGGAGCGCACGACGAACGGCAGGCCGATGAACACGAGCGCCACGACGATGCCCACCTGCGTGTAGGCCACCTGGACGCCCAGGCGCGAGAGCGGCCCGCCTAGCCAGCCCGTCGCGTCGAACACCGAGGCCAGCGCGATGCCGGCCACGGCCGTAGGGAGCGCGAAGGGCAGGTCGACCACGGCGTCGAGGAGCCGGCGCCCTGGGAAGCGGTACCTCGCCAGCACCCAGGCCACCACCCCTCCAGCCACGAGGGCTATCGCTGCGGCGATGAGCGCCGAGCCGAAGCTGAGGCCGATGGCCGCCCGGGAGCGCGAGTCGGCGAAGACGTCGGTGAGCTCGCTGACGGGCAGTGTGGCGCCGCGCAAGGCCAGGGCCGCCAGCGGCACCAGGACCACGAGCCCCAGGTACGTGAGCGTGTAGCCCAGCGTCAGGCCGAAGCCAGGCAGGACGCTAGGCGAGCGGAGCCTCAAGGCCGCCATCGCGGGTCCTCAGCGCCTGAACAGCTGGTCGAAGACGCCGCCGTCGCTGAAGTGCGTCTGGGTCACCGCGTCCCAGCCGCCGAACATCGGGTCGTCAACCCTGACCAGCTCGGTCTCGACGAAGCGCGCGGCGTCCTCGGGGTCCGCGAGCGACATGTCGTACGGCCTGTAGAAGTTCTTGGCCGCGATGCGCTGCCCCTCGGGCGAGTACAGGTACTCGAGGTACGCCTCGGCCACCTCACGGGTGCCGCGGGCGTCGACGACCTTGTCGACCACGGCCACGGTCGGCTGCGCGAGCATCGAGACCGACGGCACCACGACCTCGAACTGGTCGGCGCCGAACTCCGAGACGATGAGGAACGCCTCGTTCTCCCAGGCGATGAGCACGTCGCCTATGCGCCGCTGCACGAACGTCGTCGTGGAGCCGCGCGCCCCCGTGTCGAGCATGGCGACGTTGCGGAAGATCGCGCCCACGAACTCGCGGATGCGCTCCTCGTCCCCGCCGAACCGCCTGTGCGCCCAGGCCCAGGCGGCCAGGTAGTTCCAGCGGGCGGCGCCCGAGGTCTTGGGGTTGGGGGTCACCACCGAGACGTCGTCCCTGACCAGGTCGTCCCAGTCCTGTATGCCCTTGGGGTTGCCGGCGCGGACGACGAACACCATCGTCGACGTGTAGGGCGACGAGTCGTTGGGCAGGCGCTCGCGCCAGCCGGGGTCTGTGAGCCCGGCCATGCGCGCGATGGCGTCCACGTCGTACTGCAGGGCGAGCGTGACCACGTCGGCCTGCAGGCCCTCCATGACGGCCCGCGCCTGGGCGCCGGAGCCGCCGTGCGACTGGTTCACGGTGACGGTCTGGCCCGTCTGCTGCAGCCAGTAGGCGGAGAAGGCCTCGTTGTACTCGCGGTAGAGCTCGCGGGTCGGGTCGTAGCTGACGTTGAGGATGGTCACCTGCGCGCGCGCGGCCAGGGATGCGCCGAGCGCGACGACGACCAGGGCGACGCGGTACAGCAGCGGCTGGCGGGGCGTGGTCGGACCTACCATCTACACCTCGCTATCCCTGCCCTCCCTGTGAGGACACGAGGAACGTAGCACCGGTCGCGGCCGCGAGCGGTCGCCCCCGATGCCGCTCCTCGACACACCCTAGCGAGGCGTTCTGAGACGTTCCTGGTAGGCGGTGGCGGCCTAGAGCTTCACGGCCGTACCCGAGGCGGTGACCATGAGCATGCCGCCGCCCTGGCCCATGCTGATGCTCTCGTAGTCCAGGTCCACGGCGAGGACGGCGTCGGCGCCGAGGGCACGGGCCGCCTGCACCATCTCGGCGATGGCGTTGTCCTTCGCCTCCCGCAGGCTCTGCTCGTACATGGCGCTGCGGCCACCGACGATGTCGCGGATCCCGGCCATGAAGTCGCGGAAGATGTTGGCCCCCAGGATGGTCTCGCCGGTGACGAGACCGAGGTACTCACGGACGGGGCGGCCTTCTACCGAGTGCGTGGTGGTGACGATCACGGCTCGAGGCTAACGCGGCGCTGGCGTGGTTCGCCTCCGTCTTAGGTAGGAGGCCCACCTCGAGCCGGCCCTGGGAGCCGGCTGCCTGCCCCTCGGGGGCGCCGGCGGTCCCGACGTCTCTACTCCTCCGCCTCGATGACCTTCCTCAGCGCGTCCTCGAACCGCGCCAGGTCGCCGTGGAAGCGGATGCCGGCCTCCTGCTCGTCTGTCATGGGGCCCACGATGACCCGGGACGACCGCAGCACCGAGCCGCCGTCGGTAGCCTCCACGGTGTTCGTCGTGTCCATGATCGTGCCCGCGTGCAGGCGGCTGCGCACGGTCACGCGCTTCGGCGGGTCCCACTCGAGCACCGTGCCGTAGAAGTGGCCGGCACCGTCGCCCCAGTCCTCGTACTGCGAGCCGCCGACGCGCGGCTCGAGCACGATGCGCCTCACGCGCGTCTCCCCGTACGTGTAGGGGAACCACTTGAGCACCTGGTCGGGGTCCGTGAGCGCGCGGAACACGCGGCCGGCGGGCGCCGCGAACCTCAGCTCGCTCTCGATGCGCAGGACCGTTACCGTCTCTTTGGACATGGGCTCCTCCTCCAGGTGCCGGCGCAGCGCCGTGAGCTCGGTGGCCGCGGCGTCCGCGTAGCGGTTCACCCAACGCTCGTAGAAGCCGCGCAGGGCGGCGGCGTTGACGTGGTTGAAGCGGTGGCGTCCCCGGCGCTCGACGACCACGATGCCGGCCGCGGTGAGCACCTCCAGGTGCTGCATGACCGCGAAGCGCGAGAGCTCGGGGAACGCGTCGGCGAGCTCGCCGGTGGTCCTGGGACCGGCGACCAGGGCGTCGAGGATCGCGCGGCGCCACGGGCTGGCGAACGCCCTCCAGAAGGCGTCGTCGTCCTCGGGGCGTGGTGCGCGTGTACGACCCGGCTCGGGGGCCACCGCCGATGACATGTAATATTCATATCACATGTCGATGTTCTTGGGGCCTTGGCGGACGGCCCTCGCTATGAGGCGCTAACCCTTCGCCAGCTCGTCGAAGACGGCGAACACGACCTGTTCTGCCGCGAAGCCGCGCGCCTCGGCGCCCAGGACGCACACCGTGGCGCCGCCGAGGTCTGGCGCGTGGAACACGCTGGCCGAGTAGCCGGGCCCTCCCCCGTTGTGCCCGTAGATGGGTCCCCACGGCGCGGCCGGGTCGACCATCAGCCCGAGGCCGTAGCTCGGCTCGCGCCACTCGTACGGCCTGCGTGACGGGTCGGCCTGTCTGCCGGGTGCCGGCACGCGGACGGTCCTCGTCATCTCGCCCAGGGAGGCCTCAGTCACGAGCCGCCCCGCGAACAGCGCGTCGAGGAACCGCGCGACGTCCGTCGCCGTGGACGCGATCACCCCGTGCGATACCCAGCCGGGGTCGTAGTGCCGCCGCACGTCGGCGGGCGTACCCCCTGACGAGAGCGCGGGCGACGTAGCCGGCGCGAGGTCGGCGAGGTCCTCGAGGGTCGTCGCGACCGCGGTACCGTGCAGGCCGAGCGGCGCGACGATGCGGTCGGCGATGACCTTCGCGTACGGGTCTCCCGTGACCGCCTCTACGACACGCTTGAGGAGCATGTAGCCGGGGTTGGAGTACGCCCAGCCTCCGCCGGGCTCGAAGAGGAGCCCCTTCTCGTACGTCTCGGCGGCGAAGCGCTCGGGCGTCCAGGCCTGCGCCGGCGTCTCGCGCACGGCCCGGTGGTACGCGGCCAGGCCGCCGTAGTCGGGGACCCCTCCCGTGTGGTTCAGCAGCATGCGGAGGGTGATGCGCCCCGCCCGCGGCACCTCCGGCGCCCAGCGCGCCAGGGCGTCGTCCAGGGCAAGGTCGTCGCTCTCCTGGAGCAGCAGGAACAGGGCCGCCGTGAACGTCTTCGTGACGCTGAAGACGAGGAAGCGGGGCTCGGGCGCGGTGTTCCTCGGCTTGACGCGGGCGATGGGTTCAGCGTTGAGGCGGACGATGGGTCGAGCGCCCGGTCGGGGGATGAGCGCGGCGGCCGCGTGCGCGGTGGGGGCCGCGTGCTCGGCCAGGACGTCGTCGAGGGTCGAGGCGAGCCGCTCGTGGGATGAGGGCATGGAGGGCGACGCTAGCAGGCCGGCCGGGCGCCCGTGCGAGGGTGAGTCCGGTCGTCCCCGCGCCCCCGGTGCATCGTGCCCGAGCCCTGGCCTCCGTGGGGCCCCGACCGCACTTCGGCTCAGGCTGCTCTGGCACCTTTGTGGAACCGCAGCTGGAGCCACCGCTCCACCGTCATCGCGCCCGGGTGGATCGACAGCGTGAGGGTCGGGTCGAGGTCCAGGTTGGCCGTCCGCAGCCAGCGCCACATGGCGGTCAGGTCCTTGCCGGCCATGCGCTCGAACAGCCAAACCGGCACGGCGAAGCTGCGCGGCGGCCGGCCAGCTGCTGACGTGTACGCCTCCCTGAGCTCGGCGATGGACCTGGCGTCGCTCGCCAGCGCCAGGTCCCGTCCGACGAAGCCCTGCGGGTCGGCGAAGGCCGTCGCCGCGATCACCCCCAGGTCGTCCGCCGCCAGCCAAGGGATCCGCGTGTCCACGCCCGCCAGGTTGGGCATGGTGTGCCACGTCGAGAGCGCCGGGTAGAAGTCCTTGTCGGTCATCAGCTCCATCAGCGCCATCGGCCGCAGCACGGTGAGCCGCAGGGCGCGCGCGCGCGAGCATCTGCTCCTTGATGCGGAGCTTCGACTCCCACTGCTTCACACCCGTGCCCGACATGCCGGTGCCGGCGGAGCCGTAGACGACGTGTCCGACGCCGGCGTCCGCCGCCGCGGCTGCCACGTTCGCACCCTGGCGCAGCTCGGCCTCGATGCCGCTCTTCATCGGGTTCTGGACGATGAAGACGCCGTCGGCGCCCTCGAACGCCCGGGCCAGAGCGGCCTTGTCCTCCATGTCCGCCGCGACGACCTGCGCCCCCGCCGCCGCGAGCGCCGGCGCCTTGGGACCGTCCGGCTTGCGCGTGATCGCCTGCACGCGCCAGCCGTCCGCGAGCAGATGTCGTGCCGTCGCGCCGCCCATGCGACCAGTCGCGCCCAGGACGGCGATCGTGCCTCTGACGGGAGCGTTCATCCGACCTCCTGGGCGCTGCGTCGGCAGGCCTGGCCGTGCTAGGAGCTACGCCCGCACGTGGTCGACGAGAAGGAGGCTGTGGGTCGCGGGACGAGTGTAGGTCCACTTGGCGCCGGGGGTCGTAGTTGGGCGCCACCACTGGCTGCGCCAGCCATCGGCACGAGCCGAAGCTACGGTCTGGTGTTCCGGCGAGGCGCGGATGCCTCACCGGTTCGGCGCCGCCACTCTGGTTGAGTCCAGCTTGTGTTGAGACGTTCGGGTTCGAAGAAGATGGAGGTTCCTGGTATGTTTATCGCACAGTGATTACCGAAGGCCATGTCGAGCGCGAATCAGTGCGGTTTCATTACTTGATGCAACGTGGTGATGAGGGCCTTGCGCCGTTGGTTTATGTCCCTGGTTCGTTGGGCGGCGCTGACGACTTCCGGGACGAGATGAGCCGGCTTGCACCTAGGACCACGGTGGCAATCAGCCCTCGCGGTGTAGGCGCCTCGAGCGCTCCGGAGCATGGCTACGCTCTGCAGGATCGAGTTAGAGACTTGGAGGCGGTGTTAGACCAACTCCAACTGGCACCTGCGTGTGTGATGGCCTTCTCGGCGGGCGTGCCCATCGCCCTTTCGTACGCGTTGCAGCGACCTAATCGAGTAACGGCCCTGATTCTTCTGGACTACCCTGCGGTTAGTAGGCAACTCACCGATGGATGGGCTGAACAGGCCAAGCCGTTCGCGGCGAGTCGTGGCATTCCAGAGCACGTGATTCGTGCGATGATCTCAGAGTCGACAACCGTTGAACTCTGGGAAGACATCGAGCGCATCACCTGCCCGGTACTTCTCATCGTTGGTGGGCAGAGTCCCTTCGTGACTGAAGAAGACTTAGGGCGTTACCGGAAGGCGTGGCCTCGACTCCAGCTCGAGGTCTTCGAAGACTCTGGTCATGAGGTCTTTCGACCGGACTACGAGCGCTTCATGCAAGTCATCGAGCGGTTCCTGCGAGAGATCGGCTGTGGTCTTCACCCGTTTTGATGGACAGGTAGGAGCTTAGCACCGGGGGCTTTCGGTTGGGCCAGTTCCCTCCTTTCGAACTCCAGCGGGGAGAGGTAGTCGAGGCTGGAGTGGCGGCGGGTGCGGTTGTAGAAGACCTCGATGTAGTCGAAGATCGCGGTCCTTAAGCTGTCGCGGGTGGGCCAGGTGTGGCGATCTAAGAGTTCGGTCTGCAGGCTGGCGAAGAAGCTCTCGGCCATGGCGTTATCCAGCGCGCTGCCGACGGCGCCCATGCTGCCCATGACGCCGCTCTTCTCTAGGTGCTTGCCGAAGGACAAG
>Ga0182741_1000138_pt1 | contig 116503 bp, 110 predicted proteins | sample eDN5th37CBELigOP_FD_128874 | JGI IMG/M metagenome (GOLD analysis project Ga0182741, IMG submission 128874) | Enriched Organic Plus compost microbial communities from Emeryville, California, USA - eDNA 5th pass 37_C BE-Lig OP (version 2) (version 2) ...
CGTGGATGTGCTCTTCAACCCGACGCCAACGGCGAACCAGCCACCGGTGGCGAATGCCGACAGCGGCTTCACGACAGCCCGAAATAATGTGCTGACGATCCAGGCGGCCTCGCTTCTCGGCAACGATACGGATCCGAACGGCGATACGCTGACGATCACAGGCGTCAGCAACCCGGCTCACGGCTCCGTGGTCTATAATGCGCAGAATAAGACCGTTTCGTTCACGCCGACGACCGATTATACGGGCGCCGCGAGTTTCACCTACACGATCTCCGATGGCCAGGGCGGAACGGCCTCGGCCAATGTCAGCCTGTCGGTGCTCGCGCCGACCTCGATGCCGGTTTCCCTCTTCTCGCCGTCGACCACTCCCGAAACAACATCGAGTTTCGATTCGAAGCCCGTCGAGCTCGGCATGAGGTTCCAATCGAGCGCGGCCGGGACGGTGAGCGGCGTGAAGTTCTACAAGGGCACCAGCGACACCGGAACGCACGAGGGCCGGTTGTGGACCTCGACCGGCACGCTGCTCGGCACCGTCGCATTCTCCAACGAGAGCGCAAGCGGCTGGCAGACTGCCTATTTCTCGAACCCGGTCACAATTAATCCGAACGAGACCTATGTGGTGTCCTATCACAGCAACGGTCATTATGCCGCTACCAGCAATGGGTTCGCGTCCGCCGTCACGAATGGGCCGCTGACGGCGTCTGCCGGCAATAACGGCGTCTATGCCTATGGTTCGACGAGCCTCTTCCCCACAAGCAGCTACAACGCCACCAACTACTTCGTCGATGTGGTCTTCAACCCGCTGACGGCCTGAGGATGCGATGACGGTTTTTCTGAACCACGACAAAGGACTCATGCCGGTCACGGTCCTGTGCGGCTTTCTCGGTGCCGGAAAGACGTCGCTCCTGAACCATGTCCTCAACAATCGAGAGGGCCGGCGCGTCGCCGTCATCGTGAACGACATGAGCGAGGTCAATATCGACGCCGACCTTATCCGCTCGGGCGGCGCTGACCTCTCCCATACGACGGAGCAGCTGGTGGAGCTGACGAACGGTTGTATCTGCTGCACGTTGAGGGACGACCTCCACAAAGAGGTCGCCCGCCTCGCCCGGGAAAACCGCTTCGATGCCCTTCTGATCGAGGCAACCGGGATCGCCGAGCCGCTGCCGATTGCAGCGACCTTTTCGTTTCGCGACGAGGAGGGCTTTGCGATCTCGGACATTGCGCGTCTCGACGCGGTCGTGACGGTTGTCGACGCGCATAGCCTTGCGAAGGACTTCAGCAGCCGTGATTTGCTGCGCGACCGTGGGCAGGCTGCGACCGAGGACGACGAGAGGACGCTGGCAGATCTGCTCGTGGACCAGATCGAGTTCGCCGATCTGATTGTGATCAACAAGGTCTCGTCCGTTGACGTTGCCGAGCGGGACCGGGTCCGCCGCATCGTCCGTGCGCTGAACGCCGAGGCCGCCGTCCTCGAGACGGATTTCGGCAGGGTCGCGAGTGAGCGCCTCTTCAACACCGGCCTGTTCCGTGAGGGCCGGGCGGCCATGCATCCGCTCTGGTTCAAGGAGCTTCACGGCAGCGGACATCATACGCCCGAGACGGAGGAATACGGCATTTCGAGCTTCGTCTTCCGGGCCCGGCGTCCCTTCCATCCCGCGCGGCTGAAGACTTTCCTCGATCGGCAATGGCCCGGGCTGCTGCGGGCAAAGGGGAACCTGTGGCTGGCAAACCATCCCGATCACGTCGTGCAGTATTCGGTCGCGGGTGCACAGGTGCGGGTGAACTTCAAGGGCCTGTGGTGGTGCGCCGTGCCGCGGGATCGGTGGCCGAGCGTCCCCCAATTCCACAATTACCTCAGGCCGCGCTGGGACCCGGTCTGGGGCGACCGAAGGCAGGAGCTGGTCTTTATCGGCAACGGGCTTGATGAGGCAGGTATGCGCGCGGCGCTGACGGAATGCCTCGAGGGGCCTGAGACCCATTTCGATCCCGCTGCCTATAGGCATCTCGGCGACGGCGATCTCGGCCTCGGCGATGCGCCGGATCTTCAGGGTCACGCGAGAGAGGCCGGGCGTGCTGCACCGCCGCCCGTTCAGCGCCCACCGGGTCTGCAGGCTTCGGTTCGTGCCTGAGGCACTTCACGATTCTGTGCACCTCAGCAAATATCAGGGGCGCCGCCTTTTCTTTCCGGCCGTATCGCGGCGCAGGATGCCGATGACTTCGAGATGCGGAGAGTGCTTGAACTGGTCGATAGGCACGACCCGCTCGAGCCTGTAGCCGCTTTCCATCAGGATTGCGGCGTCCCGCGCGAAGGTGGCGGCGTCGCAGGAAATGCTCACCACGAGCGGGACCTTCGAGGCGGCGATCTGCCGGGCCTGAGCCTCCGCGCCAGCGCGGGGCGGGTCAATCACCACGGCGTCATAGACATTGAGTTCCGGCAGAAGGAGCGGGCGGCGGAACAGGTCGCGGGCCTCCACGCTCACGCGCCTCAGGCCGGGCGTGGCCCGCGCCGCCTTGTCGAGGGCCGCGACGGAGCCCTTGTCCGTCTCGACCGCATGGACCTCGGAGCGCTCCGCCAGGCGCAACGCGAAAGGCCCGCAGCCCGAGAATAGGTCAGCCACGCGCTTGGCTCCCTGGCACGCCTCGACGGCGAATTCCGCCATGGTGGCTTCCCCGCGCTCCGTCGCCTGCAGGAACGAGCCCGGCGGTGGAACAACTGCGGCGCGGCCCATGAGGAGGGCAGGCGCCCGGCGCTCGACGATCACATCCCCGTGGAGCGAGAGACGCGCGAGGTCGAGCGAGGCTGCAAGCTCGGCCAGGCCGAGGCGGTCCTTGTCCTTCATGGGGCCATGGCCCCGGATGTCCACGTCAAGGCCCGCGCGCGTCGCGGTGATCTGGATATCGAGAGGCTTGCGGGTCTTGGCGAGATGCACGCCGATGGCGCGCGCTACGGTGGGCGCGGCCCGTTGCAGGGCTGGCACTGCGATGGGGCAATGGTCGATTTCCACCACATGGTGGCTGCGCGCCGCCATGTAGCCCACATGCATCGCGCCGTCGGGAAAGCGCACATGGAGCGTCACGCGCCTGCGTCCTTCTCCGTGAGCGTCGATCAGCGGGTCGAGGGGCGCGTCGATGCGGGCATGGCGCAGGGTCTGGACCAGGACGTCCCGTTTCCAGGCCTGGTAGAAGCCGTGCCGCATATGCTGGGTGGCGCAGCCGCCGCATTCGCCAAAATAGGGGCAGAACGGCGTCTCGCGCTCGGGCGAGGGCTCGATGACCTGCAGGAGCTGCGCCCGCGCCCTGTCCCGGTCAATCTCCACCGTCTCGCCGGGCAGGGCATAGGGCACGAAGACGGGCCCTTCGGCCGTCGTGGCGATCCCGTCCGCCTTCGCGCCCAGGCGCTGGATCGTTACCCGTTCACCCACGGTGCGCTCCCAGCAGGAATTCCTGATTGCCGTCTCCGCCCTCGATGGGGGAGGGCACGATGCCCATCACGGTGAAGCCGAGCCCGGCGACGAAATCTCTCATGTCCTCGCAGACCGCGCGGTGGACCTCCGCGTCGCGGACAATGCCCTTCTTCACCCGGTCGCGCCCGGCTTCGAATTGCGGCTTAACGAGCACCGCCAGCGTCGCTTCGGGCTTGAGCAGTGCGATGGCGTGCGGCAGCACGAGCTTCAGGGAGATGAAGCTCACATCCGACACCAGTAGGTCCGCCGCTTCTGGTACGAGAGCGGGCGTCAGGGCGCGGGCATCCGTGCCTTCGAGGCTTGTCACGCGCTCGTCCTGCGCGAGGGAAGGGTGCAGCTGGCCATGCCCCACATCCACCGCATAGACATGGGCAGCGCCGCGCTTCAGCAGCACATCCGTGAAGCCGCCCGTCGATGCGCCGATGTCGAGGCAGACGAGGCCTTTCGGGGCGATGGCGAAGATGTCGAGGGCGGCCGCCAGCTTCACGCCCCCGCGGGAGACGTAAGGATGCGGCTGCTCGGCGACAATCACCGCCTCGGCGGGCACCAGATCGGACGGCTTGCGCAGACGTTCACCGTCCACCGTGACGAGGCCGGCCGCAATCGCCTCCTGTGCCCGCGCACGGCTCGTAAAGAATCCTCGCTCGACGAGAACCACGTCGGCACGTTTACGGGTCATGCAGGCCTCAATTCGCTCATGATGGGGGACACTTACCCTTCCCGAACGGAGAGGTCGAGCGTGGTTAGGATGGAGCGCGACGTGTTTCCCTCCCCCTTGTGGGGAGGGATTAAGGGTGGGGGTGTCGGCGCTAAGCTGGATTCCGTCCTGCGCCTACACCCCCACCTCCAGCTCCTCCCCACAAGGGGGAGGAGAGCAGGTTGGCGGATCCTCCGTCATTCCGGATTGCCGTCAGGCAAGTCCGGAACCCATAAACATGGAGCTTTACGCGAAGAGCGCTACAGCCCCGCAGCTTTCTATTCAGATAGGTTAGCGGTTATGGGTTCCGGGCCTGGTCCTCCGGACCATCCCGGAATGACGGAGGAAGTACTGACTTGCACCTCCTCCTACGAGAGAAGGCCATACCTATTAGGCCCGCGCTTTGCTGGCAGCCTCCTGGCCAAGAGCCTCGAAGACCCGGGTGACGATGCCCGCCGCGTCGAGTCCGGCCTTCGCGTACATGTGCTCCGGCTTGTCGTGGTCGATATAGGTGTCCGGCAGGACCAGGGAGCGGACCTTCAGGCCGCCCCGGTCCAGGGCGCCCCTGTCGGCGAGAAGCTGAAGCACGAAAGCGCCGAAGCCGCCGATGGAGCCTTCCTCCACGGTGATCAGCACCTCGTGCTCGCGGGCGAGCCGGAGGATCATGTCCTCGTCGAGCGGCTTGGCGAAGCGGGCATCTGCGACCGTGGTCGAAAGGCCGCGGGATTCAAGCTCCTCGGCGGCCTTCAGCGCCTCGGACAGGCGGGTGCCGAGGGAGAGGATCGCGACGCGGCTGCCTTCGCGGACGATGCGGCCCTTGCCGATCGGAAGGGGACGGCCCTCCGCGGGCAGGTCGATTCCGATGCCTTCGCCCCGCGGATAGCGGAACGCGATGGGACCGCCGTCATGGGCGGCCGCGGTCGCGACCATGTGGACCAGTTCCGCCTCGTCGGCTGCTGCCATGATGGTCATGTTGGGCAGGCAGCCCAGGAACGCGATGTCGAAGGCGCCCGCATGGGTCGGCCCGTCGGCGCCCACGAGGCCGGCCCGGTCGAGGGCGAAGCGCACAGGCAGGTTCTGCAGGGCAACGTCGTGCATCACCTGGTCGTAGGCGCGCTGGAGGAAGGTGGAATAGATCGCGCAGAACGGCCTGTAGCCCTCCGTCGCCAGGCCAGCCGCGAAGGTGACCGCGTGCTGCTCGGCGATGCCTACGTCGAAGGTGCGCGTCGGGAATTCCCGGCCGAAAATGTCGATTCCCGTGCCGGTCGGCATGGCGGCTGTGACGGCGACGATCCTGTCATCCTTGGCGGCCTCTCGGATCAGGCTCTCGCCGAAAACCTTGGTGTAGGAGGGAGCGTTGGCCTTCGCCTTGGCCTGGGCGCCCGTCACTACGTCGAAGGTAACGACCCCGTGGTACTTGTCGGCTGCCGCTTCCGCGGGCGCATAGCCCTTGCCCTTCTGGGTGACCACGTGGACGAGGATCGGGCCCGTCTCGGAATCCCGCACATTCTTCAGCACCGGCAGGAGATGGTCGAGGTTGTGCCCGTCGATGGGGCCCACATAGTAGAAGCCGAGTTCCTCGAATAGGGTGCCGCCGGTCCAGAAGCCGCGGGCGAATTCCTCGGCCTTGGCGGCCTTGTCGTAGAGGAATTTCGGCAGCTTCTTCGCCAATTGCTTTGCGGCCTCGCGAATGCCCCGGTAGGTGCCGCCGGAGACGAGCCGCGCCAGATAGGACGACATGGCGCCCGTCGGCGGCGCAATCGACATATCGTTGTCGTTGAGAATGACGATGAGGCGCGACTGCATGGCGCCCGCGTTGTTCATGGCCTCGTAGGCCATGCCGGCCGACATGGCGCCGTCGCCGATCACCGCGACGACATTGTTCGTCCGTCCCTCCAGATCCCGCGCCACGGCCATGCCGAGGCCGGCCGAAATCGACGTGGAGGAATGCGCCGCTCCGAAGGGGTCGTATTCGCTCTCGGCCCGCTTCGTGAAGCCGGACAGGCCGCCCGCCTTGCGCAGGGTCCGGATGCGATCGCGCCGCCCGGTCAGGATTTTATGCGGATAAGCCTGATGGCCCACATCCCAGATCAGCCGGTCACGCGGCGTGTCGAACACGTAATGGAGCGCGACCGTGAGCTCCACCACGCCAAGACCCGCGCCGAGATGCCCGCCCGTGACCGAGACGGCCCCGATGGTCTCGGCCCGCAGCTCGTCCGCCACCTGCCGGAGCTGGTTTTCGGAAAGCCGCCGGAGATCCTCCGGGGTCGCGATGGTGTCGAGGAGGGGAGTGGACAAGGTCGCCAAGGCGTTTCACTCCAAGGCTTCGGCCACCGGATTTGGGCCCATAACTATAGGTTGAAAGAGGGAGCGCGTGCGCGGCCGCAGCCCTTACTCGTCCACGTCGAGGGGCGTCTTGCCGGAGGCCTGGCCGTCGGGGCCGATGGTGATCTTTTCGATTCGGGCCTCGGCCTTCTTGAGAAGCTGCTCGCAGTGCTTCTTCAGGGCCTCGCCGCGCTCGTAGATCGCGATGGAATCCTCGAGGGGGACGTCGCCGCGCTCGAGCCGCCGCACGATTTCCTCCAACTCGGCCAGGGCCTTCTCGAAAGGGAGTGCCTTGATGGAAGTGGTGTCGCTCATGCCGCCGTCCGCCAAAATATCGTCCTCCGTCCTGGGTCTATCGTGTGGCCGGAGCACCGGCCGGCCGTTGTGCGAGGAGCCTCTGATAAACGAGACCGATGCCGATGAGAACAAGGCCGAGGCCGATGAAGGACAAAGCCCGCATGACGCCTTCCAGATTGGCCAGATCGACGATGAACACCTTCAGGACGGCGAGCACAAGATATACTGCCGAGGCGAGGCGGGCAAAGCGAATATCGCGCAGGAGCCCGATGCCGAGGAGCGCGATGCCCGTGAGAAGCAGCGCCACCGAATAGGCCCATTGCTCGCCCTGGCCGAATCCGCGCCACAGGCCGAGCTCCGGCCCCTGGACGATTCGCCGGATCGCCAGGCCCACATAGGTCATCTGGAGAAGGAGGCCGAGAATGGCGGAGGTCCAGGAATAGGCCGCCGGTCTCGTCCGCCGCTCCTGGAGCGCGAGCGCCAGGGAGAGAACCGCCGGCAGGAGATAGGCCGGGATCAGGGCGTTGAAGAAAACGCCGCCCTGGACGGGATCGTCCGTCAGGAGCGGGTTCGCGGCGATCAGCAGGCCGCCTGCACAGAGGAAGACGGAGACGACCTTGAAGATCAGCGAGCCCACCCGATAGACCGGGTCTGAGCGGCTCAGGTCGAGCCGGGTCAGGACCAGCGCGAAGGCGAGGCTCTCGGTTGCCACGAGGCCGGCCTCCAGGAGCCCGAAATCAGCCGCTAGTGGATCGCCCGCATGCAGGGCATGGCGGATCTCGAAGAACACCAGGAAGGTCGTAAAGACGATGGCGAGGCTCTCGGTCAGCCGAACGACGATATCCCGCCCGGTCCTTTCCAGAAGACGGCTCGCCAGGAGGAAGGCGGCGGCCGGGATGCCGTAGCCCCAGAGCAGCCAGTTCACGAGAACCGGCCCCGGATTGCCCTCGACGATGGTCGGGCTCCAGGCCAGGCGCGCCGTCACGATGAGGCCGATGGCCCCGACAGCGTAGCGCAGGGCTGGAATCGCGACCTTGTCCGACACCCAGGCGGTGGCGAGCGCCGTGAGCGCGAACGCGACGGTCAGCATGCCCTTGTCCAGCGCGAAGGTGAGGCCCAGGGCCAGGGCGCCGAGGGCCGCCGAGGCGGTCGCGCCGATTCCGAGGCGGAGGGCTGGGGCCTCTGCGTCCGGGTTCCGGCGCAGCCATATGGTCGCATAGACCAGGAGAAGGGCGAGAAGGGCGGCCACGAGCGCGAAGGACAGGCTCCTTTCCAGCGCGGCGACACGCCAATAGGCGGCCACGAGCGCCAGGAGAGGCCCGACGGACGCAGCGCCCGCATACCAGGCAGCGAGCCGCAGGGGCAGGCCGGGAGAGCGGGACAGCCGGATCAGGGCGGCTGCGGCGATCAGGGGGGTCGAGAGGGCCGCGAAGGCTAAGTAGATGCCGAGCGCGTCGGGACGGGCCGTAAAGAGATCGCCCGACTGGTAGAAGATGTTCTCGGGATCCTGGCCGAGCAGGGTGCGGATCGGCCAGAACGTCAGGGTGCCGACAGCGGTGAGCGCCGCCCAGGCGGAGGCGGGCGCAACCTGAGACACCCGCAGGCCGGCCGTGAGAAGGATGAGGATCAGCGCTGCCGAGAAAACGGAGCGTGCGTCCCCGGCGCTCACCGAGGTCGCCACTGCGACACCCGCCACGCCGAAGGCCAGGAGGACCCCGCTTGCCGGGATGTCTAGGATCGCCGGCTCCTCGCCCTGGGCGTCCCGATAGGGGTCGATGGCCAGGAAGAAGGCCGCGAGGCCGGCCTGGAGGGCGAGATGCACCATGACCGGCAAGGCGGACCCTTCGCCGGTCCAGAAGATCGGCAGGGCCCACAGGATGGAGCCGATGGCGGCGGCGAGCGCAAGCCAGCGCCAGAGGCGAAGTCTGGCGACCCCATAGGCCGGGAGCACCACGAACGAGAGGTAGATCACGAGCGCCCAGGGTTGCGGCGCCTCCGACGAGACGAGGAGCGGGCTTCCCAATGCGCCCATGAGGCCCAGTGCCGCAAGGGCGGGTCCGTGCAGGGTCGCGGCCACCATGGCCAGCACGGCGATGAGGCCGAGGAGCACGAAGGTCGTTCCCGGGCCGATGAGATCGTAGAGGGCGTAGGCGGCAAAAGCGGACGCGAAGGCCGTGCAGGTGCCAGCCGCGGTCAGGATGCCGGGCACATGGGCGGAGGGAATGCCCGGCAGGGCGACCCCCTGCTCCCGCCGGCGCAGCCATTCGCCGGCTCCGGCCAGGGCAAGGGCGAAGAGGCCGCCGAGGGCGATCCGGGTGCCGGGGCTCAGGAGATCCTGCTCGATGGAATAGCGCACCAGGAAGAGGCCGCCGAGCGCCAGCGCGAGGCCGCCGACCCACACGGCCCAGCGGGTGCCGAGCCTCTCCTCCAGCCCGCGCCCGCCTGCCGCCCGGCCGGGCAGGGCCGCCTCGACAGGTGGGGCCGACGCGATGGCCGGGACGGGGGCGCGGGGAGGCTCCGCTTCGGCCGGGAAGGCTTCGGGTTCGGAGAGAGGAATTTTCGAAGCCGCCTCCGGCTCTTCCGGCCGGATTTCGGCCGCGGCGGAAACCGGGGCGGCGCCTTCCCTAAGGAGATGTTCGAGCCGCTCCAGCCGGGCGGTCAGAAGCGCGACGCTGCGCCGTGCCTTGACGGCCAGGACAAGGCCGACGATGGCACTGACCGGAAAGGACAGGGCGAGCAGAACGAGCAGCAGGAACTCAATGTCCAAAGCGTTTCCTCAGGCTTTTTTCCAGGACAGAGCCCCGCCGCAAGCGGAATCGTCTAGCCCCTGCTAAGCTGTAACATGAAGGGTGTGCCCTCCATAGCCTCGGCCCCGCGGCCGATGCCGCGCACCGCCTCGACCATCCGGCCGCGCCGTCCCAGCACGTCGTCCGCAAGGGCCACGAAGCGGGCATTGGGCGTCGCCGTAGGGGAGGCGAGCCGCAGGGCCTGGGCGATCTCGGCCTCGTCCCGATCCGGCGCGAGCGCACAGGCCGAGATGAAGGCTGCAGCGGTCGAGCGGCTGATGCCGGCCCAGCAATGGAACACGAGGGGGCTTTCCCGCTCCCATGTCCCCACGAAGGCAAGCAGCCGCTCGATATGCTCGGCGGCCGGCAGGATATGGCCCTCCATCGGCTCCACAATGTCGCTCACGCCGAGGAAAAGATGCCGCTCCGGCGCAATGGCGGGCGGGCGCTCCACGGCCGAGCCCACATTGATCAGGGTCACCACGTGGCTGGCGCGGATTTCCGTCACCGTGTCGTGCAGGCGGGACAGGGGGCAGACGTGCAGGGTCGGCATGGTCTTGAGCCTCGTATGGGAGGAAGCCCATCAGGGCAGAGGAGGTATCATAGGCGGATTCATGGCTTTAAGCTTTTGTTTTTGAGCATCTTTTCACGCAGAACCGTTCCCACTTTTGCGTCCGATGCTCCGGCGGGCGGCGTGACCATACGGACGGGCACTCACCCGCGACAGGGCGTCTGAAAGGCCTTTACGCCTTCGCGGTCAGGCGCCGCAGCTCCGCGAGGAAACGTTCGGCCGCGACCGTCGGCGGCCACGGCTCCCAGGGCGTGCCGCCATATTGCGCGACGAGGGGGTCGTTCCAGAGCGGCTCGTGGGGGATCTTTAGGGTGCGGCGGGCCTCCTCGATGCTCCAGCCGACCACGTGGACGGCCTCGGTCGCCGCGCAGATGCGGTCGGCCCGTTTGTGAAGTGCCTTCTCCCTCGCGGTCCATTTCTGGAGGCCGTAGCGGACGAAGATCGCATTCTGAAGCTGCTCCGTGAGCGTGCGGAAGCCCTCGCCCAGGAAAGGCTTGATGACCGAGATGCAATCGAAGCCGAGCAGGCCCTCATCCGCATCGTGCAGCAATTCCCTGAGCTCGCGCTGGGGCGTGTTTTCGGCCCCCAGGAGGGTGCGGCTCAGGAGCATGACGCTCAAGGAGTGCTGGGCCACCGAGAGGGGCAGGGGCCATGCCGAGTGACCGCCCCACCGGTAGGTCCGCGCCAGGCCGAGCGCCAGATCCTCGTCGTCCCAGTCGAAGGGAGTGGGGTGGAGAAGATCGAGCCGCTTGCCGGATGGCAGGCGTACCCAGGCCCTTGTGCTCGTCATCGCAGCCTTCTCGAAAGAGACATAAATCATGCGGAGGTCCGTGCCGAATCCGTCCCCGGAGCCTCGCGCCGTCCTTTACCACCGATGCCCGCAGATCCGTTAGAGATGCCGACCGGCGCTGCCGGGCGGGCTCATGCGTCGATGCTGACCGTGCCTGTGGCCTTCGAGATGACCTCTTGGGCGAAGAGCGCCACGAAATCCTCCGCCCGCTTCGACAGGGGGAGGCTCGGAAGGGTGATGATCCCGTAATCGGAGATGCGGGCCGGACGGAAGGGGCGCATCACGATCTCGGGCGAGCGGAAGAAGCTTGCGATCAGCGCCGGAACGACCGCCACCCCGAGGCCGGCCGCCGCACAGGCGCAGGCCGCCTCGACCGAATGGACCTCCACGCGGCAGTGATGGGGCGCCCTGGCGTTGCGCAGCTCGTATTCGAGCTCGTGCCGTGCCGTCCTTTGCCGCCCCAGCAGGATGAGATCGTTCCGCGCCAGGTCCTTCAGCTCCACCTGCTCCTTCGAGGCCAGCGGATGTCCCTTCGCCATGACGCATGTGGTTTCGCCGCGCAGGAGCGGCCGCACCTTGAAGCTCTGGTCCTCGGTCGGCAGGCGCACGAAGCCGAGATCGGCGCTGCGCGCCTGGATCATCTGCTCGATCGCTCCGTAGGGGCCCGAGAGCGTCTCCACGACGGCCTTGGGATGGAGCTCGAAATACTGGGAGAGGACCTTGGGCAGGAGCGTGGTCGTGATGCTGTGCGGGAACGCAACCCTGAGCAGCGTGTCGCCGCTCGATCCCGCCTTGATGTCGGCGGCCTTCCGCCGGACGCGGGCCAGCACCTCGGTGAGTTCCTCCACCTCGGGCACGAGCGCCTTGGCCTCTGGCCTTGGGATGAGGCGTCCCTTGTCGCGGATGAAGAGTTCGAAGCCGATTTCGGCCTCAAGGCCCGTCAGATGCCGGCTGATGGCAGATTGCGAAATTCCCAGGATCGTCGAGGCGCCGACCGTGGAGCCCGTGGCGACGATGGCCTTCAGGACTTCGAGCTGCTTCAGGTTCATGGTCCGGAACGTGCCTCAGGCGCTGCCGCGCTTTCCCAAAATTTCATTGACCTATCTCATTTCCTCATACTGTTGCGCGTGTCCCCGGGCGATGCGTAATTATCCCACACTGTCCGAATGAAAGCGTATCGATGGAACGTTATCTGCGGAAAACTCCGAAAGTCTGTGCGGGCTGCCGGCTCCGGCCGCCGGAGCCTTTCCTATGACTGTTTTCATTATTAGACGACTTTCGCAAAGTCTGCTGGTTCTCTTCATCACGTCGATCATCGTCTTCGCGGGCATCTACGCCATCGGCAATCCGGTCGACATCCTGATCGCCGGCGATGCCTCGCCCGCCGAGCGGGAGCAGGCGATCCGGGCGCTCGGGCTCGACCGGTCCCTCATCGAGCAATACGGCACCTTCATCTGGAACGCCCTTCATGGCGATCTGGGCCGCTCCTTCGTGTTCAACCAGCCTTCCATCGACCTCATCCTCAACCGGATGCCGGCGACGCTCGAACTCGCCTTCGTGGCACTCGCGCTTTCGCTCGTCCTGGGCATCCCGCTGGGTCTATGGGCCGGTTTGAAGCCCGGCACGGCCGTGGACGAGACCGTCATGACCGGCTCGATCCTCGGCTTCAGCCTGCCGAATTTCTGGCAGGGCATGATGCTCATCATGATCTTCTCGGTCTGGCTGGGATGGCTGCCGTCCACGGGCCGCGGCGAGGTCGGGAGCCTTTTCGGCATCAGGACGAGCCTCGCGACCTGGTCCGGCGTGATGCATCTCATCCTGCCGGCGCTTAATCTCGCGCTCTTCAAGATTTCGCTCGTCATCCGCCTCACGCGCAGCGGCGTGAGGGAAACCATGCCGCTCGACTTCGTGAAGTTCGCGCGGGCCAAGGGGCTCTCGGAGCGCCGGATCGTTTCGGTGCATGTGCTCAAGAACATCATGATCCCCATTGTCACGGTGGTCGGCGTCGAGTTCGGCAGCCTCATCGCGTTCGCGATCGTGACCGAGACGATCTTCGCCTGGCCGGGAATGGGCAAGCTGCTGATCGACTCGATCATGCGTCTCGACCGGCCGGTGGTGGTGGCCTACCTGCTCGTCGTCGTTACCCTGTTCATCGTCATCAACTTTGTGGTCGACATTCTCTATTCGCTGCTCGACCCGCGGATCCGGCTGGGGAGCGCATCATGACGGCCGCCATCCTTCGGAGACCAGCCTCCGACACGCTGCTGGGACGCGCGCTCAACGGCCTCCTCAAGAGCCCGAAAGCCACCGTCGCGGCCGTCGTCCTCGTGCTGCTGCTTCTCGCGGCGGCCGTCGGGCCGTGGCTTGCGCCGCAGAACCCTTACGACCTGATGCAGATCAGCATCATGGATGCGCGGCTGCCGCCGGGCTCCGAGAGCATGGATGGCGGCATCTACTGGCTCGGCACGGACGGGCAGGGACGGGACATGCTGTCGGCCATGATCTACGGCCTGCGCACGAGCCTCGCAGTCGGCGTGGTCAGCGGCGTCATCGCGCTCGGGATCGGCACCGCGCTCGGCCTGATGGCGGCCTATTTCGGCGGCCGCGTCGACACGCTGATCATGCGCCTTGTCGATCTCATGCTCGGCTTCCCGACCATCCTCGTGGCCCTGATGCTGCTCGCCACGATCGGTCAGGGCATCGGCAAGGTGATGTTCGCTCTGGTGCTGGTGCAATGGGCGCTCTTCGCCCGGGCAGTGCGCGGCGCCGCCCTGGTGGAGAAGGGCAAGGAATACGTGGAGGCGGCGGCCTGCCTCGACCTGAGCCGGACGCGCATCCTCTTCGGGCACCTGCTGCCCAATTGTCTTCCGCCCCTGATCGTGATCGGCACGCTGCAGGTCGCGAACGCCATCTCGGCGGAGGCGACCCTGAGCTTCCTCGGCATCGGGCTGCCGATCACCGAGCCGTCCCTCGGCCTTCTCATCGCCAACGGCTACGAGGTTCTCATGTCGGGACAGTACTGGATCAGCGTCTATCCGGGCATTCTACTGGTTCTCCTCGTCTTCAGCATCAACATCGTCGGCGACCGCCTGCGCGAAGTGCTGAACCCGCGGCTCGAGCGGTGAGGGGAATGGCATGACCGGTTCGACCCTGATCGTCGAAAATCTCCAGACACACTTCTTCACCGAGAAGGGCGTCGTCAAAGCCGTCGACGGCGTCAGCTTCGAGGTCGCCCGCGGCGAGGTGCTCGGGCTCGTGGGCGAATCCGGATCGGGCAAGTCGATCACCGGCTTCTCGATCCTCGGGCTGGTCGACCCGCCCGGCCGGGTCGTCGGCGGGCGGATCCTCTTCCAGGGGCAGGACCTCGTCGGGCTTCCGACCCACGAGATGCAGAAGCTGCGCGGCCGGCGGATCGCGATGATCTTCCAGGATCCTATGATGACGCTGAACCCCGTGCTCAGCGTCGGCACGCAGATGGTCGAGACGGTTCTGGCCCACGAGAAGGTGAGCGTGAAGGAAGCACGTGCGAGGGCCCGCGATACGCTCGGCATGGTCGGCATCCCGTCGCCAGAGGAGCGGCTCGCGGCCTATCCGCACCAGTTCTCCGGCGGCATGCGCCAGCGCGTCGCCATCGCGATCGCGCTCCTGCACCGCCCCGACCTCATCATCGCGGACGAGCCGACGACCGCGCTCGACGTCACCATCCAGTCGCAGATCCTCGCGCAGATCCAGACGCTCTCGAAGGAGCTCGGCATGGCGCTCGTGTGGATCAGCCACGATCTCGGGGTCGTGGCCGGTCTCGCGCACCGGATCGCCGTGATGTATGCCGGCCGCATCGTCGAGACCGGGCCCACGGACGACGTGCTCGACCGTCCCGTCCATCCCTACACGATCGGGCTTCTGCAATCGGTCGCCGCGAATGTGCCGCGCGGCGCGCCCTTGAAGGCTATTCCGGGCATGGCGCCGTCTCCGCTCCACAGGCCTTCCGGCTGCGCGTTCCGGACGCGCTGCGCTTTCGCAACGGAGATCTGCGGAACGGAACCACCGCTCGAGAGCGCCGGGCCCGTCGCATGGCGCTGCTTCCACCCGCAGGCGAGGAGAGCCGCATGACGCCGCTGATCGAAGCCGCCGGAGTTTCGAAACGCTTCGTCCGGGAACTGGACTATGCGGAGCGGCTCGCGCGTTATCTCGGGGCCGACGTGAAGCCTCAGGTCGTCCACGCGGTCGACCATATTGATCTCAAGATCATGCCGGGCGAGGTGGTCGGCCTCGTGGGCGAATCCGGCTGCGGGAAATCGACCCTCGGCCGCGTCATGGCGGGCATCATGCCCCAGAGCGACGGAACCGTCCTCTGGAACGGGCGGGACCGCCGGGAGCTTCCGCACAAGGAAGCCCGTGCGGCACGTCTTGCTGCCCAGATGATCTTCCAGGATCCGATGTCGTCCCTCAATCCGCGCAAGCGGGTTATCGACATCATCGGCGAGGCGCCCGTCGCGCACGGCCTCGTGCCGCGGCGCGAGAAGGCGAATTACGTCGCCGGCCTCATGGAGCGCGTCGGGCTCGATCCCAACTACTGCGAGCGCTTTCCACACCAATTCTCCGGCGGTCAGCGGCAGCGCATCGGCATCGCGCGGGCCCTCGCGGTCAAGCCGCAATTCATCGTCTGCGACGAATCCGTCGCGGCTCTCGACGTGTCGATCCAGGCGCAGATCATCAACCTGTTCATGGAGCTGAGGCGCGACCTCGGGCTGACCTATCTGTTCATCAGCCACGACATCGGCGTCGTGAAGCATATCAGCGACCGGGTCGCGATCATGTATCTCGGCCGCATCGTCGAGAGCGCTCCGGCTGAGGCCTTCTTCGCAAGGCCGAACCACCCTTACACTGTCGCGCTCCTCGATGAGGTGCCCTCCATCGCCAACCGGCGGCGCACCTTCTCGTCCATCAAGGGCGAGATCCCGTCGCCCCTGTCCCCGCCCAGCGGGTGTCATTTCCACCCCCGCTGCCCGCACGCCTTCGATCGGTGCCGGCGCGAGGCTCCGGCGCTGCGGGAGATCGCGCCGGGCCATATCAGCGCCTGCCACCTCAACGACGTGACTACGCCCGGCGAGCGGCCCCAGACCGCCGCCGCACTCTGATCCAGAAGGGAGAACACCATGAAGCCTCTGTCCCGCCTGAAGTGCCTGAGCATCACCGTCTCGGTGGTCGGCCTCCTCGGGCTTTCGCCGTCCTATGCGGCGGACCTGATCATCGGCAGCTCCACGGAGCCCTCCGCGCTCGATCCGCATTTCTCGCGCACCGGCAACAACCAGAATATCGCCGCCCAGATCTTCGACCGGCTCATCTCGCCCGATCCGAACCTGCAGGTGACGCCTGCGCTCGCGGAATCCTGGCAGAACGTGGACCCGACCACGTGGCGCATCAAGCTGCGCTCGGGCGTGACCTTCCAGGACGGCAGCCCGCTGACGGCCGAGGACGTGGTGTTCTCCCTCACCCGCGTGAAGGACATCCCGAACAGCCCCGCGCCCTTCACGGGCAATGTCGGCTCCATCGCCAGCATGACGATCGTCGATCCGCAGACGATCGAGTTCAAGACGAAGAACCCCACGCCCGATTTCATCGAGCAGGTGGGCCTCGTCTACATCGTCCAGAAGAAGCTGGCCGAAGGGAAGACTATCGAGGCCTTCAACGACCGCTCCGCGGCAATCGGCACGGGCCCCTACAAGGTCAAGGAATGGGTGCCGGGCGATCACATCTCGCTCGTGCGCAACGATTCCTACTGGGGCAAGAAGCCCGCCTTCGAGAACGTCACGATCAAGTTCATCGCCAACGATGCGGCGCGCGTGGCGGCCCTGCGCTCCGGCTCCGTCGATCTCATCGACGCCGTGCCGCCGGGTGACGTGAAGACCCTTTCGGGCGTGAACGGCCTCAAGCTCTGGTCGATCCCCTCTGCACGCGTCGTCTATCTCGCGCTCGATGCGAGCCGCGACGAGAGCCCGTTCGTGGTCGGGCCGGACGGCAAGCCTCTGAACCCGAACCCGCTCAAGGACGTGCGCGTCCGCCAGGCACTGTCGAAGCTCGTCAACCGCCAGCTCATCGTCGACCGGATCCTGGATGGGGCCGGCGAGGCGGCCGGGCAGATCGTTCCCGATGGAATCGGCGGCTTCGACCCGTCCCTGAAGGCGCCGGCCGCCGACACGGAAGGCGCCAAGAAGCTGCTCACCGAGGCCGGTTTCCCTCAAGGGTTCGGCCTGACGCTGCACACCTCCAATGACCGCTTCCCGGGCGATGCCGAAACCGCGCAGGGGATCGGCCAAATGTTCGCCCGCGGCGGCATCAAGGTGAACGGCGTCGTCGCGCAGCCCTACAACGTCTATGCGTCCGCGGCGGGCAAGCAGCAGTTCAGCGCCTTCATCTTCTCCCTCGGCACGACGACGCCCACCTCGGCGACGAGCCTCCGCAACCTCCTGATGACGCCCAACAAGGAAGCCGGAACGGGCTCCTTCAACCGCACGCGCTACTCCAACGCGCAGTTCGACGCGAAGATGAAGGAGGCCACATCGGAGTTCGATCCGCAGAAGCGCGTCGCCCTCCTGCAGGAAGCGACCCGGATCGCCATGACGGATGTCGGCGTCATTCCGCTGTTCTGGCCGAAGGTGTACTGGGCCTCCAAGGCGAACGTCACCTACACGCCCAACAGGGGTGAGGACCTGATGGCTCCGCTCGCAGGTATCGCCCAATGACCTCACAGGCCGTTCGACAGACCGCCTCCTCCACGGCTCTCGCCGTGGAGGTTCTCGCCGACGACGTGGTGGTGCATCGGGACGTGATGGTCCGCATGCGCGACGGGGTCCATCTCGCGACGGACGTGTACCGCCCGGCCGTCGGCGGGAAGCCCGTCGAGGGGGCCCTCCCGGCCATCATGGAGAGGACGCCCTACGGCAAGACGCAGCGCTCGCGCTCGGAGATCGAGCCCGGCATGGAGCGGCCCATGACGCGGGCCGAGGTCGCCATGCATTTCGTGAGGGCCGGCTTCGTGGTGGTCTATCAGGATTGCCGCGGGCGCTACAATTCGGAGGGCACGTTCACGAAGTACCTCTCTGAAGGTCCGGACGGCTACGACACCTGCGCGTGGATCGTGGAGCAGCCCTGGTGCGACGGCAAGATCGGCACCATGGGGCTGTCCTATGCGGCGCATACGCAGGCGGCTCTCGCCTGCCTGAACCCGCCGGGGCTCGCCTGCATGGTGCTCGATTCCGGCGGCTTCTCGAGCGCGTACCGCACGGGCATTCGCCAGGGCGGCGCCTTCGAGCTCAAGCAGCTCACCTGGGCCTACAACAACGCCAAGGAGAGCCCGGAGGCGCAGAACGATCCGCTGATCCTCGGCGCCCTCGAGGCCGAGGACCTGAAGTCCTGGTTCCATGTCATGCCGTGGTCCGAGGGACGTTCGCCGGTGCGGTGGGTGCCCGAATACGAGAGCTACGTGCTGGAGCAGTGGCGCCAGGGCACGTTCGGTGATTTCTGGAAGAAGGTCGGCATCTATGCGGAAGGGTCCTACGACACCTTCCCGCAGGTCCCGGTCGCGCTCCTGTCGAGCTGGTACGATGCCTATGTCAGCACGACCTTCGACAATTACGAAGGCCTGACCCGCAGCGGAGAGCGTCAGGTCTCCGTGATCATGGGGCCGTGGCTGCACGGCAATCGCAACACGACCTTCGCGGGCGATGCTTATTTCGGCGAGAACGCCACGATTTCGGGCAACGTGACGCCATCCTGGCTGGAATTCCGGCGGCGCTGGTTCACGCGCTGGCTCAAGGCGGACGCGAACGGCGTCGATGCCGAGCCGCCGGTCCGCCTGTTCCTCATGGGCGGCGGAACGGGACGCAAGACGGAAGCCGGCAAGCTCGATCATGGGGGCCGCTGGATCGAGGCGACATCCTGGCCGCTGCCCGAGACGGAGTTCCGGCCCTTCTACATCCACCACAACGGAGAGCTTCGCGAGACGCCTGCCGAGCAGAACGTAGCGCCCCTAAGCTACGATTTCGATCCCTCCGATCCGGTGCCGACGATCGGCGGCGCGCTCACCAGCGGCCAGCCGGTCTTCGAAGGCGGCGTCTTCGACCAGCGGGAGGCGCCGCAATTCTTCGGCTGCCGCCATCCGGGTCTTCCGCTCTCGGCACGCCGGGATGTGCTCTCGTTCGAGACGAAGCCGCTGGATGAGGATCTCGCGGTCGTCGGCCCCATCACGGTCGAGCTCTGGGTCTCGTCCGATGCTCTGGATACGGATTTCACTGCGAAGCTGATCGACGTCCATCCGCCGTCCCGGGACTATCCAACCGGATACGCCATGAACCTGACGGACGGCATTCTGCGCTGCCGCTACCGCAAGTCCTGGGAGAACCCGGAGCCGATCGTGCCGGGCGAGGTCTTCAGGATCACCATCGAGCCCTTCGCGACCGCGAACCTGTTCGCCAAAGGCCATCGGATCCGGCTGGACATCTCGTCGTCCAACTTCCCTAAATTCGACGTGAACCCCAATACGGGCGAGCCCGAGGGCATGGGACGGACCCGTAGGGTCGCGCGCAACTCCGTCTATTGCGACGCGGTCCATGCCTCGCGGATCATCCTTCCCTGCGTGCCTGCGCGGCAGATCAGGACCCTGAAGGGCATCCGGAGCGAATAGAGGCGGCGTATCACACGTTTCTGCCCTCCGCGGTCTTCCGGGAGGGCAGAGACGGGCTCTTACTCCATCCCCAACAGGCGATAGATCCGTTTCGCGTATGTGCCGAAGGCTTCCGTGGTCTTCATGTCGAGGGTCCGCGGGAAGGGCAGGTCGATGCTGAACGTGTCAGCCATGCGGGCGGGTCCTGCGGTCAGCACCGCGCAGCGGGAGCCGAGGAATACCGCCTCCTGGATCGAGTGGGTGACGAAGATGATCGTCTTGCGGCTCTGCTGCCAGATGCGGAGCATCTCCAGGTTCATCTTCTCGCGGGTCAGCGCATCCAGGGCTCCGAAAGGCTCGTCCATCAGGATCACCTTCGGATCATGGACCAGCGCCCGCGCGATGGAGGCGCGCTGCTGCATGCCTCCGGAGAGCTGATAGGGATACTTGCCCTCGAAGCCCGCCAGCCCGACCATCGCCAGGAGATCGCGAGCCCGCTCCTGCGTTTCATGCCGGGGCAGGCCGAGGATCTCGGCCGGCAGGGTGACGTTCTCCAGAATGGTGCGCCATTTCAGCAAAAGCGCCTGCTGGAACACCATGCCGATATCGCGCCCCGGCGTGAAAGCGGAGGTGCTGTTTCCGATCTTCACCTCGCCTTCGTCTGCGTCGTGCAGGCCGGCCAGGATCTTCAGGAGCGTGCTCTTCCCGCATCCGCTCGGCCCGACGAGGGAGACCAGCTCGCCCTCCGCGATGTCCATCGTCACGTTGGAGATCGCGATGAATTCCCGGCCCGCATTCCGGTAGGTCTTTCGCACATTGCGCAGGTGAATCATCGGCTCCGCTCCGGAGGCGGAGCGGGGTGTCGTGCCGGCCGTGAGGGATCCGGCCGTCATGACAGCCACCGTTCGAGATTCTCGGCCACGAAAGCGTCGTCGGAGAGGTCCGCGTGCTCGCGGGAGACCCGGTCGAGCTCGGCGGCCTGTCCGGGGCTGAGCCCCTCGTGAGGATCGATGCACCATGTGCCTTCGAGGAGCCCCTGCCGGCGCAGGATCTCATGGCAGCCTGCGATGCAGCCGTGGAAATCATTCGCCACGTCGAAGAAGGCCGCGTTGCAATCCGTCACGCGCGAGTCGAGGGCCAGGATGTCGGCCGGTATCGGGCCTGCCGCGACCGCGGCCTGGAGCCTCTTCAGCAGATGGACCGCGCCGCGCGTCCATACGGACCAGTGGCCCAGCAACCCGCCGCGGAAGCGCACGGTCACCGGCTCCCCGTCGCGCATCACCGTGAAGGGCGTGAGCAGGTCCAGCACGATGTGATCGTCGTTGCCGGTGTAGAGGGTGATGCGTTCCTCCGCACGTGCGGCGACGAGCCCGCGCACGACGTCCAGGGTCCGGTAGCGGTGGAACGGCGCAACCTTGATGGCCACGACATTGTCGATGGACGCGAAGCGCTCCCAGAAATCGGCCTCGAGTGTCATCCCGCCGACTGCGGGCTGCAGGTAGAAGCCGACGAGCGGGATCTTATCCGCGACGTGCCGGCAATGCTCGATGATCTCGTCAGTCGTCGCACCCTTGAGGGCCGAGAGGCTCAGCAGGCCCGCGTGATAGCCGAGGCGCTGTGCGGTTTTCGCTTCCTCCACGGCCTGCTCGGTCCTGCCGCAGAGCCCGGCAACCATCACCAGCGGCCTGTCCGTCCAGGCATGGGCATCTTCCACGGCCGCTGCGAGAACAGGCTCGTAGAGGCCGATATCGCGAATGGCGAACTGGGTCGTGTGGACGCCGACCGCGAGGCCGCCGACGCCCGCATCCACATAATAGCGGGTCAGGGCCCGCTGCCGGCGCCGGTCGAAGCGACGCTCCGAATCGAGCGCCAGGGGATGGGCCGGGATCGCCGTTCCATTCCGGAGGATATCGAGGATCTCGTGGGGAAGATTGGAGCGGTGAAGAGCCATGCCGATGGGTCCTATGGGAATGTCAGCCGAATTCGGGGCCTGCGACTGCGAAGAGATGCCGTGGATTCCCGAATGCCTCGGATTGGCCGCGGGCCATGCGCAGGAAGGGGCGCTGCACTGTGAAGCCGCGCTGCTCCAGCGCCCGCGCCAACGCCGGCCAGGAATCGAGAAGATCGAGGAAGACCGGACCCGGCACGGAGCCGAGAGCGGCCTCCAGGAGCGCGCCCGCCGTCTGCTCGTCCGGCGCAACGATGGGCCCGATCTGCGTCGCGAGGCGCCCGGGCCGCGCGAGCACGAAGCCCTTGAGATCGCTCGTGACGAAGGCGTGCCGTGGCGCCCGCGCGAAGTGACTGTTCAGCAGAAATGCGCGCTCGGCCCCGAACGCTTCCGCATCGGCCGCAACAACTCTTGGCAGATCCTCAGCCGACATTGCGCGCAGGCCTTCCGGGAGCGGGCCGGGAGTGCCGCCCTGTCCCTGCCAGCGGGTCAGCCCGAAGATCGGGACAAAGCCCAGGGGGCGGTAGACCGTCTCGCCGGCGGGCGTCGCATCCAGAACCTGCACGAGGCCTCTGCCGGCGAGATCATCTCGGCACGCCTCTAGGATGCGCGTGCCGAGCCGCTCGCGGCGGCGGCTCTGCGTGACCAGGACCATGCCGATCCAGCCGAAGCCGCCCGAATAGGGGAGTGCGGCACCGGTCGCGACAGGCTCCTGGTCCGCGCCCACGACCCCGAACACGGTGCCGTGGGTGAGAAACAGGGACCAGTCCTCGGCCAGCTGGTTCCAGCCCGCTTCGGCCGACAGGGCCATGCAGCCGGCGATGCGGTCGGTCGTCAGCGGTGCAGGGTGGACGGCCTCAATAGGCGCCATCGCGCACCTCGAAATGGGTGGGCTTGCCGAGGCTCGGACGATTGTCGGACACCCAGTGCGCGACCCAATCCACCATCCGGCCGATGGACACGCTGGGATAGCCGAACAGGCTCGCGGCCTGAGACGTGTTGACGAGCCATGCGGTTGGCGCTTCCTGGCCGACGATCTTCGGCTTCTTGCCGAGGCGCTCGCCAAAGGCCTTGGCGAGCCAGCGGATGGAGACCGTCTCGGGCCCGGAGACGTTGATGGGGCTCGTCGGCGCGGTCGCCTGGCGCAGGCAGCGCAGGGCCTGGGCATTGGCATCGCCCTGCCAGATCACGTTGACATGGCCCATGGTGACGTCGATCGGTTCGTCGTCGCGGACCTTCTGGGCCACGTCGAAGAGGACGCCGTAGCGAAGGTCGATGGCATAGCTCAAGCGGAACAGCCGGCCCGGCGTCCCATAGACATTGGAGAAATGCTCGAAGATCCGCTCGCGGCCGATGCACGAGAACGCATATTCGCCGGGCGGGTTGAGCACGCTGTCCTCGGTGGCGCCCTGGCTGCCGATATCCACGAAGGGATAGACGCAGGCGGTCGAGAAGGCGACGATGCGGGACTCGCGGAAGGCCTCTGCCACGAGTCCGGGCACATGCACGTTCATCGCCCAGGTGAGTGCCTGGTTGCCCTGGGCACCGAACTTGCGGCCCGCCATGAAGACCACATTACGCGCGCGGGGCAGGGCCTCGACGGCAGCGCGGTCCGTGAGATCGCACGCAATCGTCTCGACGCCGTGCGCCTTCAATTCCTCGCGCAGGCCCGGCTCACTGAACCGGGCGACCCCGATCACGCGCTTGTCGGGGGCAGCGTTGCGGGCAAGGCGCGCAAGGGTCGGGCCCATCTTGCCGCCGACGCCCAGGATCATGATATCGCCGTCGATGGCTGCCAGGTCCGCCGCGAGTGCGCGGGTCGGGCGTGTCATGAAGGCGTCCAGGTCCTCGGCCGCGTCGAACCGATCGGGAAAGGGAGCGTCGTCGAGCCAAGCCGTCATTTCATCCTCGCGTCTTTGGGAACCCAGAGATGCTCCATCAGAAGCACCGTCATGTAGAGACCGATGCCGAGGAGCGTCAGCAATACCACGGCCATGAACATGGCGGGCGTATCGAGAGAGGCCTGGACCTGGATCATCAGGTAGCCGAGGCCGCGTTCGGAGGCGATGAACTCGCCCACCACCGCACCTGCAACCGCAAGGATCGCCGCGACCTTCATGCCAGAGAAGATGTAAGGCAGCGAGCCTGGCAGCTGAATGTAGCGGAAGGCCTGCCAGCGCGAGCCCTTGAGGGAGCGGACGAGGTCGAGAATGTCGGGCTCCACCTCGTTCAGCCCGCGCACCGTCGTCAGCAGGATGGGAAAGAGGCAGAGCGTGAAGGTGATGAGAATATTGGTGCCGATGCCGTAGCTGAACCACACGATCACCAGCGGGCCGAGGGCCACCTTCGGGATCATGTTCAGGGTGACGAGGAGCGGGAAGACGAGCAGCGTCAGCACTTTGGACCAGGAGAACAGCAGCGCCAAGCCAACCCCGACCAGGGCCGCCAACGCGTAGCCGCCGAAGATCTCGGCCGCAGTCACCAGAGTATTGTCGAGCCAGGCATAATTGGGCTTCGCCAGGGTGGCGAGCACGGCCGTCGGGGCAGGCAGCACGAAGGCCGGAACCGGGAAGACCGTGACGGCCACCTGCCAGAGCACGACGACCGCGATGTGGACGGCCGCGATCACGAGCCATCGACGGATCGCGGCGGCCCGCTCTGCCGCAAGGGCGGACGAGATGGTTTCGTCAGGCATCTCCACGCTGGTGGTCATTGAGATGTCTCCCGGTGCCGTATCGCGGCCGCAAGCCTAAGCTAACCCGGGAATAGAAATCAACCATCTGGTTGGTTGAAAAATGCAAGCCGAGGGCTAATCGGGGCGAAGCGCCGCCATGGCGAACTTGATGACGTGCCGCCGGCGGGCCGAAACGGCCCTCGGGGCGCCGAGGTTTTTCCCGAAGACGGCCGAGAGCGTCCGGTTGTTGGAAAAGAAGAAATAGGACAGCCCGGCGATCGAGACGTAGAGGTTGATGGGGTCCATGTCCTTTCGGAAAACGCCCTCGCGCACGCCGCGCACAAGGGTTTCGCCGATGAGCTCGACCAGCGGGGAGTTCATGGTGCGCACCTCCGCCGAGCCGCTGACATGCAGAGCACCGAAGCGGTTCTCGTCGTTCAGGAGCGCGATGAACTCGGGGTGTTCGAGAAGATAGTCGAACGAGAAGGCGATGAGCCGCTCCATGGCCTTCATGGGCGGCAAATTGCCGAGGTTGAGCGCGCGCTCCCGCGTGCGGATCTCGCCATAGACCTCGCCGAGGGCAGCGCGGAACAGGTCGTCCTTGTTGCCGAAGTAATGGTAGACGAGCTGCTTGTTGACGCCGGCCCGGCGGGCGATCTCGTCCACCCGCGCGCCGGCATGGCCCTTCATGGCAAATTCCACCACGGCCGCGTCCAAGAGGGCCCTGCGGGATCCCTCTGGGTCCCGCCGGGCCTGCCTGTCGCCCGACGGTTCTCTGGCGCGCGACGTGTCTTCCATTGCGACTCTCTCGTTTTTCAAGTCATCAACCAACTAGTTGATCTGAGTTGCATCCTAAGGCTAGTCTTTTTTCGGGAGACCGACACAACAATTATCCAACCAGACGGAAAGGCTACGAACCATGTCACGATTTGCGTCCATCGCCGCCCTCGCTGCGGCCGCACTGCTGGCCCCCGTGGCCGCATCGGCCAAGGAAAAGGTGAACCTGGTGCTGAACTGGGTCCCGACGGCCGATCATTCGCCATATTATTACGCAAAGCAACAGGGCTGGTACGAGGCGGCGGGGATCGACCTCGTCATCGAGACCGGCAAGGGGTCGGGCGTCTCTGCGCAGCGGGTCGGGGCCGGGACCTCCGAGATGGGGATTTCCGATCTTGCGACCTCGCTTCTCGCCCGTGGCAAGGGCGCGAAGCTCGTCGCCGTGATGGCCATCTATGCCAACTCGCCCCAGGGCTTCTACTGGCTGAAGAGCAACGGCATCACGGGCCCCAAGGATTTTCCGGGCAAGAAGATTGGCAACCCTCCGGGGGATGCGTCGCGCGTCATGTGGCCGGCCTTCGCCAAGCAGGTTGGCATCGATCCGGCTGCCGTGAGCTTCGTCAATGTCAGCCCCCAGGCCAAGATGCCTTCCCTGAAGAGCAAGGCCATCGACATTACGAGCGATTTCTACAACGAGCACGACCTGAAGGTGCGCGAGTTCGGCGACGATCTCGGATTCCTGGCCTGGCGGAATATCGGCATCAACCCATACGGGAATTCCATCATCGTCAACGGCGATTTTCTGGCGAAGAACCGGGATCTTGTGAAGGCTTTCACGCAGGTCAGCCAGAAGGCCTTCGCGGCGTGCGTGAAGGACGAGACGCCCTGCCTCAAGGCGCTGCTCGAGAACGTCAGCGGGCTCGACGAGGCGAACCAGCGTGACCAATGGAAGCGCATCAAGGAACTGATGCGCGATCCCACGACGACCTCGGTCGCTCTCGGCGCCTTCGACGCGGAGCGCGTGAAGAAGGATCACGAGATGGTGAAGACCTATTTCGGTATGGAGCAGGCCTTCGATCCGAGCGAGATCTACACGAACGACTTCCTCGACACGTCCATCAAGATGTCGGGCAACTGAACGGGACGCGTCTGCGCATCCTCATCGAATGCATGATCGTCAATTCAACGCGCCGGGCCTTTGAGCCCGGCGTTTTTGCAGACATCGTGTGCGTTCGTAAAAGAAGCTTCACGCCGGGGTTCAAAGATGTAGAGTGGTGGAGGCGCTTACGGCATCGCGTGATGCACGATCCGTGTCTCTCCGTTTCATCCGGAATGCACACCGTTGAACGCGAAGACAGAAGTGGATGCGCCCACCTTCCAGACCACAGAGAGAGGATGAAATGGCCTTCAAATGTAACGTACCGGCGGTTCCGACTGTGCAGCAGGACGATACGGCGATCCGGATCACCCGCTGGGATTTCAGCCCTGGCGCCGTCACGGGCTGGCACCGGCACGAATGGGCTTATTTCGTCATCATGCTGACGGACGGCATTCTGCGGATCCATGACGGCACGCAGGCGAAGGACATCCCGCTCGTCGCCGGACAATCCTACATGCGTCAGCCGGGCATCGAGCACGACGTCATGAACGGATCGGACCATCCGATCGCATTCATCGAAATCGAGATCAAGAAGCCGCACGCTCTCGTCACGAGCGCCTGACGCGCTGGATCAAGAGGCGGTGACTTCGGTCACCGTCTCGTCCAGGGCCGTGAGGAACAGATCGGCATTGTCCTTCGAGAAGACCAGTGGCGGCCTGATCTTCAGGATGTTGGCCGATGGCCCCGCCGCACTGATGAGGACGCGGCGTTCGCGCATTCCATTGACCACGCGCGCCGCCTCATCGCCGGCCGGCTCTTTCGAGGCGCGATCCCGGACGAGCTCGACGCCGATGAACAGGCCTGCGGAGCGGATGTCGCCGATGAGCGGGTGGCGCTGCGCGAGGCTCTCCAGGCCGGCCTTGAGATAGTCACCGACCACGCGGGCATTATCCTGCAGGCCTTCGTTCTCGATCACGTCGAGCACCGCCATGCCGACGGCCGCCGAGACGGGGTTTCCGCCGAAGGTGTTGAAGTAGCGCAGGTTCCGCCCGAATGTCTCAAGGATCTCCGGTCGCGCGGCCATGCCGGCCATGGGATGGCCGTTGCCCATCGGCTTGCCCATTGTGACAAGGTCCGGCACGATCCCGTGACGCTGGAAACCCCACATGGCCGTGCCAGTACGCCCGAAGCCGGGCTGCACCTCGTCCGCGATGAAGACGCCGCCCGCTTCACGGATCGCCGTGACAGCGCCGGACAGGAAGCCGGGCGGATCCGTGAAGATGCCGTCGCTCGAAAACACCGTGTCGACCAGGAGGGCCGCGGGCTTGATCCCATTCGCGCGCATGTCGTCGATGGCAACGCGGACATTCTGGGCGAAAACCGCGCCCACATCCTGTCCGCTGCCGCGATAGGCATCCGGGGCCGGCACTTTGCGCACATGGTCCCCGAGCCGCATCGCCGAGCCGAGGGAAGGGGACATGCCGGCGATGGTCTCGGTGACGCCGTGATAGGCGAAATCCGTGATGATGACGCCCGTCCCGCCCGTATGGGCCTTTGCGACGCGCAGGGCGAGATCGTTCGCCTCGCTGCCGGTGCAGGTGAACATCACGTTGCCGATCTCGACCGGGAAATAGCCGAGCAGCCGCTCCGCGTAATCGAGAATGCCTTCGTGCAGGTAGCGCGTATGCGTGTTCAGGACGGAAGCCTGCCGCGCCAGGGCGGCAACCACATGCGGATGACAGTGCCCGAGGCAGGCGACGTTGTTGTAGACGTCGAGATAGGCCTTGCCGTCCGGATCGTAGAGCCAGACGCCTTCTCCGCGCACCACATGGACCGGATCCGTATAGAAGAGCCGATAGGCGGGACCGAGCAGCGCCTGACGGCGCGCAACGATGGCGCGCTCGCGCTTCCTCACATCCGTCGTGTCGACAGGAATGGCCGTCATGTCACTCGCTCCGCTGGCAGGCGCGATGGAAATGCTCCTGTGCTTCGCCGCGCGACAGGCGGTCAAAGCGCTGAAGACCGGTCCAGGCCTGGGGATTGTTGCGCAGAATGTAGTCGCGGTTCTCCGGATAGCGCGCGGCGCGCCAGGCCGAAATTCCGACGATGAGCACCATGCGAGTGGCGATCAGATCGAACAGGATGTCGATCTCGGCCGCCTCAAGAGGAAGAACCGCATTGTATGCCGTCGTGATGTCCGCAGCGCCTGTCAGGGGATGGTCGAGCGTGGTCGGCTGATAGGCGGCCGCGACCGCAAGATTGCCGATCAGAGGCGCATGAACCATGTCTCCGAAATCGATGATGCCCTCGATCCTCTCCGAGCCATCGGCAGAGACGAGGACGTTGTGGGGGTTCATGTCATTGTGGATGACCTGGGCCCTCAGCCGCGGCAGGACCGGAAGCGCATGGGCCTCGAAATTGTCGAGGAACCGCTCTGCCAGTGCCCGTTGCGCCGCATCGGGAATGTGAGCCAGGAGATCTCGGATGCGGCTTGCATGCTTGAGGTCCCACATAAGCTCATGGCCGGCGGCGGGGTGGGAGAAGCCTTTTAGGGCGAGGTCGAGGCGAGCCAAATCGCGGCCAAGATTGCGGCGCAGGGCCGCGCTGGAAGGCACGCGATGAAGCGGCTCGCCATGAAGGAACGTGAGGACGCGTACGATGCGCGGTCCTTCGCCGGGGCGGTTGAGGATCCACTCGGTCTCGCCGCCCAGGGTCCTGTGGACGCGCGGGACGGGCAGGGATGGATCGAGCGAGGCGATGTGCAGCAGCGCCTCGGTCTGGAATTTGGTCACCTGCATGTCCTCGGCAGGGTTGCTGATCTTGAGGACATAATGATCGGTCTCGTTGACGCGCAGATGGAAATTGCGGTCGCGCTCACCGCTTAATTCGCTGACGGCAGCATCCAGCCCGAAGACGTCACGAGCCAGAAGGTGGGCCTCCTCGACCGAGAAGGCCGGTACGGCGGTTGCCAGCAAGGATCCCACCCCATGTTGCGCAGATACCGACATGCTCATTCCCTCGGTCAGGCCTTGCTTGGCCGTATGCTGCATGATGCATCATATATTTTAGACCAACAAGGCCGTTCTGGGTTTTGTGTTGCCGGAACGGCCGTGCCGTAGACGATTAAAAGGAGCCTGAAGGCTCCCCGGCTCACCGATCGCCCTGCCTGTTAGCCCGGGCGACGACGCTGTGAAGCAAAACGTTCAGACCCGGCTCGATGTCCTCACGTGTGGCCAGCTCGTTGTTGTTGTGGGTGATGCCATCCCGGCAGGGCGTGAAGATCATGGCCGTCGGGCAGACACGGGCCAGGAAATAGGCATCATGCCCTGCCTGGCTCGGCAGGTCCCGATGGGTGTAGCCAAGGGACGCGGCCTGGCGGCGAATGCCGGAGACAAGCTCCGGGTCGAAGATCGCGCCGCCCCAGTTCCAGCTATCGAGAATTTCGACCGAGCAGCCTGCGCGCGCCGCCGCTTCGCCAATCGCGCGACGGACCCGCTCGGCCATTGCGGTTGCCGCGCGCGGATCGTCGTGGCGGACGTCGCAGATTGCCTGGGCCCAGTCGGATATGATCCCGGCCTTGTTGGGCCACGCCACAAGCCGCGACCCGGTGCTCTTGCCGCCCGTGGCGGCGTAATCCCAGCCGAGATCGTCTACGGTGACGAGAAGGCGCGCGGCGGCGATCAACGCGTTGCGCCTAAGATCCATCGCGCAGGGGCCCGCATGGGCGGTCTCGCCCTTGAACTCCGCCAGGAAGCCGTAGGACGTGTAGGCATGCGTGACCACGCCGACCTGTACCTTCTCGGCATCGAGGACGGGACCCTGTTCGATATGGAGTTCGAAATACGCATCGAGCTCACGGCCGCCGACGGGCGCCTCGCCCAGATAGCCGATACGGCGCAACTCCTCCCCGAACGTGGCACCGTCATCGCTTGGCCGCTTGTGGCTCCAGTCGAGCGGATACGTGCCCGCGAAGCAGCCCGAGGCGAGCATGGGCGGCGAGAACCGCGCCCCCTCCTCGTTGGTCCAGTTTACGATCTCGATCGGACGGCGGGTCACATGGCCGAGATCGTTCAGGGTCCGGACCGTCTCCAAGGCGCCGAGGACGCCCACGATGCCGTCGAACCGGCCCCCATTGGCCTGCGTGTCCAGATGGCTTCCCATCAGGACCGGCGGCAGGGAATTGTCCTGCCCCTCGCGACGACCGAAGATGTTGCCGACCTGGTCGACGCTCACGGACAGACCTGCCTCGCGGCACCAGGCGACGAAGACGTCGCGGATCTCCTTGTCGGCATCGCTCAAGGCGAGGCGCGACAGCCCGCCTTCCCGTCCTTTCCCAATCTCGGCCGAGCGTTCGATGGTGCTCCAGAAGCGCTCGAGATTGACGCGGGAGGAGGCCGAAAGGGTCATGATATCCTCAAAGGCTGGAGCACATGCTCAGGTAAGTGACTGCGTGAACGTCACATGTCGTCGGACAGGACGTTGCTGCTCAGGATGACGCCGCCGCCTTGCAGGATGTCTTCGCGGATCGCGTTCTTGGCGGCCTGAGCGTCGTGGCGGCGGATGGCGTCGAGCACCACGTAGTGATGCTCGATCATGGTCCGGCCGCCGTCCTCGTAAGCGGCCGAAATGACAGGCCCCATCTGGAGCCAGAGATTGTGCAGGATACCGCGCAGGACCGGCATGGCGGCAATGTTTGCGAGCTCGAAATGGAAGACCTGGTTGATCTCCGTGGCGCGGGCGAATTCCTGCGCCGACAGCGCCCTCTCGTTTTCGCCAACCAAAGCTTCCAGCCGCTTGATGTCGGCAGGCTCAGCCACGGTTGCGGCACGCTCGGCCGCCAGTCCTTCGAGCTTCAGCCGGATGGTGCGGATCTCGAGATAGCGTTCTTGCTGGAGAACCGGGACGCGGATGTCCCGTGGGCTTTTCAGGAGCAACGCACCCTCGTGCACGAGGCGCAGGATGGCATCGCGGACCGGCGTGACGCTCGTCCCCATTTCCTGCGCGAGGTCGCGGATCTTCAGCCGCGCACCAGGCCGAAGCGCTCCCTTGATCAGGGCCTCGGCGATGTTCTGGTAGACGACCTCGCCGAGATTGTTGTGGTCGATGGTCTTGAATTCGAAGTCCACGCAGGCACTCCATGAGGAAGAAAGCCACTCCCGCCTGCTTCCGATCATCGATCAGTCAAAACGGGACAATTGTGATGTTATTATAACATCTCCTGGGAATGACCGCAGCTGGAAAACGGGGCCGCCGCCTGGCGACCCCGGTTCCGCTTCCATCAGGCGGCCTGATAGCCGAACATGGACTTCACCTCGAGGAAGTCCTCGAGCCCGAACTTGCCCCATTCGCGGCCGTTGCCCGACTGCTTGTAGCCGCCGAAGGCCGCCGCCAGATCGCCGGGGGCGCCGTTGATGTGCACCATGCCGGCACGGATCCGACGGGCCACCTCGCGGGCGCGGTCGATGCTGCCGGACGTGACATAGCTCGACAGCCCGTAGACCGTGTCGTTGGCAATCGCGATCGCCTCCTCTTCGGTCTCATAGGGCAGGATCGACAGCACCGGGCCGAAGATCTCCTCGCGCGCGATGGTCATGTCGTTGCGTACATCGGCGAAGATCGTCGGGCGGATGTAGTAGCCGCGGTTGAGATGCTCCGGACGGCCGGGCCCGCCGGTGACGAGGCGCGCCCCTTCGGCGATGCCGGCCTCGATCAGCTTCTGGATCTTGTCGTACTGGAGCTTGCTCACCACCGGGCCGATGGTCGTCGAGGCGGAGCGCGGGTCACCGACGATGGTCTGCTCGGCAATCGCCTTCGCGATGGCGATAACCTCCTCCTGGCGATCGGCCGGGACCAGCATGCGGGTCGGCGCGTTGCAGGATTGGCCGCTGTTGCTGAAGCACGAGCGGGCGCCATGCGTGATCGCCATCCCGAAATCGGCATCGGGCAGTATGATGTTGGGGGATTTGCCGCCGAGCTCCTGCGAGACGCGCTTCACGGTGTCGGCTGCCGCCTTCGCGACCGCGATGCCGGCGCGGGTCGAGCCCGTGAAGGAGACCATGTCGATGTCCGGATGGGTCGACAGGGCCTGCCCGACAGTCGGGCCGTCGCCGTTCACCATGTTGTAGATGCCGGCCGGCACACCGGCCTCGTGCATGATCTCGGTGAACAGGATGCCGGACATCGGCGCCACTTCGCTGGGCTTGAGCACCATGGTGCAGCCGGCCGCGAGCGCGGGCCCCACCTTGCAGGCGATCTGGTTCATCGGCCAGTTCCAGGGCGTGATGAAGCCGCACACGCCGACCGGCTCGCGGGTGACGAGCGTGTTGTTGATCACCTCGTCGAACTCGTAGGTCCTCAAGACTTCTAGAACCTGCGACAGATGCCCGAGCCCGGCGGCCGCCTGGGCGTCGCGCGAGAAGGCGAGCGGCGCTCCCATCTCGTCAGAGATCGCTTCCGCCATCTCCTCGTAGCGCTTCTTGTAGACCGCGATCACGCTCTCCAGAAGCTGGATGCGCTCCTTGCGGCTCGACCGGGCGAAGGTCGTGAAAGCCTGCTTCGCGGCGGCCACGGCCCGGTCCACGTCCGCCTTGGTGCCCAGCGCGATGCGCGCATAGGCCTCCTCGGTGGCGGGGTTGATCACCTCGAGCGTCTCCTTGCCGATAGGATCCACCCACGCGCCGTTCACATAAAACTGAAGAGCCTGCTTCATCGTCTCATCCCCTCTCGAAAAGGATCTTACCTGCCCGTGAGTCCGGCGAGGAACTGCTCCAGGCAGTCGCCGATCACGGAAACCTGATATCCGCCTTCCTGAACGACGACCGTCGGTAGACCGATGGCGCGGATCCGCTCGCCCATTCCGCGGAAGCCTTCCGTAGACACGTCGAGCAGCCCGATCGGATCCTCCCGGTGGCTGTCGTAGCCGAGGGCGACCACCAGGGCCTGGGCCCCAAAGGCGCGGACCTTCTCGATGCCCTGTTCGATCGCCCGATGGTAGACCGCGTCGCTCGATTTGGGCGGAACGGGAATGTTCAGGTTGTAGCCTTCGCCTTCGCCATGGCCGCGCTCGTCGTCATAGCCGATATAGTAGGGGTAATATGCATCCGGATCCACATGGACCGAGACGGTCAGCACGTCGGGGCGGCGATAGAAGATTTCCTGAGTGCCGTCGCCGTGGTGGGCATCGACGTCGAGCACCGCGACGCGGTCGAACCGAGAGCGGAGGCGCTGTGCGGCAATTGCCGAATTGTTGAGGTAGCAGAAGCCCGATGCACGATCCACGCGGGCATGATGGCCGGAGGGACGGCAGAGCGCGTAGGCGACATCGGTGCCGTTCAGGATCGCATCAGCCGCAGCCGTCGCGGTGTGGCTGGAGCGCAGGGCCGAGGTCCAGGTATGGGCGCTGATCGGCACCGCGAGGTCGCCGAGATAATAGCCGGACTGCGCCACGACCGAACTGGACCGGCAGGCGGGCCGCCGGTCCTGCGCAGGGCTGCCGTTCCAATAGGGGGAGACGTTCGGCAGAACTTCCGGGCCGGCTCCCGGAATGGCCCGCCAGCGCTCGTAGGCGCCCTCGAGAAATTCGACGAAGGGCTTGCTGTGGATGGTCAGCGCGGGCTCGGTGCCGTAATCGGAGGGCTGCTCCGGCGTGATGCCCCGCCTTGCCAGGGCAGCGAGCAGGGCCTCGGTGCGGCTCGGAAGGTCCTTGGGATCGCTGATGACCCCGACCCGCATGAATTGCTGCGGATCGTGGAGGCTCTGGTCCGGATGAAAGAATGCTCGCATCGAGCAATGCTCCTCTTCACAAGCTCAGGCGGAAGCGCGCGCCAGGGCGGCGTCGCGCACGGCCGTCAGGGTGGTGTCGGGCGTGATCCCGTTGGGGTCGTACTGCACCTCGATCAGCGCCGGCATCGATTCCCGCTGGGCGAAGGCCAGGGCGCGCTCGAATGCGCCGGCAAAATCGGCCGTGCGTGTCACGGTCTCGCCGAGGCCGCCATAGGCGCGCACCAGGGCGGCGAAATCCGGGTTGGTCAGGGCAAGACCGAACACCCGGCCCGGATATTCCCGCTCTTGATGCTGGCGGATCGTTCCCCACATGCCGTTGTTGAAGACGAGCACCACGATGCCGAGGCGGTTCTGTGCGGCGGTGCCAAGCTCCTGCATGGTCATCTGGAAACAGCCGTCGCCGGCGTAGCAGACGACGGTCCTGTCCGGGAAGGCGAGCTTCGCCGCGATGGCGGCAGGCAGGCCGTAGCCCATGGCGCCGCAGATCGGGGAGGCTTGCGTGCCGAGGCCCGAGAATTGCAGAAAACGATGCGGGAAGAGCGCGAAGTTGCCGGCGCCGAGGGTGATGCAGGCATCCTTCGGCAGCACGTCCCGCAGGGAGGCAGAAATCTCCGACAGGTTCACGTCGCCCGGCATCGGGCCCGGCTGCAGCGTCGCCCGGTATTCCGCATTCGCGGCCTTGGCGCTGCCGGTCCAGCGGATTCCGGCCTTCGGCGAGAGGCCCGAGACGGAGGCCGCGAAGCCCACGGGATCGGCCACGATGGCGAGTTCCGGACGATAAACGCGCCCGAGTTCATTCGGGTCGGCATGGATATGCACCAGCCGCTGCCGGGGCAGGGGGCTCGTCACATGGACGTAACCTTCCGTGGTCGGCTCATCGAGGCGGGTGCACACCGCGATCAGAAGATCGGCTCCCTCCACGCGGCGGGCGAGATCGCGGCTCATGCCGTAGCCGACGTGACCGGCATAGTTGGGGTGGCGGTTGTCGAAGCATTCGAGGCGCCGCCAGGACACGCCGACCGGAAGGTCGTAACGCTCAGCGAAGCCGCGGATCTGCGCCAGGGCCTCGTCGGTCCAGCCGGCGCCGCCCACGAGCATGAACGGCCGCTCGGCGCCCTCCAGCAGCTCCGCGAGCTTTTCGATTTCGGCCGGGGCGGGATGCGGATGGGCGCGGGGTGCCGGCGGCACGTCCGCAACGACCGCCTTGCCCCACAGGGTATCCTCCGGCAGGGCCAGGACGACCGGGCCCGGGCGGCCGCTGCGGGCGACCTGGAAGGCGCGGGCCACGAATTCGGGAATGCGGTCGGTCCGGTCGATGCTCGCCACCCACTTTGCCATGGGGCCGAACATGCGCCGGTAGTCGACCTCCTGGAAGCAGTCGCGCTCCGTCGTGTCGGAGCCGATCTGTCCGACGAAGAGGACCATCGGCGTGCCGTCCTGGTAGGCCGTGTGCAGACCGATGCTGGCATTGGTCGCGCCCGGGCCGCGGGTCACGAAGCAGACGCCCGGTTCCCCGGTCAGCTTGCCGTGCGCCTCGGCCGCATAGGCGGCGCCGCCCTCCTGCCGGAAGGCCACTGTGGCGATCTCGTCCCGGTGATCGTAGAGGGAGTCGATGCAGGGCAGAAAGCTCTCGCCCGGCACCATGAAAATGCGGCGCACCCCGTTCAGGATGAGGTGGCGGACGAGGATCTCGCCACCCGGGCGCAGCAACGAAGCGGTCATGTCTGGTTCTCCCTCGAAAGTCACATTACGGCCGCGCGCGGATTCCATTCCCGTCCCGGAATGGCGGCGATCAGGCGCTGGGTATATTCATGGCGCGGAGCGTCGAAGACCTGTTCCGGCGGCCCGTTCTCGACGATCTCGCCCTTGTACATCACGGCGATGCGGTCACAGATCTGCGCCGCGACGCGCAGGTCGTGGGTGATGAAGACGATGGCTAGGCTGAGCTTGCGCTGCAGGTCCTGGAGAAGCTCGAGAACCTGTGCTTGGACCGAGACATCGAGGGCGGAGACGCTCTCGTCAGCCACCAGCAGCTCCGGCTCCAGTGCCAGGGCGCGCGCAATGCCGACACGCTGGCGCTGGCCGCCCGAGAACTCGTGCGGATAGCGGTCGAAGGCTGAAGGCTCGAGCCCGACGAGGCCGAGCAGCTCCCGGGCCTTGGCTTCCGCCTGCGCGTACGGGACGCCGTTCGCGACCGGCCCGTCGGTCAGGATGCGGCCGATGGTCTGGCGTGGATTGAGGGACGCGAAAGGGTCCTGAAAAATCATCTGCATGTGCCGGCGCAGGGGCCGGAACGCGCCTGCCGAAAGCGGCACGACATCCTTGCCGCGAAACAGCACCTGTCCGCCATCCACATCCGTAAGCTTCAGGATGCAGCGCCCGAGGGTCGACTTGCCGGATCCGGATTCGCCGACGATCCCTAGGGTCTCCCCTCGGCGCAGGGTGAAGCTGATATTGTTGACGGCGTTCACGACCCGCGGCTTCGAGAAGAGGCCGCCGCCGCTGCGATAGGTCTTGCGCAGCCCCTTGACCTCGAGCAGAGGCTCCTTGTCGGCGGCCGGCCGCGTCGTATGCGCTTCGCGGTGAGGGACTGCGGCGATCAGGCGGCGCGTATAGGGATGCTTCGGCCGGTTGAGAACCTCGTCCGCCGTGCCCTGTTCCACCACAAGCCCGCGCTCCATGACGACCACGCGGTCCGCAATGTCCGCAACCACGCCGAAATCGTGGGTCACGAACATGACGCCCATGCCCTTGGCGCGCTGGATGCGCTTGATCAGTTCGAGGATCTGGGCCTGTGTCGTGACGTCCAGCGCCGTCGTGGGCTCATCGGCGATCAGCATGGCAGGTTCGAGGGCCAGCGCCATGGCGATCATCACGCGCTGGCGCTGGCCGCCCGACAGGCGGAACGGATAGGCATCGCGCAGGGTCATAGGGTCGGGCAGGCCCACATAGTGAAGGAGGTCGAGCACGCGCTGGTCGCGCGTCTCCGCATTGCCCTCGTGGTGGACCTCCAACACTTCGGCGATCTGGTCGCGCACCGTCATGAGCGGGTTGAGGGCCGAGAGAGGCTCCTGAAAGACCATCGCGACGGAGCGGCCGCGCTCGCGCTCCAGCTCCGCCTCGGACATGGTGAGAAGGTCCCGTCCGCGGAACATGATGCGCCCGTCGGAGGGTTTGAGATAGCTCGGCAGCAATCCCATGATGGCATTCGCCGTCATCGACTTGCCGGAGCCGGACTCTCCGACCACGCAGAGGATCTCTCCGGCATGAAGGTCGTACGAGACGTTCTCGACCGCGTAGCGGCGATCGAGGCCCTCGGGCAGGGGAATCGAGAGGTTCTGAACGCTCAGAAGAGGGGTGCGGACCACTTCCATTTCAGCCCTTCCTTCCGCGCAGATGCGGGTTCATGGCGTCGTTCAGGCCTTCGCCGATCAGATTGATGGCGAGCACGGTCAGGAGGATCGCAACCCCCGGGAACACGCTCATCCACCAGGCCTCGCGCAGCATCGTGCGCGCAGCGCCGATCATGAAGCCCCAGCTCATCATGTTCCGGTCGCCGAGCCCTAAGAACGACAGGGAGCTCTCGGTCAGGATGGCCGTCGCCACCATCAGCGAGGCCGTGACGATGATCGGCGAGATGGCGTTGGGCAGGATCTGCGTCAGGATGATGCGCGGCCCGGTCTGCCCGACCACGATGGCGGCCTGGACGAATTCCCGCGAGCGCAGGCTCAAAAACTCAGCCCGCACCAGCCGCGCCACCGGAGGCCATGACACGACCGCGATCGCAAGAGTGATCGACACGATATTCGGGCTGAAGATCGCCACCAGGACCACCGCCATCGCGAAGGCAGGAATGGTCTGGAAGAATTCGGTGAAGCGCATCAGGAGGTCGTCGGTCCGGCCACCATAGAAGCCCGCAAGCGCACCGAGCGTGACGCCGATGACGACCGCGACCGCCGTCGACACGACGCCGACGAGCAGCGACACGCGGGCGCCGTAGGCGAGGCCCGCCGCGATGTCGCGGCCGAGCATGTCGGTGCCGAGCGGATAGGATGGATCCTCGGAGGGTGCCAGGAACGGGTCACCCACGCTCTGCCATGGGCTGACGGGAAACAGGAGCGGCGCGAGGGCCGCCACCGCGACGACAAGGAGCAGGATGCCGAGGCCAAGGAGCGCGCCGTAATTGCGGGCGAAGCGAAGAAAGAACGACATGACGGGCCTCCTAACCTGCCGCTTCGATGCGCGGATCGACGACCCGGTAAAGCAGGTCGGTCACCAGATTGACGATCACCACCACGATGGCCGTGACTAGGAAGACGCCGAGCAGAACCGGGTAATCCCGCTGCATGAGGGCGTCGAACATCAGCCGGCCGATGCCGGGCCAGGAGAACACGGTCTCGGTCAGAACGGCGCCGCCGACCAGCTGGCCCGCCTGCATGCTCGCGAAGGTGAAGATGGGCAGGATGGCGTTGCGCAGCACGTGGCGGCGGATGATCCGTGCCTTGGGAACGCCCTTCGCGCGGGCGGTCTTGACGAAATCGAGCCCCATCACCTCGAGCATCGAGGCGCGGGTGAGGCGTGTATAGATCGCCGTGAAGAACAGGCCGAGCGTGACCGTCGGCAGGATGAGATGGTGGGCGATGTCGAGGACGCGCTCCCAGCCGGTCATGTCGGCCCCGATGGTCTCCATGTCGAAGGGCGGCAGCCAGTCGAGATGGATGGAGAAGACGAGGACCGCCATCAGGGCAACCCAGAAGAGGGGCGTCGCATAGAAGACAAGCGCGCCGGTCATCACGGCGCTGTCCGTGATGCTTCCACGCCGATAGGCGGCCAGCACGCCGAGCACGATGCCGAGAACGAGCGAGAAGATGAAGGCGCAGCCGGTCAGAAGCAGCGTCGCGGGCAGCCGCTCGAGGATCAGCGTCGTGACAGGAACCTGGTTGCGGTACGAATAGCCGAGATCGCCCGTGAGCACGCCCTTCAGATAGGTCCAGAGCTGCCAGTAGAGCGGCTGGTCGAGGCCGAACTGGGCCCGCAGCTGCTCGATGAACTTCGCATCGCCCGATCCCGCCTCTCCGGCGAGCACGGATGCCGGGTCGCCTGGGGCCATGTGGATGAGCAGGAAGTTGAGAATGACGACGCCGATCACCACGAGGATCGCCTTGGACAGGCGCTGAACGGCAAATTCGAGGATCTTCAAGGTTAGTCTCCCGTTCTCCGGCACGATGGCAGGACGGCCGGCATGGTCCTCATGCCGGCCGCCGGGGTTTCGCGCGGGTTACTTAGAAATCCAAACCTCGTCCATGTACTGGTTGAGGCCGATGCCCGTGGTCACGAGGTTCTTCACCTTCTTGCGGTTCACCGTGACGTTGTGCATTTCGAACAGCCAGCCGAGGGCCACGTCGTCGACGAGGATCTTCTGGGCTTCCGCATAGGCCTTGGCGGCATCTTCCTTGTTGACGGCACCGGCCGCCTTGGCGAAGAGCTCATCCACCTTCGGGTTCAGATAGTTCTGGTTGTTGCCGTAGGGCGTGCCCTTGATGACGTTGCTCGACAGGTAGTGACGTGCCACGCCCAGCGCCGGATCGCCGTACTGATAGGTGAAGTTGAAGGTCAGGTCGAAGTTGAAGTCTGCCGTGTTCTGCGACCAGCCGCCGGCATCAGTGCCCTGGATGTTCACCTTGAAGCCGAGCTGCTCGATCTGCTGCTTCACATACTCGGTCATGCGATCCCACATCGCTCCATAGGGCAGGGGCATCAGGCGGATCGTGTACTCGGAAGGATTGAGGCCGGAATCGGCAACCAGCTTCTTGGCCTTCGCCATGTCGAACGGATAGGCCGGAACGTCCTTGCTGTAATAGAGCGTGGTCGAAGCGATCGGGCCGGTGGCGGCCTTGCCGAGACCGAAGAAGATGTTCTTCACGATGAAGTCGCGGTCGATGGCATGCATGATCGCCTGGCGGACATTCTTGTCCGAGAACGGCTTGTTACGCATGTTCATCTGCAGGAACACGAGCGGCGCATAGGCTTCCCAGCCGCTGGTGGTGTTCTCCACATCCTTCATCTTCACGAGGCGGCGCACCTCGAACCCTTCCACGTCGCCGCCGCGCAGCACGTCGACCGTGCCCTTCTCGAAGGCCACGGCGCGAGAGGCGGCGTCCGGAATGATGCGGAAATACAATTCGTCGAGATAGGGCTTGCCGGGCTTCCAGTAATCCTCGTTGCGCACGAGGTGGATGTAGGAGCCGCGCTTCCATTCCTTCAGCTTGAACGGGCCCGTGCCGATCGGCGTCTGGTTCGCCGGATTCGTGCGGTAATCCGTGCCATCATAGAGATGCTTCGGAATGATCGGGAAGGAGCTGAGCTCGAAGGCGTGGAGGAAGGCCGAGAACGGCGTCTTGAGCTTGAACACCACCTGGTTCGGCGCCGGTGACGTGATGCTCTCCACATAAGTCGTGGCGATCAGGCGCCAGCGCGGATGGGCCTCACGCAGGAACTTGTCGGCCGTGAAGACAACGTCGTCAGCAGAGAACGGCTTGCCGTCATGCCACTTCACATTGTCCTGCAGCGTGAACGTGTAGGTCAGGCCGTCGGGCGAAACGGTCCAGGATTTGGCCAGCGAGGGCAGGGGCTCCAGGTCGGTGCCGTAGGTCAGAAGGCTCTGATAGATCTGCCCTGCGACGTAGAGGGTCGGGCCCTGTGTGTTCAGCCCGACCATCAGCATCGGGGGTTCGGGCTGCGCGATCATATTGAGCGTGCCGCCCTTCGTGGGGGTCTCCTGGGCATGGGCCGTTCCAAAGACGCTGGCGCACAACAGGGCGGCCGCGGCCGCCAGCAGGCTTACATTTCGTTTCTTCATGGTGTCCTCCGGTAGGCAGGGTTTCGGTTCTTGTTCTTGGCCGCACGGGGCGACATTCTTGGTTATTGGATGAGCGCAAACGATGTAGAAAGGATCGCGCTCGATTTTGAGTTGATTTTGTGAAGCAGATATCGCCGCAATGGTTATGATATAGGCAGGCGATAGAGTAATGCTTTGCAAAGCTGCTCCAATTTGCTGGGGCAGCAGCAAGTTCTTCCTCGATTCTTCATGGGAGCGGAATAAGATATTCTCGGCGCACTAGCCGGGAATGGGCGTCCTCCCTGAGCGTTTTCTTATATGTCTCAAGTTGAGTCGATTATGATGCATCAAATTTTGCCGTCAAGAGGTCTTCTTGCGGATGCACAAAATGGCCGTGCGTCTTTCGGCCAATGCCGGTTCTTGGCGTCATCAGAACGGGGAGAAGACCGGCGCGTCCCTGCGGCGCGGTTGCTTGGGCTTGAGGCGTAACGACAGGGGCGCGCCAGATCCGCTGCAGCGCCGGCATCAAGCGTGCATTACGGGCCCGAACTGCGAAACGGGAATGGACCCAAGGGACCGGCAGCGTTGCGGTCAGGCCGCCAATGTCACCGCTTCTCGGCGAGGGCCGCACATTCCGCATGGCGGAAGCAGCCGACCAGGTGGTCGTTCACCATGCCGACCGCCTGCATGAACGCGTAGACGATGGTGGGGCCGACGAAGTTGAAGCCCTCGGCCTTCAGCGCCTTCGAGATTCGCCGCGAAACATCAGTCTCGGGTCGAACCTCCGAGCGGTCCCTCAGGTTGTTCTGGACCGGGCGCCCATCCACGAAATCCCACAGGAACCGGGAGAATCCGCCGCGCTCCTGGATGTCGAGCCATGCACGCGCGCCCGCGATGGTGCTCTCGATCTTTGCACGGTTGCGGACGATGCCAGGATCGAGCATCAGCGCTTCCACCTGCGCCGCATCGAAACGTGCAATCACGGCCGGCTCGAAGTTCGCGAAAGCCTGGCGGAAATTCTCGCGCTTGCGCAAAATGGTGATCCAGGACAGGCCAGCCTGAAAGCCGTCGAGGATGAGTTTCTCGAACAGGGCGCGGTCGTCGAATTCCGGCACGCCCCATTCGGTGTCGTGATAGGCGACATAGAATGGATCGGTGCCGGGCCACCAGCAGCGCAGCTTGTGATCGGGATGTCGGATCAGTCCGTCGGTCATGCTCATGGTTTAGCTTTATCGGAACGAAACCGGAAGGGTTTCCTCCCGCCTGGTCGTCCATAGGCGGTCCGAGAGTGCAGTACACGCTTGACTCGGATGAAGGAACGGCAGAAATTATCAAGGTGCCACTCGAAGAGGAGGCTACGATAATGACTCCGCCGAAGAAGATTTCGTAAGGATCGTCGCGCTGGATGCGATATGACAATCGTCGTGTGATGGTCCTAATTTCTGACGACAATCGAAAAATTCTTGCCGGTTATATCCGGAAAACTTGGCGCATGATCATGACGCCACTCGAGGAGCCGCTCTTCCGCCGGAAGACGGCTCCTTCTGCTACGTTTGTCTTCCTTTGAAAATGAGCGGGCCATTCCGTTGGGCGAAGCCGGCTTCTTCAGCCTGTAGGTCCGCTCATGCAGGCGGCGGAGGAGATGCGTGGGCCGCTTCCTCCTTCGACTCTCCCGGGACGGATGTAGGCTCGCCCAGGACCTCCCGCACATAGAGCTTCTTCACTAGAACGAAGCACACCACGAGAAGCGGGAATCCGAGCATCAGCCCGAGGGTCCCGAACACCACGCCGCCGATGACAATGCCGAACATGGCGAGCGCAGGCGGAATGCTCACCATCTTCCGCTGCACCATGGGCAGAATAAGGTTGCCCTCGATCTGCTGGACGATCACGACCGCGATCAGGGTCCAGACCACCGTATCGCTGCCGAGCGTGAAGGAGATCAGGACCGCCGGCAGGGCGCCGAGGACCGGGCCCAGGAAGGGGATGAAGTCCATGAGGCCGAGGATCAGCCCCAGGGCGTGCGGTGAAGGCAGGCCTATCAGCCAGAACGCGAAAGTGGACAGGATACCGACTGCCGCCATGGACATGAGCTGGGCGGCCAGCCACAGGCGCAGCGCCTGGCCGCAGGCATCGAGGGCGCTTGCGATCCGCTCATGCTGGCTGATGGGGAAAAGCTGCACGAAGCCTTTGACGTAGAGCCGCGGCGCGGCCGCGATGTAAACCCCGGAGATCACCACCAGGACAGCATCCGTAACGCCGCCGATCAGGACGCCTCCGATTCCGGCGATACGCTGTGCGATGCCGCTGCTCGGGATGTGGCTCAACAATTCCGAGAGGCTTTCGGAGATGGGGCCGATGCCGAGCTTGCGTCCGAAGGCGTCGAGGGCGATGGGCAGTTGTTCGGCCACGCTGTTCATCTGTGCCCGGATGTTGGAGCCGAAGAGCCAAGCGAGCCCGATGAAAAGGGCAAAGACGAGAATGCTCGCCACGGCCAGGCTGAAACGGGGAGGGACACGCAGGTAGCGTGTCAGCGCGTCCCCGAGGGCATGGAGAACGAGGGCCACGAGAATGGCCCCAAAGGCCAGGAGCAGCACATTCGCGAGCTGCCACAGGACGAGCACGAACACCACGAGCCCTATGAGGATAAGCGCCTTCCGGATGAATTCGTTGTCGCTCACACGCATCTGTTGGGAAGAAGGGGAATCGTTCATCGCTGTCCGTCCTGGCCTACCTGACAATCGGAACCGGACAGCTCAGTTCCTTGCGGGCGAAATCGGCGAAAAGCCGAGGTACCCCAGGATACATTCCCAGAATTCACCGGCCGCAGACGATGAAATAGTGTCGGAACAGAAGATGAAGGGAGGAGTTTTCAAGAACAGGAGGGTTTTGCGATGTCGTCCGGCGTGATCTGCTTCTTGCTCGGGACTGTCTTTCCACTTGCTACAGTGGGGTGGCTCCTTCTGCAAAGTTAATGCAGTGTACTGTTCGCAATACCGGCAGGTTGTCGGGATATCTTTGCGGTCGCATCTTTCTGCTTGAAAGAACCATTCGCCTTCTAGGATCCTGAGGGCGGAGGTATCCGCCGGATAAGCTCCTCCCGCAAGGTCTTGGGCAGATCGAGCCCGGTCAGACGCCAGGTCGTGCCGCTGAGCCGCCAGGTAAGCCGGAACTGTTCGTCCTTCGGCCGGTCCGGCGGCAAGGGGATGATGATGCTCCGGAAGCCTTGGGATTCGGATGCGATGAACAGGTCCCAGGCCCTGCGGAGGGCGGACACGTCGAAAGTTCTCAAATCGATGGCCGAAAGATCGGGGGCCGCGCCGGTGGCCCCGTGCTGAGACCAGCCCTTATCCAACAGGTCCATCAGGGTCTGCGGCGTGACCAGCGTCTGGATATAGGGATCGAACACGGCCGCACCTGCATGGGATGCGGCGTCGGGATCAATCCCGCCGATCTCCTGTCCGTTCGGCGTCTTCAGATATTCACCGAGGATCTGGCGGGAGAAGGATGTCCGTAGCGCGCGCAGGTTGATGCGCTGTTCGATCCGCGGGACATCCCGGGCTTCCACGGCCTTGGCGAGGTCGTAGAGCGCCACGAAAGGCGAGACCAGAAAGATCAGCCACGCAAGAAAGAGCAGGAAGGTGATGCGCAGCGTCCAGGTCATGATGTCCGCCTGTGTTCTTGCCGGGTCCGGGGCCCTCGTTGAGCACGAAAGCCAGGCAGAAACATAAGTCCTCAGGCCGAACGGAAAAGGGCGGCCCTGGGGCCGCCCTGTCCTTCACGAAATCGTGAGCTGTTTAACCGCGGGCGCGAGCGCGGATCATGAAGGTGTCGTATGAGTACTCGGCCACTTGGAACCAGAGATATTCCTCGTTCCGGAAGCCGCGCATGCTCTCGTAGACCTTCTTGAAATCCGGGTTCTTCGCCGAGACTTCGTCATAGACCTCGTTCGCTGCCTTGTAGGCCGCCTCGAGGATCTCCTGCGAGAACGGACGCAGCTGGGTGCCGGCGCCGAGCAGGCGACGCAGGGCCGCTGGATTGCGGGCATCGTACTTCGCCAGCATGTCGTTGTTGGCATAGCCGGCCGCCGCTGTCAGGATGGACTGATAGGCCTTCGGCAGTTCCTTCCACTTCCCCTGATTGATGAACAGGTGAATGGCGGGGCCGCCTTCCCAGAAGCCCGGATAATAGTAGTACGGCGCGACCTTCGAGAAGCCGAGCTTCTCGTCGTCGTACGGGCCGACCCATTCGGCGGCGTCGATGGTGCCGCGCTCGAGAGCCGGGTAGATGTCGCCACCGGGGATCTGCTGCGGCACCACGCCGAGCTTCGCCAGCATCAGGCCGGCGATGCCGGCAATGCGCATCTTCAGACCCTGGAGGTCCTGCGGAGTCTTGATTTCCTTACGGAACCAGCCGCCCATCTGCACGCCCGTATTGCCGGCCGGCATGCCATAGAGGTTATGCTTGGCATAGAACTCGTTGAGGATGTCGTTTCCGGTGCCGTGATAGAGCCAAGCGTTCATCTGGCGGGCATTGAGGCCGAAGGGCGCAGCAGTGCCGAGCGCGAAGGTCGGGTCCTTGCCGAAATAGTAATAGGAGCAGGTATGGCCCACCTCGACGGTGCCGTTGCCGACCGCATCGGCAATCTGCGGCTGGCCGACGATCTCGCCGGCCGCGAAGGGCTGGATCTGGAACTTGCCGTCCGTTGCCTCGGAGACGAACTTCGAGATCACCTCGGCGGCGCCGTAGATCGTGTCGAGGGATTTCGGAAATCCGGACTGCAGGCGCCACTTGATCTCCGGCATCGACTGCGCGATCGCCGGAGCCGCGACGGCTGTCGAGGCTGCGCCGAGTGTGGCGGCCTGCAAAAACTGGCGGCGTTTCATAGGTCGTTTCTCCCTGGAATCGTGACTGTGTCACTTGTGATGGTATTGACAACAAAAGTGTCTCGGCCCGCAAGACGGATTCGGCCGGGTTTCGACGAATGGTTGAGACGTAGGCCCTAGGGGTCGCTGGGCGACGTCAGGAAAGGGGGACGTCGATGGTGCAGACCACCCCATCCGGGTCGAAGTCGAGACGGACGCTGCCGTCGAGTTCGCGGGGGAGGCCGTCTTCGATAAGCCGGGAGCCGAAGCCCTTCTGGGCGGGCGGTACGACAGCCGGGCCGCCCCGTTCCGTCCATCGCATCGTCAGCCGCTCCTTCGGCGGGCCTGCCGAGACCGACCATGCAATGTTCACCTGCCCGCCGGGCTCCCGCAGAGCCCCATATTTGAGCGCGTTGGTGCATAGTTCATGGAGTGCCATGGAAAGGCTGAGCGCGACCGCGGGCGGCACCCGCCGGTCCGGGCCTGTCGCGGTGATCGCGTCACGGCCCCCGGTGGTGCGCTGGTAGGGCGCGAAGACCTCCCGCACAACATCGGCGAGCCGTGCGCCCTCCCAGTTCTCGCGGGTGAGCACGTCATGGGCCCGTGCAAGGGCGAAAAGGCGAGCCTCGAAGGCCTGCCGCGCCTTTGCGGCAGGATCGTCCGGTTCCGCGCTGACGCGGGCGAAGCTTTGGGCGGCCAGGGATTGGACCGTCGCGAGGGTGTTCTTCACCCGATGATTGAGTTCGTTGACGAGAAGCCTGAGATGCTCCTCAGCCTGTTTGTGCTCGGTGATGTCGATCTGGATCCCGTCCCACACATACGCGCCGCTGGGCAATTGCCGCGGCGCGTCGACGATCCGTTGCCAGCGGACCTCGCCCGTCCTGGCATGGCGGATCGGAAACTCGATGTCGAAGGGGACGCGGTCGCGATGGGCTTCGAACTGCTTCTTCGCGACGGCCTCGCGATATTCCGGAAGGATGAGCTCGAAAAGCAGGGAGGGATCGTGGAGGGCCCGCTCGGCCGGAATGCCGTTGAGCCTCTCGCAGCTTGCCGACAGATAAAGAAACCGTCGCTCCTGAAAACCGACCGCATCGTTCATCTGATACACGACGCCGAGCGGTAGGTTGTCGGCCAGCGCCGCGAGCTGCGCCTGGCTTTCGCGCAGCACTTCCTCGGCCCGCCTTTGTGCGTCCCATGCGCTGAAGCTGACGCCGACGCCGTCGCGAAACGGGAAGGCCTTGAGCGAAAGCGGGGCGGCCGCATTGTCGGGGTTTGTCTCGATCAGGATCGGCTCGCCAGTCGCCAACACGGAGTCGAAAGCCGTGCGCAGCATCTGTGCGGTGCCCGGAAGGGCATCCCAGATCACGCGTCCGAGAAGCGCCTGGCGCGGAAGCCCGTAGTAGATTTCAGCAGCGCGGTTGACCGAGACGAAACGCCCGGAAGCATCGAGCGCATAGAACGGGCTGCCGATCTCATCGAGCACGAAGGTGAGCCGCCGGTCGATCTCGCCGTGTTGGCTCGCCAGGGATGAGGGGGCATGCATATCGGCGGCAGATATCCGTTCGGCAGGACGAGAGGATTCCTGGAGCGGTGCGGAACGGAAAGGATCGGCGCTCATTGTTGTATCATACTATATCGTTACATTTGAAGGATAGCGAAAGGAAACTAGGGGAAGGCACAGGATAGGTTGCGATGGTGCGGAAGGTTTGAGCCTTCGGCGGCGCGTGCTTTGCTTAGTTGAAGGCTTCGGCCGCGCAGACCAGCATGAAGAGCGCGATGACAGCACCGAGTTCCGCCGCGCCCCGCAGAATGACGGTGGCTTCGCCGGAGAAATAGGTGACAACGCCGATTAAGAGCGCAACGATGCCAGCCCAGGTAAGCATGGGCTTTCTCCCCAACAATATCCTCGGTCCCGCCGATAAACACCCCATACCAAAAGAAGTTCCTAACGGCGAAAAATTTTTTCACTTCTTCGCTGCTTTTCTTCCCGTCCGGGTTCGCCCATGCTCCGATTCCCCTTCGCCCTTTCGCGGCCTGCTACCGGAGTCCCCATGCGCCCCCTCATCGACACGACGGTACCGGACCTTCCGGCGCCGCCTGCGGATCTTCTCGATGCTGCGCGCAAGTCTCCCGCAACTCCGGAGCGGCACTCGGAATTCCTGCGAGACGTGGAGGCGCTCCACCTCATCGAGGCGCGGGCACCCCGCGTGCCGCAGCCCTGGCCGGGGCGGTTGCGCATCGCGGCGTTCAATGCGCAACGCCTGGAGGCTCCGGAAGCGACGCTCGGGCTCCTCGACCGCGCCGGCGCCCACGCGGCCCTCCTCAGCGAGGTCGATCTCGGCATGGCGCGATCCGGCAACCGACATCCCGTGCGGGAAATGTCCGACCCGTCGGGCATCGGGTATCTCTACGGCGTCGAGTTCGTGGAGCTTGATCTCGGCAATGCCGAGGAGATGCGCGACTATGCAGGCGAGCACAACCGGCAGGGCTTTCACGGCAACGCCCTCGTGACGAGGCTGGCCCTGGCGGATCCGCATATCGTCCCGCTGGAGGAGAGCGGATTCTGGTTTCCGGGATACGAGGGATCGGAGCGGCGCATCGGAGGGCGGATGGCCGTCGTCGCGCGGGTGGCGGATGCGCCACGGCCCCTTTGGCTTGCAAGTCTCCACCTGGAGAGCAAGACCGATCCGGAAGATCGGCGTGCGCAGGTCCAGGCCCTGCTCTGGGCCGTGGAGCAACTCGGCCCCGACGATGCCTGGATCCTCGGCGGTGATCTCAATACCAAGGCCCTGTCCTACGATCCGGCGGAAGCCGAGCATCTCCTCGACGATCCGGGCCGTCACGAACCTCTCTTCCGAGACCTCGCGGATGCGGGCTTCGCCTGGGCCGGCGCCAACCTGCCTTTGCCGACGCAGCGCACGGGGCGGCACGGCCGGCCGCAGCCGCCCTTCGGCAAGCTCGACTGGTTCGTCGTGCGCGGCATGAAGGTGGCCGCCCCCGAAGTGCTGCCAGCTCTCGATCTCGAAGGGCAGCCGATTTCCGACCACGAGATGATTGCGGCCGAGTTCTTTTTCGAGGATTCACTCGAACAGCCCTGAATGCCTTTCCGGCGAGGCAGATGAAAGCAACTGCGGAACGGCCGAAAGCAGCCTGGTATGTAATCATATTTGACGGATCGTATTCGATAAGTTATAAATATGCGTATCGTCCCGAAATTACGTCTCATGTGACGTATTCGTTCATTTTTTATTTGCGTTGTGTTCCCGTTCCGGTCGGGAAATCGCGAAATGTTATCCGTGGTGCCGGGCGGATCGGCACAAACAGCGAACGCCTTTTCACTATGCAATGATGGACAGGGTCCGCGGGTTCCGGGATGAGCGCACAGGAGGCCCGGTGGCCGCGCAGGGCGATTCTCCGGCCCGATTGAAAGCCGATTTCGGAGTTTCGGGATGGGATGGCTTATTCTGCGCTGCCTTACGCTGGTCATTGGCGCCCTCAGCCTCGGCGAATCGTTCGCGCATCTGCTCGAAGCCGCGCCGCGTTTGATGATCTGGTCTCCGGAGCTCTGGCGGGAGGCCACGGTCTTCAACGGACAATACCGCCTCTTCGGCATTTTGGGTGGGCCTCTCGACATCGGGGCGATCCTGCTCGCGGGAGTGCTCGCCTACGGGCTGCGGAAGGAGGCAGGGTTTCGCCTCGCCGTCGCCGGAGCGATTCTCTATCTGGTCAGTCTCGGCGTGTGGTTGAGCGTGGTCGCGCCCGCCAATGCGGTGCTCGCCACCTGGCAGCCGGGGCCGATTCCCGAAAACTTCTTCGCGGTCCGGAATCGCTGGGAGACAGGGCACATCATCATGACTTTCCTCAAGCTCGCGGGCTTCACGGTGCTGATCCTGTCGGTTCTCGACAGAGGCGGGCCGAGCAAGGATTCCCGGGTCTTTCGGTGAGACCCGGAAGAGCAGGCTTGACAGCGGTGCGCTCTTAGAGTACAAAACGAGAACACTGACAAAGTGTGAGTGACAAGAGCCCCCCGTCGCTCACGTCGGTTCATCGCCGCTCCGGTTTCGTGCCGGGGCGGTTTTTTGTTGGAATTTTTAAGAGAGCGATGCCCGACAGGCCCTGTACATGCGGGGCCAAGGGCCGCTCCCGCAGACGATCTTCATGAGAGCATCCGTTTCCATCACCGCCGCCATGAAGCGGCGGGCTTACGATTATTATGTCCATCATCCCTCGGTTCCGGTGAAGTCCATCGCGTCCTTTCTGGGCACAAGCGTCACGACATTCCGGCGGCTGCGCCGTCTATGGGCCTGGCCGCCCCGCGCGGAGGCCCTCGCCAGTGCGGCGGAGGCCGGCGCTCCGGATTCCGACAGCAACAGCCCGGGCGGCCTTCGCGAGGCGGCCCAGTCGCTCGTGGCAGTGACGCGGGCGCGCATCGACGCCCTGGTGGCACAGCAGCGCCGCCCTGACGAAACCCTCGACCACGACAGGACCGCGCGCACCCTCGCGTCCTATGCCAGGACGTTGACGGCCGCGCAGGCGCTCCTGGAGCAGGAAGGCAGCAGCCACGATGTCAGCGAGCGAAAAGATGTGGCTCCCGCCCGCTCCCTCCATGACCTCCGCGACGAGCTTGCTCGCCACCTTGAGCGCATTGTGGCGGAGGAGGAGGCTCGCGGACGCGACGGCCTCCTGGTGTGAGGAGGATTTCGAGCGCGTCCTGCGCCACTGGCCGCTCCGCTGCCGCGACGCGCAGCGCCTGCCGGGCCTATGCCGACTGCGCGACCCGTGGACGATCTGGCTCCTGCTCGGCGGGCGCGGTGCGGGCAAGACCCGTACGGGCGCCGAATGGGTGCGTGGCATCGCACTGGGCGAACCGGATTTCGCCGAGCCGCCTTTACGCCGCATCGCGCTGGTCGGCGAGACCTTCGCGGATGCGCGCAACGTGATGGTGGAGGGGCCGGCCGGTCTACTCGCCACTCATGGACGCGCGGAGCGGCCCACCTGGTCGCCTTCCTTACGCAAGCTCGAATGGCCGAACGGCGCGGTGGCGCATGTCTTCTCGGCGGAGGATCCGGATTCCTTGCGCGGCCCGCAATTCGAGGCCGCCTGGGTGGACGAACTCGCCAAGTGGCGTCATGCGGACGAGACCTGGGACATGCTGCAATTCGGCCTGCGCCTTGGCGCGCATCCGCGCCAGATGGTCACGACGACGCCGCGTCCGATACCGCTGCTCCGGCGCTTCCTGTCGGACCCGCTTGTGGCGGTGTCGCGAGCCCGGACCGCCGACAATGCCGACAACCTTGCGCCGGCTTTCCTGCAGGCGGTCGTCGGCCGCTATGCAGGAACCCGGCTCGGACGCCAGGAACTCGACGGCGAGATCGTCGAGGACCGTCCGGACGCCCTGTGGACCCGCGCCGGGTTGGAATTGAACCGCTGCACGATGGTGCCGCCTTTAGGCCGCATCGTCGTGGCGGTCGATCCGCCGGCCTCGTCCTCCCGCCGCGCGGATGCCTGCGGCATCGTGGCGGCCGGGATCGACGGGGACGGCACGGCTTATGTGCTGGCGGACGAGACCGCCGCCGGACTGAAGCCGCCGCAATGGGGCGAGAAGGCCGTGGCGCTCTATCGGCGGCTCGAGGCTGACGCCCTGGTGGTCGAGACCAACCAGGGCGGCGAGATGGCGCTCCAGGTGATCCGCGAGATCGATCCGGGCGTGCCGGTGGTCGGCGTACGCGCGACGCGGGGAAAGTATCTGCGCGCCGAGCCCGTCTCGGTGCTCTACGCGCAGGACCGGGTCCGCCATGCGGGCGTGTTTCCGCAGCTCGAGGACGAGCTCTGCGATTTCGGCCCGGGCGGCCTGAGCGGCGGCCGATCTCCGGACCGCCTGGATGCCCTCGTCTGGGCGCTCACGGAGCTGATGCTGCGTGAGAAGGCCCAGCCGCGGGTGCGCGTCCTGTGACGCGTCAGTCGCGCTCCATCGCAAGCCGTCCCGGTCCGGCCGCCATGAGGATCAGGAAGGCGCCCGCCATGGCGATGTTCTTCATCGCCTGGATCTGGTTCAGGTTGCGCTCCGCATCGGCCATGTTCCAGAAATCGTGGAAGAACGGGATCGTCAGCAGGCTGAAGAACGCCAAAGCGGCGGCGGCCCAGCGGGTCTTGAACCCGGCGATCACGGCCAGGCCGAGCGCGACCTCGACAATTGCCGTCACGGGTGCCAGGAGCCAAGCCACCGGCAGGCCCTTCGAGGCGATGTAACCGGCCGTCGCGCCAAGGGCATAGAACTTGGTGATGCCGGAGATGACGAATATCGCCGCAAGAAGAATGCGGCCGATCAACAGAAGCATGTCGCGCATGGCGCTCGGACTTTCTTTCGAATGACTTTCCCGGTGCACCGGGCCGGATGTTTTAACCCAGGCACTTCGCCGAATGTGCAGCGCCGCACGGTGTTGCGCAAACTCTTCTTTGCCGGCCGCCGGGCCGGACGGAGCTTTTCATGTTGACGATGCTGACCCGCTGGTTCCGGCCGCCCGACGCCAAGGCCTCACGCGCGCCGTCCTCCGTCGCGTTCTACGTGGCCGGGCAGGCCGTGTGGACGCCGCGCGACTATGCGGCCCTGGCCCGCGAGGGTTTCCAGAAGAATGCCGTCGTGCACCGGGCCGTGCGGCTCGTGGCCGAGGCCGCCGCTTCCCTGCCGCTCGTCCTCAAGCGCCGTGGCGCGGAGTTGACGGAGCATCCGCTCCTCGATCTTCTCGCTCATCCTAACGGGCGGGACGGTGGGCAAGGTTTCCTCGAAACGGTGTTCGGCCATCTGCTCGTGTCGGGCAATGCCTATGTGGAGGCGGTGAGCGTCGACGGCGCGCCGCGGGAGCTTCACGCCCTGCGGCCGGACCGGATGCGCGTGGTGCCGGGCCAGGATGGTTGGGCCGCCGCCTACGACTACACGGTGGGCGGGCAGACGATCCGCTTCGTGCAAGGTGCGGACCCGGTGCGGCCGATCCTTCACCTCACCCTGTTCCATCCCTCGGACGACCATTACGGCCTGTCGCCCATGGAGGCGGCCGCAACGGCGCTCGACATCCACAATGCGGCGGGAGCCTGGAACAAGGCCCTGCTCGACAATGCTGCGCGCCCCTCCGGCGCCCTCGTGGCGGGGGGTGACCTGCTCACCGATGTGCAGTTCTCGCGCCTCAAGGAGGAGCTGGAAGCGAACTACCAGGGTGCCGCCAATGCGGGCCGGCCGCTGCTCCTCGAAGGCGGCCTGCAATGGACGCCGCTCTCGCTGACGCCGAAGGACATGGACTTCGTCGAGGCGAAGGCGGCGGCCGCCCGCGAGATCGCACTCGCGTTCGGCGTACCACCCCTGCTGCTCGGCCTGCCGGGCGACAACACCCACGCCAATTACGCGGAGGCGAACCGCGCCTTCTACCGCCAGACCGTGATCCCGTTGGTCAAGCGCACCGCGCAGGCGCTCGCCCACTGGCTCGCTCCCGCCTATGGCGAGCTGCTCCACCTCGAACCCGATCTCGATGCCATCGAGGCCCTGGCCGGCGAACGCGAAAGCCTCTGGCGCCGCGTCTCGGCCGCGACCTTCCTCAGCGAGGACGAGAAGCGCGAGGCGGTGGGGTATGGGCGGTCAAATCTTCGCACACCGGCGAAGGGGCATGCATCTTGAAGGAGGTCATCATGGAATAGGCGAAAGCCGCGATGTTACGGGTGGAGTGCTCAACCGTGTTCATACAAATGGTGCGGTTGGAAAAATGATAGGAAATTCGCTGTTACATAGGATTTGATAATGATTGATGTTCAGCTTGATACAACCAATTTTGTTGACGGTAAAACAGCTTACTTTGATGGAACTGCGGGTGTTCTGAAAACGGCCTGGGCTTCGCCCCAATCTCCCATCGCGGATCTGCGGGATTTCATGGATGTGCGCTATGGCGCAGGCCAGTGGACTTATCGGACGACACAGCAGGGCAGCGTTGTTACGGGGACCGATGCCGGGCCCGCTATCACGGATGCGCTTGCGGCACTTCGGGCGCGGTACGGGCGGGGGAAACTGCTGATTCCCCCGGGAGCATTTACCGTCATCCAACCACCGGACCCGCAAACGCTTGGTGGGCACATCATCGAGGGGTTTGGCTCGCAGGCCTCGCAGATCTACTTCCAGAACGGACAGCAGCCGCTTTTCTGGTTCAACGGATCGGCGACGGGCGGTGCATTGAAAGGACTGGGGCTCCTTATCGAGGCAGGACTGGGCGATACCAACGCCACCTGCATCCTTCAGCAAGGGAATGTGAAGAGGCTGGACGCGAATGGCGTTTGGGACGGCCAGTATCACCAGCCTGATCAGATGGAGTTCAGCGATCTTTATATCACGAGCGCTGATGGCGTTTCCAAGTGGCACACTGGATGGTTGGTCAACGGCGAAGGCCGCACTTCGCCTCAGGGCGTCAGGGTCTGCCATGCGACGAACATTCAGATCTTCCGGTGCCGGTATCTCGGTGCAGGCTTCTATAATGCGCAGAAATTCAGTGTCATCAACTTAGGCATATATGCGGGTACGGGAACCGGAAACAGTCTCTACCTCAGTGGCGGGGGAACTTCCTCGAAGAACAGCGGTGATTGCTTGTTCGACAACATTACGGTCAGCGGTGATCTTAACCTGACCGCGGCTACGGGCTGCTCGATACGTGGAAAGTGTTCAACGGTCTCGGCGAGTAGCAGCTTCAATGCCTACGATATCTTCCTGGACAGTGGAGCGCCCCTGTCCGGCAGCCTTGGACCGAATGGACGCTACGTCATCATCTAGGATGCGGGAGCAGAGGCAGAACCATGATCCCGCTCGCGCATGAGAAGCGACCGGTCGAGACATGGCGCCTTCTCCTTTTCCGGAGAGCGTACGCTCTCCGGAAAAGTCTCACATCTCTCATGTTCTGTAGCGACCTGATGTGTTCAGACCATCTCCGTCTTCAATTGACAGAGAGCCGAAAAGGCGCACATCCCCGGGGCAAGCACGCCCCGGGGATGACGGAAGGAAGATGGGTTGCATAAACCCAAACGGCTGCGTGATGCGCCCGTTGCGCGTCCCCCACAGCCCCCGAAACCTGACTCGCATCCTCTTTTGTCAGGAACAAACAATGAACATATTCGACAGGATCGCCGAGGCTGTGATCAGCCGCGGCGATCTCGCTCACCTTGCCCTTTTCGTCTGGGCGAGCGGCGCCTCCGGCCTGCTTGCCATGACGCTTCGCGACCTGTTCGCGGCGAACCGCCGCTTCGACGAGTTCGTGCGCGAACTGTCCCTCTTCAACCGCCGTCAATCGGGAGATCCGTCATGATCCGCTCCGTTCCACGCGCGCCGCGCCAGCCGAAAGCCGCCCGCGAGGCGGCGCACGCTCCGGCTCTCGTGTTCCGCGATTTCGTGCGCCAGCTCGAGCGGCTCGATGCCGGGCGCCGGAAGACGTCCCGGAAAGGAGCCCGCTGATGCGCCGCGCCACGTCCATCGTGCGGGAGGTGAAGCTCGTGGCCGAGCCCGTGCGCGCCATCGACCGGGAGGGCGTCTTCGAAGGCTATGCGAGCCTGTTCGGCATCGCCGATCTCGGCAAGGACGTGGTCATGCCGGGCGCTTTCGCGGACAGCCTGAAAAAGCGCGGTGCGGGCAATATCCGCCTCCTCTGGCAGCACGATCCGTCCGAACCCATCGGGCGGTGGCTTTCCATCGTGGAAGACCGCCGCGGCCTGAAGGTGCGCGGCCGGCTCAACCTGGCGGTGGAGCGCGCCCGCGAGATCCATTCCCTGCTGGGGGAGGGGGCTGTCGACGGTCTCTCCATCGGCTTCCGTGTCGAGCGTGCCCGCGCCGAGCGTCCCACTGGCCTAAGGCGGCTTGAAAAGCTCGACCTGTGGGAAATCTCGATCGTGACCTTCCCGATGCTCCCCGGCGCACGGGTGGACCGGGTCAAGCAGGCCGGGGAAGATCTCGCGCAATGCATCCGCGCCACGGCGGTACGCCTTTTTTCCTGAACCGCGCGCCCGGATTCGGCGTTGGACAGGAGCCCGCGGAGGCGCGGAGGCTGCGGGTCGCCCCGGTGGGGCCTTGTCCCGCATCCGCTCATTCGGGAGAACCTGCCATGAAGTCACTTGCTTTCGCGGCCCTTCTCGCCCTTGCGGCGGCTGGCTGCACCACGACGCAGGAACGGGTCAGCGGCGCGGCCGTCGGTGCCGGCGTCGGCGCCGTCGCCGGTCCCGCCGGTGCCGTCGCGGGCGGCGCTGTCGGCGCCGTCACCGGGCCCACGGTCACCCGCCAGGTCAGGCGCGCGACCCGCTGACCGAAGCCATATCCTATCGTCCGAAAGCCCGCCGCCGGCGGGCTTTTTCATATCTCTCAACCCCCACGATGTTCATAATGTCCATTGCAGAAACCAAATCCCTCTCTGACAACGTATCTTCCGCATTCGAGGATTTCGCCCGCGCTTTCGAGGCCTTCAAGGAAACCAACGACACCCGCCTCGGCGAGATCGAGACCCGCCTGACGAGCGATGTCGTCACGGACGAGAAGCTCATGCGCATCGAGGGCGCCCTCGACGAGACCAAGCGGCGCGTCGAGCGCCTGTCGCTTGATCGGGCCCGTCCGCCGCTCGCGGGCGCCGAGGCCGACACCCGCGATCCGCTTCTGTCCGAGCACAAGCAGGCCTTCCGGGCCTATATGCGCAGCGGCGAGGCCGCCGGTCTCAAGCGGCTGGAGGAGAAGGCGCTCTCGGCGAGCAGCGGCCCCGATGGTGGCTATCTCGTGCCCGATACCGTCGAGCGCGAGGTGCTGCGGCGTCTGGCGAGTGTCTCGCCGATCCGGGCGATTTCGTCCGTCAAGGTGATCTCCGGCGGCCAGTACAAGCGCGCCTTCTCGGCCACGGGTCCGGCCTCCGGCTGGGTGGGCGAGACTGCGCCGCGTCCGCAGACTGCCGGGCCGGTTCTCTCGGAGATGAGCTTTCCGGCCATGGAGCTCTATGCCATGCCGGCCGCGACCCAGACGCTTCTCGACGACGCTGTGGTCGATATCGACCGTTGGATCGCCGAGGAGGTCGAGGCCGCCTTCGCCGAGCAGGAGGGTGCTGCCTTCGTGAAAGGTGACGGGGTCAACAAGCCCAAGGGCTTCCTGGCGGTCGACACGGTCGAGGACGAGATCTGGGAATGGGGCCGCCTCGGCACCGTGCAGACGGGCGGCGCGGACTTTCCCGCCACCAATCCGTCCGACGTGCTGGTGGAGCTGGTCTATGCCCTCAAGGCCGGTTACCGGCAGAACGCCTCCTTCGTGATGAACCGCCGGACACAGAGCGCGATCCGCCGCTTCAAGGATGCGGACGGCCAGTATCTCTGGGCTCCGCCCGCGAGCCTCGGCCAGGCCGCGACCCTGATGGGCTTCCCCGTGGTGGAGGCGGAGGATATGCCCGATATCGCGGCCGGGGCCTGCGCGGTCGCCTTCGGCGATTTCCGGCGCGGCTATCTGGTGATCGACCGGGCGGGCGTCCGTGTGCTGCGCGATCCCTATTCGGCGAAGCCTTATGTGCTGTTCTACACCACGAAGCGCGTCGGCGGCGGGGTGCAGGACTACGCGGCCATCAAGCTCCTGAAATTCGCGGCGTAACGGATCCCGCGAAGGGCGCGGTCAGCGCCGCGCCCAGGATTCCGCCATGCCGTCGAGGCTGCTCGTCGCCTGCCGGATCCAGTTCATGTGCTCCCGCAGGGACGTGATGGCCGTGAGCCCGCCGCAGGCATTGGGCCCGTTGGCGCGCAGCGCCCCGCTGGACCAGCTCACGATGCCGGACAGGCGATAGCCGCCCTGCGACGTGACAAGGACCGGGCCGCCGGAATCGCCCCGGCAGGCCCCGGCTCCGGCGGTCTCGGCAAGCCGCGTGCGGTCGGTGGCGATCACCACCCGGTTGGCCACCTCGACGTTCCCGACCGCGAGGAGCTGGACCTGGCGCAGGGTGCGTGCGGAACTCTTCACCCGTTCCGAGGACACGCCGAACCCTGCCACGGTCACCATTTCGCCCTCCGCGATCCCGCCCGCCGTGCGAAGGTCGAAGGGGCCGAAATCACCGCCAAGCGGCCGCTCGAGCTTCAGCAGCGCGAGATCGACGCCCGGCTGGGTGCGGGGCGTCGTGCCGGGCACGAAGGTGGGATGGACCGCAATGGCGGCGACGCGCACCGATTGCTTCCGGAAGCCCCGATCTACGCCGACGATCCGATAAGCCACCCGGTCCGTCAGGCAATGGGCGGCCGTGAGGACGAGATCCGGCGCCACGAGGGCACCGGAGCACAACTCGCCGTCACCGCTCTCCACCGCCACGACGGAGCGCCGCAGCCCGTCCGGCTCCTTGAGCGGCGTGCCCTGCAGGACCGCCTGGGCCGGAGCAGCGAGGAAGAGGAAGGAGACGAGGCCGGCGATCGCGCCGGTGACATTTTCGAAGCGCATGGAACGACTTTGGGATCTGGCCAGATTTGACGCAAGGGAAACTCGCCGAAAGGCCGCGAGCCTGTGTGGATGAGACCCGCGGCGGACCTATTCGTTCCATCCCGCCTTGCGGTTCCAGCCCGCGAGGATCCGGTCGATCCAGCTTTTTTGCGGGCCGAGCAAAATGCCCTGTGTGGTGCCGCCACAGCCTTGCCCCTTGGCGGGGGACGACCAGCTCGTAACGGCCACCACGGCGTCGCCTGCCGTCATGGGACCGCCGGAATCGCCCTGACAGGCGCCCATAGCGCCCTTGCCCTGGGTCCACAGGAGGATGCTGCTTGCACCATATGGCTCGACGACCGTGAGCCCTGCGGTGCGGAACGTGCCGGTGGTCTTGGGGTCGCCCTCCCGGGCGAGCCCGTAGCCGCCCACCGTCACGGGCTCCCCGGCCCGGGGATGCGCCGTGCTGAGAACGGCCGTCCGGAAACGGGCGGGCAGTTTTCCCGGAATACGCAGGAGCGCGAGGTCGATGGATCGCCGGCGCGCCTCCACGGCCTTTGCGTCGTAGCCCGGATGCACGGCTTTCGCGGACGGTGTGATCAGCACCGGCTCCCCGGTTTCGTCGCGAAAATGGACCCGGTGCTCGGCCGCACCCGTCACGCAATGGGCGGCGGTCAGCACCACGTCCGGCGCCACGACGACGGCGCTGCACACGCCGCCATTCGAACTCAGCACCATCACGCTCGCCTGGGCGAGGGCGCCGTCATGCTCCGCTCCGCCCACGATGGCCCGCGCCTGCGTCGCGAAGACGGTCGTCAGAAGGACGGCCGCGACGGCCGGGAGAGCAACGATGACAGATTTCATGACATGAAGGATTCCCGTTCGATGTTTCCGATACTCGTCGAAGGCCCCGCCGTCGAGCCGGTTCCGCTGGCTGAGATGAAGGCCCATCTGCGCGTCGACGACGATGCGGAGGACACCCTGATCGGTGGGCTCGTCAAGGCCGCACGGCTCATGGTGGAGGCAAGCGCCCGCCGCATCCTGATCGCACAGCGCTGGCGGCTTATGCTGCATCGCTGGCCGCAGGGCGGGACCGTGCTCCTGCCCCTTTCGCCGCTTCTGTCCGTGGAGGGCGTGCAGGTTTACGATGCGGCCGGCACGCCGGAGGTTCTTTCGCCGGAGGATTACGAGAGCGATCTCATCAGCGATCCGCCGCGGATCCTGTTCCGGCGGATGCCGGAGCCAGGCCGGGTGCAGAGCGGCATCGCCATCGATCTGCAGGCGGGTTACGGCGAGACGCCCGAGGACGTGCCCGCGACCCTGCGGCTCGCCATCAGGATCCTGGTGGCACGCTGGTACGAGAACCGCGGCGACATGGCGGGCCCTCAGGCCCTTCCGCCCGAAGCGCTTTCCCTCGTGGCCCCGTTCCGGCGGGCCCGGATTTAGAGCCGCTTCCGTCATCGCGGAGCGCCGCCGTCGCTGAAAGCACTCTCCGTCATTCCGGGACGGCCCAAAGGGCCGGGCCCGGAACCCATAACCAATAGCGGCTCAGAATAAGGAGCAGCGGCAAACGCTGCGCTTTCTCCTGCACTGTCAGCGGTTATGGGTTCCGGGTTCCGCTGCGCGGCCCCGGAATGACGGCGGAGAGCCCTTTTAACGACCGAAGCGCTCTTTCCAGAACACGATCTTCTTCATTCCTCTCATGAAAACAAAACCCGTTCCCATCGGCGCGCGGTCGCGCCGTTTCGTGCTCGAATTGCCGCTGGAGCGGCCGGACGGCTTCGGCGGGGTGATCCGCTCCTATGCGCCCGGTCCGCAGGTCTGGGGTGCCATCGAGATGCTGTCCGGCGCGGAGCGCGTCCGGGCCGGCCGGCCGGAGCAGGCGCTCACCCACCGCGTCACCCTGCGCTACCGCGAGGGCGTGACGGGGGCCATGCGCCTGACCGCGGGCCTGCGCCGTTTCGCCATCCGCACCGCCGCCGATCCCGACGGGTCGCGGCGTGACCTCGTATGCCTTGTAGAGGAGATGAAGCCGTGACGAGCCCTGTTCTTGCCTTGCGCCGCGCCATCCTCGACCGTGCGCTCGAAGACGGGGAACTCCTGTCCCTCATGGGCGGCACTCTGCGGCTCCACGACGAGCCGCCCCGGGCGGCTGCTCCCATCTATGCCCTCTTTGGGGACGTGACCGCAAAGGATTGGTCGACCGACACGGATCGCGGTCACGACCAGGTTCTCAGCATCGTCGTCTGGGGCGAGCGTGGCAGCGCCCGCGATGCGCTCGCGGCCGCAGAGCGTTTTTCGGACATTCTCGACGATGCGCGGATTCCCCTGGAGGGCCACCGCCTCGTCACTTTGCGGGCGACGGAACTCACGGCCGTCCGCGACCGTGACACGCAACAGACCCGTGCCACCTTACGCCTGCGCGCCCTCACGGAAGTGGCGTGAATTTTCATCCACCTGTCGTGGCCGGACATTTTCAGCAAAAGGATTTCCCATGCCTGCTCAGAAGGGCAAGGATCTGCTCATCAAGATCTCCGACGGGGCTTCGGGCTTCGTGACCGTGGCGGGATTGCGCACGCGCCAGATCGCCTTCAATGCCGAAACGGTCGATGTGACCAACGCGGAATCCGCCGGACGCTGGCGCGAGCTTCTCGCCGGTGTCGGCGTGCGGCGCGCAGGCATCACAGGAGCCGGCGTGTTCAAGGACGAGGCTTCGGATACGCGCATGCGCCAGGCCTTCTTCGATGGCGACATTCTCACCTACCAGATCGTGGTACCGGATTTCGGTCGTATCGAGGGCCTGTTCCAGATCACGAGCCTCGAATATCGCGGCGACCACGCTGGCGAGGTCACGTTCGAGATGGCTCTCGAATCCGCCGGTGCGCTGAATTTCGTGGTCCTATGATGGCCGGCGCGGCAAGACCTATCGCCATCAGGACATCGAGAAGGACGACATCATGGCGAATGGACGACGGGGCGAGGTGGCCCTCGAACTCGGCGGGCGGCGCTACACGCTCTGCCTCACCCTCGGGGCGCTGGCGGAACTGGAGGATGCCTTTGGGGTGCAGGACCTGACGGCCCTGGCGGAGCGCTTCGGAAGCGGCCGCCTGTCGAGCCGCGATCTCGTGGCGATCCTGGCCGCCGCTCTGCGCGGAGGAGGACATGCCATGACCGACGCGGAGGTGGTGGAGCTGCCGCTGCACGATGGTATCGCGCCTGTGGCGCAGGCCATCGCGGATCTCCTCATCGTCACGTTCGGCGGGAAGGTTTTGCCCGAAAACCCTCGGTCGCCGCAGGAGGCATAAGCGGCCCGCAGGCCTTCCCATGGGAGGACATCATGCGCCTTTGCCTCGGCCTCCTGCGGTGGAGCCCTCAGGATTTCTGGCGTGCCACGCCGCGCGAAATCGCGGCCGCGATCGAGGGATTGGGCGGAGGGAAAGCGCCCGAGCCTGCAGGCCGTGGCGATCTCAGACGGCTGATGGACGCCTTTCCGGACGGGTAGGCGAGCGGCCTCCGATGCCGTGATCTTACGGCCGCTGCAAAATCGGTGGTCATGAAGGATGTTGGTCGGTCGTCCCGAGATATCGGGCGCCTTTGCTCTCCATGCAGAGCAAGTAGATCTTTCGCCAGTTCTCACCCGCCGTCACGCTGTTGCGTGCACGCATCGCGGCTTTCTCGGCCTCGAGATTACATTCGGCATTCGCGCGGGACATGTCCTCCTTGGACAGCCCGTTGCGGTTGAAGACGAGATCGGGCCGGGGAGCCGAATTGCAGCCTGACATCACCGTCGACGGCAGGACAACAACACACAGGATCCTCAACGTGGCTGAACAAATTGATGTCTTCAAAGACAACGCCCCCCATGCGGAAGCGGACAAGGACAGGGAGCGTCAGCTCCAGGCACTCATCGGCCTCTCGGACAAATTCGGTGACTCCCTGTCCCGTGCTTTTGCGAAGAATGTTGCAGAAGGCAAGAAATTCGACGGGGTTCTGAAATCGCTGCGCCAGTCTCTTGTGGAAACAGGGTTGCGTCTGGCGCTCGCGCCTCTGCAATCGGCCTTGAGCCAGGGCATCAAATCCACGGCGACGGATGGCCTCGGTGGCCTTTTCGGTAGCCTCTTCAAGGGGATCGGCTCCCTTTTCGGCGGGGGCGGCGATGCGCCATCGCCTTTCGCGAAGGGCGGCGTCTTCTCACGCGGGATGGTGATGCCCTTCGCCCAAGGGGGCGTGGTGGGCGCGCCGGCATACTTTCCGTTGGGGCGTGGCCTCGGCGTAATGGGCGAGCGAGGCGCGGAGGCGATCATGCCTCTGGCGCGCGGGCCGGATGGGCGCCTCGGCGTTCAGTCCGGAGGCGGCGGGCGGCCGCTTTCGGTGACGGTCAACGTCTCGACGCCGGATGCGGAGAGCTTCCGGCGATCCGAGGCGCAAGTCTCGGCCGCGCTTGCCCGGGCCGTCGCGCGCGGCCAGCGCGGCCTGTGAGGAATCTCAGGCCCCGTCCGCATCCAGCATGGCGGCGATCTCGTCCTTGAGCTGGACGCGCCGGCGCTTCATCTCCTCCTCCACATCCTCGGTGGTGGGCTCCACGCGGCTTTCCACCCGCTGGATCGTGCGGTTGAGCTCATCGTACTCGTCGTAGAGCCGGGCGAAGTGGTTGTTGCTGGTCTTCAACCGCTGGATCCGGTCGGCCTTGCCGGGAAAATCGTCGGCGAGGTTCGGGGTCATGGTCATCGGGCGGGGTCTCCTTCAGTCCCTATGGCACGTCGCGACGACAACGCGACGCATGCGCGTTCCGTTTCATTCCCGTCAAGGAGCCTATCATGGCATCCGATTTCCATGAGGTCCGCTTTCCCCTCGATATCGGCCTCGGCCGCAGGGGCGGGCCGGTGCGGCGCACGGATATTGTCACCCTCGCATCCGGGCGCGAGCATCGCAACAGCCGCTGGGCCCAGTCCCGCCGTCGCTACGATGCGGGCCTGGGCGTGCGCAGCCTCGATGCGCTGCACGCCGTCATTGCCTTCTTCGAGGAGCGGCGCGGACGTCTCGTCGGCTTCCGCTTCCGCGACCGGGCCGACTGGCGCTCCGGCCCGCCCTCGCGGGCGCCGACGTCGCTCGATCAACCGATCGGCACCGGCGACGGCACGACGCGTCAGTTCCAGCTGGTAAAAACCTACGGGACGGGCCACGACCCTTACCGGCGCGTCATCGCCAAGCCGGACGGCACCACCGTTCGGGTTGCGCTCGACGGGGTCTAGCAAGCTCCGGGCCCGGCATTCGCGTGCGATCCGACCACGGGCCTCGTGACCTTCACAACGCCCCCGGCCGCCGGTGCGGCAATCACCGCGGGCTTTTCCTTCGACGTTCCGGTTCGCTTCGACACGGACGAGCTCGATATCGACCTGTCGGCCTTCGAGGCCGGCGCCATCCCGCAGATCCCGCTCATCGAAATCGTGCCGTGAGGCACGCCAACGTGTTCCGCTCCCCACGGATCTTGAGTGCTCTCGGGAAGCGCTGTCCTGCTCTCCTCCCCCTTGTGGGGAGGAGGTGGAGGTGGGGGTGTGAGCGCTACATTTGGAGATGTTGGCGCCGACACCCCCACCCTAACCCTCCCCACAAGGGGGAGGGGATTATGTCTTGCCATGTCGCTATCGCGCGACCTTCTCCTCAGAGGGGGGAGCCGCAGCTTCATTATATTCGGACGGCATCCCATGCGAACCATCCCCGACAACCTCTCCGCGCATCTGGCCGAGGGCGCGACGACCCTGTGCCATTGCTGGAGGCTGATCCGCCGCGACGGCGTGACTCTCGGTTTTACCGACCATGACCGCGACCTTGCCTTCGGTGGAACAGTCTTCGCGGCGCGCACCGGGCTTGAGGCCGCAGAGGCGACTTCGGAGCTCGGCTTCGCGGTGGGCGGCGGGGAGGTCTCCGGCGCCCTCGTGTCGGCGGGCCTGACGGAGACCGACATCGCGGCGGGCCTCTACGATGACGCGAGCGTCGAGACCTGGCTTGTCAATTGGGCCGATACGGACGAGCGGCTCCTCCTCGATATCGGCTCCATCGGGGAGATCCGCCGTACGGATGGCAGTTTCGTCGCGGAGGTGAGGGGGCTCATGCACCGTCTCGACGAGGAGCGCGGACGCCTGTTCCGTGCCACCTGCTCGGCCGACCTCGGCGACGCACGCTGCAGCGTGAACCTTTCTTCCTCCACCTATGCGGATACCGGAACCGTGACCCGCACGGATGGTGCGCTCGCCATTGCTGCGTCCCGCATCGGCCTCGCGGACGGCTGGTGCACAGGCGGGCGCCTCACATGGCTGACCGGTGCGAATGCCGGGACCTCCGTTGAGGTGAAAGTCCACCGCGCCGTCGGCGGAACGGACGAGTTCGACTTGTGGCAGCGGGCACCGCAGGCCATCGCGGTCGGCGATACGTTCCGCGTCACGGCGGGTTGCGACAAGACCCACGCGACCTGCCGCGACAAGTTCCGGAACGCGGTCAATTTTCGCGGCTTTCCTCACATGCCGGGCAACGATTTCGTCATCCGCGTGCCGCGCCAGGGCGAGCCCGGCCTCGATGGCGGCAGCTTCTTCCGGTGACCCACCTTGTCATTCCGGGGCGCCGTAGGCGAGCCCGGAACCCATAGCTACTGACGACGCAGGAAAAAGCACAACGGCTGCCGTCGCTCTCTATTCTCTATCGTTGGTGTTTATGGGTTCCGGGCTCCGCTAACGCGGCCCCGGAATGACAGTGGCGCGCGCCGTTTTCCCCCACGGATACAAAACATGCCCGCTCCCGCTCTCATCGTCGCTGCCGCACGTGCGTGGATCGGCACGCCCTATCGCCATCAAGCCTCGCTCAAGGGCATCGGCTGCGACTGTCTCGGCCTGCTGCGCGGCGTGTGGCGGGACGTGATGGGAACGGAGCCGGAGCTGCCGCCGCCTTATTCGCCTGACTGGGCGGAGGCCGGTGGCGAGGCGCTGCTCGCGGCGGCGCGGCGCCATCTCGTTGCGCGGGATGATCTGTCCGTCGCGCCCGGGGATGTTCTGTTGTTCCGTTGGCGGGAGGGGCTGCCGGCCAAGCACTGCGCCGTCGCGACCTCTGTCGACGCGATGGTCCATGCCCATGACGGCGCAGCCGTCGCCGAGGTGGCGTTCCGCCCCTGGTGGCGGCGTCATCTCGTCCATGTGTTCACGTTCCCGAACGCCTGAAACCGAAAAACACCATGGCCACACTTGTTCTCCAAACCGTCGGCTCCGCCGTGGGCGGCGCCATCGCGGGGCCGCTCGGCGCACTTGCCGGGCGTGCGCTCGGCGCGCTTGCGGGCGCAGCCATCGACAACGCCCTGTTCGGCTCCTCCGAGAGCGGCAAGGTGGTGGAAGGCCCGCGTCTGAAGGAGATCGACGGGCTCACCTCGACGGAGGGCGCGCCGATCCCCCGCGTCTACGGCCGCGTGCGCATTGGCGGTCAACTCATCTGGGCGACACGCCTTGAGGAGGTGGCGAACACCAAGACGGAGCGCTCGGGCGCCCAGGGCGGCAAGAGCCTCGGACAGAAGGGCGCGCAGACGAAGAGCGTGACCTATTCCTATTATGCCAATCTGGCGGTCGGCCTGTGCGAGGGTCCCATCGCGTTCATCCGGCGCGTTTGGGCGGACGGGCGGGAGATCGACCTCAACACCATCGTCATGCGCATCCACGGTGGGAGCGAGGCCCAGGATCCCGATCCGCTGATCGTCGCCAAGGAGGGCTCCGCCGACGCGCCTGCCTATCGCGGGCTCGCCTATGTGGTGTTCGAGCGCCTGCCGCTCGCCGATTTCGGCAACCGCGTACCGCAATTCTCCTTCGAGGTGGTGCGTCCCGTGGGTGGGCTGAACCGCATGGTGCGGGCCATCTGCCTGATCCCCGGCGCCACCGAGTTCGGCTACCACGATCTGCCGGTCGCGAAAGTCCTGGGTCTTGGCGCCACCGAGCCGGAAAACCGCCATCAGCTCCAGCGTGCGACGGATGTGGACGCCTCGCTCGATGCGCTGCAATCCCTCTGCCCCAATTTGGAGCGCGTTTCGCTCGTGGTGAGCTGGTTCGGCACGGATTTGCGCGCGGGGTCCTGCACCATCGAGCCGCGCGTGGATACGAACGCGAAGAAGACGGACGGGGCCTCCTGGTCCGTCGCCGGCCTCACGCGCGAGGACGCGAAGCCGGTTTCGCAGGTGGATGGCGCACCGGCCTATGGCGGCACACCGTCTGACGACACCGTGGTCCGGCTCATCCGGGAATTGAAGGCGCGTGGCCTGAAGGTTGTGCTCTATCCTTTCGTCATGATGGATGTTCCCATCGGCAATACCCTGCCGAATCCCTATGGCGGCACCGGGCAGGCGGCCTATCCCTGGCGCGGGCGTATCACCTGCCACCCGGCGCCGGGACAGCCCGGCTCGCCGGACGGAACTGCCGCCGCAGCCGCACAGGTCTCGCAATGGTTCGAGCGTTCCTGGGGCTTTCGCCGCCTGGTGCTGCATTATGCGGATCTCGCCGAGGAGGCGGGCGGCGTCGAGGGTTTCATCCTCGGCAGCGAGCTTGTCGGCCTCACGCGCGTGCGCGCCGCGTCCGGCATCTATCCGGCGGTCGATGCCCTGAAGGCTCTCGCGCAGGATGTGCGCGCGGCCTTGAGGGGCGGCACGAAGATCGTCTATGCGGCGGACTGGACCGAATACGGCGCTCATGTGCTCGATGACGGCGACGAGGTTCGCTTTCCCCTCGATCCGCTCTTCGCGGATCCCGCCATCGATGCGGTCGGCATCGATTATTATCCACCCATCTCCGATTGGCGCGACGGGCCGGACCATGCGGACCTCGCGGTCGCGCGCAGTCCTTACGACGTCGCCTATCTTCGCGGCAGGCTCGGGAGCGGCGAGGCTTTCGACTGGTATTATGCGAGCGCGGCGGACCGCAACGCGCAGAGGCGCACGCCGATTACCGACGGCGCCTACGACAAACCCTGGATATACCGCGCCAAGGATCTCGTCTCCTGGTGGTCGAACCGGCATGTGGAGCGCATCGGCGGCGTCGAAGTGCGCACCACGGCCTGGAGGGCGCAGTCGAAGCCGATCTGGCTGACCGAGATCGGCATTCCGGCCGTGGACAAGGGTCCGAACGGTCCCAACGTCTTTCCGGATCCGAAATCCTCGGAATCCGCCTATCCGCCGTTTTCCCGCGGCGTGCGCGACGACCTTGCGCAGGCGCGTGGACTTGAGGCGATCCTCTCGCGTTTCGATCCGACGCTCGACGGTTTCTCGTCCGCGTTCAACCCGGTCTCGTCCGTCTATGGCGGGCGCATGGTCGATGCGGACCGCATGTTCGTCTGGGCCTGGGACGCACGGCCCTTTCCGGCCTTTCCGGATTTCACCTCCGTTTGGAGCGACGGCCGCAACTGGGAGACCGGGCATTGGATCACCGGCCGCATCGAAGGCACGGCCCTCGACCGGCTGATCGTCGCGATCCTGAAGGATTTCGGCCTTACGGCTCCGGCGTCCCTTCCGGTGGATGGGTTCGTGGATGGCTATGCGATCGACCGACCCATGTCGGCACGGGGTGCCCTCGAACCGCTGATGCGACTTTTCGGGGTCGACGCAGTGGCGAGTGGCGGCGGCATCCTCTGGCGCGGACGCGGCGGCCGCACGGTTACGACTCTCGACCGGGATGATTTCGTTCTCGGCGATCGGGAGCCTTCCCTCAAGCTCACTCGCGCGCAGGAAACCGACCTGCCGCAGCAGGTGGAGATCGGCTACACGGACGGGGAGGGCGACTACCGCCGCGCCGCCGTCGCGTCCCGCCGTCTCGAGGGCGTCAGCCGGCGCGAGGCTCGGGCCGACAGCGCCGTCGTGACCCGCCGTGCCGAAGCGCAGCGCCTGGCCGATGCCTGGCTGCAGGATCTCTGGGCCGGGCGTGAGGGCGCGGAATTCGAACTGTCGCCCCGTCGTGTCGACCTGGAGCCCGGCGACGTCGTCGCATTGCCGACCGATGCGGGCGCGAAGCTCCATCGGGTGCTGCGCATCGCCGACGGGCCGACGCGCCGGGTAACGACACGGGCCGTCGAGCCGGCAGTGTTCGAGACGCCGGGTGCTTCCTTTCCGAAGCCGCCGCGCCGACCGCCGCCTGTTCCGGGCAAGCCCTATGTCGTTGTTCTCGATCTGCCCGTGAGCCCATACGACCCGACGCCTCTGCAATATATCGCGGTCGCCGCCTCACCCTGGCCGGGTGCTGTTGCGGTGTGGCGCTCCGCGAACGGTGCGAGTTTCGCGCTGCATCGTTTCGTCGATCTGCCGGCCATCGTCGGGGTCACGCTGTCGGAGCTCGGGCCGGGGCCCGTCTGGCGGTGGGACCCGCATGCGACCCTGGACATTGAGGTCTCGTCCGGAAATATCAGTGCCATCGACGATACGGAGGCTCTCGCGGGCGGCAACCTGTTCGCCGTGAGAGGGTCGGACGGGCGTTGGGAAATCCTGTCGGCCGCGAGGGCTGAGATGATCGGCGAACGCCGCTTCCGCCTGTCGCGGTTCCTGCGCGGGCTCGGCGGCAGCGAGGCGGAGGCAGGGCGCGGGGTGGCGGCCGGGGCCGCCATCGTGCGCCTCGACGAGGCAGTGATGCCGCTCACGGACAATTTTGGCGATCTCGGCCAGAGCCTGATCTACCGCATCGGGCCGGCCGGGCGCGACCATGCGGATCCGGCCTTCGTGGAAATCGTCGCGACCCCGGGCCGGGAGGCCCTCAAGCCCTTCAGCCCGGTCCATGTCGCGGCAAGGCGGGAGCCCGACGGCATCCGCCTGTCCTGGCTGCGCCGCACCCGGCGCGACGGGGATTCCTGGGAGGCGGCCGAGGTGCCCCTGGGGGAGGAGTTCGAGCGTTATGAGGTCGACATCCTGTCGGGCTCCACGGTGCTGCGCACGCTTGTGAGCACTGAACCTTCCGTTCTCTACGGAACGGATCAGGAGATTGCCGATTTCGGAGCACCGCAAAGTGCCTTGAGCCTGCGCGTGAGCCAAGTTGGTGCTGTTGCCGGACGCGGTTTCGCGCGGGCGGTCACGGTCGAAGTATAATGACGTAACGTTATCTATTTGGTCGTTTCAAATAAGATGATGCCAACTGCGGAGATACAGAAAAACGCGCTTGCTCTTAATTACGCAGCGTCAGTATATCTATGGAGGTATGAAGCTCGATCTCCCGACCTTGAGTGCAGTCTTTGCCCAATTGACGGCTGTACTCGGCGCGTTGCTTCTGTTTTCCTGGACATTGAACAGACGGGTTCAGGCGCTTGCCTGGTGGGGAGCCACATTTCTCCTGGTCTTTTGCGCCATGGGACTCGTGCTTCTCGCAGGCGGAAACAAGACAGCCGACCTCCTGCTCGTCGCGAACTGCTTTCTCATTCTCTCTTATGGTGTTCTGTACACCGGATGCCGGGTCTTCAACGGCCGTCCGGTCACGATGCCGTCCGTCGTCACCGGCGTTATTCTATGGTGCCTTGCGTCCCTGGTCGTGCTCGACAATGCGGATGCGCGGCTCGCCATTGTGTCGGCGATCGGCACCACCTATGCGGCGCTCTCGGCCTGGGAGCTTCTGCGGTATTCCCGGCAGCCCCTGACCTCGCAGACGTTCGCAGTGGTGCTCCTGTCCGTTCTAGCGGTCTTCAACATCTTTCGAGGGACCCTCGGCTTCTCTCTCGCGCTGGCCTTCTGGGTGGATGTTCCGACGCCGAACTGGCCGGGGCCCGTAGCTTTCGCCATGGCGACCTTCATGCCGACTCTCGCCTTCGTGTTCCTGTCCATGGCGAAGGAGCAGCTCGAATGGGAGTACAAGCACGCCGCCTTTGCGGATTCCCTCACGGGGATCCCGAACAGGCGGGCCTTCTTCGAGAATGCGGCAGTCATGATCGCGCGGCGCAAGGCTCCGGTGAGTTGCCTCCTGTTCGACCTCGATGACTTCAAGGCGATCAATGACCGCTTCGGCCACGAGGTCGGCGACCAGGTCCTGGTGATCTTCGGTCGGATTCTGTCGGAACATTGCCCAAGGGGTGTCTTCGCCCGCCTCGGCGGCGAGGAATTCGCCGCACTGGTTCCTTTGGACGGCTTGGCCGCGGAGGAACTCGCGGACCGGATCCGGCGGGCCTTTTCGTCCGTCAACACGATTGCGCAGGGCGCCAAGGTCGCCGTCACCGTCAGTGCGGGCTGCGCGACGGGCGTGAACGTTCCGGTCGAGCGCCTCCTCCGGGAGGCCGACATTGCCCTCTATCGGGCGAAGGACGGGGGGCGGAACGTCGTGACGTCCTTCAAGGGCGCCGAGGCCTAGCGCAAGCTCGGTTCTGCGAGGAGGCCCGAGGCCGGGCTCCTGCAACCATCCCTCGCAAGCTCTCTCGCCGGCAGAGCCTGCCGGCCATCTTTCAGCAACAGGTTTCCTGCATGTCGACAACGCCTCATCTGGCGCTGCCGCTGCTCGCTGCAGCGCAGGCGCAGAAGCACGTGACTCATAACGAGGCCATCGCCCTTCTCGATGCACTCGTCCAGCTCTCGGTCAGGGAGCGCAACCGCGAAAGCCCGCCTGCGGACCCGACCGAGGGAGACCGCTATCTCGTCGGCACCGGCGCGAGCGGAGGCTTCGCGGGCCATGGGGGGGAGATCGCCCTGTTCGATCTCGGGATCTGGCGTTTCTTCGCGCCGCGTCCGGGGTGGCGGGCCTATGTGGAGGCCGAGGATGTGTTTCTCCTGTTCGGCGGCACGGACTGGAAGGAGATCGGCCATTATGTGCGCAGCCTCGGGCCGCTCGACCGCCTCGGCATCGGTACGGACGCCGACGACCTCAACCGTCTCGCGGCGCGGCTCAACGCAGTCCTTCTCGATGCGCGCAGGACCGACCAGGGCGGGACCGATGACCTGCGCCTCGTCCTCAACAAGCCGGACATTCGCAATGTTCTCTCCCTGCTCTGGCAGACCGACTATGGAGGACGCGCGGAAGCGGGGTTGATCGGAAACGAGGATTTCAGCCTGCGCGTCTCCTCCGACGGACTTTCCTGGCGGGACGCGATGATGGTCGACCGCAGGAGCGGAATCGTCTCGTTCCCGTGCGGAACGGTGCCGCTCGGTACCAATCTCTTCATGAATCCCGGCTTCACGGTGAACCAGCGGGGTTATGCGGGCGGCCCGCTTTCCGCCGGGAGCTACGGCTTCGACCGCTGGCGGGCGGGAAGCGGCGGCCTCCAGCTGTCGCGTGGCGCCGATGGTACGATGACGCTCCAGGGAAGCCTGGAACAGACGATTGACGTCACCCTGGCCGAGACCCTGCTCGGGGCGCCGGATTTCAGCGGCCGCACTCTGACCCTCTCGGTCGAGGATCTTTCCGCGCCGCTCGCCGTCACCATCGGCTCGCGTGAAGCGGTTCTCCCGGCCGGCGCCGGACGGACCTCCGTCACGGTGACGCTCGACATGAGCGAGACCGGCCATCTCAGGACGATCCTCGTGGCAGGAGGCACGGCCACATTCAGGCGTATCAAGCTCGAGATCGGCACAAATCCGACGCCTTGGCTGCGGGAGCCGGCCGAGATCGAGGAAATGCGGTGCCGGCGCTACTATCAGAGGCTTTCGCCCATCGGGGCACCGGGCGTGCTGCCCGCCCTCGGCCAGCGCCGGGCGACCAACCTCATCGACTGCCCGGTGCTCCTGCCGGTTCCCATGCGGGCGACGCCTACGGTCGTCACGAATGCCTTCAGCTGGATCGCGGCCTCGCCGACCAGCGGTCAGTTTGCTTTCCTAGACGGTGCAACGGGGACTTGGCTCGGCCAGTCGGGTGGGGTCACGGTCACGACCATGGCCGCAAGCCCGTCCTCGGCCATCCTCCGCCTCCAGGCGGGCACAGCCTTCAGCGGTTCGGCCGGAGCCGTAGGCAGCCTCCATCTCGGTGCGTCCGCCCATGTCGGGCTGCAGGCGGAGATCTGACATGACTGTACCCAGCCCGCACGCACTCTTCGAGGCGGCCCTTGACCGGGTGCTCGTCCAGGAGGGCGGCTTCGTCCACCATCCCGACGACCCGGGCGGGGCCACTAATCTCGGCGTCACGCGCGGAACCCTCTCTCAGGCCCGCGGCCGGCCCGCTTCCGTGGAGGACGTCCGCCGGCTCACGCGAGCGGAAGCGGCATCAATCTATCGACGGCTCTATTGGGACGCGATCCAGGGCGATGCCCTGCCGCCGGGGATCGGCCTCGCGGTGTTCGACATGGCTGTCCATTCCGGGCCATCCCGGGCCGTGCGTCTGCTGCAGGAGGCCCTTGGGGTCACGGCGGACGGCATCCTCGGGCCGCGAACCCTCGCGGCCGCTCGGGCCGCCGACGCAGCTGACCTCGTCCGCCGTCTGTCCCGCGCGCGCCTCGGCTTTCTGTCCCGCCTGCCGGGCTGGTCCGTCTTCGGACGGGGCTGGCGCAGGCGGGTTCTCGCCATCGAGCGGGAGGCTCTCCTGCTTCGATCATCCCTCATGACTTCACAAAATGGAGATCTCTCATGACCGATACCAAAGCGATCCTTGCCAGCCGCACCGTCTGGGCCAACCTTGTCGGGCTCGTGGCACTCCTCCTCGGCGTCCTGGGGTTCGACGCCTCCGCGCTCGATGCGGATCCGTTCGTCGAGACCGTGGTGCAACTGGTTGCGGCCGCAAGCTTTATCGCCTCGACGGTGTTCCGGATTCTGGCGACCAAGCGGGTCGCTGGCTGATTGCCTCAGAAGGAGCGTCGCTTCAGTATTACATTCAGGAACCGTTCAGTGCGGTTGCGGCAGAGTCCCCTCATGCGTCTGGTTTTATCGATCATAGCCCTGTGGGCCCTCGTCGGGGCGTCGCACGCACAGAGTGCGACGGTGTCCCATGACGATTGCCTGCTGCCGCGCGAAATGCAGGAGGCCGTCGCCTCCAAGGGCATCGTGGCGCCGGCCTCGGCCGTGATCACGGCGCGCCGCCAGGTGCCCAATGCCGACGTGGTGCGCGCCAGCCTCTGCCGCAGCAACGACGCCCTCGTTTATGTTATCATGGCCTTGCAAAAGAACGGCCGTATCGTGCAAGTGACGATCGACGGCCCGTCCGGCCGCGTCAAATCGGTTCACTAAGAGGAAGTTGGAAGCGTGCGCCTTCTCGTTGTCGAGGACGACAGGACTCTCCACCAGCAGATCGTGACGGCCCTGGAACATGCGGGCTACGCCGTTGACTCCGCCTTCGACGGGGAGGAGGGGCAGTTCCTGGGTGAGACGGAACCCTACGATGCCGCGATCCTCGATCTCGGCCTGCCCAAGGTGGACGGCGTCTCAGTGCTGAACGCCTGGCGGCGCGAGGGGCGCAAGATGCCGGTCATCATCCTGACGGCCCGAGATCGCTGGAGCGACAAGGTCCAGGGTTTCGATGCCGGTGCCGATGATTACGTGACAAAGCCCTTCCACATCGAGGAATTGCTGGCGCGGGTACGGGCGCTTCTGCGCCGGGCCACGGGCCACGCCACGAGTGAGATTACCTGCGGGCCGGTCAAGCTCGACACACGCTCCGGCCGCGTGGCCGTGGACGGAAACCCGATCCGGCTCACGTCGCACGAATACCGGCTCCTGTCCTACCTGATGCACCATACGGGCCGCATCGTGTCGCGCGGGGAACTCACCGAGCACCTCTACGACCAGGATTTCGACCGCGATTCCAACACCATCGAGGTGTTCATCGGCCGGCTGCGCAAGAAGCTCGGCGTCGACATCATCCAGACGGTGCGCGGGCTCGGCTACCTCCTCGACACTGGCCAGACGACCGGGACGTGACGGCGAAATCGTCGCTCCTAGAGCGGCTGGCGAGCCGCTCGATCGCCGTCCGCCTCGCGATGTCGGCGGTGTTCTGGAGCTTCGCGATTCTCCTGATTTCCGGTCTCATCCTGTCGACCCTCTACCGGGACAACACGGAGCGGGCCTTCGACCAGCGCCTGCTGGTCTATGCCAATACGCTTGCGTCGAACCTCGTGGCGCCCGGCGATCCTGACCGGGATCTCGGGCCCGTGGGCGATCCGCGCTTCGAGCTGCCCCTGTCCGGATGGTACTGGCAGGTCGGCCGGCCGGACGCTGCCCCGCGGGACGTGCGCTCCTCGAAATCCCTTTTCGGCGGGCAGCTCCCGGCGCTTGCCCCACCGGGCACGGACGTCTTCGGCCAGATCCGGCGCGGCTACGGCAAGGCCCCGGACGAGCGGGAGCTGCGCATGGTCGAGCGGGACATCGACCTGGGAGAAGACGGGCGCTTCGTCATCCGCGTCGCCGGCCCGGCGGACGAGATCGTCGACGATGTGCGCCGTTTCCTGTTCGCGCTCACGGTCACGTTCACGCTGCTGGGCCTGGCCCTCGGCTTCACGACACTTCTACAGATTCGGTTCGGCCTGCGGCCTCTCGCCAACCTGCGCAATGCCCTCGGGGCCATTCGGCGGGGCGAGGCGGAGCGGGTGGTGGGCGAATATCCCCGCGACATTGCGCCCCTCGCCAAGGATCTGAACCTTCTCCTCGAGACGAACCGGGAAATTCTGGAGCGGGCCCGCACGCAGGTCGGAAACCTTGCCCATGCGCTCAAAACGCCGCTCAGCATCGTCGTGAACGAGGCCGAGAACGCTCCCGAAGACGTGGCGGCCCGGATCCGCGAGCAGGCCGCTCTCATGCGCGACCAAGTGAATTACTATCTCGACCGCGCCCGGGCGGCGGCGCTCGCCGGCACCCTCGGCACCCTGACGGAGGTCGAGCCGGTGATCGAGGGCCTGACTCGGACCTTCACCAAGATCTACCGGGACAAGGACATGGATATCGAGGTCGCGATTCCCGCCAGCCTGCGCTTCAGGGGCGAGCGCCAGGATCTTGAGGAGATGGCCGGAAACCTCATCGACAACGCGGCGAAATGGGCTGCGAGCCGGATCTCCGTGACGGCCGAGATGCTGCCCGAGGACGACGAGCGTCCCCGTTTCCGCCTCCTGATCGACGACGACGGTCCGGGCTTGCCGGAGGCGGCACGGACCGAAATGATCAAGCGCGGCCGGCGGCTGGACGAGACCAAGCCGGGCTCGGGCCTCGGCCTGTCCATCGTCAGCGACCTCGCGGTGCTCTATCGTGGAGCTCTGCGGCTCGATGCCTCGCCTCTCGGGGGGCTAAGGGCCATCCTTGAATTGCCTGGGGGCGGAAATTGACCGTGGAAGGATTTGCGCGTGACACCGTGCCACCGTCGTGCTTGAGCGAAGCCCGCGGTAAGTAGGCACTCATGATGATCTGGGTCATTCTCATGGCGATGACGGCGGCGGCCGTGATGGCGGTCCTGTGGCCGCTGTCGCGTTCTGGCGCCCTGGCGGGGCAGGCCGATCCCAATACTCAATTCTACCGCGACCAGATTGCCGAGATCGAGCGCGACCGGGACAGGGGCGTTCTCCTGCCGGAGGAGGCGGAAGCCGCGAAGGCGGAGGCCGCACGGCGGCTGCTTCGCGCCAGCGGCTTGAAGGACGTGGCGGCCGTCGCTGTCGGCGAGCCGGCGCTGCGCCGCCGGCGCGCAGCCTCGACGCTTGCCCTGTCGGTGCTGCCCATCGTGGCGCTTGCGATCTACGGGGCCTACGGCTCCCCCCATCTCCTGAGCGCGCCGCCCGGCGCCCAGCTGCAGCGCGAGGCGGACAAGCTCGATATCGGCACGGCCGTCGCGCAGATCGAGGCGCATCTGGCCAAGCAGCCGGAGGACGGGCGCGGCTGGGACGTTCTGGCTCCCGTTTACCTGCGGATGGGCCGCGCGGACGATGCCGCAAAAGCTTATGAATCGGCCCTGCGCTACCTGGGTCGCGATGCAGGGCGCCTCGCCAATTACGGCGAGGCTCTGGTGATCGCCCGGGAGGGTACGGTCACGGCGGAAGCGCAAGCCGCTTTCCAGGAGGCCTTGTCCCTCGATCCGGCTTCCGCCAAGGCGCGGCTCTACCTTGCTCGGGCGGCCGAGCAGGATGGGAAGATCGACCAGGCCCGGGCCGCCTACAGGGACATTCTGTCCGCCGCGCCCCCCGATGCGCCCTGGCGCGGCTTCGTGCAGGAGCAACTCGCCCGGATTGATGCAGATCAAGGCGCATCCGGCCAGACAATGCGAGAGGGCCCCAATGCCGATGCCATCGCCGGCATGGTCCAGAGCCTCGCGGACCGTCTGGAGAAGCAGGGCGGCAGCGTGGACGAATGGGCGCGCCTCATCCGCTCCTATGCGGTTCTGGGACAGCGCGACAAGGCTGTGGCTACCGCGCGTCGCGCCCGGGAGGCGCTGGCGCAGGACAAGCCCGCCCTGCAGACCATCGACGCGCTGGCGCAGGACCTGAAACTGACCGATTCCGCACCATGACCCGCAAGATCCGAACCCGAAAGACCCGTCGCCTCACCATCATCGCCGTCGCCGGCTGCGTCCTGGCGGTCGCGCTCGGCCTTGTGCTCTATGCGATGAACGACACCATCGTGTTCTTCAATTCGCCCGCCGACGTGCAGGCTAAGAACGTGGCGCCCGGCACCCGCTTCCGCCTCGGCGGCCTCGTGAAGGAGGGTTCCGTGCGGCGCAGCGACAATCAGCAGGTGGATTTCGAGGTCATGGATGCCCAGAGCTCGATCCGGGTGCATTACCAGGGCCTTCTTCCGGACCTGTTCCGGGAAGGGCAGGGGGTCGTCACCGAAGGGCGCCTGGACTCGTCCGGCGTGTTCCGGGCCGATACGGTGCTTGCCAAGCACGACGAGAATTACATGCCCCGCGAGGTGGCCGACGCTCTCAAGCGGCAGGGCCACTGGCAGGGTGAAGCGAAGGCGTCCGAGCCGACGCAGCAGAACTAGGGAGTTGCCTCCGTGTTGGTCGAGGCCGGACATTTCGCGCTCGCGCTAGCGCTGGGCCTGTCCCTGATCCAGTTCGTCGTCCCGCTCTGGGGCGCGCGGGCGAACGATCCTGTGCTGATGGCGGTGGCACCGTCCTCGGCGCTCGCCGTGCTGGGCTGCGTGACCGTCGCGTTCCTGGCCCTGACAATGGCCTATGTGACGTCCGACTTCTCGGTGCTCAACGTGGTCGAAAATTCCCACTCGACCAAGCCGCTGATCTACAAGATCTCCGGCGTGTGGGGGAACCACGAAGGCTCGATGCTCCTGTGGGTCCTGATTCTCTGCCTCTTCGGAGGCGTGGTGGCGCTGGCACGCAACAGCATCCCGGCGCGGCTCCAGGCCAACACCCTGGCGGTTCAGGCCGCCATCACGGTGGCGTTCCTGCTGTTCATCCTCATGACCTCGAACCCCTTCCGGCGTCTTGTGCCGGGGGCACCTGAGGGGCAGGACCTCAACCCACTCCTGCAGGATCCCGGTCTCGCGATCCACCCGCCGCTTCTCTATATCGGCTATGTGGGCTTCTCGGTTTCGTTCGCGTTCGCCTGCGCGGCCCTGATCGACGGGCGCATCGACGCGGTCTGGGCCAGGATCGTCCGCCCCTGGACGCTCGCCGCCTGGTGCTTCCTGACGCTCGGCATCGCCATGGGGTCCTACTGGGCCTATTACGAACTCGGCTGGGGTGGCTGGTGGTTCTGGGATCCGGTCGAGAACGCCTCCCTCATGCCGTGGCTCGCCGGCACGGCCCTTCTTCATTCCACCGTTGTGATGGAGAAGCGCGATGCCCTGAAGGTGTGGACGATCCTGCTCGCCATCCTGACCTTCTCGCTCTCGCTCCTCGGCACTTTCCTCGTGCGTTCCGGCGTCCTGACTTCGGTTCATTCCTTCGCGGTGGATCCGGCCCGCGGCACCTTCATTCTGGGCATCCTCATCGTCTTCATCGGCGGATCGCTCGCGCTCTTCGCCTGGCGGGCACCGATGCTCCAGCAGGGCGGCCTGTTTGCCCCCATCTCGCGGGAAGGCGCGCTGGTGGTGAACAACCTCTTTCTCGCGAGCGCCTGTGCGACGGTCTTCATCGGCACGCTCTATCCCCTCGCGCTCGAGGTGCTGACCGGTGATAAGATCTCCGTGGGCGCGCCGTTCTTCAACGCCACCTTCCTGCCCCTCATCCTGCCGTTGCTCCTGCTCCTGCCCTTCGGGCAAACCCTGGCCTGGAAGCGCGGGAACTTCCTTGGCACGGCCCAGCGGCTCTATGCGGCTTTCGGCCTGTCGCTTCTCGTCGCCCTCGTCATCCTCGCCTACACCCATGGCGGCCCCGTCGGAGCGCCGTTCGGCATCGGGCTCGGCGTCTTCCTGATCCTTGGCTCCCTCAACGAGATCGTCACCCGCTCGTGGACCCGCGGAAAGCCCTTGAGCATCGCCTGGGCGAAGGCCCGCGGCCTGCCACGCTCCACCTGGGGCACGGTGATCGCCCATGCGGGCGTCGGCCTCGTGGTGCTCGGCATCTCGTTCACGGCCTGGGACGTGGAGACCCTCGGCACCCTGAAGACAGGGGATCGTCTCGGCGCCGGACCCTATGAAATGCGCCTGGAGCGCATCGTGCCGCGTCAGGCGGACAATTACCGCGAGGATGCGGCGCTCTTCCGGGTGTTCCGGAGCGGCCGCGAAGTTGGCACCGTAGAGAGCATGAAGCGTCTCTACGTGACCCGCGGCATGCCGACCACGGAGGCCGGCATCCTCACCTCGGGCCTGAGCCAGGTCTATGTAAGCCTCGGCGAGATGCAGCCCGACGGGTCGCTGGGCGTAAGGCTCTACTACAAGCCGCTCGTGCTGCTCATCTGGCTCGGCGCGGTCGTGATGGCCCTCGGCGGCGCCCTTTCGCTGACGGACCGCCGCCTGCGGATCGCCGCCCCGGCGCGCGCGAAGACCGGGCCCGTGGCCCCGGTTCCGGCGGAGTAGACGATGCGGATCGTTCTCGCATTCCTTGCGGCCCTCATCCTCTGCGGCCAGGCCCTCGCGGTACAGCCCGACGAGGTGATGAAGGACCCGGTGCTGGAGCATCGCGCCCGCGAGATCTCGGCGGGGCTGCGCTGCATGGTCTGCCAGAACCAGTCCATCGACGATTCCGACGCCCAGCTCGCCCGGGACCTGCGGCTCCTCGTGCGCGAGCGGCTCGCGGCCGGCGACACCGACCGGCAGGTCCGGGATTTCCTTGTCCAGCGCTACGGCGAATTCGTGCTCCTGAAGCCGACCTTCAGCGCCCACAACCTCCTGCTCTGGCTGGCGCCGCTCCTGGTCCTGATCTGCGGGGCCATCGGCGCTTTCATCCATCTGAGGCGCCGCCCCAGGGCGAGCGCCACCCTCGACGAGAACGAGCGCAGAGCGCTCGAGGCCCTGCTGAAGCGGGACTGAATGGGGCCGCCCCAACCTTACGAACATTTCATGCCCAGGTGAGTGTACCGTAAGGGGGGAGGGACCATGTTTGCTCTCATCACGAACCCAAAAGGTTCTTCGAGGAGAGACAGACCATGTTGGACAAAGCTTCCACGCCTGCCCGCAAGCGCATGACGAAATGGCTCGGTGCCGCCGCTGTCGCCGCCCTGATCGCCGGCGGAGCCGTCGAGACCGGCCTCGTTGCCCCCAACCCAGCCCATGCGGAACTGCGGTCGATGGCGCAGCCTGTCCAGGGCATGCCGTCCTTCGCGGACGTGATCGACCGGGTGAAGCCCGCCGTGATCTCCGTCAAGGTCAAGGTCCAGAACGTCGCGAGCCGGGACCAGGGCGACGACGAAGACCAGTTCGGCATGCAGGACCTGCCTCCCGGCATCCAGAAGTTCTTCCGCCAGCTCCCTGATCAGTTCCCGAACCAGGGCGGCCCGCGTGGACGCGGCCAGCAGCCGCGCCAGTTCGGCCAGGCCCTCGGCTCCGGCTTCTTCATCTCGGCCGACGGCTATGCGGTAACCAACAACCACGTGGTCGAGAACGCCTCCTCGGTGACCGTGACCATGGATGACGGCAAGGAGCTGAGCGCCAAGGTGATCGGCACCGACCCGAAGACCGACCTCGCCCTGATCAAGGTCGATGGCGGCAGTGACTTCCCGTATGTCCGCCTCGCCCCCCAGAAGGCGCGGATCGGCGACTGGGTGCTGGCGGTCGGCAATCCGTTCGGCCTCGGCGGCACGGTCACGGCCGGTATCGTGTCGGCCCAGCACCGGGATATCGGCGCCGGTCCCTATGACGACTTCATCCAGATCGACGCGCCTGTGAACAAGGGCAATTCGGGCGGGCCGACCTTCAACCTCGCGGGCGAGGTCGTGGGCGTGAACACCGCGATCTTCTCGCCCTCCGGCGGCAGCGTCGGCATCGCGTTCGCGATCCCGGCCAGCACGGTCGAGCAGGTGGTCGCGTCCCTGAAGGACAAGGGCACCGTCACCCGCGGCTTCATCGGCGTGCAGATGCAGCCGGTGACCAAGGAAATCGCCGAGGCGATCGGCCTGAAGGAGCCCAAGGGTGCCCTCGTGGCCGACACCGTGAAGGGCAGCCCGGCCGAGAAGGCGGGCGTCAAGACCGGCGACACCATCGTGGCGGTCGACGGCGAGACCATCAAGGAGGCCAAGGACCTCTCCCGCAAGGTGGCCCAGGTCGCCCCGGGCAAGAGCCTGACCCTCACCCTCTACCGGGACGGCAAGGAACGGACCGTCACCCTGGAAGTCGCAACTCAGCCGAAGGGTGCGTAACGCGCTCCCAGGCGACAAGATGGATGCCGGGCTCTCCCCCAGCCGCATGTCCCTCGCGTCGGGCCCGGCATCTTCGCCCGCGGCAGATCGGTCTCCCCCTCCAGGGCCGGTCTGCCGACGGGCTCATTTTTGCTGACGACATCTTTTGCTATAAGCATCGCCATGCGGATTCTGATCATCGAGGACGACCGTGAGGCGGCCTCCTACCTCGTCAAGGCGTTTCGGGAAGCGGGCCACGTTGCCGATCAGGCAGCGGATGGGCTCGACGGCTATGCCATGGCCGAAGCCGGTGACTATGACGTGCTGATTGTTGACCGCATGTTGCCCAAGCTCGACGGTCTGTCGCTCATCCGTTCGTTGCGAGAGCAGAAGGTCGAGACCCCCGTCCTGATCCTCTCGGCTCTCGGCCAGGTCGACGACCGGGTGAAGGGCCTGCGCGCCGGTGGGGACGACTATCTGCCCAAGCCCTATGCGTTCTCGGAGCTTCTCGCCCGGGTCGAGGTGCTCTCCCGTCGCCGGGCCGCTGCGCCGAATGCCGAGCCCACAACGTACCGCGTCGCGGATCTCGAACTCGACCGCCTGTCGCACCGGGTGACGCGCTCCGGGCAGGAAATCGCGCTGCAGCCGCGCGAATTCCGTCTGCTCGAATACCTCATGAAGAACGCCAATCAGGTGGTGACGCGCACCATGCTCCTGGAGCACGTGTGGGATTACCATTTCGATCCACAGACCAACGTGATCGACGTTCACGTGTCGCGGCTTCGGGCCAAGATCGACAAGGGCTTCGACAAGCCGCTCATCCATACCATCCGGGGCGCCGGTTACACGGTGCGGGTCGGGCCTGCAGAGGGTGAGGAATGACCAGGGCCGCGTCCGCGATGTCGGCCCTCGGAGCACTCTTCCGCACCACCGCCTTCAAGCTGTCCTTCGCGTATCTCCTGGTTTTCGCGCTCTTCGCGTTTGCGGCTCTCGGCTACGTGGCCTGGAACGCGCAACGTCTGCTCTCCGACCAGTTCGCCTCCACCATCGACGCCGAGATCAACGGCCTGTCCGAGCAGTACCGCATCGGCGGCCTGCGCCGCCTCGTCAACATCGTTGAGCGGCGCTCCCGCGCGCCGGGCGCGTCCCTTTACCTTGTCACGACGAATACGGGCGAGAAGATCGCCGGCAATGTGGGCGCCCTGCCGCCCGGTGTGATCGACCAGCCCGGCCAGTTCGAGACCGATTACGCCCGCACGGAGGATGCCGACGCGCCGCCGAGCCACGCGCTTGTGCGGGTCTATCTTCTGCCCGGCGGCTTCCGCCTGCTCGTAGGGCGCGACATGGAGGAGAGCGCCCGCCTGCGCAACGTGATCCGCCGCGCTTTCGGCTATTCGCTTCTGTTCATCAGCGTGCTCGGCTGTGGCGGGGCGTGGTTCATCACGCGTCGGGTTCTCAAACGCATTGACGACATGACGGAGACCACTCGTGTCATCATGGCGGGCGACCTCAGTGGCCGACTGAGAGTGGCCGGGACCGGTGACGAGCTCGACCGCCTCGCCAACAACCTCAACAACATGCTGGATCGCATCGGCGAGTTGATGCACGGCATGCGTGAAGTGTCCGACAACATCGCCCACGACCTCAAGACGCCACTCACGCGCATGCGCAACAAGGCCGACGAGGCCCTGCGCCTCGCCAAGACACCCGAGGAACTCAAGACCGCGCTCGAAACCAATATCGAGGAAAGCGACAACCTCATCCGGATTTTCAACGCGCTCCTGATGATCGCACGGCTGGAGGCCGGCAATGCCCGGGAGGGGCTGTCCGATTTCGATGCGGCGGAGGCGGTGCGCGATGTCGCCGAACTTTACGAGGCCCTCGCCGAGGAAGCCGGCATCCCGCTCGAGATCCAGGTGGAGGACGATCTGCCGATCCACGGCAGCCGCGAACTCCTGGGGCAGGCTGTCGCCAATCTCCTCGACAATGCCCTGAAATATGGCGCGCCGCCGGACGACGGCGGTCCGGCTCGGCCCATCGCAGTCGCGGCGCGACGGGTCGGCTCCTCGGTGGAGGTCGTGGTGGCGGATCGCGGGCCCGGCATTCCGGAGGCGGAGCGCGGCCATGTGCTCGAACGGTTCGTGCGCCTGGAGACGGCCCGCTCGCGCCCCGGCTTCGGCCTGGGACTGAGCCTTGCCACGGCCGTCGCAAGGCTACACGGAGGTGTCTTGCGGCTGGAGGATAACGGTCCGGGTCTCCGGGCCGTGCTCGTCCTTCCGTTACGGACGTCCGGTGTGGCCCTGCTCGGTTCGGGGGCAGCTGCCTAAAACCCGGGCGGGATGGGAGCACATATTTCGGTTGCCTCCCATCGCCTGCCGTGGAGACTGGCCCGGCATGAGCGTTTCCCGGAGCCACCGTGTCTGACCCCAGCCTTTCCCTTCTTGACCGCCTGAGGCAGGCGCCGCCCGTGTCGGACCGCCGGAAGGCCAAGGCCCAGCTGGCGGATTTCAACGAGCGAGTCGCCGACACACCCGACGCCATCGCTCTGGGGGAGGGGCTCCCGCGCAACCTGCTCCTGTCGCTCGCCGATCATTCCGCCTTTCTCTGGCAGCTGATCCGGAATGAGCCGGCCCGCCTTGCGGCCCTGATGGCAGCCTCTCCCGAGGACACCCATCGCGCCGTCGTCAGAGACCAAGCCAATCTCTTCCGCCGCTTCAAGGCGGGCGAAATTCCCCGCGACGAGGTCGTGCGCCTCTTCCGTCACCACCGTAACACCCATGCGCTGCTCGTGGCGCTCGCCGATATCGGCGGGGTCTGGAGCGTGGAGGAGGTCACGCAGGCCCTGTCGGAATTCGCGGATGCCTCAGTGAGCGGCGGCGTCAACCTCGTTCTCACCGAGATGGCGGATCTCGGCCGCATTATCCTGAAGGATCCTGATGCGCCGGGCGAAGGTTCGGGCTTCACGGTGCTGGCGCTCGGCAAGCACGGGGCAGGGGAACTCAACTATTCGAGCGACATCGACCTCGTGGTGTTCTTCGATTCCGCCACTGAGGCCCTATCCGACAATACGGAAGCCGCGACCTTCTACACCCGCGTTGCCCAGCAGCTCGCAAAGCTTCTGCAGGAGCGTACGCCGGATGGCTACGTGCACCGGGTCGATTATCGCCTGCGCCCGGATCCCGGCTCGACGCCGACCGCGGTGTCGCTGCCCTCGGCCTATACCTATTACGAAACGGTCGGCCAGAACTGGGAGCGCGCGGCGCTCATCAAGGCCCGGCCGGTGGCGGGCGATCTCGCGCTCGGCGAACGGTTCCTCGACGACCTGCGCCCTTTCATCTGGCGCAAGTATTTCGACTTCGCGTCCATTGCGGATGTGCATGCGATGAAGCGGCAGATCCATGCGGTGCGCGGGCATGACGAGATTGCTGTCGCCGGCCACGACATTAAGCTCGGGCGTGGCGGCATACGCGAGATCGAGTTCTTCGTACAGACGCAGCAGCTCGTTTTCGGCGGGCGCCGCCCGGCCCTGCGGGGACGCCGCACCCTCGACATGCTGCGCGCGCTTCACGAAGAGGGCTGGATCACCGAGCAGGCGCGGGACGAGCTATCCCATGCCTACCGCTTCCTACGCGGCATCGAGCATCGCCTTCAGATGGTGGCCGACGAGCAGACACAGCGCCTGCCCGCCGACGAGGAGGAGCTGACCCGTTTCGCGAAGTTCTGCGGCTATCCCACGCTCAAGGCTTTCGCCAATGCGCTCACCGAGCAGGCGCGCATCGTACAGGGGCATTACGCGCTTCTGTTCGAGGAGGGGCCGGAGCTCGCCTCCGACGTGGGCAACCTCGTCTTCACGGGTACGAGCGACGACCCGGACACCCTGGCGACCCTGGAGCGTCTCGGCTTTCACGATCCCGCCCGCGTCGCCGAGACGATCCGCGGTTGGCATTTCGGCCGCCGCTCTGCGATCACGAGCAACCGCGCCCGCGAGGTTCTGACCGAGCTCGTCCCGGCGCTGCTTTCCGCCCTGGGCGGAACCGCCGATCCTGATGGCGCGCTCGCAGCGCTCGACCGGGCCTTCGGGCGCATGCCCGCAGCCGTGGAGCTTCTCACCATTCTCCAGTCCCATGACCGCCTGCGCCTGCTTTTCGCTGACCTTCTCGGCACCGCGCCGCGTCTCGCGGACACGGTGGCACAATCGCCTCATGTTCTCGATGCGCTGATCGATCCGGCCTTCGGTCAGCCGCTGAGCGATGACGATGCCATCGAGGCGCAGGTCAGGCAGCTGATCGGCCAGCCGGGCGACTATGAGGATTTCCTCGACCGTGCCCGAGACGCCGCGCGGCAGATGCGCTTTGTCACCGGTGCCCGGCTTCTCTCCGGTATCCTCTCGCCGACACAGGCAGGGCAGGCCTATGCGGCCATTGCGCGGGCGATCCTGCGCGCATCCTTCGATCAGGTGCGTGCCCTGTTCGAGGCCGAGCACGGGACGGTGCCGGGTGGACGCATCGCCATCCTCGGCCTCGGTCGTCTGGGCTCGCGGGAGCTGACGGCGGGCTCCGATCTCGACCTCGTCGTCATCTACGATTTCAACGAGGACGACCGGGAGAGCAGCGGCCCGCGCAGGCTCGATGCGGTCGTCTACTACACACGCCTCACCCAACGCCTCGTGGCGGCGCTCACAGTGCCGACCCGGCGCGGCCGCCTCTACGAAGTGGACCTGCGCCTCCGTCCACAGGGGGGTAAGGGCCCCGTCGCCTCGCAGATCAGGGGATTTGCCGCCTATCAGAAGGAGGAAGCGGATCTCTGGGAGCACATGGCCCTCACCCGGGCCCGGGTTCTGGCCGGCGATGACGATTTCGGCGCGGAGGTCTCGACCCTGATCGCCTCCATCCTGGCGACGGCGCGGGATCCGAAGCATGTCTTTCGCGAGGTGCGCGCCATGCGTGACCTGATCGGACGCGAGAAAGGCGACAGCGACCCCTGGGACCTGAAGCTGGCCCGCGGCGGCCTGACGGATCTCGATTTCATCGCCCAGGCGCTCATCCTGGCCTATCCGGACAGGATCCCGGCGATACCGGGATCGACGACCGCGGAAGTCCTTGCCCGCGCACGGATAGCGGGCCTGATTTCAGAAGCCGACGGGGCCACCCTCACGGACGCCGACACGCTTATGAGCGACCTGTTCCAGTGGCAGCGCCTGATGATCGAGGGCCGCTTCGATGGCGCCTCGGTCCCACCCGTGCTTCTGAAGAGGCTCGCGACGGTCGCCGGACTGCCGACGCCCCAGGCTCTGCTCGACCGCCTCAAGGACGTCCGGAGCGACGTGCACAAGCTTTTTCGGGCTGTCCTTGTTGCATCTTCAGCTTGAAAGCATCGGCTTCGCCGAGCGAGTGCAGCTAGAGAATAGGCTAAGTATTCGCTGTTTTGATGGATCTCCATGGCCAGACGTAGCGTAACTTTGGCGCGTCTTACGGTTGCGTTGATCCTAGTATCATTGGACTGCGCACAGTCAGAGCGGAGCGAATGTGCGATGTGTAACTTGTCGATGTAATGAAGTTATATAATCTCTTCCTCGTTCGGTCTGGGTTACGACCGGATCTGCCGAACCGTCATCGTGCGACGGGCAGCAAAGGCCGGAACGGTGCAAGCCGATCCACTCCGGTCGCGAGTTAAGGGGGAGAAGACAATGGCCTATTCGATTTGGGATGCTTTCCAGTCCTACTGGAACAACTCTGGCGGTGGCGGAGCCGCCGGGGGCAGGGCTTATACCGGTATCTGGTATGGCGGGACAGGAAGCGGCGGAAGCATCACAGGCCATGTCATCGGTGCAAACTTTCCGGCTGCTGAGCCATCGGCACCCAACACAAATGAAGATGATACCGATATCGATTGGGAGGCAACCTACGATCCCAAGACCGGTCAGACGGTCGAGCTCATCCATGCCCCCGAGATCGTCTTGGAATTGCGTTCCTCGCAAAGCGGAGCGCCTGTTCAGGCCATAGATCTTCCGGAGATGTACCTAGAGGTGGCCGATCAAGTCGCGACCGAAATCGTGCAAATGCCAGAAATGGTTTTCGATCTCAGCGCTCCTGTTAAGGTTGTGCGGGCTCCGGAAATGGTCTTCGATTTGAGGGATTCGTCGAGAGTTGTAGTAGCTCCCGAAATGGTCTTCGACCTCTCCGATCGGAAGTCTCACGATGAAGCTAGCACCTTAACGCTTTTTCTGCCCGACACCGGCAATGTGAACCTCAGCAATGAGGGCTTCGTTCACTGGCGGTGGACTGAGAGCACAGTCAGTTCTCCTGATGGCAGTGCCTACAATCTGTTGGGCCAGGTCTTCTACGATAAGAATCCCGATGAGGACCTGAAGGGCATTCTGTCCAACAGTTGGGGTTCGAGTTGGCGCTGGCTTCCACGTGCAACGATTCCAGGCGCTGGCACCTCGAACGGAATCATGAAGGGCTTCTTCATGATCGAGAAGGCCCACCAAGGCTACTTGATTGAAACCCAGACCGGTACACACGGTAATGACATGATGTCCGGAAACGGAGTGTTGTCCGGAGGTGCAGGGAATGATGGTCTCACCGGCGGCATAGGGAGCAACGCTCTCTACGGCGGAGCCGGCAACGACTGGCTGGATGGTGGGGCCGGCGGCGACATTCTCGACGGCGGCGACGGCTGGGACGTGGTGTCGTATCTCAGCGCCACAAGCGGCATCACGGTCGACCTGACGACCAACCAGAACAGCGGCGCTGCCCTCGGTGACGTCATCGTCGATGTCGAGGTTCTGCAGGGTACGAACTTCAACGACATGCTCACGGGTGTGGATCGCGGTGGCGGCACTGGCGTCCAGCTCTATGGCGAAGGCGGCGACGACGGGCTGATCGGCAAAGGCGGCGGCGATGCTCTTTATGGCGGCGACGGCAACGACTGGCTCGATGGTGGGCCCGGCGGCGACATCCTGGATGGCGGTGCGGGCTGGGACGTGCTCTCGTATCAGAGTGCTGCCAGCGGGGTGACCGTCAACCTGACCACGAACGCCAATGGCGGAGCGGCGGCTGGCGATCGGATCAGCAATGTCGAGGTCGTGCAGGGCACGAACTCCAACGACATGCTCACCGGCGTCGACCGGGGCAACGGCAACGGTGTGCAGCTCTATGGCGAGGGCGGCGACGATGGCCTCACCGGCAAGGCTGGAGGCGATGCGCTCTATGGCGGCGCCGGCAACGATTGGCTCGATGGCGGACCGGGCAGCGACATCCTTGACGGCGGCGAGGGCTGGGACGTGGTGTCCTATCTGTCGGCCAACGGCAGCGTCACGGTCGACCTGACCACCAACCAGAATGGCGGGGCGGCGGCCGGGGACCGGATCTCCAATATCGAGGTGCTGCAGGGCACGAATGCCAACGATTATCTCACGGGTGTGGATCGCGGCGGCGGCAGCGGCGTGCAGCTCTACGGCGAGGGCGGCAACGACAACCTGACCGGCAAGGGCGGGGGCGATTACCTGTTCGGCGGCAGCGGCAACGACTGGGTCGACGGCGGGGGCGGATCGGACATCCTGAATGGCGGCGCCGGCCAGGACAGCTTCGCGATGCTGACGGCGCCCGGAGCCGGCAATGTGGACCGGATCGAGGACTTTTCGACGGCTGAGGGGGATCGGATCGTGCTGAGCCGGGGAGCGTTCGCCAACATGGCGTCCGGCTCGCTATCGTCCGGGGCGTTCAAGCTCGGCACGGTGGCGACCACGGCGGAGCAGCATATTCTGTACAACCAGAGCACGGGCGAGCTGTTTTACGATGTGGACGGCTCCGGTGCCCAGGCGGCGATCAAGTTTGCGGTGCTGACGGCCGGAACCGCGCTGGAAGCAAGCAACATCTTCGTCCTTTGACGAGGACAGAGGGCGCTGTGACAAAGGAGTGTGTAGTTCAACGAGCTACACACTCCTATCGAATCGCCAGTTTCACTCCGATTTGACTTTCGCAAACACAAAAGCAAACGGCAAAATCGCTGCCGAAACACTGGATAGGCTACACCTATTGATCTCCATTAATGCAATGATATAACCTTAAATTGCGGACTCTAATGGCTTAAGGGCACGATCGTGCTGGCCAACCCGCACCCAATCGATGGAGAAAAAGATGGCGTTTAATCTCTGGGACCAAATGAGATGGACAGAGCAGATGGTTCTGGCCGGCACTCCTCTAGCGGGCACAGTTGGTGCTCCCTCTGATCCTGGCGGACTGCCAGGTTTGTCAAACATCCGCGCGTATCGGTATAATTCTGTTACCCGCGAGTTCGAGGGCAACACAATCACAACAAGTTCAGAGGTCCAACATTCCTACAATGACGGTCTCTATGAAACAATTACTCCCGCCAATGGCGTAATTTTTTACATTCGTGCGGACGGCGGCATCGTCTACTATGGGGACAATGGCCTGCCTCGCATGGCCACTCAGGATATGATTTGGAATCCAAACTTTACTACTAATCCTACGAGTGAAGACGATGATGAGGCCCCTGACGGAGGCGATTCCGGCGCTCAGAGCACGCACGAAGGGACTGTCTTTATCAATCTTGGCAGCCATGCCCTATTCGTGACTGCAACCTTTGCCACAACAGGCAATGACGTCATAACAAAAGGTGGCTTTGTCTACGGAGAAGGTGGGCACGATTCCCTGATTGGCAGCTCCGGGGCGGACCATCTCAACGGCGGTGACGGCAATGACTGGCTCGATGGTGGGGCTGGTGGTGACCTGCTGGATGGCGGCGCCGGCTGGGATGTGGTCTCGTATCTTCTCTCCTCTACTTCAGGCGTGGTTGTGAATCTAACCACAAATGAGAACAGTGGCGCAGCTACTGGTGACCGGCTGCTCAACATCGAACTCGTCGAAGGTACGAACTATGGGGATACGATTACGGGCGTACTGCGAGAGGGCGGACACGGTGTAGAGCTCTCCGGTAAAGGCGGTAATGATTATCTCATCGGCAAGGAAGGCGCAGATCGTCTCTATGGAGGGGACGACAACGACTGGATGTTCGGAGGTCAAGGCGCTGACACAATTGATGGCGGCAACGGCTGGGACGTGGCGTCATATCTTGGCATGTCGAGCGGAATAAATGTCAATTTGACGACGAATGAGAATGGCGGTGCCGCTCAGGGCGATCAGGTTCTCAATGTAGAGGTCCTTCAGGGTACTGATTACAACGACATCCTCACCGGCGTGGACCGCGGTGGCGGCATCGGCGTACAGCTCTATGGAGAAGGCGGAGCTGACAACCTAACTGGTAAAGGAGGTGGTGACTATCTTTACGGTGGGAGCGGCGCTGATTGGCTCGATGGAGGTTGGGGCTCAGATATTCTAGTGGGTGGCAGCGGAACCGATACGTTCGTGTTCACGGCAGCTCTTGGAAGCGGCAACGTCGACGATATCAGAGACTTCACTGTCTCTGACAATGACAAGATTGTGCTCAGCCGCCATGTATTTACGAGTGTTGGTCTCGGCGTATTATCGAGCGCCGCCTTCACGGCGGGCGTAGGAGCTACGACAGCTGAGCACCGGATCATTTACAATCAAGCTACGGGCGATCTATCCTATGATGCAGACGGCTCAGGAGCGCTGGCGGCTGTCAAGTTTGCAGCAATGTCCGCAGCGGGTGCGCAACTTAGCGCCTCCAACTTCTACGTAATGTAAGGCCTGAAGCAAGACGCATAGACGGATCATCGAACCTGATAAACGCGGCACTGCGAGGTGCTGCGTTTATTCGCGTATGCGGAACATGAGCCGGCGTCATGGGGAGAGCTGTTTATTGTAAAATTGTTCTTTTATGCCGCCGCGTCCGCCAGTGCGATCTCCGCGCTGCTGCTCTCTGCAAGCGGCAGGTGGACCAGCACGATGGTTCCGACGCCCTCCTGGCTGCGGATGCGCAGGGATCCGCCGTGCAGTTCGGTCAGAGACCGGGCGATGGCAAGTCCGAGACCTGAGCCCTTGTAGCTCTTCGAGAACTCGGTCTCGACCTGCTCGAACGGTTGGCCGAGCTTGTGCAGGGCGCTCGCGGGGATGCCGATGCCGTTATCCTCGACATAGATGTTGACGGCGTCGCCCGCATGGCGTGTGCGAACCGTGATGCATCCGCCGTCCCCGGTGAACTTGGTGGCGTTCTGCAGCAGGTTGACGAGGATCTGGTGGATCGCGCGCTCGTCGGCCGGGACGACGATGTCCTCCGGATTGACGTCGACCGTGATGGACAGGTTCTTGGCCTTGATCTGCTCGTTCACGAGGCGCAGGGCGCGCTGGATCGAGGCATTCACGGCAATGGGCTGCTTCGTCAGCGTGGTGCGGCCGGCCTCGATGCGCGACATGTCGAGAATGTCGTTGATGACCGACAGGAGATATTCGCCGCTCGAGCGGATGTCCGTGCAGTATTCCTCGTATTTGTCGGAGCCGAGTTGCCCGAAGATGCCGCTCTGCATCACCTCGGCAAAGCCGATGATGGCGTTGAGGGGCGTGCGCAGCTCGTGGCTCATGTTGGCCAGGAACTCGGACTTTGCTCGGTTGGCGCTTTCAGCCTGCGCCTTCTGGTCGAGATAACGCTCGGCCAGATCCGCGAGCTGCTGCGTCTGCGCCTGCAGTTTCTGGCGCGACTGCTTGAGGTCGAGAACGGTCGCGATCAGCTCCTTCTCGGATTCGACGAGGCGCTGCTCGTGGCGCTTGAGGGCCGTGATGTCCGTGCCCACCGACACATAGCCGCCGTCCTTGGTGCGCCGCTCGTTGATCTGCAGCCAGCGGCCATCCTGAAGCCGCGCTTCATAGCTCCGTGCGCCCACGTCCTGCTTCTGCGCCCGCATGAACTGGTGCTGGATTTCCGGCGGGCGGCCCTGCGCCATCACGTCCGCATAGGACTTACCCTGGATCTCCGCATCCGGAGCGAGTTCGTGCAGCTTGAGGAATTTCGAGTTGCAGAGGACGAGGCGGTTATTGGCGTCCCACAGGACGAAGGCTTCGGAGATCGCCTCGATGGCATCGTGCAGGCGCGCATCGGCCCTGGCGGTCTTCTCTTCGAGCCCGCGCTGCTCCGTCACGTCCACGGCGATTCCCACAAGGTGGCTCGCCGCATCGTCCGGATCGTTCATCAGCTCCGCACGGGCACGCAACCACACCCATTCGCCGCCCGCGCTGCGGATACGAAACTCATAATCCACCAACGAGGTTTTGGCTGAGGCGAGCTGCTCGGCGAGCGTATAGAGATCCTGATCGTCCGGGTGGATCATGGCGTTCACCTCGCCGAAGGACAGGAACTCGTCCTGCCGTTCGTAGCCGAGGAGTTCGTACATGGAATCGGACCAGTAGAGGCGCCCGCGTCCGATGTCCCAGTCCCACAGGCCGCAGCGACCGCGGTTCAGCGCGGAGTCGATCCGGTCGCGGACCTTCTCACACACCTCGTCGGCAGCGCGGGCGCGGTTTGCCTGCATCACATAGGCAATGCCAATTCCCAAAAGAACCACGATGGTCGCGCCGAGCAGGGATACATGCCCGACGGTGCGCGCCCACCAGCCTGACAGCACATGGGGGAGCGGCTGCACGACGGCGATCTGGCCCGCGGAAGCGGGCAGCGACCGGACCGTGGCAATGCCCTGCTGGCCCGAGGCCAGGCGGATGGTCATGACGCCGGCCCGGTCCGCGAAAGTCGTGAGGGGCTGAGCGTCGCCCAGGATCTCGTTGAGAGACTTCGGCGCATCCTGGATCGCCGGGTGAACCGCGATCACAAGGCCCGAGGCATCTGCGAGCAGCAGCATGCGGCTGCGTGACAGGGCGCTCGCCGGCATGCCCTTCACGAGGGCCTGCATTCGTGCAGCAGCATCCGCCGCATTCGTCGGTGCCTTGTGCGGGCCGAGTTTCGCGGCCGACAGAGATGCGATGATGTCAATGTCGCCGACGGCGTCGAGAAGGGTCTCCTCGCGGCCATTGCGCACCTGGATCCAGGCGCTTGCAGCCAGCGTGATGAGAAAGAGAGCGAGCAGAGCAGGCACGGCCAAGCGGAGCAGGGGCTCATATTGCTCAAGCCGACGATAGGTCGGATGCGCGTCGGTTCGCGTCACCCCTAGAATTGTACCCGCACGCGCGGGTACGCATGCGGTCGCCGCCCCCGCCATGCGATCTCCCTCCGGAATCCCTCAATGTCCCTATTCGGTAGGACGTGCCGCATCTTCCCGAATCACTAACAATAGAATCATCGCCGAGTGATTTGTCCAGCTATGCGAGGACTCATTAGGCCAAAATTTTTAATACTCCGTTAGGGAAGATGGCGGTTTTCGACTTTTGTCGAAATTTGTCTCTTTTCAAAAGCTTACCGGTTCTGTGCTTCTTCGAGCGAACGGTGCACGATATCCCCTACGTCACGGGAAAGACTCGCGTTTTCGGCAATACGAAGAAGTGCGCTGCGAGCACGGTTTCGGCGCTCTTTTTCCATGATCCGCCAGGAGCCGAAAGCGGTCAGCAGGCGGGATGCGAGCTGTGGATTCAGTGGATCGACGCGCAGGACCATGTCGGCCACGAAATCGTAGCCCTGTCCGTCGGGTCGGTTGAACTGAGTCGGATTGAGCATCGCGAAGCTGCCCACCACGGAGCGCACGCGGTTGGGGTTTCCGATCGAGAATGCGGGATGCTCCATCAGGCTCCTGACGCGCCGCAGCGTGTCCTCCTCCTGGATCGCGGCCTGGAGCGTGAACCACTTGTCGAGCACCAGGGGCTCCGTCGCGTAGCGCTCGCCGAAGGTGGCAAGCGCGTTCTCGCGCGCTTCTCCCGGAAGCGTCGTCAGCACGCTGAGCGAGGCGAGCCGGTCGGTCATGTTGCTTGCGGTCGAGAATTGGGAGCTCGCGAGTTGCTCTCCCAGATCCGGATCCGCAGCGGCCAGAAGATCGAGCGCCACATTGCGCAGGGCACGGCGCCCGGCGCTCGCGGCATCGGGGCTGTAGGGCCCGCTTTCGGCGAGGCGTCCGTAAATCCCGTGAAGCTCCTCACGGCATGTGGTGCCGAGAATGCGGCGTAGTTCCAGACGTGCGCGATGGATCGCATCCGGGTCCACATCGGCCCCGATCTCCTGCGCCACGTCCGCCTCTCCCGGCAGCGTCAGGACGAGCGCCGCGAAGGCTGGGTCGCGTTCGGCGTCGCGGGCCAGGAAATCGTGGAGCGCGAAAGCCAGGGCGTCGAAATCTCCGTCGGGCGCGACAGTGCCGGTTGCGAGGCCGACGAGGAGGCGCATGGCCACCGTCTGGCCAGCCTGCCACCGGTTGAACGCATCCGTGTCGTGCCGCAGAAGAATGAGGAGGTCTTCGTTCGTGAGTTCGAGGGTGGTGCGCACCGGCGCCGAGAAGTCCCGGAACAGGGACGGGACGGGCGCAGAGGTGACACCGGTGAACACGAGACCGTCCTGCGCCTTGTCGAGCAGGAAGACGTTCTGCGGGCTCACGCGCTCGCAATGAGCCGGAAGCGCCGTCCCGTCGCGGGCGACGAGGCCAAGCCGGACCGGAATGGCCATGGGTTCCTTCTGCGGCTGTCCGGGCGTGGGCGGTGTCGCCTGCGTGAAGTCCAGGCGATAGGTCTGCGCCGTTGCATCATAGACGCCGCGCACGGTGACTCTTGGCGTCCCGGCCTGCGCATACCATCGCGCGAAATGCGACAGGTCGCGGCCTGTGACGGTCGCGAAGGCATCGAGAAAGTCCTCGACCGTCGCGGCAGTGCCGTCGCAGCGCTCGAAATAGAGATCCATCCCACGCCGGAAATCCTCGTCCCCGATCAGGGTCTTGAGCATGCGCACGATCTCGGCGCCCTTCTCGTAGACCGTCGCGGTGTAGAAATTGTTGATCTCGCGGTATTGCTGCGGCCGCACGGGATGCGCGAGGGGGCTCGCATCCTCGGCGAATTGCCGAGCACGCAGGGTCTTCACCTCGGCGATACGGTGTACTGGGCGGGAACGCTCGTCGGACGAGAATTCCTGGTCGCGGAAAACCGTCAGGCCTTCCTTGAGGCAGAGCTGGAACCAGTCCCGGCAGGTGACGCGGTTACCCGACCAATTGTGGAAATATTCGTGCGCGATGATCGCCTCGATATTGGCGTAGTCCGCGTCGGTCGCGGTCTCGGGGCTCGCCAGCACGTATTTGTCGTTGAAGATGTTGAGCCCCTTGTTCTCCATGGCGCCCATGTTGAAATCCGACACGGCCACGATGTTGAACTCGTCGAGATCGTATTCCCGCCCGAAGACTCTCTCGTCCCAGCGCATGGAGCGTTCCAGGGCGTCGAGCGCATAGCCGGCGCGCTCCTCCTTCCCGGGCTCCACATAGACCTTGAGCGCGACCTTGCGCCCGCCCATGGTCGTGAAAGCCTTGCCCACATGGCCGAGCCGCCCGCCCACGAGGGCGAAGAGATAGGACGGCTTCGGATGCGGGTCGTGCCATACGGCATAGTGCCGGTTGGTGCCCTCGACCGCTCCGGTCTCCACGGGGTTGCCGTTGCCGAGCAGCACCGGTGCCTCGTCCCGGTCGGCCTCGATGCGGGTAGTGTAGACGGACAGCACGTCCGGCCGGTCGAGAAAGTAGGTGATGCGGCGAAAGCCGTCGGCCTCGCATTGCGTGCAGTAATTGCCGCCGGAGCGGTAGAGCCCCATGAGCTTGGTGTTCGCCGTGGGGTCGATCTCCGTCTCGACCGTCAGGGTGAAGGGCCCGCGCGGCGGCTGGCTGATCGTCAGGGATTGCGGCCCCGATTCGTACTCACCGCCCGGCAGGGCGCGCCCATCGAGGCTCACGGCCCGCAGGTTCAGGTCGTCCCCGTCGAGCACGAGGGGCGCATCCGCACGGCCCTCCGGGTTCGGCCGCATGGTCAGCGTGGCAATGACGCGGGTGGCGCGCGGGTCGAGCCGCACATCCAGAACGACCCGGTCGATCAGGAAATCGCTGGGCCGGTAATCCTTCAGCTGGATGATCTGGGACTCGTCGGGGCGCATGCGGACTCACCTGGGTGAAACTGGGTTGCGAAACACGGTCCCGGCCGGACCTTGCAAGCTTCATGCAGGGAAGGCAGGGATAGGTAAACTATGTATGAATAATGAAGCTTCCTTGGCCGATCCGAAAGGCCGGGACTTGATCTCGCGCCCAAATGCGCCATCACCTAGCCGCGATCGAACGGAGAGACGAATATGGAGTACCTGCACACGATGGTTCGCGTGTCGAACCTCGAGCAATCCCTGGACTTCTTCTGCAACAAGTTCGGCCTCGTCGAGGTCCGCCGGATGGATAACGAGAAAGGGCGCTATACCCTGGTCTTCCTGGCGGCTCCTGCCGATGTCGAGAAGGCCAAGGAATCCCGGGCGCCCCTGCTGGAGCTCACCTACAACTGGGACGAGCACGAATATTCGGGCGGCCGCAATTTCGGCCATCTCGCCTACCGGGTGGACGATATCTACGCCACCTGCCAGAAGCTGATGGATGCAGGCGTGACCATCAACAGGCCGCCCCGCGACGGCAACATGGCCTTCATCCGGACCCCCGACAACATCTCCATCGAGCTGCTCCAGCGTGGGGAACCCAAGCCGCCGCAGGAGCCCTGGGCTTCCATGCCCAATACGGGCACCTGGTAGCCTAACCTGCAGCCGGAGGGCCTCCGGGTCCTTCGGCCCGGAGCCCCACGAAAAGGCCTTGCTCCGTCCCGCGACCCGGCTCACCATGGCGAGCCGGGCTTTTCCGGCGGAGGATCATCGTGACACGAGAAGCGATCCGCTTTTGGCGGCATGGGCGGCCGGTCGAGGTTGCCGATTTCCACCCCCGCACCACGCTTCTGGACTATCTGAGACTGCAGCAGCGCCACGTCGGAACGAAAGAGGGCTGCGCCGAGGGGGATTGCGGCGCCTGCACGGTTGCGCTCGGCCGCATCCGCGGCGGGCGAGTGCATTACGAGCCGGTCAATGCCTGCATCTTGCTCTTGGGCCAGGTAGACGGCGCCGAGGTAGTGACCGTGGAGGATCTCGCGGCCGGCAGGGAGCTTCACCCCGTCCAGGCCGCGATGGCCGAGGGCCACGGCTCCCAATGCGGCTTCTGCACGCCTGGCATCGTCATGAGCCTCTTCACGCTCTACCACGGGGCAGAGCGCCCCGTGACCCGGGAGAGCGTCAACGATGTGCTCGCGGGCAATCTCTGCCGCTGCACCGGCTACCGTCCCATTGTCGATGCGGCCCTGAAGGCCTGCGACGGCACGCCCGCCGATGCCTTCGCGGCCGAGGGCGCGCGCATTGCCGAGGGGCTTGCGGCCCTGTCCGACACGCAGGACGTGTTCGTGGGTGATGAGACGCGTTTCTTCGCAGCTCCCGCCACGGAGGATTCGCTTGCGGCGCTCTATGCCCGCCATCCGGACGCGACGTTGGTCGCGGGCAACACTGATGTGGGCCTCTGGATCAACAAGGCGATGGCGGATCTCGACAGGATCATCTGGCTCGGTCGCGTGGCCGGGCTCGACCGGATCGAGGACGATTCCGAATTGCTCGCGATCGGCGCGACCGTGACCCATGCGGCCGCGCATGCGTCGCTCGCGCGCATCGATCCCGACCTCGGCGAGCTCGTGCGGCGCTTCGGCTCCGCGCAGATTCGCGCTTCGGGAACGGTCGGCGGCAACATCGCCAACGGGTCGCCCATCGGCGACCTTCCGCCGGCGCTGATCGCTCTCGGAGCGAGCCTCGAACTGCGTGGCCGCGAGACGATCCGCGTCCTTCCGCTCGAAGATTTCTTCATCGCCTATCGCCGTCAGGACCGGGCGCCCGGCGAATTCGTGCGCCGCGTGCTCGTGCCCAAGATCCGGCCGAACGAGGCCTTCCGCGCCCTCAAGGTCTCGAAAAGGTTCGACGAGGACATCTCGGCCGTCATGGGCGCCTTCCGCCTTACCCTTGACGGCCGCCGCATCGCATCCGCGCGCATTGCCTTCGGCGGCATGGCCGGCACGCCGAAGCGGGCTGCCGAGACCGAGCAAGCGCTTGTCGGAATCTCCCTCGACGAGCCCGCCTCCTGGGGCGACGCAATGGCGGCCCTGTCGAGCGACTACCAGCCGATGACCGACCACCGGGCCTCCGCGGCCTACCGCACGACGGTGGCTCGCAACCTCCTCTTCAAGGCCCTGAGCGAAATCGCCTCCGGCGACACCCGCGCCACGCGGATCGTCGGCATTCGCGAGGCGCTCGAGGCGGCGGAGTAGGGTGATGGGTGAAAGATTGAAAACGAGCGCGACGGATTCCCCTCCCCCTTGTGGGGAGGGTCAGGGTGGGGGTGTCGGCGCTGAACTCTCAGAACGTGGCGCTCACACCCTCACCTCCAACTCCTCCCCACAAGGGGGAGGAGAGCAGGCCGAGCCTCTCCGCCACGTCCATCGGCCGCTGCCGCACGATTCCGGTTTCAAGCATGTCCAGGGCCTCGCCCAATATATCGACGACATCCGCGAGCCGGACGGGACGCTGCACATCGCCATCGGCCAGTCGCCGAAGGCGCGGGGGCGGCTCGTGTCGCTGGACCTGACGCAGGTCTTCGCGCAGGCAGGTGTCGTGACGGTCCTGACCGCGAAGGACGTGCCGGGCAAGAACGATGTCTCGCCCGCCTTCGGGGACGATCCGCTCTTCGTCGAAAGCGAAGTCAGCTTCCACGGCCAGGCCCTCTTTGCGGTCGTCGCCACGACCCGCGAGGCGGCGCGCCGTGCCGTGCGCCATGCCGTGGTGGAGATCGAGGCCGAGGCGCCGAGCATCACGGTCGAGGATGCGCTTGAGCGCGGCGAGACGGTACTGCCGGATTATGCTTTTGGCCGGGGCGATGCTGAGGCCGCCATCGCGCAGGCGGAGCATCGCCTGGAAGGGCAGTTCCGCGTCGGTGGGCAGGAGCATTTCTACCTCGAAGGCCAGGTGGCGCTCGCCGTGCCGGGCGAGGACGGTGACGTCCATGTCTATTCCTCCACGCAGCATCCGACAGAGGTACAGCACGTGGTCGCCCGCGTGCTCGACCTGCCGGACGCTTATGTGACCTGCGAGACGCGCCGCATGGGCGGCGGTTTCGGCGGCAAGGAGAGCCAGGCGACGCAATGGGCCGTCACGGCAGCGCTCGCCGCGCGGGTCACTGGCCGCCCGTGCAAGCTACGGCTCGACCGGGACGACGATTTCGTCCTCACGGGCAAGAGGCACGATTTCCGCTGCGACTGGCAGGTTGGTTTCGACCATGACGGCCGCATCGCCGGCTATGCGGTCGATCTCCTGGCGCGCTGCGGCTATTCGGCGGACCTGTCCGGCGGTGTCGTCGACCGTGCCATGTTCCATGCGGACAATGCCTATTGGATGCCGGCCGCGCGGATCGCCTCCAGGCGGCTCAAGACCAACACGGTCTCGAACACGGCCTTCCGCGGCTTCGGCGGCCCGCAGGGCATGCTCGCCGTCGAGCATGTGATGGACCAGATCGCCTGGGCGACGGGGCGCGATCCGCTCGATGTGCGCTACGCCAATTTCTACGCGCCGGGCCGCAACCTCACGCCCTATGGCATGGAGGTGGAGGAAACCGACACGCTCGTGGAGCTGGTGCGCCAGTTGGAGGAGACCTCCGCTTACCGTGCACGACGCGAAGAGATTGCGGCCTTCAACGCTTCCTCACCGATCATGAAGCGCGGCATCGCGCTCACGCCCGTAAAATTCGGCATCAGCTTCACGCTCACCCATCTCAACCAGGCAGGCGCGCTGGTGCATGTCTATCAGGACGGCTCCGTTCACCTGAATCACGGCGGCACCGAGATGGGGCAGGGGCTCTACGTCAAGGTCGCGCAGGTGGTCGCCGAGGAGTTCGGCATCGCGATGGAGCGGGTGCGCATCACGGCCACGACGACCGCGAAGGTGCCCAACACCTCGCCCACAGCCGCGTCCTCGGGCTCCGACCTCAACGGCATGGCGGCACGCATCGCGGCGGGCGCGATCCGGCAGCGCATGGCGGGCCATGCGGCGGAGCTTTACGGTGTACCCGTGGAGCAGGTGGAGTTCCGGGACGACCGGGTCTTCGCCGGCAATGAGAGCCTCACCTTCACGGAACTCGCCAAGAAATGCGTGCTCGCCCGCGTGGCGCTCTCCGAGGCGGGTCATTACAAGACGCCGAAGATCACCTGGGATCGGGAAAAGGCCACCGGCCGGCCGTTCTTCTACTTCGCCTATGGAGCGGCCTGCTCCGAGGTCGTCGTCGATACGCTGACGGGCGAGAACCGGCTTCTGCGGGCCGACATCCTCCACGACGTGGGCCGTTCCCTCAACCCGGCCATCGATATCGGCCAGATCGAGGGCGGCTTCGTGCAGGGCATGGGGTGGCTGACCACCGAGGAGCTGGTCTTCGACCGGGAGGGGCGCCTGCTCACCCACGCGCCGTCCACCTACAAGATCCCGGTTGCCTCTGACGTGCCGGCCGATTTCCGCGTGGCGCTCCATCCCAACGCGAACCCGGAGGAGACGGTCTACCGCTCGAAGGCGGTCGGCGAGCCGCCGATCATGCTGGCCAACAGCGTGTTCTGCGCCCTTGCGGACGCGGTCCACGCCCTCGATCCGTCACGGCCCGTTCCTCTCGATGCTCCCGCGACTCCGGAGGCGATCCTGCGCGCCTGCGAGGCCCTGCGGGGGAGGGCGTTGGGGTGAGGAGCTCGGGGTGAACACCTGGCGCCGTCTGGTCGATTTCGTGAGCGTGCATGGCACGGCGGCCCTGGTCAGCGTCCACGAGGTGAAGGGCTCCGCGCCGCGGGAAACGGATGCGCATATGGTCGTGCGCCCTGACGGCGGCTTTTCGGGCACCATCGGCGGCGGCCACCTCGAGATGAAGATGCTCGCCGTCGCACAGGAGATGCTGGGCGAGGGGCGCGGTCCGGCGCGGGTCCTGGACCAGGCCCTCGGCCCGGATCTCGGCCAGTGCTGCGGCGGGCGGGTGAAGATCCTCGTCGAGACCTTCGACCGGCGGGACCTGGCGGATCTCGAAGCCCTGGCGCAGGCGGAGGCCGCGGGCGGATTGTTCACGACGGAATGCCGGTTCGACGAGGCGGGCCGCGTCCGGCGCGAGGTCTCGTCGGCGGTCGGCGATGATTCCTGGACCCGGTGGCGCGAGACCCATGGGGAGGAGCGCACACCTGTTCTCCTCTTCGGCGCGGGCCATGTGGGGCGGGCGCTCGTCCTGGCCCTGGCGCCGCTTCCCTTCGCGGTCCGCTGGCTCGATCCGCGTCAGGACGCTTTTCCGGCCCACATTCCGGCCCATGCCGTACCGGTCCTTCTGAAGGACCCGCAGGCGGAGATCGCCGCGGCGCCAGCCAATGCCTTCATCCTGGTCATGACCCACGACCATCCCCTCGACATGGCGATCACGGCCGCGGCCCTGAGCCGGGGCTTTCCTTATGTGGGCCTCATCGGCAGCGCCACGAAGCGGGCACGGTTCGAGAAGCGTTTCCGGGAACTCGGCCTCGGGGAGGAGCGCCTGCACGATCTCGTCTGCCCCATCGGGCTGCCCGGCATCACCGGCAAAGACCCCGCCGTGATCGCCGCCTCGGTGACCGCCCAGCTCCTCCAGGCGCGTGAGAGGGTCGCGGGCACGGTCGTTTCGGGGACATCTCCCGTCATTCCGGGGCGAGCAGAGCGAGAGCCCGGAACCCATAACCACTGACGATGGAGGATAGAAAGCGACGGCATCCATCGCTCTTTATCCTAAATCGCTGGTGGTTATGGGTTCCGGGCTCGCCTGCGGCGCCCCGGAATGACGGACCATGCTCCACGGTGAGGGTCCTTCCAAAAACTCTCGCTTCCGCAGGGCCCAGGCGGTAAAACCACCCCATGAGCGATATCAAGAGTGAAGATCAGCGTTTCCTGGCCCGCGCCATCGCGCTGTCCCGGGACCACATGAACAATGGGGCCGGCGGCCCGTTCGGGGCCGTGGTGGTGCGTGACGGCAAGGTTCTGGGCGAGGGCTGGAACCAGGTCACGTCCGCGAAGGATCCGACCGCCCACGCGGAGGTGGTGGCCATCCGCCGCGCCTGCGAGGCGGTGGGCGATTTCTCGCTCCAGGGCGCGACCATCTATACCAGCTGCGAGCCGTGCCCCATGTGCCTGGCCTCGGCCTACTGGGCGCGGGTCTCGCGCATCGTCTATGCCAATACCCGCGAAGACGCGGCCGAGATCGGCTTCGACGACAGCCTCATCTACGAGGAGATCCCGAAGCCCGCCTCCGAGCGGATCATCGCCATGGACCACGTGCCCAGCCTGGAGGCGAGGGCGGTGTTCGACGCCTGGGCCGAAAAGCCCGACAAGGTCACCTATTAGCAACCGCTCCCGCCCATCCTATCTATCGGTTTCCGATCAGAGCCTTTCGAGAGTTCCCATGCCGCGCGCCACCACCCTCGTCCGCAAGCCTGCCGTGAAGTCCGACCGGGTTGTCGACACGATCGTCCTGGATCACACGGCCCGCAGCCGCCGCCATGCGCATCTGAAGGCCGAGGCCGGCACCGAGATCCATCTCGACCTCGACATGGAGACGGTGATCAACGACGGGGACGCCCTGCGGCTCGAGGACGGCCGTCTCGTACAGGTGAAGGCCGCAGCCGAGGACCTTCTGGAGGTGCGGGCCGAGAATCCCTTGCGCCTTATGCGCCTCGCCTGGCATCTCGGCAGCCAGCACGGCCTTGCGGAGATCACGGCAGATGCCCTCTATGTGGAGAACACCCCAGCCCTGGCCGAGCTCGCCCGCGGGCAGGGCTGCGTCGCGACCCCGGTGAAGCGCGCCTTCCGGCCGGAACAGAGCGCCCACCATTGCGACCACGACCACCATCATCACCATGGTCATGACCATCATGATCACGGGCACGCCCACGATCATCACGGCCACGAACATAAGCATGAGCATGCTCATCACGAGCATGGTCCCGGCTGCGGATGTGGCCACCATCACCACGACCATGGCCACAAGCACGATCACTGACCGGCCTGCGCGGCACTGAACCCAGCATGTCGAAGACCACCCGCGCCACGCTCGCCCTGCAGGAAGCGGGCGTTCCATTCACGGTGCATGCTTACGATTACGATCCCCAGGCGGAGCGGATCGGCCTCCAGGCCGCGGAGGCTCTGGGCGTGGAGCCTGGCGGCGTGCTCAAGACCCTCATGGTGACGGTCGACGGCAAGCCGGCCTGCGCCATCGTTCCGTCCGACCGGGAAGTGAACCTGAAGAAACTCGCGGCGGTGCTCGGCGCGAAATCCGCCCAGATGATGAAGCCCGCCGACGCGGAGCGCCTGACCGGCTACCACGTGGGCGGCATCAGCCCGTTCGGGCAGAAGAAGCGGGTGCCGACCGTGCTGGACGAGGCGGCGCTGGCTTACGAGACTGTCTTCATCAACGGCGGCCAGCGCGGACTTCAGGTTCGGCTCCAGCCCGGACACGCAGTGCAGGTACTTGGCGCGAAAGTCGCGGCGGTGGCCGCCGAGAACTCCTGAAGGCCTGCTTTTCGGGCGCTCGCGGAAGGGCAGGCCCTTCCGCGTTCGTCGCGACATCGCTGCCTAAAGCCGGCTGCGGCTATTTACGATGCGAGGAGGAGTTGGTTTTATTCAGAGGCAGCTTTTTCTCGTGACCGGGCGCATAGCCGGACGCACCCGGCTCGGTGACCGACCCTGTCGTGTCGGTTTGCATCTTGTGGCCAGGCGAGACGCTCGAGACGCCCGGGCGCGTCAGCTTGCTCCGGTCCTGCTGTCCTGGCGCATACTGCCTTGCGCTGTTCGGGTTGCTATTGGTGCCTGCGCCAGTGGATTGTGCATAGCTGGCGGCTGGAACTGCCAGCAGCAGGGCTGCGGCACAGGAAAGTCCAACGATCTTCTTCACGTCTGCACTCCTTCGGCGCTGATGCACATGAGATTCGAGGAACGTATGCTTCGTTCTGTAGTTCCAGCTTTGCCGGGCATTCGATTTATACTGTCGCAAGTGGGAACTTTTTCGCCGAAAACTTCGGAGGATGCGGGCAGATTTGCCCTGTGACACCGACCCGCGCCTATTTTCCTTGTGCTCGCCGTCGCCATATTGGAAAAGGCCCGCTGACGAGATCGGCCGACCCTTGCTTGAGATGATGCAGAAATTCTTCACCGTTGCGCCCATGATGGAATGGACTGACCGGAATTGCCGGGCGTTCCATCGCGTCCTGTCGCGCCGGGCGCGGCTCTATACCGAGATGGTGACGACGGGCGCCGTGATCTTCGGGCCGCGGGAGCGGCTGCTCGGCTTCGACCCGTCGGAGCATCCGGTCGCGGTGCAGCTCGGCGGCTCGGATCCGGCGGAGCTGGCGAAGGCCGCCCGGATCTGCGCCGAATTCGGTTATGACGAGATCAACCTGAATGTGGGCTGCCCCTCCGACCGGGTGCAGAACGGGCGCTTCGGCGCCTGCCTCATGCAGGAGCCTGAGCTGGTGGGCGAATGCGTCGCCGCCATGAAGGCCGCGGTCGCGCTGCCCGTGACGGTCAAGTGCCGCATCGGCGTGGACGGGCAGGACCCGGAAGAGGCCCTCGACCGGCTGACCGATGCGGTGGTGGCCGCCGGTTGCGACGAGCTGACGGTCCATGCCCGCAAGGCCTGGCTCCAGGGCCTGTCGCCCAAGGAGAACCGGGATGTTCCGCCTCTCGATTACGACCGGGTGTACCGGCTGAAGAAGGCCCGCCCGGGCCTGACCATCGCGATCAACGGCGGCATCAAGACCATGGCGGAGGTGCAGACGCATCTGCAGCACGTGGACGGCGTGATGGTGGGACGGACGGCCTATCAGGAGCCGGAGATCCTGCTGGCGGTGGACCGTGAGGTCTATGGCGAGGCTCCCCAGGTAGCCGATGCCTTTGAGGCGGTCGAGGCCTATGAGCCCTATGTGGCCGCCCGGCTCGCGGAGGGCGAGCGCCTCCATTCCATGACCCGGCACATGCTCGGCCTCTTCACCGGACGCCCGGGCGCCAGGGCCTACCGCCGGCACCTTGCGACTGAGGCGCTGAAGCCCGGCGCTGGCCTCGAGACCCTGCGGGAGGCCGTCGCCCATGTGTCCCGTGCCGTGGAGCGGCAGTCTGCAATGGATTCGATTCCGGCCTAGCTGGAGAGCTGAGGCCGGGGCCTCAATGAACTGGTTGTGCCCAAGGGTTGTATTTTACAACTAGAGATATAGTACAGGTGCGTTATTGCACAGTAGAAATCCATTCGCGACCGTTTCGAAGGTCGGGAAGTCTTTTCTGTAACATTATTCGCTTTATGATGACTCCCGCATGAAGGTCGCGCTTTGCGAGGCCTTCGTCACTTGCAAAAGGGAGTATCACCATGCGTCTTTCCACCAGTGCCGCGATCCTCGCGGCCGCCGCCGGTTTGTTTCTGGCGACGGAAGCGGGGGCGGCTGTTACGGCCAACGGGTTGACCCGCAACGGCTTGACCCAAAATGGCCTTTCGGCCAATGGCTTGACCCAAAACGGCCTGACTCAAAACGGCCTTGCTGCCAATGGGTTGACCCGAAACGGACTGTCGGCCAACGGTCTCGCCACCAATGGCACGAAGGCCGGTACGGTCCGCGTGAAGGGGATCGTCCTGCAGGATGGATCGTCCGTTTCCCTGAAGTAAGAACCGACCTTATATCGGTCCAACGGGCCCTCCCGCTCCGGCGGGAGGGCCTTTTGCGTTTGGAGGTCTCCACCATCGTCGGCAGGGCAGGATCAGCCCGTGTCTGGGGGACGCTTCGGGTGCCTGGAAGGTGGCATGTGCACCGGCACGCGTGACCCTGAGTTCGTGTCGAAGGAGCCCTAGAGTTAATAGGTAGTTAATCCTTAGAGTGCTGCGGAATGGCTCGCATTTTATGTTCGCCAGGCCCGCCGACAACATGGCCTACCACTGCGTTTCAAAGATTTCGAAACTATATTGCCATTTCGTGCAATAATGTAGCTTGACTGTAACGTTATTCAATAAATATTCCTCTCCGTCAGCGTCGCCATGGGGCTGCGCCGGCAAAGTCCATTCCCAAATCCTTTCATGGAGAAGATCATGTTTACGCGCATTCATATCCTGACGCTCGGTGCCGCCATCGCCCTTTCGGCAACGGGCGCCATGGCCCACGGGACGGCTAACGGCCTGAGCGTGAACGGCCTCAGTGTAAATGGGCTCAGTGTGAATGGCCTCAGCGTGAATGGGCTGAGCGTCAATGGCCTCAGCGTTAACGGGCTGAGCGTTAACGGTCTGAGCGTGAACGGCTTGAGCGTCAATGGGCTCAGCGTGAACGGCCAGGAGGCCAAGGGTCTGGCCGCTGGAGCAAGCGCCGTGCAGCCCGCCTCCCTCACGCTTCAGGACGGTTCGGTTGTCCGCCTGCGCTAGGCGCATCTCCGGAGCCTCCTGTCGGAGGCTCCATTCCTGCTGCGGAGCCTCCCATGCGAAGCCTGGCCACATTCCTTCTGTTTTTCCTTTTGGGTTTCGGCTTCTCCGGCAGCTGCCTTGCGGTCGACGGCCAGTTGCGCATGGAAGGGGCGGACCCCGTGCTGAGCCTCGACGATGGCCGCGTTCTGCGGCGGGAAGCGCTGGCCGGGCTGACCTTGAACCTCGCAGGTCCAGCCGGGGAGGCCCAAGTCCGCATCGACTCCGTCGTGGTGGAGGAGGCTGCACCGGGCGGGCCCATCCCGCTCTTCAGCCTTTCCGCACACCGGCCCGGAGAGCCGCCTGCAAACATTTGCCGGCCGGACCCGAAGGAGCGGCAACTCGCCCTCGCGCTGCCCGACCGCAATGGCGGCTTCACCTTCACGTGCACCAGCGGCGCCGAGGGCAAATGCGTGCTCATGGGCTACCGGCCCTGGGAAACGCGGGATGGCGTCCCTCTCCAGGACCTCCACCGCGCCTGCATCCACATGCTGCGCGCCGATTACGGCGGCGACGACCGGCCGACCACCCGCGACGGCACCCTCGTCGACATCTACGACCGCTTCGACATCCAGGTTTCAGAGCCGAACCCGTCCCTGTCCTTCGAGGCCGCCTGGGGCCCCGACGGCGCCCTCTGCGTCGCGCATCCGCGGATCCCCGAGAACGTTTCCCTCACGGCCCTGGCGGAGCGCTATCCCCGCCTCGCCGGGCATCTCGGTCCGGAATCCTGCACCGAGGCTGCCATGCGGGCCGACCCGCGCGCGCTGCTCTTCAACCGCTCGGCTGCACATTGATTGTATCTGCCGGCCATCCCGAGTGACGCGGGAAGCGCTAGCCTGCCCTCTCCCCCCTTGTGGGGGAGAGTTGGAGAGGGGGGTGTGAGCGCCGGCCTGGATTCAGCTCAGCGCTCACACCCCCACCCTAACCCTCCCCACAAGGGGGAGGGGAGCACGTGGTGCATCATCCCAGGTTTGCGCGACCTCTCCCACCGGAAGAGGTGCGCCACCGATATGCTTGCCCTGTTGGCCGATCTCCGTCACATATCGACGTCCTTCGTCTGGAAAGCTCCCCGCAATGCTCGGTATCTCCCTTTTCGACCTTTCATGGCTGATCGTCGCCCTGCTCGGCGCAGGGGCGGTCACCGGGCTTCTGGCAGGAGTGTTCGGCGTCGGGGGCGGGGCGGTCGCGGTGCCGATCCTCTACGAGCTGTTCCGCTTCGTCGGTGTGCCCGAGGAGGTGCGGATGCCGCTCTGCGTCGGCACTTCGCTCGCCATCATCATCCCGACCTCGATCCGCTCCTTCAGGGCCCATCAGGCCAAGGGCGCGGTAGACATGTCGATCCTGCGGGTCTGGGCGGTGCCGGTGGTCGTCGGCGTGATCATGGGCAGCGTGATCGCCCGCTACGCGCCGGCCGACCTGTTCAAGACCGTCTTCGTCGTGGTGGCCGGAATCTCGGCGATCCGGCTTCTCTTCGGCAAGGATTCGTGGCGCTTCGGCACAGAGTTGCCCGGGAAGCCCGTCATGGTCGTCTACGGCTGGATCATCGGCGTCCTGTCGGCCCTCATGGGCATCGGCGGCGGGCAACTCTCGAACCTGTTCATGACCTTCTACAACCGGCCCATCCACCAGGCGGTGGCGACCTCGTCGGGGCTCGGCATCCTGATCTCGATCCCCGGCGCCATCGGCTACATCTATGCGGGCTGGCCGCGCATGGCGGATTATCCCGACGTGGTCGCCCTCCAGCCGCCCCTAGCGCTGGGTTACATCTCGCTCGTCGGCTTCCTGCTGTTCATCCCCACCAGCGCCTGGCTGGCGCCGGTCGGCGCGCGGCTCGCCCATCGCCTGTCGAAGCGCAAGCTGGAGATCGCTTTCGGGATCTTCCTGCTGACGGTCTGCGCCCGCTTCTTCGTCAGCCTGCTGGCGTAACGTCCTTCGGCCGCAGGATCAGCCGGTTGCCGCGGACCTCGTAGGACGTGAGCCGCTCCAGAAAGCTCATGCCGAGCAGGTTGGCATGGAGCGCGCCCGAGCGAGTTACGAGGGCCGGCACGTCATGTTCCGTGATGGAGCCGATCGTGAGCGCGCGCAGCGTGACGGGCGCCGCCAGGGCGGAGCCGTTGGCAGTCGCGACCGGAACCGAGAAGCGCAGCTCTTCTTCGCTGAAGCCGAAATCGGCCGCATGCTCGGCCCGTAGGACCACGGTGCTCGCGCCGGTGTCGAAGACGAAGCGGGCCTCGCGCCCGTTGACCTTGCCGTTCAGGATGAAGCTCCCGTCGGTCCGCCGCGCCGCCACCACCTCGCCCTTGTCGGTCACCACCGCGCGCCCATCCGCGATGTCGCCGATGGCCCGGTCCAGAACCATCTGCAGATCGTTCCGCGCCGCATAGGTGACAAGCGCCGCCACGATCAGCCCGCCGCTGATCGCCACCGTCTCGATTCCGTGGGTCCAGTGCCGTGAGAAGCCGTCCACGATGGCGGCCGCCATCAACAGGGAGCAGCCCGCGAAAGCGAGGAGCAGGGCGGTCTGGCCCGGACTGAGCTCCGCCAGGGGCGCCTCGCCCATGGTGCCGGTCAGGAAGGCCGCGGCCAGAAGGGCGCTGCCCAGGACGCGGATGCCCGGCATCGTCACTCGCGCTCGCTCCCGTCGAGCGCGAAGGCTCGGCGCATGCGCTCCGGCAGCTCCGCCATGATGCGCAGCCGCTCCTCCTCGGTGAGGCGATACCAGTGCCCGATCTCGTCGCGCGTGCGGCCGCAGCCCTCGCACAGGCCGGTTTCGGGATCGAGGGTGCAGACGCGGATGCAGGGGCTGGAGACGCGGCTCATGATCTGCTCATCATGTCGTTACGGACGAAGCGCGATCAAGAGGCCGATCAGCGCAGCGATCTCGGCGACCTGCTGGGCGGCGCCCGCGATGTCGCCGGTCTGCCCTTGGATATGGCGCTTGGCCAAACCCACCAACGCGATGCCCGCGAGAGCTGCTGCAAGGACCATGGCGGCGATTCCGGCCGCTGGTAGCCCGGCGGCGAGGCCGAGGAGGAGCGCAAATCCTGCCGCGAGTGCTGCCGCGAGCCAGAAACTCTCCCGGCCTGGGCGGCCTACCGCCTGGGCGGCGCCGTCGGGCCGGGCAGGCGGCAGGAACACCAGGGGCACGAGCCCCGCCATCCGGGACAGGGCGGCCGTGATGAGGATCGCCCCCATGGCGGCGGGAAGCTCCACGCGTTCGGCAAGGGTCGCCAGAGCAGCGATGCGCAGGGCAAGGTCCAGCACCAGGGCGCAGGCGCCGAAGGAACCGATCAGGCTGTCCTTCATGATGGCGAGCCGCCGCTCCAGGGTTGAGCCGCCGAAGCTGTCGGCCGTGTCGGCGAGCCCGTCCTCATGGAAGGCGCCCGTCGTGACCGTTGCGGTCGCGACCGAGAGGATCGCGGCGAGCCAGGGGCCGAGGCCAAGGCCCAGGGCAGCCGCGAAGGCGAGGGCGGGCAGGATTCCGAGCACGAGGCCTGCCAGGGGCAGCACCCGGATGATTCGTCCGAAATCCGGGAGCGTGTGCGGGTCGGCCTCCCAAGGCAGGACGGGCACCGGCAGGCGGGAATAGAAGCGCAGGGCTCGCGCCAGATCGGTGAAAAATTCCTGCCAAGGTTTCGGCGAAATGCCATCAGCCTGCTGCAATTGGTCGGACATAGCTTCACCCTCCACGGCTTGGCCGTTATAGGTCACGCCATCTCGTCTTCCGCAACGCCCATTCGGGCCGGAGCCCCCCATGAGTGCCCCTGAGACCTCCCCGTTCGACGATATCCGGCGCCTGATTACCACCATGCCGGGGCCTGACGAGGCCGCGGTCGCGGCCGTGCGGGAGCGGGAGGCGCAGCTGACGAAGCCGGCCGGAAGCCTCGGCCGTCTCGAATGGCTCAACGAATGGCTCGCCGCCTGGCAGGGCAAGCCGCGTCCCACCGTGGACCGGCCCCTTGTCTGCGTCTTCGCCGGCAGCCACGGCGTGGCCGGACGGGGCGTCTCGGCCTATCCGTCCTCCGTGAACCGGCAGATGCTGGAAAACTTCTCGGCAGGCGGCGCCGCCATCAACCAGATCTGCGCCGGCCTCGGCCTCGGCTTCAAGGTTTTCGATCTCGCGGTGGACATGCCGACCGGGGACATCGTGGTCGAGCCCGCCATGGACGAGAAGGCCTGCGTCGCCACCATGGCGTTCGGCATGGAGGCCATTGCGGGCGGCACGGACCTGCTCGCCGTGGGCGAACTCGGCATCGGCAACACCACCACGGCGGCGGCGATCTATACGGCCCTCTATGGGGGCGAGGCCGCCCACTGGGTCGGGCGCGGCAGCGGTGTCGATGATGAGGGGCTCGCCCGCAAGGTTGTGGCCGTGGAGGAGGCGGTCGCGTTCCATCGCGATCACCTGAAGGATCCGCTCGAGATCCTGCGCCGCCTCGGCGGGCGCGAGATCGCCGCCATGGCGGGCGCGATCCTGGCCGCCCGCCTGCAGCACATCCCGGTGATCCTCGACGGCTACGTGTCCACCGCCGCGGCCGCGATCCTCCACGCCATCCACCCGGCGACCATCGACCATTGCGTCGCCGGCCACCTCTCGGCCGAGGGCGCCCACAGGGACGTGCTGGAGCGCCTGGGCAAAATCCCGCTCCTGGCCTTGGGGATGCGCCTCGGGGAGGGCAGCGGGGCTGCGCTCGCCATGGGGATTGTCAAAACTGCCGCTACGATACATCGTGATATGGCCACTTTCAGCCAGGCCGGTGTATCGGAGCGGTTGCCCTGAATGCCCTCACGTTTCGTTCGCCGACGTCTCAGACCCTCCCGACCCTATCTCGGGCTCACGTCCCTGGTTTTTGCGATCCTCCTGGCCGCCTGCGCCCGGATCCTGTTCGAGCCGAGCGGGCGGGAGGTTTCGGGCCGCGCCTTCGCGCTGGACGGGGACACGATCCGGATCGGCGAGAACCGGATCCGCCTCAAGGGGATCGATGCGCCTGAGCTCAATCAATCCTGCATGCGGAACGGAACTCCGATCCTGTGCGGCGAGAAGGCCCGCGATACCCTGCTCGGCATGATCCTCAACCGTCACGTGGAATGCCGGGTCTCCGGGCGCGACCGCTACCAGCGCCTGCTCGCCCGCTGTTTCGTGGACGGGGAGGATATCGGGGCGCGCATGGTGTCCGATGGCTTTGCGGTCGCCTACGGCGATTACCGTATCCTCGAGACGAAGGCGCGCCTGCAGGGGAAGGGGATCTGGTCCACCACTTTCGACCGACCCCAGGAATGGCGGCGAAGCCATCTCTATTGACGGGCCTGCGCGACCTCGTGTCCTCGCCTGACGCCTTCACCGAGGCGGTTTCGATTCCCATCTGCCTGGAATGCCCCCTCCCGACGATTTTCATGCCGACGATTTTCATGCTCTCGCCCGCAAGCTCGAAGCCTGCCGCATCTGCCGCGATGCGCCCCGTCACGGCCCGGCCCTTCCCCATGAGCCGCGCCCGATCCTCCAGGGCAGCCCCACGGCGCGCCTCTGCATCGCGAGCCAGGCACCGGGGACCCGGGCCCATGCCAGCGGCATCCCCTTCTCGGACCGGTCCGGGGCGCGCCTGCGAGAGTGGCTCGGCCTCGATCCGCAGGCCTTCTACGACCCTGCCCAGGTCGCCATTGTGCCCATGGGCGCGTGCTTTCCGGGCCAGGACGCGAAGGGCGGCGACCTGCCCCCGCGCCGGGAATGCGCCGAAACGTGGCGCGCGCCGATCTTCGCGGCGCTGCCGACCCTCGAACTCGTCCTGCTGATCGGGCAATACGCCCAGGCCTGGCATCTGGGCGAGAATTTCCGTGACGGGCTCACGCAGACCGTGCGGCGCTGGCGCGAGATTCTCTCGGCTCCACAGCATCCGCGCATCCTGCCGCTGCCGCATCCCTCCTGGCGCAACAACGGCTGGCTCAGGAAGAATCCCTGGTTCGAGGCCGAGCTTTTGCCCGTGCTTCGGGACGAAGTCCGCTCTATGCTCGCGCGCGACGAAAAGGAGCCTGCCGCATGAGCCTGACCACCTTGCGCGTGACCACGGACGGACCCATCGCCACCGTGATGCTCGCACGGCCCGACAAGCTGAATGCCCTCAACGCCACAAAGCACGCGGAGCTGCGCGACGTGCTCGCACGGTTTGCCGAGGACGACGCCGTCAAGGTCGTGGTGCTCACCGGGGAGGGACGCGCCTTCTCGTCGGGCCAGGACCTGACCGAGGACCTGCCCCGCGACGAGAAGGGCCGGGTCGATCTCGGGCCGCCCCTCGCGCGCGACTACAACCCTCTGGTCCTCAGGCTCGCGAATTATCCCAAGCTCACAATCGCGGCTCTCAACGGTCCCGCGGTGGGCGCCTCCATGAACATCGCGCTCGCCTGCGACATCGTCGTGGCGGCACGCTCCGCCTATCTCCAGGAGGCTTTTTCCAGGATCGCCCTCGTGCCGGACGCAGGCGGCACCTGGATCCTGCCGCGCCTCGTGGGCCCGAAGCGGGCGCTGGCGCTGATGCTCACGGCGGAGCAGATTTCCGCCGAGGACGCCAAGGCCATGGGCCTCGTGTTCAAGGTCTTCGATGATGCGACCTTCCGGGATGATGTCGCGGCCTTCGCGGCCGCTCTCGCCCGTGGTCCTGCGCTTGCTTACCGGCTGACCAAGCAGGCCCTCGCGCAGAGCCTCTCGAACGATCTGGAAGCACAGCTCGCCCTCGAGGCGGAACTGCAACGGGAGGCGGGCTTCAGCCGGGACTTCATGGAAGGCATCCGGGCCTTCCGCGAGAAACGCGCGCCGGCCTTCGAGGGCCGGTGAGGGGAGGCTGCCATGCGGATCACCTACATCATCATCGGTCTTCTGGTTTTCAGCGCGTTCCTGACGATGCTCGTCTCGCAAGATCCCCAGAGATCCGCCGCCCTGACCCAGGCCTACCGGGACGCGGCGTTCACGGGCGAGACCCGCGAGATCGTCCTGGCCGTCCTCGCCCTCGGCATCGGCGGCTTCATCGTCTACCTGACCATGACGCGGCGGTAGGGGAACGTCGCGAGTTCTTATTTTGGAAGGCTGACGCTGCTGATCCAGTGGCAAAGCGCTGCTCTGATGCGCACGCTTGTCAGATTATCTTTTGGTATGCAGCGGTTGGATGCGCTGCCGGAAACTGATCCTTCAGGACTGAGACTATAGAAGTAACTGATACTAAAAGATTATTTCTTTGAGGTCATGTCTTGCCAAGGACCTTCGCGCAATTCTGGCAGCAGGTACGCAGCTTCCGTAGCTTGCTCAAGTAAGCTTCTTGCCTAAAAGGCAAACGTTGATTATTGAACCTGTAATATCATTACAGGAACAGTCATGGCTATCATTTCGACAAACATCTCTGCGACCGGCGATTTGGCCCATGGATACGATATTCCCGATGGCGATGCAGTCACCGTATCGGCGGGGGTGACAGTTGCAGCGGGAGGTGCCGGTGCGGCCGGACTGCATGCAGCTGGTGCTGGTCACGTAACTCTGGGCGCCAGTGCGCGGGTCGTCAGCAGTTTGTCGGACGCGATCTCATTCGGGGGGAGTGGAACCGCGACCTTGAATGCGGGCAGCCTGGCTGTCGCAGCCCGGTATGGCATCTACTTTATGGCGGGCGATAACGCTCTTCAGAATCTCGGTTCGGTCGTCGCCGACAGCGCTATCCGCACGGATGGTCCTTCGCTGATTTTCAACGAAGGTTCGATGGTTGGCCGAAACGGCCACGGAGTCTGGATCGCTGGAAGCGGCGTCTCCCTGAACAACAGCGGCGTTATCCAGGGAAGTCACGCTGGCATTTTCGTGAGCGCAATGACGGGCTTCGTCTCGGTTGCAAACAGTGGGACGATCGTCGGCGGCGACCAGGGCGCTTTCGAGGTTGCCGATGGGACAGCTGCGGCCATGCTCACCAACCACGGCCGTCTTCTTGGGAACGCAACCTTCGGTAACGGAGACGATGTCTATGACGGTCGTGGCGGCAGCGTGACCGGCGTCATCTCTCTCAGCGGTGGAAGCGACCGCGCCTATGGTGGAGGAGGATTTGAAACCTTCCTGGGCGGTGCCGGTGACGATACCATCGACGGAGGTGGCGGCAACGACGTTGCGGTCTATTCCGGCTCTCGTGTGGACTACGACATAAGCACCGTTGGCGCCGTGACGACCATCGTCGACAAGCGCGCCGGGCAGGACGGCAGCGACACCCTCAAGAACGTCAGGTTTGCAAAGTTCAACGGTGACAACTCGACTGTCGTCCTCATCAACTCCGCTCCAGATGGCGTGAAGCTATCAACCTCTGTTGTGGCGGAGACGGCGCAGATGAACACGGTGGTGGCGAGCCTCTCCGCCCACGATGCCGATGGCGCTGCGCTTACCTACACCCTCGTCGATCCGACCGGTACTTTCCGCCTCGATGGAACCTCTCTCGTGCTCGTCAAGCCGCTCGATTATGAGGCCGGGTTGCGACATTTCGACTTTACGGTCACGGCTCATGATCCCTACGGTCTTGCGGCCACTCAGAGCCTGTCGCTTGCAGTCACCAATGTAGTCGAAACCAATCCCCTGACCCTGATCGGTACAGCAGGCGTGGACTCACTTACGGGAGAGGCCGGGAATGATGTGATCCAGGGCCTCGCTGGCGACGATATTCTTCAAGGTGAGGCCGGGGACGATCGGCTCGACGGCGGAGCCGGCAAGGATATGCTCACCGGCGGAGCCGGCAAGGACGTGTTCGTGTTCACGACCAAATTCGACAAGAAGAGCAACTTCGACACGATCACGGATTTTTCTGTCGCAGACGACTCGATCTGGCTCGACAATGCACTCTTTAAGTCCAACAAGGCACTCTACACGGCGATCAAGAAGGGTACGGAGGCCAAGCCGTTGAAGATGGCGAGCAAGTTCTTCAGCCTCGACAAGGCGAAGGACAAGGACGATTTCGTCATCTATGACCGGAAGAAGGGAGTGCTCTATTATGACTCCGATGGCTCTGGCAGCCACAAGGCTATTGAGATCGCCACGCTTAAGAAGGGCCTCAAGATGACCTACAAGGACTTCTTCTTCGTCTGAGAGGCGGGCTCGATGCGCGGCCCGTCGTTCCGGAGCCGCCCTTCGGGCCGGGGTCGTGCCATCGTTACACCTCCCGTTGGATCTCGGGAATGCCTGAGGTCCATCTACAATACCCCTGTCGGCACTGACTAAGTTGCCTTATGCGGAGAGCCGGTAGGACCGAGTCGACGATGCAAACCGCAGCTCCAGTGCTAAAGCATCGGACCCAAAAGTGGCTCTGCACTTTTGGGTCCGATGCTTCTTCCTTGTGTGAGAGCATCGTTCAAGCGGAAAACCGGGTCCACTTTTCGCTGACGCGGCCCTCTGGGTCCGCACGATGCTCTAGGGATGTTCCGGCACCGGTATCGGGGCGGTCGACTTGATGCTCGACAGGACGAAGCTCGATCGCACATCGGCTACACCCGGCAGGGTGAGCAGCCGGTTCATGGTGAACTCCCCAAAACTCTCGATGTCCTTTGCGACCGCGTGGACGATCAGGTCGACCTCGCCCGCGAGCGCATGGCAGGCGATCACCTCTTCATAGTCCTTGAGCCGCTCCACCAGGCGGGTCCGCCAGCCCGGTTCCGATTGCTCGAGCTTGATGAACACGAAGGCCTCCACCTCGAAGCCCAGGGTCTTGCGGCTGACGATCGCCCGGTAGCCTTCGATCACGCCGTCATCTTCAAGCGCCTTGAGTCGCCGCAGGCAGGGGGAGGGGGCAAGCCCCACCTTGTCGGCCAAGGCCGCATTGGTGATGCGGCCCTCGCGCTGGAGCACGCGAAGGATGCGCCTGTCGGAGGGAGAGAGATGGCGGGGCATGGTTGTCTCACTTTGCGATCCTCAGGTCATTTTATGACCTCGCGGCCGCAGATCCAGGGCGTCATGGGCCGAAAATGACCCTGGTCGGGTGATATTCTTCCTTCCATGGGATGGAGGAAACGTCCATGAACAGTGCCACCGGAAGCGACGATCCGAGCGACTACCTCGTCGAGCAGGGCTTCGAAAATTATACCGAGATCGACCACGCCACCTGGCGGACCCTCGCGACACGCCAGCGCGAGATCCTGAAAGGCCGTATCGCCGACCAGTTCCTGGAGGGGCTGGATCGGCTCGGAATCGGCCAGGAGGGCATTCCGGATTTCCGGGTCATGAACCGGCGCTTGCGCGAGGCGACCGGCTGGGAGGTGGTGGCAGTGCCCGGGCTCATCCCGGACCTCGCGTTCTTCCGTCTTCTGGCCGACCGGAAATTCCCGGCGGGCTTCTGGATCCGCAAGCCGGAGCAGATCGACTATATTGAGGAGCCTGACATCTTCCATGATGTGTTCGGCCATGTGCCGCTGATCATGCAGCCGGTCTATGCGGATTAC
>Ga0182741_1000139_pt1 | contig 116119 bp, 107 predicted proteins | sample eDN5th37CBELigOP_FD_128874 | JGI IMG/M metagenome (GOLD analysis project Ga0182741, IMG submission 128874) | Enriched Organic Plus compost microbial communities from Emeryville, California, USA - eDNA 5th pass 37_C BE-Lig OP (version 2) (version 2) ...
ACATCCGTCCCAAGCCAACCGTAATCGCCCGGGGATTTCAGCCGGTCCGCCGGGGACATGTCCACCGGGTCACCCGGCGTGATCAGCGGGGCCGCGATCGCTGCGATGATGACCACCGCCAGCACGATGAGGGCGACGGTCGCGATGATGTTGCGTTTGGCGAACGTCCGGTAGAACGATCCGCGCCGTTTCGGGGCGGCAAGCGGCGCCGTGGTTGCGGTTGCCATGGCTACGCCCCTCCCTTCACGCGGATCCGCGGGTCGACCACGCTGTAGATGATGTCCGTCAGGAGGTTCATCAACACGAAGGCGGCGGCGATGAAAAGGACCGTGCCCTGCACGAGCGGATAGTCGCGCTGGTTCACGGCGTCGAGCGCCAGCCGCCCGATGCCAGGGATCGCGAACACCTGCTCCACGATGACCGTCCCGCCGAGCATGTACCCGGTCTGGATGCCGACGACCGTGATGACCGGGATCAGCGAGTTCCGGAACGCGTGTCCGAGCACGACCGACCGATCCTTCAGCCCCTTGGCGCGGGCGACGGTGAGGTACTCCTTGCCCAGCTCTTCCAGCAGGGACGACCGCATCATCCGCATGATGGACGCGGCCAGCAGCGCCCCGAGCGAGATCGTCGGCAGCACCAGAGATTTCAGGTTTGCCCCGAGCCCCTCGGAGACCGGGACGAACCCGGTTGTCGGGAAGAACGACCACTGGGTGGAGACGAAGAGCACGAGCATCGTCGCGATCAGGAAGTTCGGGACGGACAACCCGACCAGCGCTACAAGCCGGACGATCGTATCGGCGATGCGGCCACGGGAGACCGCGGCGACGACCCCGGCAGGGATCGCGAGGAGGAGCGAGGTCACCGTCGCCAACGCTGCCAGCTCCAGCGTCACCGGCAGGCGGTCGAGGATCTCGCCCGCTACCGGATTGCCCGTGCGCAGTGAGTTACCCATGTCGCCGGTCAGGACGTTCCCCAGCCAGCTGACGTATTGCAGGGGGAGGGGCTGGTCCAGTCCGTACGAGCGCGCGATCGCGTCACGCTGCTCCTGGCTGACATCCGGCCCGACGCCGATGAGGACGCTGACGAAATCGCCCGGGATCAGGCGCATCGCGCCGAAGATCAGGATCGACATCCCGAGCAGGGTTGGCAGGAAGACGGTGAGCAACCGCCTCGCGAGGAAAGCGAACATCGTGAAACCTTGATCTGGCGAACGGCGTCTCGCTCGCAGGATGAAACGCCCGAAAGGTGACGTGAGCGTGCTACCTCAGGGCAGGGGAGGTCTTGAACGCGCGGGAAACGAGTTTATACCGCACGGGACACGCGTTCAATGGCCTCCCGAAGGGCCATCGTCGCCGTCGCGGAATGTTCGTCGGCGAAGGGACGCCATTGGCCGCATCTGTCGGTCCGGATAACACAGACCCGATTCGCGGCCAAGACGTCCTCTACGAAGAATTCGCGATAAGACCTACTCCGCCGGAACCATCGTCTCCGGCAGGGTCATCCACGTCTGCGAGGCGGTCGGCGCGAAGCCCTCGACGTCCGCCGTCGTGGCGAAGTAGCCGACGCGGGTGCCGATGAAGATCAGCGGGGCCTCCTCGGCGACGATCTGCTCCAGCTCCTGGTACGTCGCCTTGCGCTCTTCGTGGTCCGCCTGCGTGCGGCCCTGATCCAGCAGCGCGTCGACGTCCGGATTGCTGTACTGGAAGGCGTTCACGCTGCCGTCCGTGTAGAGCGCCGGGTAGAGCGCCCGGTCCGGGTCGTTGCCGGATCCGTTGAAGCTGACGAAGCTCTGGAAGTCCCGCGCGACCCACTTGTCGATGAAGGTGCCCCACTCGACCTGGTCGAGTTCGACGGTAACGCCGATCTCGGCGAGCTGGTCCTGGATGACCAGCGCGATGTTCACGAACTCGGTGCGATCGGCCCCGACCGTGATGCTGAAGGAGAGATCGCTGGCGCCCGCCTCTTCGAGCAGCGCCTGCGCGGCATCCCGATCGACGGTGTAGTTCGGCAGCTCTTCGATCGGCGTGGCCCAGTCACCCAGCGTCGGCACGAGCGGCCCGCTCACCTGCCCGGCGCCGAAGAAGACACTGTCGAGGATCGCCTGCCGGTCGATCGCCAGGCTGAGCGCCTGGCGCACGCGGACATCGTCGAACGGCGCCTCGGCGCAGTTCAGGCCAAGCAGGTAGTAGTCGGTGGTGTCGTGCTCGATGACCACGACGTTGCTGTCACCGCGCACGGTCTCGATCGAGATCGGGTCGGCAAGCATCGTCAGGTGGATCTCACCGGTGCGAACCGCCGCCACGCGCGCGGACTCATCCGGCAGGATGTTGTACTGCACGGTTTCCACCTTCGGCTGCCCCTCGCGCCAGTAATCGGGGAACGCGGAGAGGACCGTGCGCGTGTCCTGCACGTACTCCTGCAGCATGAACGCGCCGGTGCCGATCATCTCGGTCTGGAAATCGGTATCCGGAGAGTTCGGCAGGATCGCAGCGTAGTTGGAGGACAACGTCGCCAGGAACGGGCCATACGGCGACTTCATCGTGAACGTCACCGTTCGCTCGTCTGTCGCCTCGATGCTCTCGACCGGCTCGAACTGGCTCGTCCACGGGGAGCCGGACTCCGGGTCCATCATTCGCTCGAAGGAGAACTTCACGTCCTCGGCCGTCAGCGGCTGGCCGTTGTGGAACGTCACGCCCTCCCGAAGGGTGAAGACGTACGTCGTGTCATCCGGCTGCTCCCATGACTCCGCCAGGATGCCCATCGGCTCGCCGTTGTCGTCGAAGATCAGCAGGGTTTCGTAGACGACGGCGATGAGCTGGAAGCTGGACGTCGCCGTCACCATCGCCGGATCGAGCCCAACCGCCTCTTCCGGCTTGCCGATGATGAGGGTACCGGAGGCGCCCGACGCGGACGGCGAGGCATCCTGCGCCAGCGCGGTCCGTGCCCACGGCACCGTGCAGAACGCGCCGGCAACTGCCGCGGCTCCGGTCATCTTCGCGAGATCCCGTCGTGATCCGGTCCATGCGGACATAGGGTATGTCTCCTTGTATGCAATATACGCAGCAAGACAGCTCGTCTGTACGATAACGATGATGAATGAGGCTCGGTCAAATAACAAGGAATCATGCCCGTTGCATTCGGCCGAACCCGGGCCATGAACACGAAGACCGGCACGTCGATTGACGTGCCGGTCCTCCCTAATCCATATGTATCCGGATTGCCGTGCCGCTTTCCGGATTCAGGGATGGCGCAAGCGATTCCCTCTTACATCGCTCGCCGCTGTCCCGGTATCGAGCCCCGTCTCCCCTATGCAAGACCAGAAGCACCGAATATCGCGTCGCGGCCCCTGAACCGCTACTCACATTAGGATCGGCAAACCGCTTATACCCGATATAGTATTGACAAACGAATTATATGTCAAGTATTGGCCGCGACGCCCCATCGCCGGGCGAAGATGGCGCGCAGCTCGTCCGTCAATGACGGTTCCGGTCCGGCAACCGGGACGTTTGGCGCGACGGCATTGATCGGCAACGGCGCGACGACGCCTTTCTGGAGTCCCCATTCCCGCCGCCACGATCGAAGCTGCTCGCCGCTCGACGCGTAGACGATTCGTCCGAGCCCGACCATGGCGTGCGCAGCCGCGCACATCGGGCAATGCTCGCCGGATGTGTAGACGACACATGAGGATCGCTCTTCGGCCGGTACGTTCATCGCCGCCCATCGCGCGATCTCGAACTCCGGGTGTCGCGTCGCATCGCCGCCCTTGATCCGGTTGCGATCCTCGAACAGGACATTCCCGTCACCGTCGACGAGCACCGACCCGAACGGCTCGTCGCCGTCGTCTGCCGCCTCACGCGCCAGCTCGACGCAACGCCGCAAGAACACCCGATCCTGATCCGTCACCTTGTGCATGTGGCTCCTCCGGACGTCTGCGTGAGTACTACAGCCGCGTCAGCTTCCCGAGCGGGACCGCGCGAGAAGCGCCCGTCGCGCCGGGGATGTTCGTCGGCAGGCCGGCGAGCGAGTCGTGCGCCATCAGCGCGAAGGCAATCGCCTCCTTCGCATCCGCGTTCACGCCGAGCTCGTCCGTGGTCCGCACCGTCACGCCGTCCAGCGCATCGGCCAGCATCTGCATCAGCAGCGGATTGCGAGCACCGCCACCGTTGACGAAGACCTCGTCCGGCATCTGCGGTAGCCATCGCTTGTACGCATCCGCGATCGAATGCGCGGTAAACGCCGTCGCCGTCACCACCACATGGGCGCTCAGTTGCCGCTCGGCGAGAATCCGCTCGACCATCTCCGTGCCGTAATACTCGCGACCGGTCGTCTTCGGCGGCGCCTCGTCGAGGTACGGGTCCTTCATCAGCTCGGCCAGCAGCTCGTAATCGACCTCGCCGGCCATCCCGATCTGCCCGCCGTCGTCGTAGCCCTGCTCGCCGTTCGTCATCCGCATGACCAGCGCGTCGATCAGCATGTTCCCCGGGCCGGTGTCGAACGCGATCACGTCGTTCACCGCGCCGCCGGCGGGCACCCACGTCACGTTGCCGATGCCGCCGATGTTCTGCACCGCGCGATTCTGCGCGGGATCGGAGAAGATCGCCCAATCGAGATACGGAGCCAACGGTGCACCTTGCCCGCCGACCGCCATGTCCGCAACGCGGAAATCCGCCATCACCGGCGCGCCGGTCTTCGCCGCGATCACCGAGGCTTCACCGATCTGGAGTGTAGACGGGACGATCAGCGCATTCTCCGGGTCGGCCTCCGGCTGGTGCCAGACGGTTTGCCCGTGCGACCCGATCACCTCGACGAGAGACCCGTCGATGCCCGCCTCACCCAGCACCCGTGCCGCCGCATCTGCAAAGCATTCGCCGACGACCACGTTCAGCGAGCAAATCCGGGAAACGGCATTCGACTGGTCGTCGTAGAGACGCAGCAGCTCGGCGCGAACGGCGTCAGGATACGGCACGGTATCGAAGGCGAGCAGGTCGATGGACGCCTCCTGCGCGTGCCCGTCGATGCGGCAGACGGCGACGTCGATGCCGTCCAGCGACGTTCCGGAGATCAGGCCAACACAGATGTCGCTCATGAACATGCCCTCGCGATGGTCTCGGTGAAGTTCGCCCGCGTGGGCAGGTAGGCGGGGTTGACGGATGGATGCACGCGGTTCGTCAGGAGCACGATGACAAGATCGCGCTCCGGGTCCATCCAAAGGGACGTCCCGGTGAAGCCAGTGTGCCCGTAGGCCGCCTGGGAGAGACCTCGACCGGAGTGTGTCGCCGCATCCTCACCAGGCCGGGGCGCCATGAGCCAGCCGAGCCCGCGCCGGTCGTTCGGCGCATCCAACCCGGTCTGCTCGCGGGTCGCCTCGCGGACGATGGTTTCCGGCAGGATCCGGACGCCGTCGATCTCTCCGCCGTTCAACCACATCTGGCCGTACCGAGCGAGGTCCGCCGCCGTACCGAACAACCCGGCGTTCGCTGATAGCCCGCCGAACCCGTACCATGCGTTACCATCGTGCACTTCGCCGCGGATGAGATAGTCGCGCCACGGCCCGGTGACCGGCGTGCCTTTCTCCTTGTCCGCCTCGAAGTCGTTGCCGTTCTCGGTTGCGGCGATCCGGCCCCGGATCTCGACTGGCGGCGTGAACATCGAGTCCATCATCCCGAGCGGCCGGAAGACGTGCTCCGCGGCGTACTCCGGCACCGACCGGCCGGAAACCCGCCGTACGACCTCGCCCAGCAGGATGAAGCCGAGGCAGGTGTACTCGACCTGCTCGCCAGGCGTCTTGTACGGCTGGTCCTTCGCGATGTTGGCAAGGTAGCCGTCCGGACCGGACGCTTCGAGGAAGACCGCGCGCCACGACAAGACGCCGGACGTATGCGCCAGCAGCCGCCGGATCGTCACCCCGGCCTTGTCGCCGTCTGTACCGAACTCCGGCAGGTAGGTCCCGACCGGCTCATCGAGCTCGATCGTTCCCTCGGCCACGAGCTGCAGCACCGACGGCGTCGTCGCGACGACCTTGGTCAGGGACGCGAGGTCGAAAAGGGTGTCGAGCGCCATCGGCGTCCGCTGGTCTTCCGGCTCGCGCACCGCCCAGCCGGTGGCCCGGTGCAAGACGGTCTCGCCACGATAGCGAACCAGCGCGACCGCGCCACCGAATTCGTGCCGCTCCGCCGCCGCTTCAATCGACCGCCAGGCGGATTCGATGGCGTCCGTGTCGATACGTTGTGATGTCGTCGCTTCTGTCATGAGACGTCTCTCTCCGCACCGCCGGAGTTTATCGCCGACGATGCGAGCCGAACGCCGGAGGCACGCTCCGGCAGTACTCGAGCATGCGCGATGTGTTAATCGGTCGGCTCTTCGATGGCGCCGCTGGCGATCATCTCGTCGATCGCCGCATCATCGTAGCCAAGCTCCCGCAGGATCTCGCGCGAATGCTCGCCCAGCACGGGCGGACCATAGCGCATCTCCAGCGGCGTGCCGTGGAAGTTGTACGGGAATCCCGCCACCGAGATCTCGCCCAGCTTCGCATGCGGCACCTTCCGCACCAGCTTCTGGTCCTCCACCTGCGGATCGTTGAGGATCTCGTCCACGTGATAGATCGGCCCGCAGGGAACGGCCGCGGAATCGAGCCGGTCGACGATCTCCTGCGTGGTCATCGAGGTCAAGACGCGCTCGAGGATTTCGTAGAGCGGCTTGATGTTCTCTAGCCGGTCCGCGTTCGTCCGGAAGCGAGGATCATCCTTCTCTTCCTCCAGGCCGAGCGCGGTACAGAAGCGCTGCCAGATCGCGTCGTTGCCGACCGCGATGTTCACGTAGCCGTCCGCGCTGCGGAAGGTGTCGTAGGGCGTGATGATCGAATGGCGGTTGCCGGTCCGCATCGGGCGCTGTCCGGCGGTCAGCCAGACCCCGGCCTGGTAGGTCAGCATCGCGATCTGGCCGCCTAGCATCGACGTGTCGACGTACTGGCCGCGATTGAAGGGATCGCGCTCGCGGGCGAAGAGCGCCGCGCAGACCGCGCTGGCGGTGAACATCCCGGCGGCGATATCGGCCATCGGCACGCCGACTTTCATCGGCGGCCCGGCGGGATCTCCGGTCACGCTCGCCATCCCGCTCATGCCGTTGACGATCAGGTCGTAGGCCGTGCGATTGCGCGACGGCCCGGTCTGCCCGAAGCCGGAGATCGACGCGTAGATGATCGCCGGGTTCCGCTCCGAGACGGCCTGATAACCGAACCCGAGCCGGTCGATCGTTCCTGGCGAAAAGTTCTCGATAAAGACGTCCGCGCCATCGATCAGCTTCCAGAGCGCCTCGCGTCCGGCATCGGACTTCAGGTCGAGCGCGATCGACCGCTTGTTGCGGTTCACGCTCATGAAATAGGATGCTTCGCCTTCGACAAACGGCGGTCCCCAGTGCCGGGTATCGTCTCCGGCGCCCGGCCGCTCGATCTTGATAACGTCCGCGCCCATGTCGGCGAGCATCATTGTCCCGTACGGTCCGGTCATGACCCGCGTCAGGTCCACGACGCGGATTCCGGCCAAGGGTCCTGCTGCTTCGCCCGTCACGTCACCTGCTGGTCCCCGCACAATCCGCCTCACTGTATCCAGAATTCAGCTTCCACATGCGGCGTGATTGTATCATCGAACCCTTCGCAACGGGCCTGTTAACGCGGAATGGGCGGGGATATCTCCCCGCCCACGAATCATCTTCCGCTCTTCGTTACCTGCCGCCGTAACCCCACCGTTGCTGCGGAACATAGCCACGGCGCGCGGCATTCTGGGCGTCCTGCCGACGTTTGTCCCGGAAGATCCATACGAGGACCAGGCCCGCCAGGAAACCGCCGATATGGGCGAAGAAGGCCACGCCACCTCCCGAGTCGCCGATGGTGTTCAGCGATCCGATGCCGGAGATGAGCTGGATGAGGAACCAGTACCCAATCATCATCCACGCGGGCAGCATCGTCGCCGTAATGAAGATGCCGAAGACGATCAGCGTCCGGATCTTGCCGTGCGGGAACAGGACGATATACGCCGCCAGCAGGCCAGATACCGCGCCGGACGCGCCAACCATCGGGATACGGCTATCGGTATCGACGAGCACCTGGGCATAGCTCGCGGCACCAGCGGTCAACAGGTAGAAGATGAGGTACTTCACGTGCCCCATCACGTCCTCGACGTTGTCGCCGAAAATCCAGAGGAACAGCATATTGCTGCCGAGGTGGAACCACGATCCATGCAGGAACGCGCACGTCACCAGCGTGAACAACGCCTGGCCGCTGGAGATCTCGGCCGGCACGGTTGCCCACTGGTCCAGGAACCGCAGGTGTTCGCCCGGATCGAGCGTCCATTGATAGAAGTAGACAAGGACGTTCACCGCGATCAGCGCCCACGTCACGATGGGCTGGATTCGCCGTCCCCGGTTGTCGTCGCTGATCGGTAACACGCGCGCTCCCTCACGTCAGGCTTGCGGGCCGCATACATCAACGCGGCCATCCCGGTGAAAGGCGGCCGCGTTGTGGAGATCGATCTGGGGTGTTCGTCGCCCTACCCGGTGACGTCCTTGACGGAGCTGGAGATCCAGCCCATCAGCTCCTGGCGGGTCTCGGCGCCGCTACGGGGCGCGAACAGAAGGCCGACGAGCAGGCCATACACGAAGAATTTTACCGCGGTTCGCATGTTCTTGATCATGAATCTCTCCTCAGTTTCCTGGAAACGCGCCGGACACGAGTCGCCCATCCGCGATGATTATTCCTTGCCGCCCAGCTTCGGGAACGGATGCATGCCCTGGTTCGAGCTCTCGACGGCGGCGTCCGGTACATGGTCCACCTGCGGCGTCGTCAACTGCTCGGTCGAGGCTGCGTCAGCCGCGAACTCCTGGCCGTCTCGCGTCGAGGTGTCCTCGTTCGCCGCCGGAGCGACGTTCTCGGGCATGCCACGATCGACTGGCGGATGCCGCTCCGCGTCGCCGTCGTCACCCCGGAACGCAGGATCAGCGCCCTGGCCCGTCTGCTCCGTGGATTCTCGCGTTGTGTTCCCGGAATCCGAGGAGGTGCCCTCGGCGGTTCCGTAGGCGGCCGCCCAACGTGCGGCGTTCCGCTGGTCGCGGCTCTGGCCCACCAGTGTCTTCGAGAATTCGGTGGTTGATTCCGCCGGATCGGCAGTAGCAGCCTGGGTCTGCGTGGCCTGGGTCGATTCCGTCGACTCGGCGGGCGTTTCGCTCGCGCCGGTGCCACCGGAGTAGGCGGCGGCCCACTTGTCGGCATCCACCCGGTCCTGGCTCAGGCCGATCGTGCCGTCTTCCTTCGTCGAGCCAGCGGTCGCGTCACCTGACGACGACTCGTCGTACCCGCGCCAGCGATGCGGATGGCGCAGCAGGCCGCCTTCTTGCTCCGCCTTGGTCTCGCTTGATGGCGAAGTGGCTTCAGTCGTCGATGCCGGCTGCTCCTGCGTCGCAGTACCCGCGCCGCCCGAATACGCCGCGGCCCATTCGTTCGCATCCACCCGGTCACGGCTGAGGCCGAGCGATCCGTCCGGTGCGACCGATTCGCCTTGCCCGACGCCGTCACTGCTCACCCCGGTGTTGACCTTGATGTTAGGGTCCTTCACAACCGTCGCGTCGCGACCACTGGCGGTCTTGCCCAGCTCGACGCCCACGATCGGCGCGAGGGTCTTCTCGACAGAGGAGAGAACCTTGTCCTTGATGGAGCGCTCGCTCGCCGTGGCAGAGGTCGCCGACATGCTCGTCGCGCTGACTCCACTATCGGCTGGTCGGGCGGCAGCGGTATTCGTGCCGGACGAATCCTTCTGGCCGCCGGCCAGCTTTTCCCGAAGCTCCTGTCCCGTGTAGGGCGTTTTCCAGAGCGCTGCCCCGGCTCCGACCACGGCCCCGAGGACCGACCCCAACACGAAGGCAGCATTATGGCGATTGTTCTTGGCCACAGCCACTATCCTTCCATACTTGGAAGCAGCACGGGCGATTCCCGTGCGTGCCGCGTTGCCCGTCGGCGAATGCCAGCAGGACACGTTGACTCTGTGTCCACATATTACAAATGCCGTGCCATCATTGGTATGACGCCACGCGCATACATGCCCCGGCCCTTCAGCACATGACAGGATACCGATGACCGACGCCACGAATCCCATCAATCCGTCCGGACGCCCGGAGCTCATCGACGATCTCCGACGGCGTATCGCCGCCTCGGGCGCTATCACCTTCGCGGAGTTCATGGACGTCGCACTCTACCACGAGACATGGGGCTACTATCGGCAACCAGACCGCAAGCCCGGTCGCGGTGGCGACTTCATCACCGCACCGGAGCTTCACCCGTTTTTCGGCCTGACGCTTGCCCGACAGGTCGCCGATTGCTGGGACCGGCTCGATCAGCCCGATCGCCTCATCGTCCGCGAGCACGGCGCGTCCTCCGGTGGCCTCGCCTACGACATCATGGTCGGACTGAGCGAGAAGGCCCCGGATGTCCTCGACGCGCTCGACTACCGGCTGGTCGACGTCAATACCCATCGACTGGAAGAGGCCATCGCCGCCATGGACCAAACGCCTCTGGCTGCCCATGTCCGCGCCGAGCATCCGGACACGATCACCCCCGAGCCGGGCATCGTCATCGCCAACGAGGTGGCCGACGCCCTCCCGGTTCATCGCCTCGTCGTCCGGAACGGCGAGCTGCGCGAGCGATGGGTCACCGCTGATCCTGACGGTGCTTTTGTCGATGAGGAGCGCGAGATCTCCGATCCGGTGCGCGAAGCGGGTATCCCGGCATACCTGCAAGAGGCGGGCATCGACGTCTCGACACTTCCCGACGGCGCGATCCTCGACGTTTCGCCCGCCACGGCCAAATGGATCACCGGCATCGCCGACAACATGACGCGCGGGTTCGCCATCGTCATCGACTACGGCTACGAGGCCCCGACGCTCTACAGCGAGCACCGGCTCGACGGCACCGTTCGCGGGTATCACCACCACACGGTCACCGATGACCCGTTCATCCGTGTCGGCGAGCAGGACCTCACCGCTCACGTCGACTTCACCTGGCTTGCTCATGCCGCCCGGACCGCCGGGATGCAAGTGATCGGTCTCACCACGCAGGGCGAGTTCCTAACGAACCTCGGGCTCGGCGACTGGCTCGTCGATCTGCAGCACCAGCCGGATACCGGGTTCGAGGAGTACTACCGTGCCCAGGCGGCCGTGTTCCGGCTGATCGATCCCGCCGGTCTTGGCCGTTTTCGGGTGCTCGGCCTCGCCAGGGGCATGGGAGAGCATCCCGAAGCGCTCGGGTGGCGGGCGCTGGATGTCGGGCAGGAGCTACGGGAGCTGCGGTAAGGGCGTCCCAAGAAGTCTGCGAGCAAATCCGAACAGTTTGCCGCGTCAAATACACCCGCAAGCATGAGAAAAGCCCGTAACGACGGGGAATTTCTCCATCTCAACATTGTGTCGATCGTACACAATACCCATTTCGAGGTATTGACATTCAGGCGCCACATGCTAGGATCGTGATTAACGAAGCATCAATCGGCGGCCAAGCATTGAACGGAGCTAACCCGTTGTTACACGTCGCCTTTAGGGCATAGCTCGATTGATGGTTCGCATCGCCGGAACGACGTTCGCACGGCGGGGACAGGACGAAGGTACGCAGACCCCTCACACGGTCATCGTGGCCAGTTCCACCCGAACAGCGCGGACCGAACCGGCGGAAGGTTTGGTTCGTCGGGACTCGATGCCCGGCGAGTGTCCGGAAACGGCGGAGGTTCTACCGCAGGTACCGGCCGGGATGACGACGCTGTGGCGGAAGGGCCATGGCACCACCGATCATCCACGCGAACCAGGCGCCAGCCGTAAGCGATGCCAGACACCTGAAAGATGGACTGGCACGGGACAGGAATCCCGAAGCGAGCCGGCGCCGGAGGAACGCACGACCACCGCGGAAGACCCCAGGACCCCGGCCGGGACGGCCACATCGCCTCATCGAAAAGACCGGTGAACCGGGCAGGCGGTCTTCGCCCACTCGCTCGGTGATCGGGCGTTCGCAAGAAGCCCGTTGTGACGCGGTCAAACGGCGCAAGGTAGTCCGTAAACTGCCATGATGCCACCGACCTGGACAACGACTTCGGAAGGATCCCTATCCTCCCCGCGAACGGTCGACGGGAAGCAGGAGGTGTATGCGTATCGACGCCCTCGACAGGCCTAACGGCCACCGGGTCGCGACAAACGACACCGGTGGCGGAACGCGAATCGACGATACCCATCGTTGTGACGCGCAGGACAACCAAAGAATATCGGGAGCATGAGCTGGCACGGATGAAACACCTGCCAGCTCTTTGCATGTCCGCCGTGCTATCCTCAGAGCACCCTAACTGGTCGCGACGTCCCGTCGCGATGCGCCTTTGGAGGTCCCCGTGAGTCGATTACGAATCGTCTGATTGGCGTATCACAGCCAGCTGCATGAAACTCCAGCTTTCCGGTCTCGCCACCGGTTAAGCGGCATGCGCACGCGTCAATCGGACGGGCGAGCCCGCGCGTCCTGACCAGGACACTATCTCGTGACCACCCACAAACAATTTCAGCGCGACTCCGTTGCGCTGCGCATCGACGATCTCGGGAAGCAGTATCCAAACGGCACCTGGGGGCTTCGCCATGCCACAGCGAGCCTGCAGGCAGGGCGAATGACCGCCGTCCTCGGGCCGAACGGCGCCGGCAAATCCACGCTGATCCACATGTTGGCGAAGGCGATTCACCCCTCGGAAGGAACCGTCACCCTTGCCGATCCGTCCGCCCGCATCGGCTGGGCCAGCCAGCGAACGACCATCGACTGGTACCTCAACGTGATCGATAACGTCGTGATCGGCGCCCGTCTGCATGGCATCGGGCGGGAGGAGAGCCGGAAGCGCTCCCTCCAAATGCTGGAGACTCTACAGCTCGGGGATTTGGCCTTGAACGATGTCAGCATGCTCTCCGGTGGCCAACAACAACGCATTCAGGTGGCGAGAACGCTCGTCGCCGATCCCGACATCTTGCTGCTGGACGAACCAACCGCCAGCCTGGAAGTCGAGGCCGCCGAATCTGTTCTGGACCACTTGCGCGCCCGTGCTCTCGATGGCGCGCTCGTCCTGGTGTCGTCGCACGATCTGGGACTTCTCGAGCAATTCTGCGACGAGGTGATCTTCATCCACAATGGCAGGCTCATCGCGCATCAGCCAATGGCAGCTTTCCTCCGCCGCTTCGCGCCATCCGACGCGATCACCATCCAGTACGAGGGTGAGCTCTCGTCAGTGGTGCTGGACCAGCTGGCACCGTTCGACCCAAAAGTGAACGCTCACGCCAAGCTGACGGTAACGATGCCCGACGGCATGCCCCTCGGCGCGCTCATCGCCATGCTGGAGCCCGAGATTCGGGTGCTGGACGCAGGTCGGGAACGCGCCTCGCTCCGTGCCGTCTATCGGCAAATGACCCGGCAGGAAGGGGATCCAGCATGAGCCAGACGGTAACAGCACGGCGCGATACCGAGCGCTGGTCCATTCGTCGCGTCGTTCCACTGACAGAGATCGAGCTCAAGGCGCTGTTTTCGGAAGGGCGAACGCTGGTCAGTTCCTTGCTGCTCGAGCCGGCCGCGCAGCTTGTGCTGCTTGCCGCCGGACTCCAGGGCCTGATTGGCGATGACGGCGACTTTTACAATGGCCATAGCTACTTGATGTTCGTGTTGCCGGGATTGTTTTGCCTCCAGGCCCTGCGCGCCTTCAGCCGCACCATGTACCGCACCGTCCTTGATCGACAGTGGGGAATGCTCACCATCAAGCGGCTCGCCGGAGCAGGAGGGTTGGGATACACACTCTCTAAAATCGTCGCACCCTCCATTGCGCTCATCGTGCAAATCATCATGATGGCGTGGATCGCGATGTTGATGGGAGGACGATTCGGTATCTTGCCGTTCGTCGGCGCCACGGTGCTCTCCATGTTCGCCGTGATGTTCTGGTCCAGCCTGGCAATAATTGTCACAGGATTCGTACGGGATTACGTGGCGCGGGACATGATTGTGGGCTGGATGATGTTGCCGCTCTCGCTCAGCGCACCAGTGTTCTACTCGCTTGATACCGCGCCCGCCTACCTGCAATGGATCGCCCGGTTCAACCCCCTCGCGTACCAGGTGCAAGCCATCCGGGACATGTTGCTCGAAGTGACACTTGGCACGCCGGGTATCGCGATGGTCATTCTCGCCCTGGTCTCCTGCGCCGCTGCCACCATCAGCGTCTCGTGGGGCGATGCCCTAACGTCGGAGGGTGGCAGATAGATCGGAGGAGGCCGGTTAAGGCTGACCGGGCTCCTCGTTGAGGTCCGGATCAGCGCATCGAAGCGAAGCGCTGATCCAGACAAATCGCAGTCAGCCTCCTCGGTGATCCAGAGGCGTAACTTCATCACAGATCGCCTGGCCGGCCTCTTGCTCTGCCTTTCGCAATTCGTAATTCACCTGAAGATTCATCCAGTACTGTGGTGAGGTTCCCATCCAACGGCCAAGTCGCAGGGCCGTGTCAGCGGTAACTCCTCGCTCGCCATCGATGATCTGTGAGATTCGATTCTTGGGCACCTTGAGCGTCCGTGCAAGCACCGCCTGCGACATACCGAGTTCTTCAAGATCAATCCGAAGGTGCTCGCCAGGATGGATCGGTGGTCGCGGCATATGGCGCAACCTTCCTCAATCACGAGCCTCTCGCTCCGTGCGAGACGCTAACCAAAAACACCCGGTACGATGTCTCCATCGTACCGGGTGTGGGCTCGTTCTTGCGTCGTGCCGAACGTTTCTTACACCGTCTTCAGCATGATCGTCGGCTTGCGCGGCTTCGCCAGCGCCTGCGTGGCCAGCTGCACCGCGACCCGCTCAGCAAGGCCCATAAAATGCCGCGCCGTCACGGAGTCCGGCTCGGAGATCGACATCGGCACGCCGGCGTCGCCGCCCTCGCGCAGGCCCATCTCGATCGGGATCTGCGCCAGCAGCTCGACGTTGTTCTCTTCCGCCGTGCGCGCGCCGCCACCCTCGCCGAAGATGTGGTACTTCTCGCTCGAGTTCGGCGGCTGGAACCAGCTCATGTTCTCGACGATGCCCAGGATCGGCGTCTTCACCTCCTGGAACATCTTGAGCCCCTTCACCGCGTCCGCCAGCGCGACCTCCTGCGGCGTCGTGACGATGACCGCCCCGGCGATCGGGATCTTCTGGACCAGCGTCAGCTGCACGTCGCCCGTTCCCGGCGGCAGGTCCAGCACGAGGTAATCGAGATCCTCCCAATGGACATCGTTCAGGAACTGGTTGATCAGCTGCGCCACCAGCGGCCCGCGCCAGATCAGCGCCTTCGTCGGGTCGAGGATGAACCCGATGCTCATCACCCGGACGCCGTGCGCCTCCAGCGGCACAATCTTGTTGTCGCGCATCAGCGGGCGCTCGTTGACGCCCATCATCAGCGGCGTGCTCGGGCCGTAGACATCGGCATCCAGCAGCCCGACCTTCGCGCCGGCCTTCGCCAGCGAGACCGCGAGGTTCACGGCGACTGTGCTCTTGCCGACGCCGCCCTTGCCGGACGCCACCGCGATCACGTTCTTCACGCCCGGGATCGGCTGCGCGTCGCTGCGGCCGCTGCCGCTCGCGCGCACCTTCGAGCGCATCTCGATGATGACGTTGCCAACGCCGCCCACGGTGCCCAGCGCGGCGCGGATATCCCGCTCCAGCTTGTCCTTGTGCGTGTTGATCGGGCTGAGGGAATCGACGTTGAGGCGAACGGTTGAGCCATCGACGGCCACGTCCGTCACCAGTTTGAGATCGGCCAGGCTCCGCCCGGTCGCGGGCTCTTTCACGCCGGAGAGGGCGTTCAGCACCTGCTCCCGGTCAAGCCCCATCACTCCATTGTCAGACATGGACCAGTACAGACCTTTCGTAAGAACTCCAGCGAAGCGGCCTGGCGAAGATTCTGCCCGGCGCTTCCCGTTTCACAGCTTCTATTGTAGCCGTCGCGTCGAATCCTGACTTCTCCAGTCGACTTTCCGCTGATCTTCTCGTGACAGCGCATAGGCTCGCCCTGACCGTTGACCATGCTACGATTCCACGTGAGACCTGTAGCAAACCGAAGAAGGGCACTGCCATGATGGACCTCCGGCGTACCCGCCTGATCCTCGTCGTTGTCATCGCGCTGCTGGCGTTTCCCGCCAACCTGCTCGCGACGGGACAGACACCCGTCTCCAGCGAGACGCAGCTCTATATTGGGCATGCCACACACCTGACCGCGCGCATTCCGGCCGAGTGGAGCCCGATATCCACCTTTCCGTACGTCTACGGAAACGACCACGGGCTTTTCTCCGCGACGCCCATCATGGCATCTACGATCGAGGAAGCCTGCCAGGAAAACACGCTCTCACCCGGCGCCACCATCACCAAGACGACATGGAACGACATGCCGGCGTGCGAGATCAGGAGTCCCGAGCCATTCCTGTTCGGTCTTCCGGCCGTTGGCCTTGTGCTAACGCACCCAAAGCCATTTTCGTATCAGGGCCAAACCATCTCGTATATATCGGTGAGCGCCACGCCCGAGCACTTCGACGACATCCTGCGAACGATCTCCTTCGACCTCTCCTGGTTATCCGGACCGGAGATAGCGCATTCGATCCTCGATCTTGCCGAAGCCCATTCGCTGTATCGTGACATGGTGGATTGGGATGAACTTCGCGCCACTGCGGACGGGGTTCAGTCGCCCGGCGATGTCAGCCCCTTCATCGAACGGAGTGTGATTCGGACGCTGGCTCAGGTTGGAGACAATCATTCATTCCTGTTACCACCGTTTGATTCAGAAGAGGAAAACCCGTTCTTCGAGGGAACACCGTCCGGCGAGATGCGCGGCCCCCTTGGATACATCAACGTACCCTCCGTCATTGGTGCCGCCTCCCAGGACGCGTATATCACCGGTGCGCACACGACGATCGCCGGGCTTGAGTCCCAGGCGTGTGGCTGGATCATCGACCTGCGCGAGAACTTCGGCGGCACCACCCCGACCATGATCTACGCGTTGCTGCCGCTGCTTCCCGAGGGCGACCTCTACGGCTCCGTCTATCCCTCAGGGACGGAGTCGTGGTTCGGCCGTCAGGGCGACATGTTGGTCTATACGAGCGACGACATGACGACGCCTCTCGCACTGGATGTCGATGTCCCGTTCCCCAGTATCGAGAATCCGGACGCGCCGATCGCCGTCCTCGTCGGCCCGAGGACCATGAGTGCCGCCGAGTGGACGACGATCGCGCTCTCTGGGAGGGACAACAGCCGCTCCTTTGGCCAGCCGACCGCCGGCCTGACAACAGGCCAGTACGGAATCGCGATGCTCGATGGCTCCACCTTGATGCTGACCACGAATGCGGCCATCGATACGGACGGGAACGTCTATACCGGGAAGCTCCAACCGGACGAGTGGGTCACCAGCCAGTCGCGGGGAGGTGACGCGCAGGGGAACGACGGCACGATCGTCGCTGCCGAGAAGTGGCTGCTGTCCCAGCCCGCCTGTCAGGACGTCGCCACGCCGCAGCCATAGGCCACGCCGGTCGACCAGGCTGTTGAGCGTTTCGTGAGGTTTCCGGGACGATTCCGTGAGCCCCTTCACCCGCGATGCTGTCAGGATCGTTCCATACGGAAAGCCAGGACGCACTGGCACCCCGGAAAGGAACGATCCATGCCAGCCATACCTGAAACCCTCCGACTTCGGCCGCGCCTGCGAAAGAGCCTCCTGTTCCTCCACATCGTCTCCGGTGTCGGGTGGATGGGAACGGACATCGCCCTGGCCATTCTCGTCTTCGGGGCCCTGCGTTCCGACGATGCCGAACGTGTGGCGGCGAGCTACCTGGCAACCGCCTATATCGGTGTCATCGCCGTGCCCGTGCTTGCCGTCATGATGACCCTCACCGGCATCGCACTGGCCATCGGCTCCAGCCTCGGCCTTCTCAAGTACTGGTGGGTACTCGTGAAATTGGTCCCCAGCCTGGGCCTGTGCGTCCTGGTGTATCTCGCGCTGCTTCCGGAGCTCCGGACCTTGCCCGGGACGGTGGAGATGGGCGCCTCCGCCGATGAGGTACGTGACGGGGTCGGCGCGGCAACGACCGGCCTCCTCTTCCCACCGGTTGTCTCGTTCACGATGATGGCGATCGCCTCCCTGCTGAGCATCTTCAAACCGTGGGGAAAGACACCCTGGACGCCGTCGTCGCGCCGTTCTCCCCGGCGGGCAGCCACAACCTGATCCCGAACGACATGAAAAGACGCGCCGGACGGGTTTCCGTCCGGCGCGCTCTGCATCTGTCGAATGTCGGGAACGCCTACTCCGGCATCACGATCGCGTTCTCGATCTCCGTGCGGAACTTGCGTTGGCTCGCGAACTCCCCGTACGGAACGTCCTGCGTCATGATCAGCACCGACTCGCCCTTGACGATGTTCCGGCAGGAAATGAAATACATCACGTCCTCGCCGTCTTCATCGACGTAAACAAAGTTGCCGTACGCCTCCAGGCGACCTTCGCCCCGGAACGGCTCGCCTTCCGCGTTGACGTCCAGCTCGAGATCCAGCCCGGATTCCTCGGCGGCGAAGTCGACACAGCCCGCCAGGTCACCCTGGTATTCCGTCGTCGCCCACAGCGTGAGATCACTCACGCCATTGGTCAGCAGCAGTTCCTCGTTGTCGTCGTCGAGCCGCTCGTCCACGATCTGCCAATGCGAGGGGATCTCGACCGAGAACCCGAACGCCGGGCTCGTGAACAGTGAGCCGGATAGCCCGGTCTCGCCATCGTCCTCTGGCTCGACGGTCTCTTCAGGTTCTTCGGTCTCCTCCGAGCCGGGCACCAACGTCTCGCCTTCGATCTCGATACCGTCCGCGACGTCGAGCACCTGGTCGAGATGATCGTTATACAGATCGGGCGGCGCCGACGCGAAGATGATCACGACCGCATCGTCGCCCGGGATCTCGCGGCACTCGATGTAGTCGACGAGCTCCGTCTCCTCGCCATCCTCGCTGATATAGACAAGGGTGAAGACACCCCAGGCGTAACCATCGCCCGAACCCTCGATCGGGTCACCCTTGGCATCCTCGGCCGGCTCCCAATCCTCGACGGTTGGATCCTCCGTACCGTAATAGGTGCTCTCACCCTCGAGGCAGGCCTCAGCGTCCGCACCGTAGGCATCCCACGACCAGATCGTCAGGGAGCCCAGCTCGCCGCCCAGCACCAGACCATCGCTGCTCTCGTTCAGGATCTCGTCCTGGACCGACCAGATGTCTTCATCGAAGGTGACGGTGTAGTCGTAGAGCGTGCTTTCGAACGTTCCGTCCTGGATCGCCGACTCAGCCGGCTCCGTCTCTTCTTCATCCTCATCGGGGATCTGGGCGCCGGTCGAGTCCGCGTCGTCCTCATCTTCCTCGTCGGCCGGGGACACGTCTCGCGCAGGCTCGTCTTCCTCGTCGTCGACGGTGGCGGTGGCCTCATCGATGGCTTCTTCGTCCGCCGCTTCGGTCGGCTCAGGTTCCTCGGTCGGCGCTTCCGTGGCTTCCGGCTCTTCAGTCGGTGCCTCTGTGGCTTCGGGCTCTTCGGTCGGATCGACGGTCAGGTCCTCCGGCGCGTCCGCCACCGGCGTCTCCTCGACATCCTCACCGGTCAGGATCGGGCCATCGTTGAACAGGATGTCGGCATGGACTGCCGCCAGCGCGTCCTCGAAGTTCCGCTCCCGCGCCGTCAACACGATCACGACGACCGCATCCGTGTCCTCGAGCGTGTACCCCTCGATCAGGACCTGGTTGCGGCCGACGAGCATCTCGATCCGCGGCACATCGCCGCCCAGCTCTTCGGAGATGATCTCATCGGCGCGTCCCTCGATCCCGGCCCGGCGCTGAACCGCCGCGGCGGCGGTCTCGGTATCACCCTGGCCCTGGATCAGGAGCGTGCCCAGATCCCCACGAAGGGTCAGCGTGTCGTATCCACCCGGGTTGGAGATGACATCCCGCGAGCGTGCCTGCCATTCACCACCCCACGTGACCGTGTAGCCGAATTGAGGGCTGACGTAGGTGTCGTCCCCCTCGAGGCCGGCGCCCTGCGCCGCGACACGCGACACGGTCGGCGTCAGAAGCGACAACACCATCACCAGCAAAATGAATCCGCGCCATGTGAATCTCTGTCGCATGCCCTGCGTACCACCTCTCGTGAACGTGGCGGGAGGACCATTCTCCTGATCCGCGCCGATGAAGCCAAATCCCGGATGCGCGCGTCAGCGAACGTCAACAACAATGCGCGCGCAGCCCATTACAGACGAAACGTCAACCTGGCGGGAACGGTTCCACGTATGGAGCTTCATCTTATCCGGATCGCTGAGGTCGGCAACAGGCCGATGCACACTGTCGACACATGACCATGCCGCGGAGGGGACTCGCGCTCCCTCTACGGCATCTCTCCTCGTGACAGGGGTGTCTAACCGGTGGCGCCCTCCCCGGCGCTCACCGTACCGGTCGTGTTCCCGGTAAGGCTGATGGTGGACCGCAGCATTCGCAGCAAGTCGTCGATATCGAACGGTTTCAGGACCACACCCACGTTCTTCGCTGCCAACTGGCCATCCAGCTCACGCGCCAACTGGACCGCCCCGGTGCAGACGACGACCGGAATCCCCACTGTCGCCCGGTGCATCTTCATCTTCTGGAGCAATTGCCACCCGACCGCCTCGTTCCCGATCATGAAGTCGAGGATCACGACGTCGGGATCGACCGCGACGAGCTCATCGAGGTCACGCGGAGCGAAGGTGGTCAGGACCACATCGAACTCCTCTTCCTCCAGGATGTCCCGGAAGAGGTCGAGGATCTCCTGCGTATCGTTCACGACCAGCGCCAGCGGGCGCTTCCGCCCGGCTTTCGGCGTCATCTGTGATCCGGCGGGAAACGTCATGGCGCTCTTCTCCAAAAGCGGGGTCGAACGGTACGGGACCTGCTCAATTGCAGCACAGTGCATGGCGAAGTGTACGCCACCCCGTGCGTTGGTCCCTCTACCACCTCGACAGGGGCCAAAATCCTGCGACGGTAGTACTCTTTCGTGCAACGATTGTCGATCGCCGGCGTCTTCCGGCCCGACATGCCCGGCTTGCGTGTCCGCGGGCAACAGGAGTGAATCCAGATGCGTGGTGTCTTCCGTATGCGGGGCCGGGACAATGGCCGTGCGGACCAAAAAATCATCCTGACGGATCGTCATCAGGACCTGCTCGCCCAGGAGCAGGACATCATCGCGCGCCTGTCCGCCGCGCTCGAGACCTTCCCCGCGACCGACGAAGACCTCGAATCCCTGCGCCACGCCGCCAACCAGCTCGGCGAGCTCTTCCTGCTCGTGATCGTCGGCGAGTTCAACTCCGGCAAGTCGGCCTTCATCAACGCCCTTGTCGGCGAGGAGGTGATGCCGGAGGGCGTCACCCCGACCACAGCCGTTATCAACCTGCTCCGCCACGGCAACGAGGTCACCGAGACGATGCTGCCGGATGGCATCATCCAGCGCACCTACCCGGCCGATTTCCTCGACGAGATCACCGTCGTCGACACGCCGGGCACGAACGCCATCATCCGCGAGCATGAGGCCCTGACCCAGAGCTTCGTTCCCCGGTCCGACCTCGTCCTCTTCGTCACCTCGGCCGACCGCCCGTTCACCGAGAGCGAACGCGAGTTCATGTCGGAGATCCGGGAGTGGGGCAAGAAGATCGTCATCATCCTGAACAAGATCGACCTGCTGCGCGACGACGAGTCCCGCGACAAGGTCGTCGCGTTCGTGCGTGACAGCATCCAGCGGCTCCTCGGTTTCACGCCGGAGGTCTTCCCGGTCTCCGCCCTGCTCGCGCAACAGGCGAAGGCGATGGCCGACCGCAACCCGGCCGAGCGCGACCGCCTCTGGCAGGCCAGCCGCTTCGAGGCGCTCGAGGACTACATCATCGACACCCTCGACGAAGAGGGGCGCATCCGCCTGAAGCTCCTCAACCCGCTCGGCATCTCGGAGCATCTCACCGAGCGCTACCTGAAGCTCACCGATGACCGCCTCGCCGTGCTCGACGAGGACCTCGCCACCATCGACAACATCGAACGCCAGCTCGCCCTCTACAAGGACGACATGCGCAAGCAGTTCGCCTATCACCTCACGCGCGTGGAAAACATCATCCACCGCATGAACAACCGGGGCGACGAATTCTTCGAGGAGACCATCCGCATCGGCCGCGTCTTCGACCTGATGAACTCAGACAAGATCAAGGACGAGTTCCAGCGCAAGGTCGTCGGCGATACCGAGCGCGCGATCGACCAGACCATCGACGAGTTGATCGACTGGATGGTCGAGCAGGATCTTCGCGTCTGGGAAGCGGTCAACGAGTACGTCGATCGCCGCCGGCTGAACAAATACGCCGACGAGCTGATCGGCGATGTGGGCGGCCAGTTCCGGTATGACCGCCGGGCGCTGCTCGAATCCGTCTCCCGGCGCGCGCAGGAAGAGGTCGATCGCTACAACGCGGACAAGCACGCCCGGGAGATCTCGATCAGCGTCCGTAACGCGGTCGCGACCGTCGCCGTCGCCGAGGCTGGCGCGGTCGGGCTCGGGGCGCTCGTCGTCGCCGCGGCCAGCACCGCCGCCGTCGATATCACCGGCATCCTCGCCGCCAGCGTGCTGGCCGGCGTCGGTCTCTTCGTGCTTCCGATCAAGCGGCGGCAGGCGCGGGAGGACTTCCACAAGCGCTCCGCCGAGCTGGAACAGCGCCTGGTCGCGGTGATGAACGAGGCGTTCGAGAACGAGCTCAACCGCTCCGTCGGCCGCATCGCGGACGCCGTTTCGCCCTACACCCGCTTTGTGCGCACGTCGAAGGACCGGTACGACGCGCTCCGGCGCGACCTCGGTAGCCTCCAGAACGAGCTCCGCACCCTCCGGCACACCATCGGCGGCAACGAGGACCGCCCCTCGCTCCCCGAATCCGCCGAGGAAGCCGGCACCTCATAGCGCTACCACCGGGAACCAACGCTCCCTCCTGATCGTTGACCATGTATCACACGCTCATTGATCAGGAGGGGTCCGTATGCCTCTGCGTCTCGTGCACCTCGTCGGTGCCCTGCTCGTCACGCTTCTCATTGTTCCCACGCCCGTCACTGCGGGAGATCATGACTGGCACGTCACCGGCGTCCAATCCCTTGAGCAAAACGGGGCAGAGACCAGGCTGCTCTCACCTGACGGCACAATGATCTTCGAGGCGCGCACGGATCGTCCCGACGAGATCTGTGTCCGCGTGATCGAACCGGACGAGACACGCTGCGGGAGCCTCCCACCCGAAATCACGGAGATCGAGAGCGAGGAGCAGCCGATCCGCAGCATGGTGGTGAACGTGGCCAGCGCGACATGGGCGCCGGACAGCTCGGCCGTCGCGTTCAGCCTCAACTGGTCCCAAACCCTGATCGATTCCGATATCTACCTGCTCGACGTGGACACCGGCGACATCCGGAACCTCACCGACGACGGAATCGAAGATTACCGGGGCATGACAGCCGATGACGAGATCCTGACGGACACCTACCCGGCATGGACTCCGGAAGGTGACGCGCTGCTCTTCCACCGCCTTGACCTTGGCAGCCGGAGCGCCTCGATCATGCGCCTGCCACTCGACGCCAGCGAGCCGGAGGTTGTCGCGGCATTCCCCGACGATGTTGCTCCGCTCCTGAAATCACCGATTCATGCGCTGCCTGACGGATCGATCCTCTTCAGCACCACACCGAACCCGAACGACCCCTCGTTCCAGAGCGGCGTCGTGCGCATGGCGCCGGACGGCACCATGGAGTTGTTGATCGCCAATGAAGAAGAGCCCGGATTCGGCGAGCCTGGTTTCGACGGGATAGACCTCATCGGGGTCTCACCGGACGGCATCAGGTTCCTGGTGTTCCGGCCCGTGGTCTTGGTGGATGATCTCGACAAACCGAACATTGCTCTCGTTGACATGACCACCGGGGAGGAGACCCCGATCGAGGGAAGGATGTACGCCCCCCCAATCTTCTCCCCGGACGGTTCAGTTGTCCTCATGGCTCTTCAGAATGTTGACATCATCGATCTGGCCCTTGTCTATCCGGACGGCAGCACGACCGTCATCGAGACAGTCGCTATCGAAGACAGTCCGGAGGACCCGGCCGGTTCGCCCATCCTGCCAAGGATGACGTGGTCGGACGACGATCAGGTCCTGCTCCATACCTCTGTCGGTACGTTCCTGCTCCAGCTGTCGCCGGGTATGCCTGACGCCGCGTCCCCGGCAGCAAGCCCCGCCCCGACTTCATCCGCTACGCCTGCGGACGTGGCCACAACCGACGCTCCATATCGCGCCCTGAGACCGGATTACGCTGCGCCTGGCGGGGAGCTGGCGCTCCTGTCCCCGGATGGAAGCCGCATCGCGACTATCGGGCACGATGGCTCGACCGAGCTGCGCATTACCGAGATCGAAACGCTTGAGCAGACGCGCGCCGACATCGGCATCGACTCGAAATCCCTCCAGGGGATGGAATGGTCGCCGGACAATACCGCGCTCGTCTTCACCTCGGAGCCGCTGATCACCGGTCTCGACTCCGACATCTGGCTGATGGACGCCCTCACCGGCGACGTCAGCAACCTGACCGATGACGGCAGCGACGTGCTGGCTGATGCCCCGATGGATGTCTGGCCCGGCTGGACGCCGGATGGCGAGATCGTCTTCCAGCGGTACGATCGGGACGAGAACGGCGAGGTGGCCGTCTCCCTGATGCGCCTCTCCCCGAACGGCGGGGAGCCGGAGGAAGTCGTGCGGTTCCCGCGCGAGTATGCGACCGTGATGAGCGGTCCCGCCTTCGTGCTCGAGGACGGGTCGATCATCCTCGGCACCATGCCCGCCACCGGCTTCACGACCGGCATCTTCCGGGTCAGCCCGGACGGGGAGTTCGAGCACCTCGCGGATGACAATGCAATCCCGGGTCAGGAGTCGCTCGTCGTCCTCGACGTCACCGGCGATGGCTCGACGGCGCTGGTCTACGGCCGGCCATCCCACGAGATCCGCTTCTTCGGAGGCGCGATCGCCTTGATGGATCTCGGCACCGGAGAGATCACCCGGCCAGAGGCGCTCGCCGGCGAGCCGATCGCCCCGGCAACGTTCTCGCCCGATGACCGGTATGTGCTCTCCGCTGCTCCCGGACAGGAAGAGGGACTGTCGCTGGTGATAACCGAGATCGAAACCGCCGCGTATTGGGAGGTGCCGTTCACGGATCACTCCACCGAAGACGAAGAGGCGATGTGGCCACACCTGTCGCTGGACTGGGCAGAGAACGACACGGTCCTCCTTCACACGGGCACTCCGACAAGCGTGGTTATCCAGCTCGTGACACCATAGTCGTCATAGCCGCCCGAACAGAAAGGGATTGTGTCGTGAACCGCAGAACCCTGACCCGCTCGTTCCTTGTTGCCACTGCCACGGGCGTTGCCCTCCCCGGCGCATTGCGTGCCCAGACGCCATCGGCGTCCCCCGTTTCCTCGGGGGATATCCGTCTGGCCGAGATTGAGGGTATCGCGCTTGGCCTCTCGCCGGACGGCACGATGATCGCCGGGGTCGGTAAGGAGGACCGCTTCCTGGTCTGGGATGCGGAGACGTACGAGACCGTGGCCCGGTCCGAGCCAATGCCGGAAATCTCGATCATCGACCATACATCCGTGGCATGGTCGCCCGACAGCACGGCGCTCGCCTGGTCGCTCGACGCCGCGCGACTGATGCTGGACAGCGATATTTACGTCTTCGACATCGATTCCGGACAGATCACGAACCTGACTGACGACGAGCCCACCGATCAGGACGCCGTGTCGCTCATGGATGACGACGTAAGCGGCCTGGCGCTCGACGTCGATCTCTATCCGTCCTGGAGTGCGGACGGAGAAAGCCTGTACTTCGCCCGGTCGACCTGGGAGGATGTCCCCGAGATCGCCACCTCCATGTGGCGTATCCCGCGCGACGGAGGAGACGCCACCGAAATAGCGGTTCTCGCCCCGGACGCCCCGCTCCTCGTGAGCTCTATCTACGCCGGCATGGAGGATGGCAGCGTGCTCTATGCCACTTGGCCAGTCGACTCCGACGGTCCGCACCATGGGATCTTCCTCGTCACGCCAGACGGTGAGGTCGAGGGCATCTCAACCGGGATGCTGGCGAGGACAACCCTGAATATGGTCCTGATCAGCGTCGCGCCGTCCGCCCGGAAAGCCTCGGTCGTGTCAACGGCGAATTACGCGAGGCTGATGGGCTCGAGCTGGATCGAGATAGACCTGGATACGGGCGTCCCTACCCCCTTCGAGGAAGTCCTTGGCCTGCCCATCCCGCAGGAAGAAGCGGGGGACAAGGGCCTGGCCCTCGCCGGAGCCCCGGCGTTCCTGACAGATGAGGCCGGCGACCTGACCGGGTACCTGTATTTCACCGCCGATCGGGGATTTGACAATTTCACGCTCTGGCAACAGGACACTGAGGGTGGAGAAGAGCAGGCGCTCGGCTCTTTCGACAACGCCGAACGGCGTGGATCGAGGCATATTCCCCGTATCGAGATCGCCGATAACGGCATGGCCGGGATCTTCTTCGGCGGGAATGTCTGGCTCACGACGATACCAGGTCGCTGAGGTTCATCGCGGGGGTGGTATCTCACGTGCGAAAACGGCATCAGCATGTCGCGCTTTCGCACAGGAGGACACCACATGGAACGCAAGAATCTCGACGCCGGAAAGAAGGCTGCCGAAAAGCTCGCGCCCGAGCCGATCGAGCACACGCCCGAGGCGCCCATCATCTCGGAGGAAGAGGCCCAGGTCATCGAATCTCCGGACACGGATACGCCCGGAGATGACGCGAGGAAGTCTGGCGAGAAGATCGCCGACAAGTTGCTGGATCGCGACGATGACACGATCCCGGAAGATGGCAGCGTCCGCATCCACCCAAAGCACAACCATTAGGAACACGAACGCGAAGGGCCGGTCCGGATTGAACCGGCCCTTTCACGTTCGTGCGACGACTTATCGGGAAACGGACGCATTCTCGACATCGTAGGCGAGCTCATCCACCCACGGCTCGCCCTCCGCGAACCGCGATGGCCGGAACGGATGCAGGTCGACGGTCGTCGCCTGCCCCTGCGTGATCAGCTCGCTCAGGCACTTGCCGATTGCCGGGGCCGTCTTGAAGCTCGTGCCGCTATCGCCGGTCATCGTGTAAAGCCCGTCGTACTGGTCGATCGCGCCGATCACCGGACGGGAATCCGGGCTTCCCATCAGCGCGCAAGCCCAGTTACCACGCGCCGTGCTCCGGGCGACATAGGGCAGCCGCCTCGACACATGCTCGCGCACCCTCCCGATATAGTCCTGCGTGACCGACTCGGGATAGTCCTCCGGGTCAATCTCCAGGCGCTCGCCGAGCTCCGCACCACCCAGCGTCGAGAATCCGTGGATCGGCCGGATCCAGGTGTGGTTCACCTTGTCGATGTAGGTCGGGTGCTTCGGCGAGCGGTCCATCGGCCAGCGGAAGATCGCGATCCGCGACTGGCGTGGATAGACGCCAAGGTCGATGCCGAGCGGCTCGAAGAGCTGGTTCGCCCATGCCCCGGCGACAACGATCACCCGCTCCGTCTCGATAACGCCGCGCGAGGTCTCGACGCCAACGACGCGATCCCCCTCCGTCAGCACCCGCATGGCACGGGTGTATTCCATTACCGTCACGCCCATCGACTGCGCCGCTTTCGCGAAGCCGAAAGTAGTGGCGTGCCCGTCGGCATAGCCGGACTCCGGCTCGTACGCGATCGAATCGCCCTCATCGGTGTGCACCGCCGGATCGATCTCCTTCGCTTCCTCCGGGGTCACCATCCGGGAGTTGACGCCAACGTTCCGCTGGATATCGAGGATCGCTTCCATCTTCGCCCGGTGCGCGGCCGGCGCGAAGATCATCGTCCCGACCGGCTCGAACCCACAGTCACCGCCGACCATGTCGTCCCAGTGCTGGAAGTACGGGAGGCTCTCGTACGCCAGCCTGGTCTCCGGCTCGTTGGTGTAGTGCATCCGCACCAGCGCGCCGCTCTTGCCTGTGGCGCCGGCCGCAAGATGCCACCGCTCCAGGAGCACGACATCCGTCAGCCCCGCCTTCGCGAGGTGGAACGCCACGCTCGTGCCGTTCACACCGCCACCGATCACTACCGCATCCGCTGTTCTTTTCACCCCACGTTCCCCCCGTTCGATGCCAACAGCCTTGGCAATCATCCTCTCGCAGATTGGCGATGCTGTCGACGGATTCGCGTGGATCGGGAGGGAGGACCCCGGCCTCTTTTCCTTCAGGACCGGGGGCCCCTATCATCAACACGAACGTGCTCACTGCGCCCGGATTCTCGCCGGACGGCTCGGCCTTCGCGTTCGTCACACGCTCCGGATTACCGTATCCCTGACAATCACGTCCATTGAAACGGGGACCCGTCCAACGTCGCGACGCTTGACGGCCCTGTCCATCTCCTGTCGGATCTCGTCGCGATCGACTGGGCAGACGACGGCACGATCTTCGTCAGCGGCGCCGACGATGGCATGCTGCTCACGATCGAGCGCTAACACCGTTGCACGTATGTTGCGAAGCTCTCCTGCACCGGGACCGGACGTATCTGTCCACGCAGGAGGGCCTCCATGCACACATCCCTCATTGCCCTGCTTGTCTCGCTCCTCGTCTTCGCTAACACGGCGCTGGCCGCCCAGCCATCGTCGGCCACGCCTGTCGAGGTCGACGGCTTCCCGCTCTCACTTTCGCCGGACGGCTCGCTGCTCGCCGGCATGGGCGCCGATGGCCACAAGTTCTGCGTGTGGGACATCGATCGGCTGGAATCCCGATGCGATGGCGACCTGCCAGACCTCGTCGAGGTGCGTTCCATCGCGTGGTCACCGGACAGCACCGCCGTCGCCTTCTCGCTGGGCGTCCTGAACCGCCTGATTGACAGCGATCTCTACATCTTCTACGCGGTCACGGGCACGCTGGACAATCTCACCGAGGACGATCCGGACAACACCGGCGCGGACGATATCCCCTTCCTGGATGACCCGGCACAGCCGGTCACGATCGATTACTTCCCCGCATGGTCACCCGACGGAACGTCATTGGTGTTCGCGCGCACCGTCTGGGGCGACGACTCGGTCGCGCCTGTCATCCTGATAACGATCCCCCGGGAAGGTGGCGCCCCCCAGGAGCTCGCCGCGCTCACAGATGCCTCGCCGCTGTCACTCGTCGGCTCGATGGCCTGGCAGGAGGATGGCACGATCGTCTTCTCCACACGTCACCCGAACCCCCTCGACGAGATGAACGCGCTCTGGACCCTGTCGGCTGACGGCATATTGACCCGCGTCCTCGATGGCACCAGCGCAGCGGGCATCGTGGAGCCGGCCGTCGCCGATATCGCGCCGGATGGACGAACCGTCTCGGCCTATTCACGCCTCCAGCTGCTCGAGAACCTGGGCCGTCCCGACGCGCCGATCTTCTTCCACCTGGACATGGCCACCGGCGCGCTCACGCCGTGGGGAGACATGCCGGGCATCATGCTCGCCGAGGGAGCCGTGCTCATGGCGGCTCCCGTATTCTCCCCAGACGGCAGCATGACCGCGTTCCTCATCCGGAATCCGGCAGGGCACCTCACTGTGTCGCTCCTCGATGCCAACGGTGAGCTACGCGAGACTGGAGAGGTGCGTTATCAGACAGGAAGCCGCCCACCGCTCAGGACCGGCCGCGTTACACCGCAGCTTCACTGGGCGCAGGACGGCACCCTGCTCATCGTGCTGGCGACCGGTGGATCGATCCTGCCCCTTCCGGTTGGGACATCGACGCCAATAGCGAGTCGGGCGACCTGACGCCTGTTCCCTGTGTACGTTCAGTCTTTACAAGACATGGCACAGCATCTGCGCGGAGATTGGCAGGTGCGGAAAACCGCGCCGGAAAAGGAAAGGTGAGGTTCACTATGGATATGTTCAAGGACAAAGCCAACGACCTGATGGGCTCCGGCGGACTCGAGAGCCAGCTCAAGGACATCAATTTCCCCGCCAGCAAGGACGACGTCCTTCGCCAGCTCGAGCAAAAGGGCGTTCCGAGCCAGATTCTTGACCGGGTCCGGGACGTGGACACCAGCCAATTCGACAGTGTGGACGACCTCAAGTCGAAGGTCGGTCTCTAGTCTGGGACCAGAAAGCGGGATCTACGTAGGAGACATGCGTGAGCGAACGAGACAGGCACGAAAGCGTCCAGGAACGGGACGCCGCCGAAGGGCAGAACTACCAACAGGAAGAGTTGCTCGGGGACGAGCTCGATTCGCTCACCCCTGACCCGCAAACGCCGGAGAGCGAGGATTTGCAGCCTGATATGGGCAAGGCGGTCTCGCATCCACCCGACGAATCCCCGGCGTCGAATCAGTAGCCTGATGCATGGAGGGCGGCCGATCCGGCCGCCCTCGTTCAATTCACCGAGATACTCACCATCAGCACGCCACCGATGACCGCCGCCACTCCGCCCCACTGTCCTGCCGACAGCCGATCCCGGAAGATCATCCAGGCGAGAAAGACCGTCACGACACTGTAGAGCGAAGTGATCGCGGTCGTGGTGGTCGTGTAGGCGGATTCGACGCCAAGGTTGAATGCCACCAATGCAGCGGTATCGAGGAGACCGGCAGAGAGGTAGATCACCCCGGGAACCCGGAATCCGTCAGGAACGCTGGCGGGCCGAACACGTATGATGCCGAACGCCAGCGCGGCCTGGACGATTCGACTGACCAGCACCGGCCACAGGGGACCCATCGACGGCGTCACCTCGCCCAGCCCCCAATAGAACGCGCCAAGCGACATCGCCGCCGCAATCGCTTCGGGTACGCCCCGGGCGCTGGCCTTTCCCGACGCGTTCGCGCCGGTCACGAAGGTAACGCCGAGTACCAGGATGCCGGTGCCGAGCAACGCCATCACGGGCAGGCGCTCGCCACCGATGAACGCGAGCACCGCCGTCACGACCGCGAACGCAGATGCGATCGGCGACACGATCGAGAGCGTGCCGTTCGCAAACGCCCGGTAGAGCATCACCATTCCCAGGAAGTTGATCCCGCCGAGTGCGATCGTGAGACCCCATGCCCAAGCCGGACCTGCCGGAGGCGTCCTGGTGGCCAGGATGACCGCGCCAACCGCGATCATCCCGACGACCTGGACCGCAAGCAATGTCCGCAAGACCCCGGCACGGCGTGCCGCGAGCGTGGCCATCACGTCCGCTGTGCCGTAGCCGAGAGCGGCGACCAGCCCGTACAGCATCATCGCCCCCTAGTCAGCTGCGGTCGCGAGCCCGGCTGTTGCCCGTCGCCCTGTAACGAACTGGCGTGTCACTTCCGCGACTCGCCGCCCCAGTGCCTCGCCAGTGAGCAGGTCGCTCAGGGGCGGAACCACATCGGCATCCTGGTCCTTGTTGGCCTGGGTCGCGACTCCCAGCCAGCTTCCAAGCCGGTTCAGGTCGTCCGCCGAGCCTTGCGAGGTGTCCCAGCCGCCCTTCGCGCCGTAGCTCGCCCAGATCATGCCGTGTTGCGCGGCAAGGATCGCGAAAGAAACGAGCGTATTCAGCTTGTCACCCGCCATGTGCCCGGAGTTGGTGAACCCGGCGGCAATCTTGTCCTTCCATTCCTGTCGGGACCACACGCCAGACGACGCGTCGGTGAAGAGCTTGAACGCCCCGGCGGGACCACCCATATAGGTCGGCGCACCAAAGATAATCGCGTCGGCCTCGCCCAGGATCCTCCACGTCTCGTCAGTCAGCTCGGCGACGTCGAGGAGCTCGACGTCTGTTCCATCGACCGCCCGTGCGCCGGCGGCGACATGCTCCGCGAGCCGGGCCGTATGCCCCTGACCACTGGAAAAAGCGATCGCGATCCGGATGTGTCCTTCGGGTGAATGACGCTCTGCCATGATGCTGAAGATCTCCATTGTCTTACATTCCTGAACCGATACTTGTTGCAGACGCAACCATTGCACTCGCAACCACTTACGCATAGTAGGCACGAGTAGTTGCGAAGTCAACTACTTTCGAATATCCTCGATATCATGAGTGATGAACTGGATGAAGCCGGTCTAAGAGCCTGGGAAGCGTTCGTGTTCGCGCACGCGGCGGCCATCGGCGCGATCGAGCGCGACATCTCCCGTGAGGACAGCGTTTCGCTGACCTGCTACGACGTCCTGGTTGCCCTGGTCAACGCGCCAGACCACCGCCTGCGCCTCAATGAGCTGGCGGACCAGGTGGTCCTCAGCCGCAGTGGCTTGTCCCGCCTGCTCGACCGGATCGAGCAGGCGGGATTGATCCGCCGCGAGCCGGCTCCGGGCGACCGCCGGGGCGCCTTCGCCGTGCTCACAGAGGCGGGAGTCCAGGCGCAACGCAAGACATGGCCTCACTATGCCCGGGGCATCAACCGCTATTTCTCGCAATACCTCACGGACGAGGAGAAGCGCGTCATCGCCACCGCCCTCCAACGTGTCCGCGAAAACGTCATGAACGAGAGGTAACGTCGGGTACAGGAACCAGCCTGGGCTCAGCCGACTCGTTTCCCAATCGCCGGTAGATCCACGCAACCGGCAGGAAGACCAGCGCCGACCCCACGAGCGCTCCACGGACCGAGACCCGGTTGCCAAGCATGCCCAGCGGAGGACCGCCGGCGATCTGCCCGACCGCGTTGAGTTGCCCCTCCATCGACAGCACCGTCGCGCGTACAGCCGGCTCGAGATTCCGGTTCATCCACGCCGCCTGCACCGGCTCGGCGACCGTCTCCGCCACGCTGCGCGACCACAACAGAGGCAGCGCAACCCACGTCACGGGAGACAGCGCGAACCCGATTGTCGCAACGACCTTGAGCACCGCCATCGAGACCAGCAAACGCACCGGCGCGCCGGCACGGAGCGATTCGGGATGCAGCCGCCGCGTCACCTCCGTGGCAGCCAGCCCGATCAGCGTCCCGATCAGGTGAATTGCCCCGAACCAGAGCGCGACGTTGCTGAACGCTGCGGGCCGATCGAGGTTCTCCAGCACGTGTACCGTCCAGAGCCGGTCGAACGCCTCGCTGGAGAGCCCGGCGACGAAGCTGACGGCGAACAGCCGTCCCACAACCGGTCGCTGCCGGGCAAGCCCCAGTCCTTCCCGGAACATCCGGGTCATCTGCGCGGTCCGGCCGCCCCTGGCGGTTTTGGATGGAGTGAATCCGTGCTCCGGCATGACCAGCGCAAGGACCACGGCAAGCACGACGAACCCGACACCGCCCGCGACGACCGGAATCCGTACCGATTCCCATCCCAGTGCCACGGCTCCCACGATGCCCAGTAGCGTACCGGCGAGCCCGGCCTGCGTCCCGCGCAGGAATACCGGACCGACCCGATCTTCACCGATCTCATCGGTGATCCACGCCTCGACCGCGCCGCTGAGGAAGGTGGCCCCGATCCCCCAGGCCACCTGGCACACCAGCACGGAGATGAACGTCGGGACCATCCCCTCGATCGTGAAGCCGATCCCAACGAGGACGAGTCCGATCAGGACCGAGAGCCGCCGGCTGTAGAGATCCGCGACGATGCCGGTCGGCATCTCGAAGAGGAAATAGACCGTCTCGAGAAGTGTCCCGACCAGCACCAGCTGTATCGGGCTGAGGCCGACGACGGTCGCCTGGTACACGAGGTTGAGCGTGAAAATCAGCGTAAACAGGAAATCGGACCCACCCCGCAGAAGCAGGTAGGCACGAACAGCATCGATCGGCCAACGAGGCCGCCGGAAGAGGGAGGTCACCATGGGAGGAAGCGCTCCAATGCGACAGGACGCAGCACGTCAAGGAGCCCGCCGGCAACGCCGGTCAGGCGGAAGCGCGTCTGGCATGCGTGGGAGCGTCGACAGCCGGATCAGGAACCGACCGTTGTCTCCCTGTACACGCCGAAGGTGATGACTGGCATGGAGCAGCCCTCCGGAGCGATGTATCTCAGGATCGAACGGGGCCATTCTGACGACCGGGGGACCGGAAGTCAATCATCAGCCAGATTGATACAGTCCTGAAACGCTTTCAGGGCCCCTCTTGCGACTTCTTAACACGCCTCTGCCTAGACTCCAGACGTCGAAATCCGTCCGCCGCAGCAGCGGCCTTCGGAAGGAGTCCCCCGATGATCTCCCACACCCATCCCCTGGGACACGCACCAGTTGGAGGAAGCGTCCACAGACGATGGAGCGATGCCCTTTGGGCGCATCCCGCGACGCGGATCGCCGCCGCAGCAGGCGCGGCCATCACGTCCGGCCTCGCCGCCGCCCTGATCATGCCGCGTGGCCCGGTCACGAGCGTCCAGGCGCTGATCCTCATGGCATTGGGCCTGCTGACGGGCATCGCCGCCGGGTTCGCCATGCGCTCCCGTTGGGCATCCCTCATCGCGCCGGTCACGCACATCGCCGCGTTCGAGATCGCCCGCGTCGGCGAGGACGGCCCGACCGTCGACGGTATCCATCTCGGCACTACCTACGGGATCCTTGCCCTAATCCTCGGCCGGGGCGTCTACATCGTGCTCGCCATCATGCCGATGCTGGTCGGCATTGCCTGGGGCAAGGGCTTCGCCAGTCGGATAGCCGCCGACCCGCTGGTTCGTGTCAATCGCCGACATCGCCTTCGCCATCGCATCGGAGTGGTCGCCAATGCGTTGACGACGGTCGCGATCATCGTCCTGGCGGCGTGGATCGCGAGGCCGGCGAGCGTCCCGCCTGTGGTCGACGCGAGCGGTGACGAGATCCCCGGCAGCATCGCTGAGATCACCCGGATCACCCTCGGCGGCAACGAGCAGTGGATCCAGGTCCGGGCGGCAAACCCGGACAATCCGGTGATCGTCTACATCCCTGGCGGTCCCGGCCAAAGCGATTTCGCGCAATCACGCGTGCTCCTGCAACCGCTGGAGGACAACTTCGTCGTCGTGACATGGGACCAGGCGGGCAACGGACGCTCCTATGCCTCCTGGGACCCGGCGCGCATCACGCCCGAACGGGCCGTCGCCGACCTCATCGAGCTGACGGACTACCTGCGCGATCGTTTCGACGAAGAGAAGATTTACCTGCTCGGGGAGTCGTGGGGCACCGCTCCAGCCGTCCTCGCCGCGCAGCAACGACCCGACCTCTTCCACGCGATCATCAGTAGCGGCCAGATGGTCGCCTTCACCGAGACAGACCGGATGATCTACGAAGACCTGCTCGCCTGGGCCGACGCGAACGATCAGGGTCTCGCGGAGCAGCTTCGCGACTTCGGTCCACCACCCTACGACGACCTCTGGGCCTACAGCGTCCTCTTCGAGAACTACCCGAACATCGAGAGCGACTACGATCCGCCGCAGGCCTACGTCGATCGGCACGAGGCGTCCGGCGTCGGCTTCTTCGGCGTGATGGGCAGCGAGTACGACCCGATCAACAAGGTCAACCTCTTCCGCGGCCTGATGGACACGTTCGACGTGCTCTACCCGCAGTTACAGGGCATCGACTTCCGGCGGGACGTGCCATCGCTGGACGTCCCGATCTACATCTTCGACGGCGAGCACGAGCTGCGCGGCCGTCGCGAGCCGCTGCAGGAGTGGTTCGGGATGCTGCAGGCGCCGGAGAAGCAGATGTTCACCTACGAGGATGGCGGGCACGCCGTCGCATTCGAGCACGCCGACGACCTGGATCGCATCCTGAACGAGATCATCCTTCCGGCGACCTATCCCGAGGAATAGGGGGCAGCTTCGTACGGCCCCGAATGGGCTCCGTCACGGCAGGACGCATGGAGGTTCCTCATGTCAAAGTGGATGTTCGTCGTCTATCTGGGACTTCAGGCGCATTTCGCGGCGTCCTGCCTGGTGCCGCTCCGGGACGCCGACAAGCACGCTATGGGAGGGACGATGCAGTGGTTCTGGCCATGGGCGAACGGGGACCATGGGCCGTTCGGCACGATGGTGGCCGACGGCGCCTCTCCCACGACGGGCATCCTGCTCGCCATCACCTCGGCCAGCCTGTTCTTCCTCGCGGCACTGGCGGTCGCCGGCTGGTGGGTGCCGAGCGCGTGGTGGCGACCGCTCGCGATCGCGGCGGCGAGCCTCTCCTTCATCCTGATGGCGCTCTTCTTCGGCCCGACGAAGGTGATCCCGATGGCCCTCGCCGTCGACACAATCTTCATCGCGCTCATGCGGTCCGACGTCTTCGCCGTCCGGTAGTCCCGGACCGAATGACGAAAAAAAGGAGCGATGACGCATGCGCTATCCTCAGGAAGCACAATTTGCCAACGATGTACGCCGCTTCATGAGGACACCCCATGCTCCTGCCGATCGCGTTCACGCCTACGCAATGGCTCGCCGTGCTGGCGGGCCTGGTCGTCGTGAACGTGGTTCCGCTGTTCATGCCGCCGACCTGGGCGTTGCTGGCATGGCTCCACGTGCAGGAGGGGGTGCCGGTCTGGGGCCTCGCCGCGACGGGCGCAATCGCGACCACGATCGGTCGTGGCACGCTGGCGCTCATCACGCGGCAGATCGGGCCGCGCATCCTGCCGCACCGCTGGCGCACGAATATCCAGGCGGTCGTCGACCTCCTGATGTCGCGACGATCGCTCCGGTTCTCGTCGCTGGCGATGTTCGCCTGGGGGCCGGTCTCGTCGAACTGGCTCTTCATGGGCGCCGGGATCTCCGGCATCCCCCTCGTGCCGCCGCTCATCGTCTACGCCGTCGCCCGATTCATCAGCTACCTGGTGGTCGTCCCGGTCACCCAAACGACCGTCGACTCGTTCAGCGACCTCATCAACCCGGGAACGGACCGAAATTGGCTGCCGGCGCTCCAGATTGTCGGGATCATCGCGATCCTCATCATCATGCGCTACGACTGGTCGAAGGTGCTCGGCCGCCTGATGCCGCAGTCTGACGGGAGCGGAACGCGCCATGAACGGGAGGCGCCGGACTGATGCCCCTCCCGATCGCCTTCGGATTTCTCGAGTGGCTGCTCGTCGGTGTCGGGGCGGCGCTCCTCAACGTCATCCCGGCCTTTATGCCGCCAACCTGGGCGCTGCTCGCCTGGGCACACGTGCAGGAAGACGCGGGCGTGTTGCCGCTGGCGCTGGTGGGCGCGATCGGCGCGACGACCGGCCGCGCGATCCTCGCCCTGGGCAGCCGGCAGCTGGGAACGAGGATCATCCCCCGGCGATGGCGGGAGAACATCACCGCCCTTGCGGAGACCCTTCGCGCCCGGAAATCGTGGGGCATCTCGACGCTCGCCCTGATGGGCCTGGGCGCGGTGCCGACCAACCAGCTGTTCCTCGCAGCCGGTATCGCGCGGACGCCGTTACGGGCGCTGCTCATCGTCTTCGGCGCTTCCCGCTTCATCGGCTACATCTTCTGGATCATCGCGGCCAATACGGCCGTTTCGTCCATTGGCGATGCGCTCCGGCCCCGGCTGGGGAGCGGAGCCGCGATCGCGGCGCAGGTCATTGCCTTCGCGCTCCTCATCGTGGTGATGCAGATCGACTGGAAGGGCGTCATCCACCGCTTCTCACCCCCTGCCGGGGAGTGCGAAGACCCTGCTCCATAACCCTCGCGCCGCCCCCTCATCAGCGGGACCCGACTGAATCGGTTTCATGATGGAGCTCGTCATGTGGTGGAAGCAGTTTCTCTGATGCCTCACATCCATGTGCAATCCACGACGACACCCTCGCGATCTGGCAGGCAAGAGGGCATCACGTCGACTGAAGCACCTGCCCCTGCTCCTGCAGCCGGTCCCGCAGGTCGCGCGTATGGACGTGATGCACGGCGACGTCGTCCCGCGCGGCTATGGCGGCTGCGGCACCTGCCGCGTGCCCGAGGAGCATATATTGGGGTTCCATCCGCACGGAGGCGAAAGCGACGTGAGACGCCGAGAGGCAGACCGGCACGAGCAGGTTCGTGCACTCGCTGTAGCGCGGCAGTAATGATCGATACGGGATGCCGTACGGCGGCACCGGCGCGGAGAGATAGCCCTCGTTGAAGACCTCGGGCACCATGCACGGGTAACGGGGAACCGGCATCCAGACGCGTTGGACCTCGCGGATATCGATGTTGTACGAGCCCATTCCGACCGTGTCGTAGTGCATCCGGCCGGCGTCGAGGTCGTGCTGCGTCAGGATGTACTCACCCTGCATGCGTCGCGACTCGCGGACGTAGAGCTGGTGCGGCCAACCGCCGGTTTCGGGGAACTCATCGGCGCAGAGGCCCCATTGGGCCATCTCCTCGCGGAAATGCGGCGAGACGCCGGGGTCGTTTGCGAGGAAATACATCAGCCCCTGGGTGTAATGGAGATGATGGGCGACGATCTCCGTCCGCCGGGTTGCATCAGCCTCCGGATAGTCCCACGCGGAGCCGTCCGGCAAGTCGGTCGAGATGGGTCCCTTGGAATTGACATCGATCTTGCCGTTCGGCAACCGACCGGAGAGGACCAGGAGGTCCCCCAACCGGGTTTCCGGAGCGGCGTCGAGATAGCGACGGAGCAGCTCGAACTGGCCGGGATCGTAATCGTCCGGCTCGGGGAACGGGATGCGGTTTTCTGGATCATCCGTCAGGCACAGCCGGTAGCAGTAGGGTTGCACGCCGCCGTCACCCTCGCCTTCCGGGACCATCGGCCGATGGTGGACGAGTGGCAGGACCGGACCGCTTTCGCCCTCGACGAACGGGGAGACCGGCGCGCGGAACTGATGCTGATCCGGCCGAAGCGGCTGACGCCCGGCCCACGATTCGCCATACAGGCTGCGGGATTCGCGCCCGACCGCGTACGAGACGCCAGTCTTTGCCAACAGGTCGCCCTCGTAGCTCGCGTCGATGAAGACCTTCGCCCAAAGCGCGTCGCCGTGCGCGGCGACGATACCCGAGATCGCCCCGCCCTCGCGCGTCACGTCCCTCAACGGCGCCTCGAAGACGACATCGACGCCCGCCTCCCGGAGCCAGCGCCGGAAGATCGCTTCGGCCACCTTCGGCTCCGGCCCGAGCACATCCCACGGGGAAACGCCGTAGTGCTCGCCGACTTCTGCGTAGAACCGTTGCGCCAGCCCGCCGATGACCGGGTTCTCGCTGCGGTCTGTCCACCCGAGGCCACCGGAGACCATACCGCCAACATGGCGTCCCGGCTCGACCAACGCAACCCTGGACCCTTCGCTCGCCGCCGCGACGGCCGCCGTCACTCCCGCAGCCGTCGCCCCGTACACCACGACATCGAACACGTCGCTTCCCCTCACCTGATTCCGGATCCTGTGGAGGGAAGGTAGCAGGTCCGGGGCCCCGACAACGCGCTCAAGGTGATCATGATCACGCTCTCGCCACACAAGCGGTCAGCGTGCGTCCGGGTTTCCGGTGTCCCGCGCGGATGACGCGGAAGAACACACAGTCTCTACCTCTTATACGCATCGGGCAGGGAAAAGTGCGCCAGAAGGGCAGCTATTCGATCGACGTGGATTCGATGGGTCCGGTCGGTGGAGCGGGACGCCATGGCTCGTGCTCATGCGTCAGCCACACCAACTCGGGATCGAGCGCAAGAATCCTCTTCCGGCCTTCGGTGGGCGGCTCATCGAACTCGCCGAACCACACCGCGACGTCGCCGCCAACAATGACCGGACGGCTGCCAGTCTCGACGACCACCATCTGCATACCGTCAGAGTGGCCTGGTGCCGGGACCAGCCGGAGCCCGGGAAGCAACTCGAACTCGCCGTCGACCGGTACGTACCGCACGCCGGGCGCGTCGACCCATTCGCGGATGGTGTAACCATCATCCCTATGCGCGTCGTCGAGCTCCCGACGCTGGACGTAGATGGGCTTGCCAGCGAAGAGGTGATTGCCGCCACAGTGATCTGCGTGCAGGTGTGTATTGACAACGATGTCGATGCTGGCGAGATCGAAGTCCTGCTCGTGCAGCGGCCGGAGGCGAGGGGCCATGTCGGCCATCGCCGGGTGCAGCTCTGTCATGCCTGTGTCGACCAGAACACGCGCATCGGGATGGTCAATGACGTGGACATAGACGGGCATCCGCTCCCCTTCAGCGAGCAAGTCGGCGACGAAGATTGGCGTGATGGTCATCGAGGAGGGGGCGTTCATCGCCTGCCGACCGCCATGGTGATGACTGATGGGTGCGTCATGACAAACTCCTTTTCCCGTTATTGGCTCAGCACGGTTGGCCTCACTGTCTCCGGCCCTGGCCATGCAGCACCTTGAGCGGTGACGCTTCGATCAGGATTCCGGGTCGTACATGATCTCCCGGACCTCCTGTGCGCACCGGCAAGCGGCGGCGATTTTCGCCGCCCACTGCAACGCTTCCTCGCGCGAGGGCACCTCGATGATCGTGAGCCCGCCAACGACCGCCTTGGTCTCCGGGTAGGGGCCGTCGGTGACCTTCCCATCGGTGCCAACGATGCTGGCTTGCTGACGGAACAGTCCGCCCCCGAAGATCCACACGCCGGCTTCCTTGGCCTCCCGCACCACCTTGTGCGAGTCCTCTGCCGCGGCAGACAGGTCATCACCGAGGTGGTCCATCGCACCGTCATCGAACGAGATCAGGTATCGCTGCATCTCACAAACCCTCCTCCCGGTCTCTCCGACCGGCTGTTCTCCTCTGGAGCAATTGACCCGGAAGATATCGACCTTCGGTCGATCGGGCCGACATGGAGTCGGCCCCTACAAGAAGACGACGTCCGATCCCGGCTCTAGCGGGTCCCCTTGGCCAGCCGCCGGAGCATCAATGCCCATCCGGCGAGCACCTGGCGCCAGGCGAACCGGGCCCGGGCTCGCCCGTACCGGAGCCATTCACCCGACGAATCGAGCGCATCCACCGTCCAGATGGCGACCGGATCTGGAAGCGGCACCTCCCGCTCGGGGAACAGGCCATCGGGGTTCCGGAGGGAAGAACGGGTGCTGTCGTGGCGCGAGGTATCGAGCAGGGTATGCGCGAGGAATGGATCCATAGTGGACCTCCATCACGTTCGCCGCCCCACACGGCCTCAGGTTTTCAGTTGCCCCGTTCCCCTCTCGTCCCGGGCCCGTTCCCGACGCTACGCCTCCGGGTTCGCCGCCGCGGGCGCGTACGTCAGCACGATGACGCCTTTCGGATAGGTCACCGTATCGACCAACTGGAGCGTCGTTTCCGGCAGCCCGTCCGGGAAGAGCTTCTGCCCATTGCCGACGACGATCGGGTGGACCATCAGCCGGTACTCATCGATCAGGCCCGTCGAGAGCAGGGAGTTGATGAGCTTGCCGCTGCCGTGGATGAGAATGTCCTTGCCATCCTCCTGCTTGAGCTGTCCGAGCCGGTCCTCGATCTCGTTGCCGCGAATGATGTGGCTGTTGTTCCAGGTCGCCTTGTCCTCCGTCAGGGAGTCCGACACGACGTACTTGGGCAGCCAGTTGAAGCGATCCGTGAAATACGCCTCGCCGTCCGAGGTATCCGTGGGCTCCGGCTGACCGGCCATGTCCCGGCCCCGCTCGGGCCAGGCGGACGCGAACCCCTCGTAGGTGGTGCGCCCGAGCAGCAACGCGCCGGTGTTGATCAGCTCCTGCATCTTGTAGCCTGCCGCTCCCTCATCGAAGAATGGGAAGTGCCACAGATGGGGATCCTCGATCACGCCATCGACAGAGATGAACTCAGATACAGCGATCTTTCGCATGCGTCGTTTCCTTTCAGGTACCTTCAGCCGATCATCCGAAGCGCAACGCCGCGCGCTCCCGCGCCTTTGCCGCCTCGACCTCACGATTCTTCGGCGGCGCGACCGTCTTCAACGACGAGAGCAGCTCCTCCGAGACGCGGGCGATCTCGTCCACCGCACGCTCGAACGCCGCCTCGTTGACCTGCGACGGCTTCGTGAACCCGCTGATCTTCCGCACGTACTGAAGGGCAGCGGCGCGGACCTCGTCGTCCGTCGCGGGCGGGTCGAAGTTGTAGAGCGTCCTGATGTTCCGGCACATTGCGTCACGACTCCTTTCGGTCCTCCACCTGATTCTGCTCCCGCAGGGTGACTATGGCTTCTCCGATCATGCTGTCCCGTCTTCGCAGAATAGGGGGCCACGCCGCGGAAAACGTCACGAATCGGACACGAATGTCAGCCTCAGGGATGAGACCGATTCCTCCCCGTAGCCGATGTGAGGCAGCGGCCTGGTCGGCAAGATTGGGAACAGTGACATGTCGTGTCAGTGAGGAGGAATCACATGGCAACAACGCACGTCGGATCCGCACCAGACGTGGTCTATAGGCAAACGCCGTTCGACGTCGCCGCACATCGGAGCAGGACAAAACGTGAGATCGCGAAAGCATCGTTCGCGACCCTCGCCACCGCGTCCGCGAGCAACCGGCCGCACGTCGTCGGCATCCGGTATGCCTTCATCGACGGGCAGCTCTGCATCGTGGTCCACGAGCACTCGGTCAAGGTCCGCAACATCCGCCAGAACCCGAAGGTGGCGATCAGCATCCCGATCCGGAAGGTGCCGTTCTTCCCGCCCTACAGCATCCAGTTCCAGGGGACGGCTGAAATCATCCCGCTGGACGACCCGAACATCCGACAGCTCGTCGAGGACAACGAGTTCAGGCGGATCAGCACCCGCAAGGACCTCGAGAATCCGGGTCAGGTCGTCATTCGCGTCACGCCGGGCAAGCACCTCTCGACGTACGGATTCGGCTTCAGCCCGCTGCAGATCATCCGCGACCCACAGTCCGCCATGAGGAGCATTGCATGGTAGCGACAACCACCACCTCCGAACACCCGGCCCGCGCCCTCTCCGGCTGGATCATCGTTGGCCGGATCATGTCCATCATGACCTTCCTGCAGCCGTTCTTCATCGGGGCGATGTTCTCCGGGTACCGGGACGGGCTCAACGCCCACCGGATCAACGCCTACGCGCTGGTCCTGCTGGCAATCGGCAGCCTCATCGTCGCCATCGCGACGCAGCGACGGTCGCCAGCGGGCCGGAAACTGATCTCGGCGCTTGCGGAGTTCTCTGTCCTGCTGATCGTGGTTGCGATCATCGGGGTTCTGTCCCATGAGGGGTACCGGCTACACTGGTTGCACCTTCCCGCAGGCGTTGGCATGGTGATGGGCGCCCTTGATATCGTGACCAAGGCCCGGGACCTGCAGCAGCCGACAGACGACTGATCGAGAACGATGCCCGCACAGCTCATTCGCGCCTACCAGGATTTTGTCGACGATCTCCTCGACCGGCTTCGGCAGCGCCCGCTGACCGACAGCGCCGCGCACCGCTGGGACGAGGAGATCCGGCGCGCCGGGATGGAGACGCCGCCGTCCAAAGCCATGAACGTCGGTCTCCCGCTCATCTCGATCGGGATCCTGATGATCGCCCTGCTGCTGTCGATCTTCGAGCCGAGGGACGACATCAAGCCGTTCGGCATCCTGCTCCTGGTCCTGGCCATCGCGCCGTGGGGCTTCTGGTTCTATAAGGGTGACGAAGGGCCGCACTGGCAAGCCGTCACCGGGTTGCTCCTCCCAATCGCGCTACTGAACATCGGCCACTGGTTCGTGCCGGCTATGGGTCCGGGAAGCGAGAACGCCTATCCGGCCCTCGCCTTCCCGCCCTTGCTGCTGACGATCCTTGCTGTCGCGATCGCCCCGACGCGCCTCGCCGTCGGGATCGTGATCGCCGCCTGGGCCGTGTTGGGAGTGCCGATGTTCGCGGCCCACCTCACCAACAAACATGTCCCCGGCACGGAGCTCGTCACCTGGCATGTCGCCGTCGCACTCTGTATCGTCGCCGGGTACGCGATTCGCTTCAGCAACCAGGCGAACACGGCGCTGACGCTGGCGCGGGAGATGGTGGTGCGGCAGGAAGCGTCCGAGGAACGACGCCAGATCGCCCGCGACGTGCATGACGTCGTGGCCCACTCGCTCTCCGTCACCATGCTTCACGTCACCGCGGCCCGCCTCGCCCTGAGCCGGGAGGACATCGCCGCGACCCGCCACGCGCTGGAGGAAGCGGAGCGCCTGGGACGTGCCAGCATGACCGACATTCGCCGGATCGTGCAGGTACTCCGCGCCGATGACGATTCGGCGATCGACATGCCGCAACCGACCGCGGACCAGCTGGGTGACCTGGTCCAAACCTGGTGTGGCGCCGGCCTCGCGATCGATGCGACGGTCGACCCCGACATCCGCTCGATCGACGACAACGCCGGGATGACCCTCTACCGCATCCTGCAGGAAGCGTTGACCAACGCCGCGCGGCACGGGAACGGCCATGCGACCGTGCGGGTGAAACGGGTGGACAACGGGGCGCACCTGGTCGTCACCAACGCCATTCACCCGTCGCGGCGAACCGCAAGTCCCGGTAGCGGCATGATCGGGATGAAAGAACGGGCCGAGGCCGCCGGCGGGACCCTGGCGGCCCGGCGCGACGGAAACAGCTGGATTGTCGAGGCCCGGATTCCGGGCGCAGCAACACCTTCGGAGGAACCACGTGATCCGCGTCCTGCTTGTCGATGACCAGCCGCTGGTACGCGCCGGGATGCGCCTGATCCTCGAGCCGGAGCCGGATATTGAAATTGCCGGTGAATGCGCCGACGGCGACGAGGTCCTCGATGCCGTCGATCGCCTGCATCCAGATATCGTCGTGATGGACGTGCGGATGCGGCGGATGGATGGCGCCACAGCGACACGCCTGCTCCGAAAGCGGGACGCTGCCCCGCCCGTGCTCGTGCTGACGACGTTCGACGACGACGAGACGGTCGCCGCCGCGCTCGGCGCGGGCGCGGCCGGGTTCATCCTGAAGGACGCGCCGGGCGAGGACCTGATCCGGGCCGTCTCGATCGTCGCCGACGGCGGCTCGTGGCTCGACCCGCAGGTCGCCGGTCGCGTGCTGGAGACGTATCGCCGGGTGTCCGGGCGCGTCGCACCGGCCGACGCGAGGCTCGCGCTGCTGACCGACCGCGAGCGCGACGTGTTGCGCGAGGTCGCGACCGGCGCGAACAACGCCGAGGTCGCGTCTGCGCTCTACGTCAGCGAAGCGACGGTGAAAACCCACCTCGGGAACATCCTCGCCAAGCTCGACCTTCGGGACCGCGCCGCCGCTATCGTCTTCGCCCACACCCACAGCGTGACGTAAGCGCGCGGCTCCAGTGACTAGAACCAGGTCTCGGCAAGCAGTTGCAGCGAGCGGTTACGGACGGCCGGATCGAACGCGTAGGTGACGGTGATGAGCTCATCGGCGCCGGTGCGCTCCACGAACTCCTGCAACTGCGCCTTGACCGTCCGGGGAGAGCCCACGGCCCTGATCCTTAGCATGGGATTGTCCGCTCCGCCCAGCGTTTCCGGGTTCACTGGCGGCTGGATCTTGCGGCGCTGACCGCGCTGGACGTCGAGGAACATCTGCTGAAGCACCGTGAATTCCCGCTCCGCCTCTTCGTCGGAGTCGGCCACCATGACATTGATACCGGCCATGACGTACGGCTTCTCTATCCGGGCGGTCGGCGAATCGGGGTTGAAGACGTCCCGGTAGACCTGGAGCGCCTGGTCAATCTGGTCCGGGGCGAAATGCGACGCCAGGGAGAACGGCAGGCCCAGCTGGCCGGCGATGGACGCTCCGTTGACGGTCGATCCAAGCACCCAGATCGGCACGTTCGTGCCGGCTGATACGGCAGACACGATCGGCATGCTGTAGGCGGTGCCCGTGTCGCTGAACCAGCCCTGCAGGTCATAGATGCTCTGGGCGAAGGCCTGCGGTTCGGCCGAAGACCGGCTCAATGCCTGGGCGGTCATCATGTCCGTTCCCGGAGCCCGTCCCAGGCCCAGGTCGATCCGGTTCCCGTACATGTTGGCCAGGGTGCCGTACTGCTCGGCCACCATGAGCGGAGCGTGATTGGGCAGCATCACGCCGCCGGAGCCGACACGGATCCGCTCGGTCACCGAAGCGGCCCGGGAGATCAACAGCGCGGTGGCACTGGCGGCGAGATTCGGCGTGTTGTGGTGCTCGGCGAACCAGAGCCGGCGATAGCCCAACCGATCGGCAAGGCGGGCAGCGTCCATTGATGCGGCGATGGCATCCCGGGCAGTGGAGCCTTCGGAGATGGGGACGAGGTCAAGGATGCTCAAAGGTACAGACATTGTTCGGGATTCCCTTATGTTTGTGTTGTTCGAAAGCACATCTCATCAGCGGTGACAGCCATCGCCGGCTGGATCCCTCTGATCGAGAATGCTGATGGGGTCATGGGATGCATCACCGGAGGGGTGATGATGCTCACCGTACCAAATCCGGTGCTCCTCCTGCGTCATTTCGCGCCACACCGGAACGCGCAGAGCGACGCATGACGAGCATCCCATGATTGCGATCCTGCTCATCCTCTGGCATCATGGGGCCCGAACCAGCCGACCTGATGACCACAAGGACAAGGAGCCGAATGGCACCAGCCTGCTGTAGCAACCTCATCCATTAGAACCACCACGCCGGTGGTGGATCGCGCTCCCGCGATGGGCCTGGAGCGTCAACCTCGCGTGTCCGATTCCCGGCACGCGCGATGGATGAGACCGCCTTCCCATTCACACGCGAATGTGAGGAAGCAATGCAGCAGGATCACTCCGTGTTCGTATCGAGCGGCCCGGTCATCACCGCGACCAGCCTGACCAAGACATATACCTTCCACAAACAGGGCGCCGGACTTCTCGCCGCCCTCAAGAGCGTCGTCCGCCGCGAGACGGAGACGCGTCTCGCCGTGGACGCGATCGACCTTTCCGTCCACGCCGGCGAGGTCGTTGGGTTCCTTGGCCCGAACGGCGCCGGCAAGACCACGACACTGAAAATGCTCTCCGGCCTCCTTTACCCGACGTCGGGCCATCTCGACGTCCTCGGCTACACGCCATCGAAGCGCGACGTCGAGTACCTCCGCCGGATCGCCCTCGTCATGGGGCAGAAGTCGTTCCTATGGTGGGATGTCCCGGCGATGGACTCTTTCCTCCTGCAGAAGGACATGTACGGCATCCCGGATGACGTCTTCCGGGACAGCGTCGACGAGCTCGCCGCGATGCTCGATGTCGGGCATCTGCTGGATGTGCAGGTGCGCAAGACGTCGCTCGGTGAGCGGATGAAGCTGGAGCTGATGGCGGCGCTGCTGCATCGGCCGGAGATCGTCTTCCTCGACGAGCCGACGATCGGGCTGGACGTCGTGGCGAAGGCCCGTGTCCGCAGCTTCCTGCAGGAGATCAACCGGACGCGGGGAACGACGATCGTGATCACCAGCCACGACATGGACGACATCGAGGCGCTCTGCGACCGGGTGCTGATCATCAACCACGGCCGGATCGAGTACGACGGCGGCCTCACCCGGCTCGTTCACGAGGTGCAGCCGCGCAAGCAGGTCCGCGTCACCTACGCCAGCCCGGTTCCGTCGCTGGCGCTGCCGTCCAGTCTCGACGTCGCATCACATCTGGCCAGTGACCCGCACATCCATCGGCTGGAGGTCTCCCGCAGTGACCTTGGGGCCCTGCTGGAGTACCTGCCCCGGCAGGGAGAGATGGTCGATCTCGAGGTGACCGACGCCGATGTCGACGAGATCATCCGCGACCTGTTCACGCGGGGACGGGAGGTGGCGCGATGAGGTTCCGGAAATCCGTACATGGGCTCGCCTCCGCGCTCGTACAAACCAATCGTCATTCTGAGGGGAGCGAAGGGTGACGGGGAACTATGTGACGGACGGGAGGTGACACCATGACCATCGCCCAACGCCTCCGCATCATCCGCCGGCTGGTGATCCTCGACTTCACCGGCGCGCTCATCTACCGCGCCGAGTTCGTGATGTTCATGATCAGCACCGTCCTTGCGCCAGCCATCTCGCTCCTCGTTTGGCGCGCGGCGCTGGCCAGCGGAGCCGACCTGCCGGTCGACGCGGACTACCTGACGACCTATTTCGTGCTGCTCGGGCTCGTTTCGATGCTCGTCTCGTCGTGGACGTCCGGCTTCCTCGCGAGCGAGATCCGGCTCGGTCATGTCTCGAAGTGGCTCGTCCGGCCGGGATCGGCGCATTTCAACGGCATCGCGAACAACATCAGCGAAAAGCTGATCAAGATCGTCGCCCTCACACCGATGATCGCCGTGCTCTGGTGGTTCTTCCGGGACAGCGTCGTGCTGCCGGGCGATCCGGTGCGATGGACGCTCTTCCTGACCAGCATCGTTGCGGCGGCGGTCATGGTCTATGCGCTGGATGTCCTCGTCGCCTCGCTCGCGTTCTGGATCGACGACATCGGCGGGATCGATTATGCCAGGGGCCTCCTCGCATCGCTCCTGAAGGGCCATGTCGTGCCGCTGGCGCTGCTCCCGGCATGGTCACAGGGATTCGTCGAGGTGCAGCCGTTCCGGTTCACGCTCTCGTTCCCGTTGGAGCTGGTTGTCCGCGATCTCTCCTCACAGGAGATGGCAACGGGCATGGCGCTGCAGCTCGCCTACCCTGCGCTGACCGTGCTCGCGGCGAGAGCGCTCTGGCAACGCGGCCTCCGGGCCTACACCGCCGTGGGAGCCTGACATGACACCACTCGACCCTACGCCATTCCATGCGCTTCGCCGTCATCTCCGGATCTGGCGACGGTTCGTAAGCCAGGCGATCGTGCGGGAGACGCACTACCGCGCGAGCGCCATCACGACCACGCTGGTCGGTCTCTTCCAGCTGGTCATCGCGCTGGTGCCGATCTTCCTGCTCTACTCGTTTACCGACGACATCAACGGATGGTCGCGCGGAGACGTGATCGCGCTCGGCGGCATCTACCAGGCAACGGTCGCGATGCTCTGGTTCGGCATCGAGCCGAACATGGGGCGGCTCTCGGATGCGATCCGCGAAGGGGAGCTGGATCTCATCCTGATCCGGCCGGTCTCGGGGCTCTTCTACGTGATGTTGCGCTGGATCAAGCCGGCCGAGGTCTTCATGATCCTCGCGGGGCTGGGCGTCGCGGGGGTCGGCCTCGCGCAAGGCGGCTCGCGCCCGGACGCCGCAGGCCTGTTCCAGGCCGCGTTGCTCATGGGATGCGGGCTGGTCCTGATCAGCTGCGCGTGGACCGCAATCGTGATGACAGCCTTCTGGTTCACCAGCACCAGCCCGGCCGCGATGGTCGTCAGCGACCTCATCTTCACCGGACGCTACCCGCTCAACTTCTACCCGACGGCGATCCGGTTCTTCCTCTCGTTCATCTTCCCGATCGGGTTCGCGGCGACGTTCCCCGTCGAGGCGCTGACCGGACGAGGTAGCTGGGGCATCGTGTTCACCGGGGCGGCGCTGTCGGTCCTCGCGCTGGCCCTCCTGCGCGCGTGGTGGCGGTTCGGCGTGCGCTCCTACAGCAGCGCGAGCAGCTGATCACTCCCCTCGCAACCGTATGCGGTGGTTCATCGTCTATATGCAAGACCGCTCATGCCAACACGGAGAGGAACGACCATCGTGCCCAATCGTATCCACAAGATCTTGCTGGCAATCTGCGCCATGCTCACCCTCGGCCTGACGGCAACGACGGCCAGCGCCGCTCAACCGTCGCCCGAGCAATTACTGGCGCAGCTCGACGGCCTGGAGACCGCGTACGCGCGCAGGTACACGTCGGACAGGAACCTCGGCTTCGTCACCCCTGCGGTTTCGACCGCATCGACCCCGGACCGCCTGGTGATCAGCGTGCTGGAGTTCGGAACGGAGGAAGACGTCTCCGACGCCTACGACAACGTGATGACCGGCCTCGTCGCAGGGGCGATTCTCGGGCATGGAGGCGGCAACCTCGATCAGGAAGAGATCGACGGTCTCGGCGACCGGGCGATCCTCTTCTCCGGCGTTACGGAGTCTGACGAGCACGTTGCCCTATTGGGCGTGCAGGACGGGAACCTCGGTATCCTGATCGAGGCCAGAGGCGATGACGCGTCGATGCTGGACACGATGATGGCCGTTGCGGAACACATGGTCGACGCCGAGCCGGGAGACGACCCGGTGTCCGTCGACGATCGCGGCGTTGCGACGGGCGGCACGTTCGACATCATGCCGGACATGGACGATACCGACGTCCTGAACGGTCTCGTCCCGCTGTACGACTACGACCTGTTGCTCAACGGCGGGTCAGAGCCTCTCGAGAGCGATCACCATCACGATGATGAGGCCACCCCGGCGGATTAGGACGCTCAGAATTGTCCCTGACCCGCGCGCGAAACGCCCTGGATCGTATGATCCAGGGCGTTTCGCGGCTCCTAATGACCGAACGTCGGGAAACGAAGATGAGGCAGCCGGAAATGCGGCCGAACCGTGGCGACGCTGTCCGGCACCGGCGTTACCGGGGCCAGGTCATCGCCTTCGACACCGATATTCGGTAGCCATCGCAACCAGCGCGGCAGGTACCAGTTCAGGTCACCGAGCAGTGCCATTGCCGCCGGCACCAGCACCGACCGCACCACGGTGGCATCCAGGAGTACGGCCACACCGAGGCCGAAGCCCATCTGCTGCAGCATCACCAGCTGCCCGGCGGCAAACCCGCCGAACACGGCGACCATGATCAAGGCGGCCCCGGTGATGATCTTCGCCGTCGAGTGCAGCCCGATCGCGACCGAGTCGCGGTTGTTGCCGGTCAGGTCATGATGCTCGCGGATCCGGCTCAGCAGGAAGACATGGTAGTCCATGCTCAAGCCGAACAGGACCGTGAAGAGGAAGAGCGGAAGCCAGACCTCGACGGTCTTCGTCTGCTGCAGGCCGAGCAGGTCGTTGCCGATCCCCTTCTGAAAGACCAGCACCAGCAGGCCGTAAGCCGCGCCGACGCTCAGCAGGTTCATCAGGATCGCCTTCGCGGCGACCACGATGGACCGGAAGGCGACAAGCAGCAGCAGGAAGCTCATCGTCAGCACGAACCCGAAGACGATCGGCGTGTAATCGTCCACCATCCGCGTGAAGTCGTACATGAAGGCAGTCTGCCCGGTCACGTAGACCTGCGCGTCGGTGTCCGCGAAGGCGTCCGGCACGATCGTCTCGCGCAGGTCGGCGATCACGTTTTCGGCCCGCGGATCGTTCTGCGCGATCGAGAGCGTCACCTCGGCGAGGGCGACGTCGCCGCTCTCGCTCCAGCGCACCCAGCTGCGCTCGTTGACGGTCATGAACGCCGGAGTGACGTCGTCGTCCAGCGTCTCGAGCAGCAGCCCGACGCGCAGGTTCCCGAGGCCGAACGCGACGTCGTCCGGATCGCCCGTGACGGCGAACTGCACCGGGGCGAGGCTGCCGGCCGAGAAATCCTCGTTCAGGACCTGGAAGCCCCGGTAGGCGTCGCTGGATTCCGGGGTGGATTCATTGCCGGACGAGCCGATCGTGATGTCGAGGTAAGGCACGGCGAGCGCCAGCAGCAGGCCGGCGGAGAGCGCGACGCTCACTACCGGCCGCGCCATGACGAGCTTCGTCAGGCGTCCCCAGAACCCCTGGTAGACGGTTGCGAGATCATGCGGGTCGTCGGCCGCGCGGGTGCGGTCAAACGATAAGTAGTCGCGTTTGCGCGGCCAGTCGATCCGGTCGCCCAGCAGGCTGAGGAGCGCCGGCACCAGCGTCAGCGTCGCGGCGATGGAGATTAGCACCACGACGGTCGAGCCGATCGCGATCGCGCGGAAGATCGAGACCGGGAGAATGAACATCCCCATCAGCGCCAGCACGACGGTGCCGCCGGAGAACGCCACCGCCTTGCTCGCGGTCCCGCCCGCCGTGACGATGCACCCTTGCCGGTCGCGTCCATGCCGGCGCTCCTCGCGGTAGCGCTCGACGATGAAGAGGGTGTAGTCGATGCCGACCGCGAGGCCGATCATCGTGATCATGTTCGTGATGAAGAACGAGAAGGACCAGGCCTGGCTCAGCATCGCGGTAATCCCCATCGAGATCGCGATACTGATCATCGCCAGCAAGATCGGAAGCCCGGCGGCGACCAGCGCGCCGAAGACGATAACGAGGATCAGCAGCGCCGCGCCGACGCCGATCGCCTCGCCGCGCGCGAGGTCCTCCTCGCCGATCTTCGTCAACTCCTCCCCGCTGCTGACCATGCCGATCGAGAGAACCTCGATCCCGTCGCCGGTGAACCCCTCCACCATCTCCCGGTAGGCCGGGGCGTTCAGCACCGCCTCGTCTTGGGTTCCGGCAAGAGTGAGCGGGATCAGGAGCGTGCCGCGGTCCGCCGAGACCAGGCCGTTCGCGAAGCTCTCCATCGAGGGCTCGGACACCAGATCGTAGTAGCTGATGACCGACTCTGGCAGGACGACACCGTCCATACCGCGAAGCGCCGCGACCACCTCATCCGCCCGTTCCTGGAACGCGGGATCGGACACGGTGAGGCCGTCCGAACGGACGATCACCGTTTCGCCGGTGTCCTCTGCATTGACCAGTCCGGCGTCGGTGAGGATATCGAACCCGGCGAGCGATTCGGGCTGTGTCGCGAATTCGAACTCGGTCGTGGTCCGCATCCCGATGAGTCCCACCGCCGCGATGGCGAGCACCAACGCAGCGACCCAGGCGGCGACGATCCGCCAGGGGTGCCCGGCACTGAAGCGTGCCAGGGCGGCAGTAGGCAGGCGTCTCATGACAACGCTCCTTGCGGCCGGAGGTATGCCACGGAGCGGGGCCGGAACCCGGCCGCAGCCTACTGTAGGAGGCCAGAGATATCACGCGCATAACGAACGATGCGATAGCGTCGCAATTCCGCGACAATAGCGGGTGACACTGACAATCGACGTCGACGCCCGGGGGCATATCTTGGAGGCAGCACAGATGCACGATGACCTCACCGACCTCCGCGTTCACGAGTTGCTCCGCTCGCCGGGCGGCTGTGCCCTGCTGGTCAAGATGGCGCATGCGAACATGGCTCCTGCCGAGGCCGTCGAGCCCGAAACGGCCATCCACCTGGTGGCGAACGCCGTCGGGGAGCTGAACCCGTGGTCCGCCACGCACGACGCGATGATCGAGCGGCTGCTGCAGGAAGGCCATCGGCACGCCGATCTGGCCCGAGCCCTCGTGCGAGAACCGGGCGTCGAGCGCTGGTGGGCGCCGTTGGACCGCAAGAGCCAGGTCTGGATGCAGCCGTCGCCGGACGTGGACGTCCCGTCCCCTGAAACCTTCCGGACACCGGATCAGTTACCGGATTCGTGGGAGCGTTACGCGCAGAAGCCCGGCGAGCGCGTCAGCACATCCACGCGTGTCGGCGACTGGACCTCCCAGCTCGCAACCTGCGCCTCCGGGGAGACCGACTGGTACCTCGACTACCCGGCGGAGCGCCGGCTCATCCGGATCGCGTCCGATGCCCGCGTCCTGGAGATCGTCACGGCGGAGGACTGGCACGAGATGGTCGTCCAGCACGGCGTCCGGAGCGATCCAGCCAACCCCCATTCCGATGAAGAAAATATCCCGTGGGGCGCGAACGACGGGCTTGTGCCCGACTGGTCATCGATCGCCCGCGAGTGGGACGGCGTCCATGTCACCCTCTGGGCGTTCCTGACCGGGACGCAGGTGCGTATCACCTCCGATGCTGGCTGGACGGAGATGTGGAGCGCCGAGGGCGAGGAGACAACCTGGCTCCGCTGGGTGTTCGACGCCATCGAGGGGACGCCGCCGGTCGAGCCGCATCCTCGAAGACGCGATTTCTGGCTTCCCTTCCACGTCCCAAGCCCCTCCGAGGTGCGGATGCGCATCGTCGAGTCATAAAGGATGGAGCGGTAGGCGGTCCGTTCCTGTGGTAGGGTGAATTCCTCAACATCCGCCTCGATCGGAAAGGATCGCCCAGTGCGACGACTCCTCACCGCCCTGCTGCTCACCCTCCTGGTGACGTCCGCGCCGCTGGCCCATGCCCAGGACGTCACCGTGACCGGCTTCGAGCCTCCTGAGGGTCTCGACCGCGCTGCCGCCCGGATATGGATGGCGCCGATAACCATGGTGAGCGTCGAGGGAGGGGGAATGTTCAACGAGGACGGCACGCCCATCGCCGAGTGGCGCGAGCGCCCTGTGGCCACACCCGAGCCGCAATCCGGCATCGGTCAGTTCATGGCCGCCATCTTCCTCTTCGACGGCGACGAAAACGCGGCTGCCGGCTTCCATCTCATCGATGCCGAAACCCGGGAGGACCTCCGACGCGATCCACGCTCACCAGAGATGAAGGATCTTCCGCTCGACGGTATCGGCGACCAGGCGACCGGGTTTATTGGACAACTCACGGAGGAGAACATCACCGTTGACTACAGCTTCGCCATCGTGCAAGACGGCCCCTTCGTCTACCAGATCTTTGGCATGACGGGCGGTATCGACGCGGTCAGTCTCGTGGAGGACACCGCCGAGACACTGGTGGGCGCGCCGATGAATCGCATGGCCGAGCAATATGACCCGGACGGTGGCTCCCGGGGCGGCATCTGGAGCAAGTTCGACGGCGTCCAGCCCGACATGCCCGAGGGCAGCGACATCTTCGATCTCATCATCTATCCGGAGCCCCTGGCGACGCCGGACGCGTCCATCCCTGACTTCCCCCGGCTCGACCTCGATGATCCGAACTCGATCGGTGGCCTCGAATCGATCGACCAGGTCACCTACACGGATGGCACGGGCGCCACGCCAGCGGCGGACGCGGCGGGTGTTTTCCGCATCGACGCCATGATCCTCGAATTCGACTCCCCGGAAGCCGCCGACGCCGCAGTCATCGCGCTCGGCAACACCCTGATTGAGCCGTTCGGCATCACCAGTGGAGGCGGAGGCGTCGAGACCGAGGGCGAGGAGACCATCCGGACAGAGTCCTACGAGGGGTACATCGACGATCGCTCGCTGCCCGCCGGGAACGGCGTTGTCCTCATCCGGCAGGAGGGACCGGTCGTCGCGGCGGTCGTGGTCTACGCCGTGGATGAGGATCCCCGGTCGCTCGCGGAAGCCATTCTTCCGATCCTGTTAGAACGCGGCTTCCCGACCGAGGGCGAGCCGATGCTGCAGGGGCTCGTCCCGAACGAGAAACTGGTCGCGACACCGGCGTCCTGATTCCGACCGGGAATGGGAACAGGAAAGGGGCCGCATCGTAATGTGATGCGGCCCCTTTCCTGTGTCCTGGATGGACGCTCCCGGTTAGTCCGCCATCACGGGCTCCGTCGAGCCATCGTGGCTCTCGACGTTCGGTTGGGCCACCGGTGTGCCTTCGACGCGCAGGTCCGGCAGCCACCGTAGCCACTTCGGCATGTACCAATTGCGGTCGCCGAGCAGCGCCATCGTTGACGGGACGAGGATCGAGCGGACGATCGTCGCGTCGAGCAACACCGCCACGCCGAGGCCAAAGCCCATCTGCTGCAGCATCACGAGGCGACCGGACGCGAAGCCAGCGAACACGGCGACCATGATCAGGGCGGCGCCGGTGATGATCTTCGCCGTCGAGTGCAGGCCGACCGCGACCGAGTCGCGGTTCTTGCCGGTCAGGTCGTAATGCTCCCGAATCCGGCTCAGCAGGAAGACGTGGTAGTCCATGCTGAGACCGAAGAGCACGCAGAACAGGAAGAGCGGGAGCCATGCCTCGATCGTGGGCGTCTGCTGGAACCCGAAGATCTCGTTGCCCACGCCCTTCTGGAACACGAGCACCACCAGCCCGTAGGCCGCGCCCACGCTCAGCAGGTTCATGATGATCGCCTTGGCCGACACCACCACCGAGCGGAACGCGAGCAACAGGAGCAGGAAGCTCATGACCAGGACGAACCCCACGACGATCGGGGTGTAATCCGAGACGATGGTGAAGAAGTCCTGGTTGAATGCCGTCTCGCCGGTGACGTAGACGCGCGCGCCGGTTCCGTCAAACGCGGCCGGAACGACCGAATCGCGCAACTGGTCGACGACATCATAGGCTCGCGAGTCGGATTGCAGGATCGAGAGCGTCACCTCCGCGAGCCCGACGTTACCGTCCTCGCTCCACTGCACCCACTCCTCACCCATGATCGGCAAGAACGCGGCGATCTCGCCATCGCCCTCCGGCACGGTCATGGTTGACAGCGAATCGCGGAGTCGATCGACACCCTGCGCGACGTCTTCCGGATCACCGACGATGGCGAACTGGACCGGCGCGAGCTGCGCGGCCGAGAAGTTCTCGTCCAGGAGCTCGTACCCACGGTAGGCCGTGCTCGAGTGCGGCAGTGACTCCGAGCCCGCGTAGCCGGACTCGATATCCCAATACGGAACGGAGAGCGAGATCAGCAACCCGGCCGCAAGGACGACGCTCACGATCGGGCGCGCCATGACGAGCCGCGTGATCCGTCCCCAGAAGCCCTGGTAGACCTGCGACATGTCGTGCACGTCATCGTGCGCATGCGTCCGGGCGTAGGAGGCGTAGTTGCGCTTGCGTGGCCAGTCGATCCGGTCGCCGAGCAGCCCGAGCAACGCCGGCACCAGCGTCAGGGTCGCCAGCACCGAGAGCAGGACGACGATGATCGCGCCGGTGGCCAGCGCCCGGAAGAGGGTCGTCGGCAGGATGAACATCCCGATCAGCGCCAGCACGACGGTACCGCCGGAGAACGCGACCGCCTTGCTCGCGGAGCCACCGGTGACGGAGATCGCGTCGAATTTCTCGCGACCGCGCCGGCGCTCCTCGCGGTAGCGCTCGATCACGAACAGCGCGTAGTCGATGCCGACGGCGAGGCCGATCATCGTGATCATGTTGGTAATGAAGAACGAGAGGTCGTAGATCTGGCCGATGATCGCCGTGATCCCCATCGAGATCGTGATGGAGACAACCGCCAGCAAAATCGGCACGCCGGCCGCGACCAGCGCCGCGAAGACGATGACGAGGATAACGAGCGCCGCGCCGACGCCGAACATCTCGCCGCGGACGAGATCCTCCTCCGCGATGTGGTTGGTCTCGTCGCCAACACTGATGAACCCGTACGACAGCACCTCGAAGCCATCACCGGAGAAGCCCTCGACCGACTCGCGGTACGCCGGGGCGTTTTCGGCCGCTTCATCCTGCGTGCCGGCCAACGTCAGCGGGATCAGGAGCGTAGTGCGGTCCTCCGAGACGAGCCCTTCCGCCATGTCGGCGGCCTGGGGTAGCGAGGCCATCTCGTAGTAGCTCATGACCGTGTCCGGCACCACGGTGCCATCCATCCCGCGCAGCGTCTCGACGATGCTGGCAACGTGCGCCTGGAAGGCGGGATCGTCCACGGTCAGCGATTCCGAGTGAACGATCACGACCTCGTCCGTCGGCTCGGGATCGATCAAGCCGGCATCCTCGAGGGTTTCGAGGCCGACGATGGACTCCGGCTCATTGGCGAAGTCGAACGCGGTGGTCGTACGAAGCCCGAGAATGCCGATCGTCGAAACGGCGAGGACAAGCACGATCACCCATGCGGAAACCGTCCGCCACGGATGTTTGGCGCTGGCACGCGCCAGCGCGGAGGTGGAGAGGTATCGGGACATGTGGAAACTGCCTCCCGGATCGAGGGAAAGGCACGCCGAAGCAGTCAGGCGCTACGGCGCAGGGAAGAACGAAAGGGGACCCGGAAGCCGGAACAGGTGAGGCATGGAATTGGCCTGGAGCAGGCCACCGTTCCGGTACCGCTGGCCAATTTAGCACAGCTGTACCGTGACGTATACATGCCGTGTCCCGGTCTTAAGACGGAGATACATACGGGACGAACGAACGATCACCAGTCCTGTCGCGACGTGGTTCGCAGCCTGGTTGATGGGCCCTTCTGGCGCTTCGCCTGGAAGCGACCTCTGTGCTCAGGCGATCTGCCAGCGCCACCATCATGCGTCCTGGACCACTGGCCCACATCGTCCAGAGGTCGGAATCGCGGCTCATCCCACAGGGGGATACACTGGAACGATCGCTCCGCCCGGACACCGGCGACCGGGTCACCAGCGGCTTCTTCAACGCAGACGACAACGGCGCCACATCCGTGACATGATGCGGTCCGTCCGACCACGTAACGACGTCGCTCCATGCCAGGAGGACCTATCCATGAACCGTCGATCGTTCCTGACCCTGATGCTCTCCGCCACCCTCGGCGCGGCGGCAACGCCTGCCCGGGCGCAACGAGGCGACATGATCCACTTCGCGGAATTCGACGGGCTCGAGCGCGTCATCGCCCGATCATGGCTCGCCCCGATGGTGCTTCCGGAGGACGAGGCCTCGCCGGTGCCGGCGTCGCCCGAGGCAGCGGCACTGGCGACGCCGGAGACTGGTCCCGGCGGGATCCGCAGTCTCTCCGTCTTCATCTACCTCTTCCGGACAGACGAGAATGCGGCTGACGGATACCAGCGCATCGACGACGACCTGACCGACACGCGCGAGAACGATGCGAACGCCCCGATGGAGGACGAGCTTGCGCTCGACGGCATCGGCGACCTTGCCAACGGCTACTCCGGCGTGATGACGCAGGGTGGCGACACCCTCACGTTTACCTTCGCCACCGTGCAAGACGGACCGTTCGTCTACTCCCTGAGCGGCATCTTCGAGGGCCAGGGCGACAACGGGCTGACCTGCCAGTTCGCGGAGGCGCTCGTCAGCTCGCGCATGGACCGTATGGCCGAGCAGTACGACCCGGAGGGCGGCTCGCGCGGCGGGCTCTGGAGCAAGCTCAACGCCGTCCAGCCTGCCATGCCCGATGGCAGCAGCGTGACCGACTTCGAGATCTATCCGATGCCGGAATCGACGTCCCGCCACACGATCCTGCGCTGACATCTTTCCAGGTCAACATATTCCCAAAGTGATATGGAACCCTTCCAGACCCTCCATCGTTGGGTCACTGGAAGGGTTCTTTCTTGCCCTTTCCGGGGACGTACAGGGACCAGAAGGTTTATCGAGTCGTAACGAAACAGGAGCTCACGTTTTGCTCAGAAGACTGACCCTTATCGTTTCATTTCTGATGACGTTTGCGCTCGCCTCGTCGGCCGCCGCGCAGGGTGACATGGCCCCGCTGAACCTGTCCGAGATGGACGGTGTCGAGGCCGGCTACGCGCGCATGTATATGATCGATATCGAAGCGGCATTGGAAGACCCCGCCAACATGGATGCGGCCACCCCCGAGGACGCACCCTTCTACGGTATCGCGATCGCGATCGATTTTGACGACGAGGACAGCGCCGAGGCCGGCTTCGAGACGTTCTCCGACGAGTTCTCCTCCGCCTTCTTCGAGGGCGATGGCCCCGAGAGCAACGAGATCGATGACCTCGGTGACAACGCCGTCGAGATGACCGGAGAGGTCGACGTCGACGACTCCGGAAACGCCCCGACCGGGCTCGTGATGGTCCAGGAAGGCGAGATGATCTACGTCTCCGTGATCATGGGTGGAGACGACGCCACTGGGCTGGCGATGGGCCTGGCCGAATTCATGCTCGACGGTGAACCCGGCGAAGGCGACGTGGAGCTGGTGCCGGACGGGAACTCCTCGGGCGGTGTCTTCGACGTGATGCCGACCGCCGATGACGCGGATGTGGTCGACGGCCTGGTTCCGTTCATGGACGTGGACCTCGTCTCCGGCCCCTCGCTCGAGCTCGAATAGCACGCAAAACGTCCCCGATCCGCAGCCCTGGCATCTCAGCCAGGGCTGCGATTACATGTCCACACTCATCCACCACCTCGCGCCGTGTCGACCCAGGCGATCGACACGGGCCATCTCGCCCCGGTACGGGGGTTCGATCCCGCCAAGGGTTCGCAACAGGGGAGCAGGTACACCGTGATCAGGCGATTGACCACGCTTTTCGCGCTCATCCTCGCGATGGGCTTCTCGTCCACATCCGCACAGGACGCCCCGCCCGTCGACCTCTCTGGGCTCGACGGACTCGAGGCCGCCTATGGGCGCATGTATTTCCAGGGAGCAATGGCCACGCCGACCACTGACGACACGGAACGCACGCCCCTCTTCGGGCTGGCCACGATCCTCACGTTCAATGACCCGGAGAGCGCCATGGCCGGCTTCGAGACGCTGGACGATGAGTTCTCAGCCGGATTCTTCGGCACTTCGGACGAGGACGTCGAACGGGAAGAGATCGGCGATCTCGGGGATCGCGCGGTCGAATTCACGGACGCGTTCACGCTCGATACCGCACCCGCCGAACCGGCGACGATCGTCCTCGTCCACGACGACGACACCGTGCTCTTCTCCGTGATGGTTTCCGGCCCGGACACGAGCGAGTGGGCGCACTCCTTCGCGGAACACATGCTGGAGGACGAGGACGGCGCCGATGAGATTGTTTTCAGCGAGGACGGGACATCCACCGGCGGCCCCTTCGATCGCATGCCAACCATGGATGAGATGACCGTGCCGGGCGGCCTGATCCCCTACCTGGATATCGATTACCTGGCGTCCACTGCCGAATAACCATGCGACCGGTGTCACATTTCCTGCGGGCACGGCACCGCACATGCGTAGTTCCCGCACGGAACCAATCGGAGAACTCCGTCGTTAGGGTTCCGTGTGGGCGCCTTTCTGCCCCGTAGTGGGAGCAATCCCTGAGAAGGAGACAGTTTTGATTCGGAAACTGACACTGATCCTGTCGCTGGTGCTGGGCATGGCCCTGACCTCGACTGCACTCGCGCAGACTCCCGCCGCCGATCCGACGGACGCGCTCAACGAGCTCGATACCGACGTCGCGGTCTACGGTCGCACCTACGAGGGCGATCTCTCGGCCCAGCCGGAAGAAGGCGAAGAGCGCGTGCTGACGGCGATCGTCCAGGCGTATGAGCTGGATGATGCCGACGTTGCGAAGGAAGCGCTCCCGCACGTCGAGCAGCTCATGAAGAACGAGCTCGAGCCGATCGTTGGCGTTCCGTTCGAGACCGAAGAAGTCGACGATATGGGCGACACCGCGTCGCTCTCCACGGCGGAGCTGGAAGAGAGTGGTCAGTCGATCAGCGTTTCGCTGCTGCTCGTGCAGCAGGACAACGTGATCTTCCTCTCTGCGGCCGTCGTGATGGGCGGCGATGCCGAGACGACGGCCAACGACTTCATGGAGTTCATGCTCGACGCCGAGGCCGGTGACAGCGCCGATACGGAGCTCGCGGAGGACGGCACGTCCACGGGCGGGTACTTCGATACGTTCCCGACCGATGAGGACACCGATGTCGTTGGGGATCTCCAGGTCACCGAGGACATGTACGAGACAACGAACTAATCCTGCGACGCGCGCCGGTCATGTTGACCGGCGCGCACCATCTGGCACACGATGCCGCACCTCACAGGGGACCCCCGAATGCTTCGAAAAATGACCGCTCTCTTCTCCCTCCTCCTGGCCCTCGGCCTGACCATGAGCGCCGCCGGCCAGGATGCCAGCTCGGTGGAAGAGGAGCTGCCTGGAATCGAATCGGCCTACAGCCGCCTGTTCATGCCGGACTTCGACGCCATGTTCGCGGCCCTGGAAACCCCGGGCGCCGACATCGAGTTCGACGAGAACGGCGTCGTCATGGTGATGACCATCGTCTTCACCTTCGACAGCGAAGACAACGCAGCGAACGCGATGGACACGCTGCAGGAGGGCTTCGTCGAAACCAGCGAAGAGGCCGAGATCGAGGAGACCGAGATCGATGACCTCGGTGACCGGGCCCTGATGTTCAGCGGCGTTGTCGACGAAACCGACGATCCGCTCACGACGATCTCCCTGTTCGTCCAGGATGGCGAGCACGTCTACGTGGTGACCCTTGGCGGCGGCGAGCTCGAGGCTGGCAAGCAGCAGTCCCAGGACATCGCCCAGTTCATGGTCGATGCCGAGATCTCCACGGACGAGGTCACCCTCGATGCCGAGGGCGGCTCCACCGGTGGCGCGTTCGACCTTATGCCGACCGCGGAGGATACCGACCTTGTCGGCGGCCTCGCCCCGACATCGGACTCGAACATGCTGGAAGACTTCGACCTGGCCACGCCGTAGTCTCGACGCACCTCACACATCCCGCGAAACACCCCGGCAGCATTGCCGGGGTGTTTCTGTATCTGACGATCGCCCCGCGTATACTGCCCGGAGCCTCAGGGCTACCGCCCTGCCGAATGACACGACGAAAGGACTCCCCATCGTGCGCCGAGTGCTCACCTTCCTCGCTGCCCTGGCGGCCCTGCTCCTCGCCATCCCCGCCACCGCGCAGACCCCGGACGCCACACCTGCCGGCGACGAGCTTGCCGGGCTGGAGTACTACGCCGGACGCCAGTATGCGCCGGATCCCGCCGTCGGGATCGACCGCGAGAACCCGGGCGTGTTCCAGGTCTCCGCGCGCGTCTATCTGTTCGATTCGCAGGAGAACGCGGACGCCCGCTGGGACAGCACGATCAAAAGCGAGATCGTCGAGTCGGACATCCCGACCGGATCCGACAACGTCGAGTTCGAGGAAGCGGAGGTCGATGACCTGGGCGATCGTGCCTTCGTGACGACGCTCGCGGCCACCACGCCGGAGGGAGACACCGGCTACTTCCGCCTGCTCTATGTCCAGGAAGGCACGGCCCTCTACATCGTCAGCGCCATTGCCGGATCCGAGGAGGCAATCGCCATCGTGGACACCATCGCCCTGGAGATCGTGGAGCGCGAGCCAGGCGAGGGTGACGGCACGTTCCAGGAAGACGGCAGCTCAAGCGGCGGCGTCTGGGATATCTTCCCGGCCACCGGCGACGAGGTGCTGGACGGCCTGATCGCTTTCGCGGATTACGAGATCACGGAGCCGTAGGGACCCGATCATCGCCAGCCGGGGCCTGGAGAGCATGTCGGAACGAGGCGACACCTCTGAGGGGGCGCGCCTACTTCTTGCCGATCCCCATCGCATGGCGGCCGACGATCCCGAGGGCGACATCGTCCAGCGGCGGGTTGCCCAGTCCGGCACGGACATCTCGGAAATAGCGCTCGAGCGGGTTCTTGCGCTGCAATCCGACGGCCCCAACAACCCGCATGGCCTGGTCCGTCACCTCGATCGCGTTATTGGTGACGATCACCTTCGCGGCCGCCATCTGCGCGCCCAGCTCACTCCGGAGCTCCGGTCGATCTTCCCACTCCGCGACCGTGCCGTAGAGAACCGACCGCGCCTCCAGCAGCAGCATCTCGATCCGCGCCACGCGTGCTTGCACGCTTTCCAGCTCGGCGATCGCCTTGCCGTTCAGCGCCGTCGGGCGACGGTTCTTCGCGAAATCGATGGCCCAGTTCCGCGCCGCGACCGCGATGCCGAGGTAGGTCGACGCGACGAGGATGCTCCACGGGCTGACATCCGGCTTCGACGCATCAGGCAGGCGGTAGCGCGCCGGAATCTCGACATCCTCGAAGATGACATCGTGGCTGCCGGTCGCATCCATCGCCATGTTGTCCCACGTCTCCTCGATCCGGACGCCCGGCGCGTCCATCGGCACGAGGAACCAGCCACGGGCGAGATCCCCTTTGTCCGTTTCGTACGAGGCGGCGACGGCGGCGTACGCCAGCTCCGGCGCGCCCGTACCCCACGCCTTGTGACCCGAGATGCGCCAGCCGTCCGCCGTGCGGACCGCCCGCGTGGCGTACTGGCCGCCACGGCTCGGGCTGCCGAGACCCGGCTCGCTGGCGATCGTGTTGTAGAGCGCGCCCTTTTCCACGACCTCGCGCAGGAACCACGTTTTCAGCTCCGGATCCCATTCCGGGTTGGCGGCGACGCTGGCGACATGATTCAGGTGCCACGAGGCGACCAGCGCGACGGAGCCGTCGCCCCGCGCCAGCACCTCCTGCGCGAGCATCGTCTCCAGCGGTCCCGCGCCGCATCCACCAAACTCCTCCGGCACCGTGAGGGCCAGATACGGGGTTTCCCGGATCGCCGCGAACGTATCGTGGGGGAAAGTGCCGTTCCGGTCGTGTGCCGGTGCGTTCGCGGCCGCGACCTCCGCAAGCCGCTCCGCCATCGCCAGGATCTCCGCCTGCCGCTCGGTACGCGGGAAACGAGGCCCGGGAACGGGCGGAAGGGATGTCGGGTCGGGGATGGTCATGGCGGCTCCGTGCAGGTCAGAGGTAAGCGAATACATTGTCGTCATGAACCTATCCCCCTGAGGGGCCTGATGCAAGCGATGGCGTGCGCGAAAGCTGTCGGCCATACGTCGATCGCACGATGCCGATGCGGTCCTCTCTCGACCCGAAATACGTCAAATGCCGTATGGAGACCTTGCCAGCACACCTGTATCGTTACAGCAGGTCGGAACACGACCGCCCGGGCCATGAGACATGCACCGATCCAGGAGTCTTTGGGGAGATATCCGTTCCATGACCGACGTTCGCACGCATCGATCCGTATCTGGCAGGCTTGCCAGCATCCTGCTCGCCATCGTCGCCGCCGCGCTTGCCCTCGGCTCGGCATCCCCGCTCTTCGCAACCACGTCCTCATCCCCGCGACCGTCCGGCCAGACAGCCGCCGAGGCCACCGGTGAGGACACCGACAACGATGGTTTGACCGACCACGACGAGATCCGCTACCACGACACCAATCCGGCGCTCGCCGACACTGATCGCGACGGCATCCTCGACGGCGTCGAGGTGCACCTCTACGGCACCAATCCGCTCCGGGACGACACCGACGGCGACAGCATGAAGGACGGCGCGGAGCTCCGGCTCGGGACCGACCCGAGGTATCCGGATACCGATCGCGACGGCCTGGTGGACGGCGAGGAACTGGTTTTCGGGACCGATCCACTCAACGCCGATACCGACGGTGACGGCCTTGCGGACGGCGACGAGGTCGCCCTCCATGGCACCAACCCGCTGGCGACCGACAGCGATGGCGACGGTCTCTCCGATGGTGACGAGGTGACCCGGTTCCATTCCGATCCGACGAAGCAGGATGCGCATCGAGTCTTCATCCACGTGTCCGACAACGGAGGCACTGACGCATCCGGCGACCTGACCCGGCCGGTCACCCAGGCGACAAAGGCATCCCATCCGCTCGTGAGCCGCGTTCCGGTCAAGATGGCCGAATCGGCGCCCGCGCTCATGACCCACGACTGACCATCTTCCTTCCTCTTCCCTCCTTCCCCACGAAACCGCCCCACCAGCCAGGGGCGGTTTCGTCTTTTCGGCCCATTTCCCGCTGATCTCGGGTACCCTGATGCACTGACGACATTTGCCCGTGTTTTCGGAGGACTTCCGCCCGTGACCCGTTCTCGCATCCGTGATCTCGGCATCGTTCCCGGCCCACTCCCGACCGGCGCGCACAACGCCATCACCGACGTTCCCGGCGTCCGCGTCGGGCAGGTGACGCTGCACGAGGGCACCCGCTTCCACACCGGCGTGACCGCGATCGTTCCGGACGCGCTGGCGGCCCGGAAGACGATTCCCGCCGGGCTCTTCGTCGGCAACGGCTACGGCAAGCTGATCGGCGCGACGCAGCTGGTGGAGCTAGGCGAGATCGAGACGCCGATCGTCCTGACCGGGACGCTCTCCGCCTTCCGAGCCGCCGACGCGTTGGTGACATGGATGCTCCGCCAACCCGGGAACGAGGAGATGCGCTCGGTGAACCCCGTCGTCGGCGAGACCAACGACGGCTTCCTGAGCGATATCCGCGCCCGGCCGATCACGGAAGAGATGGTGCTGGAGTCGCTTGACGGAGCGATGGGTGGCCCGGTCGATGAGGGATGCGTCGGCGCGGGGGCCGGAACCAGTGCGCTCGGCTTCAAGGCGGGCATCGGGACGTCATCACGCCGGGTCGGGGAAACAGGGTACACCGTCGGCGCGCTGGTGCAGGCCAACTACTCCGGAACCCTGACCGTGCTCGGCGTGCCGATCGACGCCGACGAGGCGCTGGAGGGCGTTCGCCAGCCGGGGGAGATCGACCGCGAGCCGGACGGCAACTCCTGCATGATCATCGTGGCAACGGATGCGCCGCTGGACAGCCGCCAGCTTGACCGGATCGCCCGCCGCGCCGTCTTCGCGATGGGCCGCACCGGCGCCGGGTTCACGCACGGCAGTGGAGACTACGGGCTCGCCTTCTCCACCGGCGAGGGAGACCGCATCCCGGACAAGGACCTCGATCCGTTCTTCGCCGCCACGATGGACGCCGTCGAGGAAGCCCTCCTCAACGCCGTCTTCAAGGCCGACACGACCCGTGGACCGGACCGGCACGTGCGCTATGCCGTCCCGGTGGATTTCGTGGTGGCGAAGCTGCGGGAGCGGGATATCCTTTCGTAGCCCCGCTTCTCCACCCGGAATCTGGCAATTCTGAACACATGTTCGGCATCCGGCGGCGGAACCTCGTATCATGATCGGTGAGTATTTTGGGAGACCTGATGCAACCGATCGCCGTTCCACCAACCGACGTCCACAAACGCGCCCGTGACCTGACGGGCGCAATCATTACCCGCGAGCTTCGAATCGGAAAGACCCGATTTCGCAAGGGCCAGCGACTTACCGCCGAGGACATGCCCCTGCTCGCCGAATCCGACCTGCGGATCCACGCCGTGCGTCTCGATCCCGACGATGTCCACGAGGATGAGGCAGCCGTTCGCCTCGCCCAGTTGCTGCGCGGGGACTGCGACGGCATCATGCAGCGCAAGCCGGTCCAGAGCCGGGTCAATATGGTCGCGACCCGCAAGGGGCTGCTGCGGGTGGATACCGATGCGTTGCTGAAGCTCAACATGCGTCCGGAGATTGGCGTCTTCACCGCCCCGAACAACCTGCCCATCGTTGACGGAAAAATCGTCGCCGGCGCGAAGATCTCGCAGGTCGCGATCGACCGCGAGACGCTGGAAGACGTCGCCTTCGAGATCGGCGCACTCCCTCGGCCGGTCATCGAGGTCCTGCCGTTCCAGCCGCTGGTCGCCGGGGTCGTGATCACCGAGGGTAAGGTGGACAAGGTTCGCGACCGCTTCGAGGCGGCCGTGCGCCAGAAGGTCGGCTGGTATGGCGGGTCGATCCTGCGGTTCGACTACGTCGCCGACGAGGCCGATGCCGTGGCCGCTGCCATGCGCGCCCAACTGGCTGACGGCGCGACCATCCTGCTCGCCGCGGGTGGGCACATGATGGACCCACTCGATGCGACGCAGAATGCGCTGGACGTCATCGGCGCTCGGATGATCCGCATGGGCGCCCCGGCACATCCCGGATCGATGTTCTGGCTCGGGCATCTCGATGAGGGAGACGTCCCGATCGTCTCGCTCGCGTCCTGCTCGATGTACTCCCGCTCCACGGTCGCCGATCTCGTTCTGCCGCGCCTGTTCGCCGGGCAGCGCGTCACCTCGAACGACCTCGCCGCCCTCGGCCATGGGGGCCTGCTCGACCGCGACATGGGATGGCGTTTCCCGCCCTACGACGTGGACACCGTCGACGAGCCGGACGAGGACGCATGATGAGCGCACAGCTTCTCGTACAGTCTCCCCTTGTGGGGCACACTCGCTGCATCGCTCCCGTACCGCCGGAGCTGGTCTCCGGCGCCGGACGCCGCACACAAGGTGCGGCGGTACGGAGGGGCATGTGATCACGCAGCCTTCACCCGCCACCACCCGGCCCGCCCCGGATCCCTATCAGCAGAAGGTGATCGACGCCACCGAGCGCTCGATCCGCGTCGTCGCGCCCGCCGGCTCCGGCAAGACCGAAACGCTCGCCCGCCGCGTCGAGGAGCGCATCCGCCAGGGCATCCCGGGGCACCGTATTCTCGTCCTGACCTTCGACCGTAACGCGGCCGAGTCGTTCCGCTCGAAGATGCGCAACGGGAACGGCGGGCCCGGAGCGCGCGTCGAGACACTCAACGCCTACGGCTTCGCCCTGCTGCGGCAGCGCTTCCCGGACGAGCGTAACCGGATCATCAACGAGCCGTACTGGCCCGGCACGACCTATCTCAACGACCTCGTCGGCGAATACGGGCACCGCGTCTTCAGCGAGATGATCAGCAAGATCAAGAACGAGGTCTTCGACCCGCGTTCCGTCGACAAGAAGAAGCTCGCGGCGTGGATCGCCGACAACCGCGTCCACCTCCTGCGCGACCTCGAGAACGAGCAGATCGTCTCGAATATCTCCGACAAGCAATTCGGCCGCGACCTGGCGACGGAGTTCATCGCCTACGAGAAGTTCCTGCAGCAGCGCAACGGCATCGACTTCGACGACCAGAAGCTCCGGCCGCTGATCCGATTGCGGGAGGACGATGCGCTACGCGAACAGATCCAGTCGCTGCACGATGAGGTGATCGTCGACGAGTTTCAGGACATCAACCGCCTCGACTCCGAGCTGATCGAGCTGATTGCGGAGAAGGCGACGCTGGTCGTGACCGGCGACGACGACCAGGCGATCTATGGCTTCCGTGGCGCATCGGCGGCATACCTCATCAACCCCAAGTCGGCGTTCAACCGGGAATTCACCCACTACGAGCTGAGCATCAACTACCGCTGCGCGCCGAAGATCATCGATGCCGCGGGCAAGGTCATTACCAACAACGACAGCCGCATCCCCAAGAAGCCGAAGGCATCGAAGGAGTTGCCGGGCATCGTCGAAGGATTCGCGGCGCGCAACACCGATGTCGAGGCGCTGACCATCGCCCGCCGCGCCGGGACGCTCCTGCGCGAGCCGGACGGCACTCCGCGCACCGTCGCGATCCTGACACGAACCAACAACCAGGCGCTGGAGCTGCAAGCCGCTCTCATTCGAACGGAAACGCCATATACGATCGGGGTCGAGAACGACATCCGCGTGATGTGGGAGAACGCGCGCAAGCTCCTCGAGCTGGCCCCCACGCTGAAGAAGCGTGGCGTGCCGGAGGCTGAGGTCCGCGCGACGGTCGTTGAGGCATTCGCGCGCTCCCGGCGGTTGCCGCAGAACATCGTCGGGAACCTGCGCCGCCTCGCGATGGTCGACGACACGGCATTTCCAGGCCCGGAGATGCTGCAGGTCATACCCGAGCGCATGCGGCTGCCCTTCGAGCGCGGGCTCCGTGACTTCAAGAAGGCGAAGACGATCGAGGACCAGATCGAGGTGCTGGAGGATTTCCTCGCCGCGACGCCCTCGCAGGTGATGAACGGCGGCCGACAGGCGAACGTCCAGTCACGCCTCGACGGCATGAAGGACCTCGCGGGCGGATTCGGTAGCCGCCGGAAGGAGTTCCTGAAGGAGCTCGAGCGGCTCATTTCCCACCAGCGGGAAGCATTGCGGCGGGATTCCATGCCGAAGGTCACCCTCTCGACCTGCCACGGCGCCAAGGGCCGCGAGTGGCAGGTGGTGTTCGTGCCGTTCTGTAACGAAGGCATCTTCCCGGACTCTCGCAGTGAAGAGGGCACGTACCTCGAGGCCGAGCGCAAGCTCTTCTACGTCTCGATGACCCGCGCCTCCGAGCACCTGATCGTCTCGTGGTCCGACGCCCACGCCGACACCGGGCGCCGGCTCTTCTCGAGCCCATTTGTTGTCGAGGCGGGTCTCGCGCAGGCACCGCCGCGCAACCGCACCCTACCTCCAGCGTCTCCGGCGTCCGGGAAGCCCTCGACCAGGCCCGCACCACCATCCCGGGCGAGCCAGGGATCGAAGGCATCCGCCGCGCCATGGTGGAACGAGAAGCCGAAGAAGAAGGACGCCCCGGCCGCCCCTGCCCGGCCGACCCGACTCATTACGCTCTTCTCGACGCGAAGCCGCGTCGTCATCGACGGCATGGACCCGAAGAAGGTGATCGAGGTCGCCGGCCGCATTGTCGATGACGAGGAGCGGTACAACGTATCGGCCTCGGAGATGATGATCCGGTACCGGGCGAGCGACCCGGAGGCGACCTTGCCCCTGCAGCTCGATCTCGCGCTGCGAGGTGTTCCCTTCTCGGTCGACGATGCCCATCGCTTCACCGAAGCCGAAACGTTCCAGGCGATGCGCCAGGCGTGGCAGTCGGGAGCGCGGCCCGTTCCCGGCTCGCTCGGCGCCGACACGATTCTCGCGATGGAGCGGATTCTCGCCCGCGCGACGACTTCCCACGAACATCGTCGCTGGGAAGCGACCCTCGAGCGCATCACCGACGAAGAACCTGGCACCGACCCTGAAGGCGTACAGTTCACCCCCGAGTGAGGGACGACCGTCATCCCGACCACGCGGCCGGTTCCTGGTTCTCGCCCTGACGGGCTCGGCCGGGGGATCTTTGGAGTGGCTGAACAGTCTCCATGCCGAAGCAAGGATCCCTCGACACGGCTCGGGATGACGGGAGGAAAAAGAAACCTCCGACCTGCCCCGTGGCACCGGGAGTGCTTGGATTCTGCCGACGCGGCACGTCATCCGTACCTCTCCTGCCTTCTCCGATGACCGGCCGCCGTAGAATGAAGCCATCAGGCATATCACGCGTCAGCAGAAAGGCATGACGATGTCCGCAACACTGCCCACCATCGAGCAGGACGTGTACGGCGAGTACAACGGCACCCCTGTCTACCGGTTCGTCCTCACCAACGGATCCGGCATGTCGGTCGCGCTCATCTCCTATGGAGCGATCATCCAAGAGCTCCACGTGCCGGATGCCGCCGGCAAGACCGCAAATGTGGTCCTCGGCTTTAGCAACCTGACCCAGTACTTCGGCAAGCACCCGCATTTCGGGTCGGTCATCGGCCGCTACGCCAACCGCATCGGCGGCAGCACGTTCATCCTCGACGGCACCGAATATCACCTCACGCCGAACAAGGGCACCTTTACCGCCCACGGCGGCAGCCGCCCGTTCGACCGCTACGTCTGGGACGCCGAGACGGTCGAAACCGAGCACGGCCCCGGCGTGAAGATGACCCATGTGAGCCCGGACGGAGACGAAGGCTTCCCGGGCGAGTTCACGGCGACCGTGACCTACACCCTGACGGAGGACAACGAACTGCGGCTCGACTACACCGCCACGACAACAAAGCCGACGGTCCACAACCTCACGAACCACTCCTACTTCAACCTTGGCGGCGAGGCGATGGGCGATGTCGAGCATCACATCCTCTCGATGCCCTCTACTGAATACACCCCGACCGGCATCGACCAGATCCCGACCGGTGAGATCGCGAGGGTGAAGGGAACCGCGCTCGATTTCACCTCCCCGCGCCAGCTGACCGACGCAATCCGCAACGGCCGCGACCCGCAGATCCGCATCGCGAGGGGCCTCGACCACAACTTCGTCGTGAAGCGGAAGAAGGGCTCCAACGACCTCGTCGAGGCGGCCAGACTCGAACATCCGGATTCCGGCCGCGTGATGACCGTGCTGACGACGATGCCCGGCATCCAGGTCTACACGTCGAACTCGCTGGACGGATCGATCGCCGGGTACAGCGGCCGCCTCTACCGGCAGACCGATGCGATCTGCTTCGAGACGCAGAACTTCCCCGACGCGCCGAATCACCGCGAGTTCCCCTCGGCGGTCCTCCGGCCGGACGAGGAGTTCACATCGACCACCCTCTACCGGTTCAGCAACGCCTCGTCGAACGACGATCCGGACGTCACCGCATCCGACGCGAAAAAGGCGTCGCCGAAGCGGAAATCCAGCAAAGGAGGATGAGCATGCAGTGTCCGATTGACCAGACCGAACTCGTGATGACCGAGCGCCAGGGCGTGGAAATCGATTACTGCCCCAAATGCCGTGGCGTCTGGCTCGATCGCGGCGAGCTCGACAAGATCATCGAGCGATCCGGCGCCTTCGATGCCTCGTCGGACTCCGGACCTGACGACAGCTTCATGACGCGCCGGGTGGGCAACATGCAGGGCCGCGTCCAGCGCCTCGACTCGACGCCTGACCATCGGGATGACGACGATGACACCGATTGGGATCGTCGCAAGCACAAGAAGACGAAGCGGCGGAACTTCTTCGAGGAGCTTTTCGACTTCGACTAGACAAGGGCTGGCTTGCACCGGAAGGCCCTGCTGTCCGGCATAATGCAGGCTCGAGCACCTCTTCATCGCGAGCGCAGTCAAGGGATCATTGCGTCCGCCAGAATCTCATGCCTGCCAGATCAGTGATCCCTCCCCTCGCAGGCCGTTCGGTCGGGATGACGGAGGCTCTGGTCAGGTGAGAGAAATGCATCGTAAAACCCGCCGGAATGCGGGTGTATAGTGGATAGCGGGATCCATCATCAAACGGGAATACATGGCACCTGATCAGGAGGAGTCCCATGATTCCGATCCACCTGCGTCCCGCATCCCGTCGTGCCGTTATTCTCACGCCGATCGCGCTCGGGGCAACCGCCGTTGCCGCCCGGGCGGGTCAGGCCACGCCAGGAGCATCGCCGATGCCGGGAGGCGCCGAACCATTCGGGGAGCTGGACGGTCAGCCCGCTGAGCTCTATCGACTCGCCAACGCCAACGGAATGGAGATCACCGTCCTGACCTACGGCGGTATCCTCCAGTCCATCTCGGTTCCGGACCGGGACGGCACCTTCGCCAACGTCGCGCTGGGCTTCGACAATCTCGACGACTACGTCGCCTTGAGCCCCTACTTCGGCTGTATCACCGGCCGCTATGCGAACCGCATCGCGCGCGGCCGCTTCAAACTGGACGGCCAGGAGTACGAGCTGCCCATCAACAACGACCCCAATACACTGCATGGCGGCGTCGAGGGCTTCAACAGGAAGATCTGGTCCACCAGTGGTGTGGAGGAAGCGGCCGACGGGCAGGCGATCAGCCTAAGCTACACGAGCCCGGACGGCGAGGAAGGCTTCCCGGGGACGCTCGATGTCACTGTCACCTACACCCTGACCGACAACGACGAGATCCGCATGGACTACCACGCCGTCACCGATGCCCCGACGGTCCTCAACCTGACGAACCATTCCTACTTCAACCTGCGCGGTGAGGGCAGTGGCTCCATCTATGACCATGAGCTGATGCTCAACGCTCCGGAGTTCACGCCGGTCGACGAGACACTGATCCCGACCGGCGAGCTCTCGCCGGTCGCCGGAACGCCATTCGACTTCACCACCGCCAAGCCGATCGGCCAGGACATGCGCGATTCGTCCGATGAACAGATCCTGCTCGGGCGCGGCTACGATCACAACTTCGTGCTCGACCGCTCCGGCGTCGCTGACGGTGAGCTGGTCCTGGCCGCGACCGCGACGGATCCCGTCTCGGGCCGGGTGCTGGAGGTGAGCACCACCGAGCCGGGCATCCAGCTCTACACCGGCAACTTCCTTGACGGCACCTTTGCCGGAACATCAGGGCAGGTCTACCGCCAGTCGGACGCGTTCTGCCTCGAGACCCAGCACTTCCCGGACTCACCGAACCAGCCGGACTTCCCGTCCACGGAGCTGCGGCCGGACGAGGAATTCATATCGACGACCGTGTTCGCGTTCTCTGTGGCCAGTTGAGGCCCCTCCCGCGCAGATGATGGACCCAGGAAAACCCGCCCACTAGTGGGCGGGTTTTCGCGATGGAAGGGTTAGGCCACGTGTCCGGCACCATGCGCGTAGTCCCGGACCATGTGTCCGGGACATGCCACACAGTGGCATATATGGGGAGCCATCACTACGCCGCACCATCGACCCACGGTCGCTGTCTCCACTATGCGTGCGAGACTACGCGGCTTCTCATTCCGCACCCGATGTCCGGAATCACGTCTAGTACAGCCGCTGGCGATACTCCTCGTTGCGCTTCCCGGCGCTTTCGTCCGGTGGCGGCAGGTCCTTCTGCTCCGCCATCATCGCCGCCAGCGTCGGGATCGTATCCGGGTCCGGCCAGGACTCCGGCTCCCACAGCTTCGATCGCAGGATCGATCGCGCGCAGTGCGTGAAGACCTCGTCGATCTCCACCACGATCACCACCTTCGGCTCCTTGCCCTGCATCGCCAGCCGCGCGAGCAACTCCGGATCCCGGGTGATGATTGCCCTGCCATTGATCCGCACGGTCTCGTCCGTTCCCGGCACGAGGAAGAGCAGCCCGACATGCGGGTTCGTCAGGATGTTCTTCATGGAGTCGATACGCCGGTTCCCGAGCCGGTCCGGGATCACGAGCGTCCGGTCATCGAGGAACAGGACGGATCCCGGCGCGTCGCCACGCGGTGTCACGTCGCAGTTGCCGTCGGCGTCGGCTGTCCCCATCAGGAAGTACGGTGACGCCATCACGAACTGACGCACCAGCGGGGTCACGTACGGCGTGACCTTGGTGGCGACGCGCTCGCCAGGCACACCGATAATTCCTTCAAGTTCCTCGATTGTCGTAACCTGCCAGGATTCCACCATCGTCGACATGGGCGCTCCTTCTGATGCGGGATGTTTCCTCGCTTCACTCTATCCGATCCGTCGCCAACGCGATACGCCGTCCGGGCTCCGGGTGGACGTCCCCGCCGATGCCTCGTAGTATCGAAGGCCGGACAGCGGCGTCATTCCAGACACGGATGGCGATCACGCAGACACAGACCAGCAACCCTCAGGAGGGCCCTCCGACGTGATGTCCTTGAGAACCGTGATAACCGGGGGCCGCATCGTCACCGAGGCCGGTGACATTCGCGCAGATCTCGTCATCGACGACCACGAGATCGTGGCCATGCTCGCCACCGCCGAAGGTGTCGACGCCGACCAAACCATCGACGCAACCGACCTCTTGCTGCTGCCAGGCGGGGTCGATATCCGCTTCCCGGCGCCATGGCTGAACCAGGCCGACGCGGCCGAATCCGCCCTCTCGATCCAACAGGCTGCGGCCGCAGGCGGAGTGACGACCTTCGCCGCCGACGGCGGCACGCCGCCAGCCGAATCCGGCGCGCAATCCAGCGTCGCCGCCGATGTTGCCCTCTGGTATCCGATCGACGGCGCGAACCTGCCGTCCGCAGCCCAGATCTCCCGCATGGTGCAGACGGGTGTCGCCGGTTTCAGCGCCCGGCTGGACGGATCGGAAGACGGGACTTCTCCGATTTCCGATGGGCAACTGTATGACCTGATGCGCGCGCTCGGGACGTTCAGCGTTCCGCTTTCCCTCCAGCCGCAGCATCCGGCGATCGACCCACGAGACCCGATGGCCGAGCGGCTTGGCGTCGGCATGGCCCTGCTTTTCGCAGAAGAGACCGGCGCGTGGGTCCATTTCAGTGGTATCACCACCGGAAGCGCCATGCGCCAGGTTGTCGAGGCCCGGAGTCGCGGGGTGCGCGTCACCGCATCCGTTCCGGCACTCCATCTCGTGCTCGAAGGGGGCGAGCCGACCCGGCACCTGCGACCGGCGCTCCCGCTCCGCTCTCGCGAAGAGATCGACGAGCTCTGGACCTACGTGATGGACGAGAGCGTCGATTGCATCGGCGCCACCTCCGTCGGGCGGGCCAGCCAGCGCGGCGAGCCGGTGATGGACGCGCAGTCCGCTATCTCGCTGTTCTGGGACGAGGCGGTGGTCCAACGGGAAATGGGTCATGCCCAGGCAGCGCGGATGCTCTCGTCGAACGCCGCGCAGATCCTCGGCGTTGCGCCGCGCAAGGGCACCCTCAGCATCGGGAGCGACGCGGACATCATCCTTTTCGACCCGCTGGGAACATGGACCGCCAGCGACCACGACATGCTCGACGGCAGCCGCTGGACGCCCATCGACGGCCGGGAGATCACCGGGTTCGTCGTTCGCACGATCCGCCGTGGCCAGACCGTCTACGACGCCGAGCGCCACGACGAGCCACTGCTCTCAGCGGGAAGTGGCCTGTTGCTGAACCGCGCCGGGTAAAGACGGCGCGACGCGAAACAGGGAGGCCATTGCGGCCAATTCGCGCCCCTCAACACGCGTGGCTCGGCCGCAAGACCTCCCCTACATCAGATTGATTGCGTTGTAGGGGACGTCTTGGCCGCGCCGCAAAACGCTTTCCCGAGGCGTCGATCGCGTGGCCAATGGCGTCCCATCCCACACGAAAAGTCGCCGCGATCGCGTGTATCCCTTCGCTGTCATCCCGACCAGGCAAACCGGAGGTTCGCACGTGAAGGGATCTTCGTGCAAGCCCGACGACCGAACCAGCAGATCAAAGATTCCTCAACACGGTGTCTCGCTACGCTCGACGACCGGCTCGGGATGACGAGGTCGTCGTGGCCGCCTGGGGCCGTGTTACCGCGTTTGGACCTCCGACCCAACATCCATAGGTAAAACGACGCGAAACGTCGTGCCCTCTCCCGGTTCGCTCTCCACCTCGATCGTGCCGCCGTGGCGCTCCACGAGCTGCTTCGCGATCGCCAGGCCAAGTCCACTACCGGGTTCTGTACGAGACGACTCCGCGCGGTAGAAGCGGTCGAAGAGGTGCGGAATATGGTGCGCCGCGATCCCCTGGCCATGATCCGTCACGGCAATCGCTGCCCCGTCCTTGCCTGATGCGACCGATACCTCGATCGGACGATCCGACCCGCCATACTTCACTGCGTTATCCAGCAGGATGCCAATAACCTGTCGCAACATACCCCGGTCACCGGTGACGGCAACGGGTTCATCCGGCACGGTGACCTCGATCTCCGCGCTCTCCGCGCGCGCCGCCCGGGCTGCGTCCTCCGCCAACTCGCGTAGATCGACCAGCTCCGGGTTCATCGCCGGCAGTTCATCGCCGCGCGCCAGGAGCAGCAGCGACTCCACCAGGCCATGCATGCGCTCGGCCTCCTGCTCGACGGCATCGACACCCTCCCGGGCGATTTCGGGATTCTCGAGACCCCACGACCGCAGCATCCGCGTATAGCCGAGGATCGATGTCAGGGGCGTGCGCAGCTCATGGCTCGCATCGGCGACGAAGCGGCGCTGCTCCTCCAGCGCGCGGTCGCGATCGCGGAAGGCGACCTCCAGCCGCGCCAGCAATTCATTGATCGCAATCGACAGCTGGCCCAACTCGTCGCGCGGGTTCTCGACCGGCAAGCGGCGCGAGAGGTCGCTCGCGGTAATCTCCCGGGCGCTGGATGTGATGTGCGCGACCGGGGCCAGCGACGAGCGAACGAGGATCCACGACACGATCGACATCGCGATCAGCACGACAATCCCGACCCCGGCAATCGCGACCGGCACAATCCAGATCGCCTCATCGCCAATCGACGCAACCGACATCGACGCGACGACGACCCGCGCATCGTAATCGTTGTCGTCCACCGGAACGGCGACGGTCACCGATCCGTCGTCGACCCTGGAAGATCGCGGATCGCGCGATTGCATCGTCCCGGTGCGCAGGGCATCGCTCCAGATCGCATCGGGATGGACGCTGCCTGGCTCCCCGGCGTATCCGATCTGGGACAGGATGATCCCGTTCTCGTCCAGCACAGCGATCGTCGCGCCGCTGCACCCCTCTGGCAGGTCAGCGGGCGAGAGCGAGCCGGCGCTTCGGGCCTGGGACTCTCCCGACCAGGCGCATTCCGTGACACGCGATTCGAGCTGGTCCAGCTGCATCGTGCCCTGCACGGCGAACATCGCCAGGATGAGCCCGAGGGTGATGACGGTCAGCGTGACGGTAAAAAAGAGCGTCAGCCGCCATCGGATCGGCAATCTACGCATGATTGGAGTCCCTGAGGGAGAAGCCAACGCCTCTCACGGTCTGGATGAGGCGCGGCTCGCCGGGACCATCGATCTTCTTGCGCAGGTATCCGATGTAGACATCGATGACATTCGGCTCGACATCCGGCCGCTCGCTCCAAACATGATCGAGGATCTGCGCCCGGCTGAGGACGGTCCTCGCGTTCCGGGCGAGGTACGCCAACAGGTCGAATTCACGAGCCGTCAGGTCGATCGTCCGGTCGCCACGACGGACCTCGCGCGCGTCGAGATCGATCATCAGGTCGCCGACCATGATGACGCGGACCGGATCGGCCCGGCGAAGGACGGCGCGGATGCGGGCGACCAGCTCGTCGACGTTGAAGGGCTTCGTCAAGTAGTCGTCGGCCCCGACCTCGAGGTTCCGGATCTTGTCGCGATCGGCATCCCGCGCGGTCAGCATGATCACCGGCGTCCGGATCCCCTCACGCCGCAGCGTCGCCAGCATCCGCTCGCCATCCATTCCCGGCAGGAGGATATCGAGCAGGATCACATCATGGCGACGCTGGCAGGCGAAGTCATACCCATCGGTCCCGTTCTGGGCGACATCGACGTGAAATCCGCGATGTGTCAGCTCCAGCTGGAGCAATCGCGAGATCGACGGATCATCCTCCACCACCAGCGCGCGAATCGACTGGCTCATGCGCTGGCGCTCCTTTCTCCTTCGTCACCTTGACCGCAACGAGTAGCCCCGTCAATGCGACCGCCGAGCCAACGACGCCGTCGAGCACGAAGTGGTTCGCCGTCAGGATCGTGGCGACCCACATCAGGAACGGCATCGCCACCGCGAAGGTCCTCCACGCGACGTGCCGCGTCGTCCGCCAGATCGCGATCCCCATCAACAGGTTCCAGCCGACGTGGAGACTGGGTATCGCCGCGTACTGGTTCGTTAACGCCGGCGGCTGCAGCACCCGGTACGAGGACGTATCCCGCATGACGGTATCCACGAATCCCAGCTCGGGCAAGAACCGGGGCGGGGCCATCGGGTAGAGCGCGAAGAAAACGAACCCGATGAGTCCGGAGATCACCATCGCCGTCCGCATGGTGCGGAACTGGTGCGGATGTTTCCAGAGCAGCCATCCAAGCGTCAGGGCGATGACCGGCCAGTGACCATAGATATAGATGCTGTTCATCGCATCCATCAGCCCCGGCACGTCGTGCGCCCAGCGCTGGAGGTCGGCTTCCCGGGCGATACCAAGCCAGGGCTCGAGGCGCAGCAGGTCGTGGGCGTGCTCGAAGGCGCGGTCGACCGAGGTGCTCATCAGGCCGCGAACGAAGAAGTAGGTGAAGACCGCGAAGAGGACGATCAGTGTCTCGCGCGAGCCCTTCACGACCTGCTTCAGCGTCCCGGCAGAAGCGGACGGCATCGTCCATCGTGGCCGGGACGGGCGTTCCGTCGTCGGTTGATAGGTCCGCACACGCGGATAGGAAAGAGGGTCGGATCGGTGTGGCTGCGTGCTCATCTAGTCCGCCTGTGGATCGTGGACGACGTTCAGTGGCGGCAGATCGACATCGATCCGTCGCCGTGGGCCCTGGTGTCACCAGTGTGATGACGATCCTCGTCATTCTTAACGACGATCTATGACGAAATTGTTGCATCGTGAGACTCATTTCCCGAACGACGGTACCGGGGGTTTGCGATTACCGGTTAGCCCCCAATTGGGACGCTCCCGATCCGATTCGAGCGTGACGGCGCAAGCTCGAGGCGAACGGCCGGAAATCGGGTTTGGGCACGAGCGAGTCGCCCCGCGAAACCGTGCCGCGCCTGGTCATCCCGCGTCTTCCCGGAGCCGGCCGAAAACGGACGGACCCAACACCGCGCCAACCAGGCCGGACCCGATCGCAATGAACCGGGCGGCATCCTCGAACCCGAGGACGAAGGCGACGAATGCGGCGAGGATGATGCCGATCAGGTAGCCGACGATGAGTCCCATCAGGACATTGATCATGGTGTTCATGCGTTTTCCTTTCCGGAAGCGCGTCCATGCCGCGCCTGGTCGAGCGATGCCCGGAAGATCCAGGAGCCGAGCAGGAGCAGGAAGGTGCCGTTGAGCGGGTGGAACGCCTTCGCCACGCCGTTGTCAACACTGATGAAGGCGTACTGGGCCATGAAGAGGACGAAGAGCATCAGTGTCCCGATCAGCAAGCCCCGGCTGGTCTTTCCGAGCACGGCGGGGATCCACATCACGTACGGCAAGAATCCAAGGATGTGACCGAGGTTCTTGTGATCCTGCCAGCGCGCTCCGTCCTCGAACATGCTGAGACCGACGAGGAAGAACTGGGCGAATGCCCCGATGGTGAACACCGCGGCCAGCGCCACCAGGGTCCACCGGGCGCCGACGACCAGTCCGGAGCGGTTCGGCTTCGAGGCATTCGGGGTAATATCGGCCGGTGTTGTTACATGTGTCATCTGCAATCTCCGGTAGCTGGGAGCGGATCGAGGGAGTGGGTGCCGATTTGTCGGGATCGACACCCACCAGGATCAATGTTGTGGCGCCCGCCACTCCTGGGACACCGGGCTACCGGAGGATTCCACGTGGACGTTATGCCCCGCCTGGATGGCATCAGGCGCGTTTGGGGCCAACCAGCGGAGCCACGACGGCAGCCACCAGTTCCAGTCGCCCATCAGGGAGACCAGCGCGGGCACGAGCAGGGCCCGAACGATCGTCGCGTCGAGCAGGATCCCGGCGGCCAGGACGGTCGCCATGATCTTGATCTCGGTTGCCGGGGCCGCCGCCATCGCCGCGAAGGCGAAGAAGAGGATCAGCGCCGCCGAAGTCACCAGTCGGCCGGTCACGCCCAGGCCGCGCACGATCGCGTCGTCGTTGTCTCGCGTGATGTCGTACTCCTCACGCATGCGGGCAAGGATGAAGACTTCGTAGTCCATCGAGAGGCCGTAGAGGAACGCGAACGCCATGATCGGGACCCAGCTCGTGATCGAGCCGGCCGAGGGGATATCCCAGATGAGCTCCGAGCCGTACCCCCATTGCCAGACGATGACCAGCACACCGAACGAGGCGGCGACCGACAGCATGTTCAGCAGGATCGCCTTCAACGGCAGCAGCAGCGAGCGGAACGCGCGGACCAGCAGGACAAGCGTCACGACCGAGATCACCGCGATCATCAGCGGGAGCTGGCCATAGGTGTCGCTGACAAAGTCGCCTTCCGACGCCATGGAGCCACCGACGAGCACCGGCTGATCCAGCCCGTGCGTCACCTCGCGCACGACACCCAACACGTCCCGGCTGGCCGAGCCACTGCCGTTCGACTGCGGCATGGCGAGCACGATCGCGGTCTGGCCACGACGCCAGGAATCACCTTCCGGCGCCGAGACGCCACGCAGACCGTCCACCTCGCCAAGCGCTTCGACAACGAGCGCCGGATCACCATCGACGACGATCTCGAATGGGCTCGTCACGCCGGCGTCGATGCCAGATTCCTCCAGCGCCTCCAGTCCGGCTCGCGCCTCGATCGGGCCGCCGAGGGCATCCGGGCGCGGCTCGCCGATCTGGATCTGGACGGCCGGGATAAGCAGCGCGCCGAGGATGAGGACCGCGACCACCGTCGCCGCCCAGCGATGCTTCACCACGCCGCGCGACCAGCGCTCCCACCCCTGGCCATGATGGACAACGCGACGGTTGCGCGGCCAGTCCATGCGCGGGCCGACGGTCGCGAGGATGACCGGCAGCAACGTCAGGGTTGCCGCTACGCTCACCAGCGGGATGATGAGGCCGCCAATACCGATGCCCCGCATCATGTCGATCGGCAGCACAACGAGCGCGAGCAGGCCGACGCCGACGGTAGTACCGCTGAAGACGACGGCGTGGCCGGCAGTCTCCATCGCGCGGATCACGGATTGCTGGTTATCGAGACCCGTCTCATGCTCCTCACGCCAGCGGGTGACGACGAGCAGCGAGTAGTCGATCGCGATGCCGAGGCCGATCAGCGCGACCATGTACTGCACGACGGTGTTGATATCGACCGTGCTGGCAATACCGCCGATGACGAGGAAGCTCGTCAGGATCGAGAACGCCGCGATGATCAGCGGCAGGATCGCCAGCGCCGAGCCGAACACCCAGAGCAGCACGATGAGCGCGCCACCGGCACCGATCAACGTCTCAACAAGCACGCCGGCACTTTCGCCAGACGTCTCCTCGACCTCGGTCAGGGCCGGACGGCCGGTCACCTGGACCGGCGCACCGCCGACCGTCTCGCCCTCCACGGCCGCCCGGACTTCCGGCAGACCGTCGACCCCGGCCTCACCCATCGGCGGGAGATAGACGAGCCCGTAGGTGGTCCCCCGATCATCGGAGACGAAGACATCGTCGCCGGTCGAGGCGTACGACGCGATCCGGGCATCAGGCCGGGCCTCGGCGACCTTGCCGAACACGCGATCGAGGTCCTGCTGGACCACCGGGTCGTCAACGGTCGTGCCCTCCGGCAGGTCCACGACAAGAACCAGCGGGTGCGCGATGCCGCCAACGCCATCGAACTGGCCAAGGATGCGGCCGTTCGCCTGCGTGCTCTCAGAATCCTGCAGTGAGAAATCTTCCGATAGTGCACCGAGCGCGCGTGGCATCAGGCCGATCGACGCGACCAGCAAGGCGACCCACGCGAGCGCCACGATTGCCTTGTGCCGTAAGACGAACCGGGCAATTGCTCCTGTGTTCATACAACTCCTCCAAAGAAACGAGACTGGTGACGGCGCCGTTCTCCAGCGCCATGACCAGTCTCGGGAGGATTCCTAAGAGGATTCTGTGAAAGCGGGATCGTGATCCTAGTGATGCGCGTGGCCGGTGTCGACCTGCTGGTCCACAGACGCCTCCGTGCCCGGCTCGACCACGACGAACTGTCCCATCATGCCGTTGTCCTCGTGCCGCAGGATGTGGCAGTGGAACATGTACGGGAACTCCGGATCGGTGTACTCGCGAAACTGCACCAGCAGCCGCACCGGATGGTCACGCGAGACGAGCACGGTGTCCTTCGGGCCGCGAAGGTGCTCCTCCGGCTCGTTGCCATCCACATCGAGGACGTGGAACGTCGCGCCGTGGATGTGGAAAGTGTGCGGTTGGCCGTCACTGGTCACCTCCCAGATCTCGGTGGCATTGGCGGCCACGACCTCGTCGATCCGGGCCATGTCCATCGTCTTGCCGTTGATCTTCTGGTGCTCCTGGAGCTCGAACCGGCGGGTCACGACCTCGTCCGGGATTTCCGAGGTTGCGTTGTCCGTCTCCGGATGACGGTAGTCCCCTGACGTCTCCAGGTCGGCTGCGGCCCGGATCCGGATGATATCGAAGGTGTCGTTGGCGCCAATGAACGAGCCGTTCACGCCGGCGACGCCGAGATCCTGCTCGTAACTCCGCAGGATGACGTCGTCCCCCGCTTCGACCTCGACGAGGATTTCGGCGCGCTCGCCAGGGCCGAGCAGCAGACGATCCAGCTCCACCGGACCGTCCGGCAGGAAGCCGTTCTCGGTCGCGATCAGCCGGAATGTCCGGTCGTCGGTAAAGCCGAGGTTGTAGAACCTGGCATTCGAACCGTTCAGCAGCCGGAACCGCGTCAACGTCCTTCGCGCCTCGAACATCGGGTTGTGCGTACCGTTGACAAGGATCGTGTCGCCCTGGATCCCGAACGAGGAGCGTCCGGCGTTCCCGGAGAGCACCTGGTCAAGGCCCGAATCGACGCGAAATTCTCCGTCGTCGGTGAAGTTCTTGTCCTGGATGATGAGCGGCACATCGTCGACGCCGTACTCGCTCGGGACAGCGTCACCGGTATCGTCTTCGACCAGGAACAGGCCGGCGATGCCCCGGTAGACGTGCAGTGCGGTCTCCCCATGCGGATGCGGGTGATACCAGAGCGTGGAAGCCGGCTGATCGATCGTCCAGTACGGCTCCCAGGTGTCGCCCGGCTCGATCGGCTGGTGCGGCCCGCCGTCCATATCGGCCGGCAGGTGCATCCCGTGCCAGTGGATCGTCGTCAGCTCCGGCAACTCGTTCCGGACCGAGAGTGCGACATCATCACCGCGCGAGGCGCGAATCGTTGGCGCAAGGAAGGGGCCATTTGCGCCCCATGTTGCGGCCTTCTTGCCTCGCAGGACTTCCGTTTCGCCCGTTTGCAGCGTGAGATCGAATCGCTTGCGTCCATCGTCATCGATCACCGGCTCCAACAAGGGCGGAATGTCGACCGGGGTATCCAGTGACAACTCCCCGACGTTCGAGATCTCGTTTCCGCCGGTCGCTGACTGGAACGCGATGTAGCCGATCGAGCCGACGGTGGGAATCGCGACGCAGCCGAGAGCAGCCCCGCCAATGACAAGCGCGCGACGGCTCAATCGGGGTCGTCGTTGGGACATGATTCCTCCTGAACATCGTCATGCAACGGGCGCGACGTCGCGCCCCACTTCTTCGAGTGTCAGGGGCATTTCTAAGAGCAACCTGAGAATGAGCCGACCCCTCGTATTGACATATCATCGGCCGCCAGCTATCGTATTTGCAGGGTTGACATAGCGAAAGAAACTGTTCCGTTCCCGTTGGCACGGTCGCACTCGCGCGGCCGTGATCCCGCTTATCGATGGGAGTCATGGAATCATGCGACCGATTCGCCTCGGGTCTCTTGTCCTGTCCGCCTGCCTGCTCTTGCTCCTGGGTACGATACCGGCAAGCGCCGGCCCCGCAACGCACGCTGACGCGGATGCTCTCTATCAACTTCTGCCGCCTGGCCAGGTGCCCGGGGAAACATACCCGACACCGCCGCCTGATCCTCTCTCGCCCATCCATGATAGCGACGGGGATGGCATCCCCAACATCCAGGACCCGGACGATGACAACGGCGGTACGTCGGATCAGGACGATCCCGCCCCGTTCGACCCGGAGATCGAACCGACCGTCGCGCCCGATATCCTCTCGCCGATCCACGACAGCGATGGCGACGGCATCCCGAACATCCAGGATCCCGACGATGACAACGACGCCGTCCAGGACGACGAGGATGCGGCGCCATTCGTCCCGGGCACGGAAGACCCGAATCCGCCCGTGAAGCAACCGTCCTCCAACCCGGCTCCTGGCGGCGCATCCGACTCCGGCGAGCCGCCGGTCGTCACCGCCTTGCCTGTAACCGGGAGCGGAACCGGGCATGACGGTTGGGAGATCGTCGGGATCGTCGCGGCCGTCGGCGCGATCTACGTCGCGCTCGGGGCCATCGCGTCCCGGCGCCTCATCCGGGAGCGCTGAGGAACCTCATCGTGAGCGGCATCCATACGACATTTGGCGACCTCACTTACCCCGCAATCTGGGATACTCGCTATGCGACTGCCCGGAGAACGGTGGAAAGGAGGGGCACGCCAGATGTCACAATCAACGGATGCCGCTCCGTCCATGTTCCGGTTACGAGAGGGATGGATGGCCGCGCTCTTCCTGCTCGGCGCAACCCTCTCGCTTCTGTTCATCACGCGGACCGATGTGGTCAATTTCTCGCCACAGGAGCACCTCTACCTCGCCACGGCAGGCCTCCTCGCGCTGACGATTCCCGGGCCGCTGCTGCGCCCGTGGGACCTCCCGGCCCAGCTCTTCTTCTGGAACGCGATAGGCTGGGGCATCGGGTTGGTGGTCTTCGGCCTGGCCTCGGTCGGCGCGCTGCCGATCCTGCCGCTGATCCTTGCCGCCTTCGGCCTCTCGTTCTGGCCACGCGACCCCGGCCGGACGGCGCCCCCGGAAGCGATCGTCATCGCGTCACTCGGTGGACTGCTGGTCTGCTTCATTGCCTGGGGAGATATCGAGTTCTCGATCCCGACGGGGTACGGCGACTGGATCTGACGCCATGAGCGCGCCGGTGATGTCCCGGCGCTGGCCCGTGGATCGCTGGATTTCACCTACGACGCTGAACAACTACCGCAATTGCGCGCTCCGGGTTCGTCTCGCGCATCTCGACCGCGTTCCGGAACCATTTGTCTACAACGTCTTCCTCAGGAAGGGACGCATCGCGCACGACATCCTTCGCTCGATCGCCTATGCGTTGCGGCGAAATGCAGCTCCGGTCGACGACGAGACGGTCCTCCGGATGGCGCGTTTACGCCTTCCGCCGCAGAACTTCCCAAGCGAGGACGCCCGGCTGGCAAATGCACGGGACATTCTCCGGTGGGTCAACGTCGGGAGGCGGTATCTGGAAGGGATTCTGGATCCGGAGTGGCTCGTCATCGAGCGAAATTTGAACCGGCCGATACGCCTCTTCCCGAAGGTTCCCGCCTACACATTGATCGCCAGACCGGACGTCATCGTCCAGCGCCACGATATCGGCGACCGACCGGTATTCGAAATCATCGATTACAAGACCGGTAAGAGGCGGCCCGACGACACACCAGCGGTCATCATGCGCTACGTTGCCCGGAACCTGCTCGGGCAACGCGTCGGGAACGCGTCGTCTGCGGACGTCCGGTTTACCTGGCTCTGGTTGGATTCGGGCGAAAAGGACGTGAGGGATCTCTCGGTGGATTTCTGCACCCACATCTGGGGAGAGATCACGGCCGACCTTGAACGTCTTGCTTCCGAACACGAGTGGAAACCGAACCCGTCGTTTCTCTGCAACTACTGTCCCTATTATCGCCATGTCTGTACGGAGCAGATCCCGTATGACGACGCATACGCCCGGATGTAGCAGTCCTGCATCAACGGGTTCGGCCATATACTGGGGAAACGACTCAACCGGCATACCCAGGAGGACACGATGGTCAACATTACGGACAACAGCTCCGCGCTGGAGGCGGTACGGACGGTGCGCCAGGTGCGCCAGTACATCCCGGGCGAGGTTACCGACGAGCAACTGAACCAGATCCTCGAGATCGCGCGGTGGACAGGCTCGTCGCGAAACACCCAGCCGTGGCGCTTCGTCGTCATCCGCGACAAGGAGATGCTGAAGAAGCTGGGCGACCTGCGCCCGAACATCCCGTGGATGGCGGACGGCGCGCTGGCGATCGCCATCGTGCTGCCGGGCCAGAACGAGGTTCATGAGGCCTACGACGAGGGGCGCGTCTCCGAGCGGATCATGATCGCGGCGCGAATGCTCGGGCTCGGCGCGGGGACCGCGTGGTTCGCCGAGCGCGAGAGCGACGCGAAGTCCTACCTCGGGATCCCGAACGAGATGACGCTGCACTCGGTGATTGTCGTCGGGCCGTACGAGACATCGAAGGACCCGCGCCCGACCGGCCCGAAACCGGGACGGAAGCCGCTGTCGGAGCTGGTGAGCTACGAGAAGTTCGGGGAGCGATAGCCTCGGAGTCTTCCTCCAAGCGGCTAACCCGTCATCCCGACGGAGCACAGACCGCGGAGCGGTTCGGGATGACGGGGTTGGGTAGCAGCGGTCGCCGTCGCCGCCCGGAACTTACGGCCGGCGGCCTCCGCGGGATCGGCGCTGGGTCTCGAAAACGCGTTGCTTGCGGGTGTGCTCGTCGAGCGGCGCTTCGACCATCGAGGCCATGCGCATCGATACCGCCCGTTCCTCACGGATAGCGATCGTCTCCGGCGCCTGCGCCAGCCGGTCCGCACTCTCCTGGAATCGCCGGCGGGACTCGCGGAACCGCCCCTCACGGTCGAGGCGAATCGCCTCCCGATGGTCACGCGCCGAGTGCTCCATGGCAACGGTTTCGGCCGCATCGTCATTTCGCGGCGCGTGGCGCGCCTCCGCCGGGTCTGTCAGCCGCAACGCCGGGGCCTCACGATGAATACCGGACCGCTCGCGCGAGCCGGGCTGCTGCCATTCCAGCGCGATCATCGGGACGAGATCCTCTGATCGGGCGCCCGGCCGTACCGAGACATCGAAGACAAGTGCGACCTCGTCCACGCTGGCGAGATCCCGCAGGTCGACGGTGATCGTCTTGCCCTCGCGATCGACAGGGAAGGCGTTGACGAGCCATCCACGAACGCCATCGGGGAAGGTGATCGAGAGACGGGGCCGGGACGCGACCGCGTCGATCAGGCCGCCAATCTCCTTCTCGAAGAAGGCGAACAACTCGGAGGTGTCGGCGATGTACTGGAACGCGCCACCTCCCGCTTCGGCCATGCCACCGAGCAGGAACTCGTCAAAATGCAGACCGACACCGATGGTCGTCGTGTCGATGCCCCGCCGGCGAAGCTCCAGCGCGTGCGTCATCAACTCGTCGGGCGCGGTGATCCCCTGGTTGGCGAGACCGTCCGTGAGAAGCAGTGATCGCTGAAGGCGCGGCGCTGCCATGCTTTCCGGCGTGCTGGCGAGCTGCTGGCATGCGGTGAGCCAGCCGCCGGAGAGGTTCGTCCCACCCCGGGCCATGACGCCCTCGAGGACATGCTCCAGACGGCGCTTGCCGAAGTCGGTGGCCTCCGACAGTTCATGCAGCACGTCGACCACGTTATCGAAGACGACGAGCGCAACCCGGTCTTCCGCCGAAAGGTGGTGCGTCGCGGCAACGACGGCATCCTTGACGAGGTCGATCTTGTCGCGGCCGGCCATGGATCCGGAGCGGTCGAGCGCGAAGGCGATATCGATCGGAGCGCGTTTTGCCCGGGCCGGAGGACGCTGCGCGGCGCGGATGCGGATGACGAGAGCGGTGTCGTCACCTTCGCGGGAGACGAGGTCGCGTTCCCAGAGCGCGGTGATATCGAGTGCGGGGAATATGCCATCGGTGTTCATGGGCGGGTCCTTCCATTATTCATTGAGGATGCGGCGAATCCAGTCCAACGCGGACTCGATCTGCTCGCCGCGGCGGCGCCAGGCATCGTCAGAGATAAGCAGCTCGGCCTCATCCGAGACCGGGATACGGCGCCAGCGCTGGTGGGTGTCGGGCTGGGGCCGGGGCGACCGTCGTCGGGCCCGAGGCTCCGGTACCTGGTAGCTCGCCTGCGATTCCTCCAGCGCGTGGGCGATATAGTCGGACGCCGGTGTCGGCTCCGGCGGTCGACGGGATTCACTGGCTTGCAGCAAGGACGCCTCTGATGCCATGCGGCTGATCCGCTCCGGTGGCATCGAAGCCAGCGTCCGGCGAATCTCCTTCAGCGGCAGGTAGCGGTCCTTCATCGAGGCGATCAGGCGAAGACGGTCGAGATGCTCCTGCGAGTATCGGGCGTTGCGGCCCGGGGAATCGGGCGGAGGCAGCAGCCCTTCGGCGATGTAGTAGCGAATGGTCCGGGGCGTGACATCGGCCTCGCTCGCGAGCTCGTCGAGCGAGAACGACGACGCATCGTCGGGGTGGGATCGCTGGTCGGGATGACGACCGGACATTGGACGGGGCCTCCTCTATGCTGGTCCTTCTGCGGCGCACATGTGCATTATTACGTCGACAGCAACAATGTAACAGTATCACGTTCTACTGTCAATATTTGATCAGCGCGGCATAATCTCCGTGAACTCGATGCGGTTCCGGTGCTTGTCATCCAGACAGGCCACAGAACACCGTCAATCACCTTCTTCGGGCCGCAACATATAGACATTCATCTATGTCTCCTGCTATGCTGCGACCATGGAACGATTACCGACCACCGACCAGACCGAATCCTGCTGCGCTCCACCGATCCGGCCAGACGACATGCCGGCGGATCGGGCAGAGAGATCGTTGCGGATGTTCAAGGCGCTCGCCGACGAGACCCGCTACGCGATCTTCCGGCTCATCGTGGCGCAAGAGGAACCGATCTGCGCGTGCGACATCGTCGATCGCTTCGACGTCAGCCAGCCAACAATCGCGCATCACCTCAAGGTGCTGCGGACAGCGGGGTTGATCACGGTCAGCCGACGTGGTGTCTGGGCGTATTACGCGCCCGATCCACGCGGCATCGAGGAGTTCGCCCTCGTGACACGGGGCTTTGCGGAGTCACTGGACGCGCTTGCGGTTCGGTGATATCTCTTTTTGCATCGAGGTATAGATGGTTATCTATACCTCACAGGAGCACCCATGGATCGCTCATCACTCCCTGTCGTTGTCATCGGCGCCGGCCCGGTTGGGCTCGCGGCCGCCGCGCATGTGCTGGAACGTGACCTGGAGCCATTGGTGCTCGAGCGTGGCTCTGCCGTCGGCGCCAGCATGCGCGAATGGGGCCACGTCGCCCTCTTCTCGCCGTGGCGCTACGTCGTCGACCGCGCAGCGGGTGACCTGCTTCACGAAAACGGTTGGACCGCCCCTGATCCGGAAGCCTACCCGACCGGCGGCGAGATCGTCCGCGACTACCTCGAGCCGCTGGCGTCCCTCCCCGCGATGAAGTCACGCATCCGCCTCGACAGCGAAGTCATCGGCGTCACGCGCGAAGGGCTCGACAAGATGACGACGCCCGGACGCGACGAGGCGCCCTTCCTGGTGACGGTGCGCGCGGCGGACGGTACGGAAGAGGACATCCGCGCCCGGGCCGTCATCGACGCCTCCGGCACGTGGACACGCCCCAACCCGATCGGCGCGTCCGGCCGACCCGCTACGGGCGAGATCGCCCTGCAGGACCGCATCGCCTACGGCATCCCCGACGTTCTCGGGGCGGCACGGGAACGCTATGCCGGCAAGCGCGTGCTGGTCGTCGGCAGCGGGCACTCGGCCTTCAACGTCCTGCTCGACCTTGTCCGGCTGGCCGATGAGGCGCCGGGGACAGAGATCACGTGGGCGGTCCGGAAGCCGGCGAACCGGCTGCAGAACCTCTTCGGCGGTGGCGAGAACGATGCCCTTCCGGCGCGGGGCGAGCTCGGCGCCCGCGTCCAGGCGCTGGTCGCCAGCGGACGACTCCGCATGGAGACCGGCATCCGCATGACGAAGTTGGCACTCACGGATGACGGCGTTGTGGCATCCAGTGGAGAGAAAACGCTCGCGCCGGTCGACGAGATCATCGGCGCGACCGGGTTCCGGCCGGACCTCGGTATGCTTTCGGAGCTACGACTCGGGCTCGACCCGGCGGTGGACAGCCCAACGGCTCTTGCCCCGCTCATCGACCCCAACGTGCATAGCTGTGGATCGGTCCCGCCGCACGGCGCGGAGGAGCTGCGGCATCCGGAGGCCGACTTCTACATCGTCGGGATGAAGAGCTATGGCCGGGCGCCGACGTTCCTGATGCTGACCGGCTACGAGCAGGTCCGCTCGGTCGCCGCGGCGATCGCCGGTGACTGGGACGCCGCGCGGGACGTGCAGCTTGTCCTGCCGGAGACCGGCGTTTGCTCATCCAACATCCCCGGCCTTGAGACTGAAAACATCGCCTGTTGCGGCGTCGACGAGAGCAACACCGTCGTTTCGAGCTGCTGTGGCGTCTCCGAGCCGCAGGTCATCAAACTTGCCAGTATCAGAAGGGACCCTGTCGCGCATGAATAGCGCCGTTCACGAACCATCCGCCGCCACGACACATGATCGGGAGGCGCCCGCGCGCCTCTCGACCATCGACCGCTTCCTCCCGCTCTGGATCCTGCTCGCGATGGCGCTGGGGATCGGGCTGGGACGCGTCTTCCCGGACCTCGGCGAGTGGCTGGACTCCATCCAGGTCGCGGATGTCTCACTTCCGATCGCCATCGGATTGCTCTGGATGATGTACCCGGTGCTGGCGAAGGTGAAGTTCGAGGCAGTCGGTGGGTTGGTGACCAACGGCAAGCTGATGGCCACGTCCTCGGTCCTCAACTGGTTCGTCGGCCCCTTGCTGATGTTCGGCCTGGCGTGGGCATTCCTGCCGGACGAGCCGGCCTACCGCACCGGCCTGATCCTGATCGGCCTCGCGCGCTGTATCGCGATGGTGCTGATCTGGAACCAGCTCGCCTGCGGCGACGGCGAGGTCGCGGCGGTGCTGGTCGCGATCAACTCGGTCTTCCAGATCGTGATGTACTCCGTGCTCGGCTGGCTCTTCCTGAGCGAGATCCCGGGCTGGTTCGGGTCAACCGGCACCGAGCTGGACGTCTCGATGTGGGCGATCGCAAAGAATGTGCTGATCTTTCTCGGCATCCCGCTCGCGGCTGGCTTCCTGACCCGGGCGACCTTGATCCCGGCGAAGGGCGAGCAGTGGTACACGAAGACCTTCCTGCCAAAGATCGGCCCGACCGCGCTGCTGGGCTTGCTCTACACCATCGTCATCATGTTCGCGATGCAGGGCGACCGGTTGCTGGACCAGCCGTTCGACATCCTTCGCATCGCGCTGCCGTTGTCCATCTACTTCGGGCTGATGTTCTTTATCTCGTTCTTTGTCTCGAAGGCGCTCGGCTTCACGTACGAGGAGACGGCGGCGATCTCGTTCACGGCCGCCGGAAACAACTTCGAACTGGCGATCGCGGTGGCGGTCGGCGTCTTTGGCATCTCATCCGGCGAGGCGCTGACCGGTGTGATCGGCCCGCTGATCGAGGTACCGATCCTCGTCGCCCTCGCCTATGTCGCGCTTTGGCTGCGGGACCGCTATTTCCCAAGGGTGAGGTCAGCCACGTCCGGGGCAAAGGCACCCGTCGCGGCGACACATTAGCAGTAGGGCCGACGTCTACCCGCCCGATCGGGCGCCGCAGATATCGCGATCACGACGTCATGGACATCGGGTCGACATCCCGTCGACACCTGTCAGGAGGAGTTCCTGTCTTGGGTGACTACCGCATCGCGCTCCTGAGCGACATGCACGGCAACAGCGCTGCAACGGAAGCCGTCCTCCGGGAGATCGGCGCGGAAGCGCCGGACGAGACCATCTGCCTCGGTGACCTCGTCGGGTACGGCGCACGGCCAAACCAGGTGATCGACCTCGTCCTGGAGCGCGGCATCCCGACAGTCATGGGCAACTATGACGACGGTGTTGGCTTCGACCGTGATGACTGCGGCTGCGCGTACAAGGACACGGATGAGGAAACGCGAGGACAGGCCTCGCTGATGTGGACTCGCGGGATCGTCACCGATGACCGCAAAGCCTACCTGCGCACGCTCGCGCCAGAGCTGCGGCGGGAAGTCAACGGCGTGCGGATCCGGCTGGTGCACGGCAGCCCGCGCCGGATGAACGAGTACCTCTTCGAGGATCGGGACGAGCGGTCGCTCGAGCGCATCGCCGCAATCGCGGATGCCGATGTGCTCGTTTTCGGGCACACGCACAAGCCCTGGCACCGGGAGATCGGCGGCGTGCGCTTCGTCAACACCGGGAGTGTCGGCAAACCGAAGGACGGCGATCCCCGCGCCTGCTGGGTGCTGCTGACCGTCCACGACGCTGGAACCGTGGAGGTCGATACCCGGCGCGTGGGATACGACATCTCGTCGATGGCCGCCGCGATCCGGGAGGCAGATGGATTGCCGGATCACTTCGCCGGGGATATCGAGACGGGCGGGGTCGCGATCAGGTAGTGGCGACCGGCGATGCCTGAACGAGCGCCTCCAGTGCCTCGACGCCGACAGGCTCCTCATGCAGAAGCGGCACGACGGCGTGGCGCGGGGCGAGGTCGTTGGCAACGCGCTCGACCTGCGGGCGCTCGCTATCGGCCCGCGCTCGCAGCAACGGCGACGATGGCTGCGCGGCCAGCAACGAGTTGTTGACAACCCATGCCCAGGGCACGATATCCGCCCGGGCGAGATCCTTCTGCAGAACCTCCGCCTCCAGCACCGGCGTCGTCTCCGCCAACGTGGTGAAGATCACTTTCGTCGACTCCGGATCCTGCAGGCGCATAAGCGGCGTCTGGAAGGACGTTCCCCCGGTCATCTGCCGCGTGATCTCGCGGTGATAGGCACCGGTGGTGTCCATCAGAAGCAATGTATGGCCGGTCGGGGCAGTGTCCAGCACGACGAACTGGCGCCGCGACTCGCGAACGGCCTTCGAGAATGCCTCGAAGACGGCAACCTCCTCGTAGCACGGCGATCGGAGGTCCTCCACCAGGAGTGCCCTGCCCTCCTCGTCCAGCTTCGCGCCCTTCGTGCGCATGACCCGCTCCTGGTAGGCACGCAGCTCGGTCTCCGGGTCGATCCGGGAAACGGTCAGCCCCTCGACGTGGCCCTGCAGCGTGTCGTTGAGGTGGGCGGCCGGATCCGTGGTCGTCAGATGGACCTTCTTGCCAGCCCGGGCCAGCGCGACGGCGATCGCGGCGGCCATCGTCGTCTTGCCGACCCCACCCTTGCCCATCAGCATGATGAGCCCGTGATCGGTCCCGGCAAGCTCATCGACGAGCGTGCCGAGCGGTGGAAGGGAGACAGCATCGTCTGGCGCAGCACTGCGTTCGCGCAGCTGCTCGCCGGCGAAAAGCGTCTTCAGGGCCTCCACGCCAACCATATTCCGGCTCCGGAGCGGGATCGAGTCGGTCGGGAGGCCAGTGATGTTCGCCGGCCGGTCCGCCAACGCAGCCTGCTCGCGCTCTCGGATCGAGGCGGCGAGTTGATCCGCCGCCTCGCTTTCCGGCATGACACCGTTGATGACGACGTGTTGCTGCGTCAGTCCGATATCGGCCAACTCTTCGTGGGTTCGGCCGATCTCCGCGAGCGCCGAGCGCTGTGGCCGGGAGACGAGGACCAGTCGGGTCAGGTCCGGGCTGGCAAGCGCCTCGACCGCTTCGGCGTAGACGGTCTTCTGCCGGTCCAGCCCGGCCATGGGGCCGAGGCAGGATGCATCCCCTCGACCGCGCTCGAGGTAGTCGCTCCAGGATCCGGGAAGGCGCAAGAGGCGGATGGTGTGGCCGGTCGGCGCGGTGTCGAAGAGGATATGGTCGTATTGCGAGGCTAGCGTTCGGTCAGTGAGGAGGCCGGTGAACTCGTTGAACGACGCGATCTCGGTCGTGCAGGAGCCAGAGAGCGACTCCGTTACCGCGCGGATCTCCTCGTCCGGCACGACGCCGCGCAGCGGGCCGATGACGCGCTCGCGATACTGGACGACGGCCTCTTCCGGGTCAATTTCCATGGCCGTCAGCCCCGGGACGCCGTTGATCGGCACCATGCGGTTCCCGACCTCCTGACCGAAGACCTGGCCGATGTTGGATGCCGGATCGGTGCTGACAAGCAGTACCCGCTTGCCGGCATCGACAAGCTCCAGCGCGGCGGCGCAGGCGATGGACGTCTTGCCAACGCCACCCTTGCCGGTAAAGAAGAGGTAACGCGGCGGGTTGTTCAGGAAGGTAGGGATGGTCATGGGATTGCCCTGTCGTGATCGGCGCTGATCGATTCGCTGCCTTAAGGGTACGATTCATATCGATATGCGTCAATATGTGTCATACTGGGGGCATGAAAACGATGCCTGAGCTCACCGTGATCCAATCGTGTTGTCCGTCCCTGAACCAGGGGCCGGTCTCGGCTGAAGAAGCCGAAGCCGCCGCCGCGAAGATCAAGGCGCTGGCCGCCCCCATGCGGTTGCGCCTCTTGTCGCACATCGCCTCGCATGGCTGCGAGGATGTCTGCGCCTGTGACTTCCCGGGCGAGCTGGGCCTGAGCCAGCCGACGGTCTCGCACCATATGAAGAAGCTCGTCGAGGCCGGGCTCGTGAAGCGCGAGCAGCGCGGCAAGTGGGCCTTCTACAGCATCATTCCCGAAGGGTTCCGCGAGATCCGGAGCATCATCGACTTCGGCTGACCGGTCCACGCGACCGGCCCGGTCCCGACCACACTCGTGACGATCCGGTCCGTTCAAAACGAACACGGCGACACGCGGAGGTCTCCATGTCCGGAACAGGGCGCCTTGAGCAGAACAAGATGATCGTTCGGCGGCTGGTCTATGAGGTCATGAACGCTGGTGGACTGGACATCATCGACGAGATCTACGCGCCGAAGCTGGCGAACGCCGCACGAAACTGGATCTCGCCGTTTCTCGCCTCCTTCCCCGACACGCACATGGAGATCGTCGACCTCATCGCGGAAGGCGACACGGTCGTGGGCCGGTTCAAATGTTCCGGCACGCATCTGGGAGAGTGGCGAGGACACGCGGCGACCGGGCGGCGCTTCACGCGGGTCGACGAGGTCGGCATCTTCCGGATCGAGGACGGCCGGATCGCGCAGGCGTGGAGTCTGGAGGATACGCTGCGGCGTATGGATCAGCTCGGATTGCGGTGAGCTTACCTGGATGCGTCGGTCAGGTCGCGACGGGCATCGCGGATGATCACCCACGACGACTGCAGGAACAGCCCGGCGATCGCGAAGGCGACCACGATGTCGGGCCATGCGGAGCCGAGCCACCCCACAAGCACGGCCGCCACCACAACGGCCAGGTTCCCGATCGCGTCGTTGCGCGAGAACATCCAGACCGCCCGCACATTGGCGTCACCGGCACGGTGCGGCAGCAGCACGATCGTTGAGGCGACGTTCACGGCCAGCGCAAAGATACCGAATGCACCCATCATCCCCGCTTCCGGCACATAGCCATCCGCCAGGCGCATCACCGTATTCACGAGCACGCCGATCCCGAGCACGCCCAGGAAGATTCCCTGTATCAATGCGGATCGGGCGCGCCAAGCGATGCCCCAACCGATCGCGACGACGCCAAGGAACGTGATCAGTCCGTCCCCGAGGAAGTCGAGCGCGTCGGCCTTCAGCGCCTGCGAATCAGAGAGGAACCCACCCGCCATCTCGACGATGCCGTAGCCAATATTCAGCACTATCACGATCCAGAGGGCGCGGCGGTAGGCAGGAGTGGTGTGGGTCGGCTCCGCGCCTTCCACGAGCGGCTCGAGCCGGTACCCGATGTCGTTGACGGCGCGCGTGACGGCCTCCTGACTCGCGCCAGGGCTGAGCCGGAACGTCATCACCTGCGAGGAGACCGAGACCCGGACGCTTTCCACCGCGCCGCTCTCGCGGGCGGCCTCCTCGATCTCGGCGGCGTCATGGGCGCAGTCCATGCCGATGACACGGTATTGGATGCCGGTTTGGCTGGCGGTCATTCAGGGCCCCTCCTTACCCGGATGATAGGATCGGACCCAGGCGCCGCACAAGCAGGCGACATTCCTCCCACCCTCATCGATAATGAAGGTTGGTCCCCGATAGCGGTCGGGGGCCACGTCAATTCTCGAGGTACCTCGATCCAGAATGGCAAAACCCGACGTCACACCACCCGAACGCTCCCCCGCTCCCTCCACACGAGGTGAGCGGCAAGGCGCGTTCTCGTCGCTGACGAACCCGCTCTTCGCCCGCTACCTCGCGGCGCTCTTCCTCTCGATGACCGGGATGTGGGTCCGGATCACAGCGATGGGCGTGCTGGTCTATGACCTGACGGCGGACCCGTTCAAGCTCGGCGTCATCAGCTTCATGCAAGCCGCGCCGGAGCTCATCCTCGGGCCCGTCGCCGGCGCGTACCTCGACCGCATCGACCGGCGGCAGGTGCTTCGCGTGGTGCAGGTCACCTACATCATCATGATGGGCCTGCTGACGTTCCTGGTCATGACCGAATTGGTGGAATACTGGCACCTCGTGACCATCGCCCTCATCGTCGGGAGCGCGGCCGCGTTCGACTGGCCGGCTCGCCTCTCGATCGTGCCGGCGCTGGTGGAGCGGAAGCACCTCCAGAGCGCCGTTGCGCTGAACGCCGCCGCGTTCAACGGCGCCCGCGTCCTTGGGCCATCGATCGGTGGCTGGCTCATCGGCGGGGCAGGCCTGGCGTTCTGCTTCACCTTCACGTCCTTCTCGGCCGTCCCGTTCCTGATCGTCCTGCTCACGATGGCGGCAATCCGGCCGAACATCAGTCTCCATGAGAACCAGCAGAACGCCTGGGCAGGCCTGATGGAAGGCTACCGGTACATCTGGCGCAATCGATCGATGCGCGGGCTGCTCTCGGTCGATATCATCCCGATCGCCCTCGGCATGAGCTACACGACGATGGCGCCGGCAATTGCCGCGGACGTCCTCCATATGGGGGATGGAGGCCTCGGCTGGCTCCTGACCGCGAACGGGATCGGCTCGATCACAGGGACGTTGCTGGTCGCATTTCTTTCCAACTCGCAACGTCGCGGGCGACTGGTGGTGACCGGTGTCGGGTTCTTCGGGACACTCCTGATCGTCTTCGGCCTCTCCGGCAACGTCTGGCTGTCGCTCGGCACGATCACCGTGCTCGGGCTGGTCTACTCCACCTACAGCACGATGAACGACACGCTGATCCAGACAAACGTTGCAGACGAGTATCGCGGCCGCGTGATGGCGGCATACTCGATGTTCTGGGGCCTCTCACCGATCGGCGGCCTGCTCGCGGGTTTCCTGGCAAACTACGTCGGGGTCCAATGGGCGGTCGCCATCAACGGGATGCTGGTGCTCCTGTACGTGCCGTTCCTTGCATTCGGAACGCCCGTCCGCCATATCGATTGAGGTAGCACGGTTCATGACCAACGTCGCGACAGACAACACAACCCCGGAGGCGGACGTTACACCGGGAGACATCGAGCCAACCGGCGGCTTCACCGCGTTGCGCCAGCCGGGGTTCGCGAAATACCTGGGCACGCTTGCGCTCTCGATGACCGGCATGTGGGTCCGGATCACGGCGATGGGCTACCTCGTCTATGACCTGACGGACGACCCGTTCAAGCTCGGCGTGGTGAGCTTCGTCCAGTCAGCGCCGCAGGTGCTGCTCAGCCCGATCGCCGGCGCCTACATCGACCGCATGGACCGGCGCAAGCTCCTGATTGGTGTGCAGCTCACGATCCTGACGGCGATGATCGTCCTCACCTATATGATCGCGACCGATACGATCACCTACGGTCGGCTGCTCGCGATCGCCGCGATCATCGGGTCGATGGCCACCTTCGACTGGCCGGCACGGCTCTCGCTCGTGCCGAAATTGGTCCACCGCAAGTTCCTGGCGAGCGCGGTGGCGCTCAACTCGGCGGTCTTCAACGCGGCAAAGGTCGCCGGGCCGGCGTTCGGCGGCTGGCTCATCGCGGCGGTCGGGATGACCGCGGCGTTCGGCTACATCGCGCTCGTCGCCGTTCCCTTCGTCATCGTGCTGATCACGATGCGGCACCTGAGCGGCGGGCGCAAGAAAGCTGACGGGCCAATCGCCAAGCCGTGGACGACGCTGGCGGAAGGGTACAGGTACATGTGGCGGACCCCGGATATCCGGGCGATGCTCTCCGTCGATGTCATCCCGATCGTGCTCGGCATGAGCTACATCGGCATGGCGCCAGCGGTCGCGAGGGATGTCCTCGACCTTGGCGCCGGTGGCCTGGGGCTCATGCTGACCTTCAACGGCATCGGGTCGCTCGCGGGAACGCTGCTCGTGGCGCGCGTCTCGTCAACGTCACGCCGGCGCGGCATGATGGTGCTCTACGCGATCCTGACCTTCAGCATCTCGCTCATCATCTTCGGGCTGTCGAGCGAGATCTGGCTCTCGTTCGGGATCATCACGCTGCTCGGGATGGCCTACGCGTTCTCAAGCACCATGAACGACACGCTCATCCAGCTTCGCGTCGACGATGAATATCGCGGGCGGGTCATGTCGCTCTATTCGACTTTCTGGGGATTCTCCCCCGCCGGAGCGCTGCTGGCCGGGTTCCTGGCGAACCACATCGGCGTACAGTGGGCGGTCGCGGTGAACGGCATCCTGGTCCTGGCCTACATGCCGTACCTGTGGCTGGCCACGCCGATGCGCTCGATCGAATAACGGGCAACGCAAAAGGGGCATCCCGACAGGAACACGTTCCTATCCATCGGGATACCCCTTTTACTTCATGCGATCGGCTGTCAGCCTTCGGTCCGGTGCTCTGCCTCGATCAGGGCCGCACGCAGGCGCTCAATCGCTGCCTGTTCGTCGCCATCGAGCTCGGGCTGGGCCATCCTGATGAGCCTCGAGATTTCGTCGAACGCCTCCTGCTCTTCGTCAATAGGCCCGGTCGAGCCGGTTTCCGCATAGTGAAGTCGCTCCGCGCGGCGGTGATGCGCCTCGATATGCCTCGCGACCAGCTTGCACACATCCTCGTCGATCTTGCTGATCCCTGGAACAGACGTCGTTGTCATCCCAATTTACCTCCCGGACGCCGATGGTCTGGATGCGGTTCCGGACGCCCGTTGCGTTGGCGCGTGGTCCGATGCTCCGCGACGGTGCGGTCACCCAGCGCCCTATCTTGCATCCACCATACGAAAATCCCCATACCAATCGCATATCACCGCGGACGACGGTATGACAAAACCGTTGCAGGGATCGACATCAGTAATGGCGCGGACCCTGCGAATGACTGGAGACGCCGGGTAGTACACTGAACCCCTGTAACGCCTTATGTTTTTCGGCAGGACGACGCACCGATGACCCGACATTCCACCCCGCCTCACGACCAGGATCGCGATCGCCAGTTCGACCTCGAGCACGACGTCGAAGTCTCCCCGGCAGGAACCTCCGCCTACGAGTTGATCAACACCGAGCCGGACCCGGCCTGGTACCTCGACTACAACGGCGTCGAGGGCCCTACGATCTATAAAGACGAGCGCTCACGCCCTGTCCGCATCCTCGGGATTGGCGGAACGACCAGCGAGAAGTCCTGGAGCCTGGTGCCGCTCGACGCCGCGCTGGAGCGCGCCCGCGAGCGCGGGTGCGACGTTGTCCGCGCGACCGTCCATGACCTCGACCTCCCGATGTTCCGCACGGACTGGAAGCTGGAGGACTATCCGCCCTCACTTCCCTGGCTCCTGGACGAGATCCGGCGCGCCGACGGGCTGATCATCTGCTCTCCGACCTACCACGGCACCATGTCCGGCGCGATCAAGAACCTGCTCGATTGCCTGATCTTCCTCGGATGGGACAAGCCGGCGTATCTCGGCGGGAAGCCTGTGGGCATCATGGCCTACGGCGGCATGACGTCGATGGGCGTGCTGCAGGGTTTGACGCAAGTCGTGCGCGGTCTGAAGGGCGTGACCATCCCGACTCATATGGCGGTGCCCGAAAAGGCGATCGACAAGTCCACCGCCTCGATCGTCGACGAGCGCATCCATGAGCGGATGGACGAGATGATCGATGAGCTGATCTCGTTCTCGGCGCGGCTCCGCGTCCCGCACAAGGCCCCTCGCGTTCCCCGCACATCACTTATCCAGGGCTAATACCTGTCTTTTTCAACAGGTTACGTGTTTATGCTGTCGCACGTCTTGCATTTTTGCGAGGTCGCGGCTAATATCGACATTATGCAGGGTTCAGACGTTATGTCGATAGGAGCATACGTCCTGACGACGTGTCCGCGTCTGCCAGTGCGGCCTTGGGTCCTCTCGAGCAACATTTCAGGCCAGAAAGAGGAAACACATGAAGCATCTGGACCACACCGCTGACGACGAGCGCCTTGTTGCCCTGTTCCGCGCGTTGGGGAATCCCGCCCGGTTCCGCATCTTCCTGGAGCTCAGGAAGGCAGAGCAGGTTCCGGGAGGGCAGCTGCTCCAGCAGTTGCCCCTGGCGCAGTCGACGGTGTCGGAGCACATCCGCCGACTGCGTGAGGTGGGGTTGATCGTCGGTGAATCCGACGGTGCTGCGGTACGCTACACCATCAACGAAGATATGGTGGACTGGATTCAGGAACGTGTTTCCACGTTCTGAGTCCTGAGGACAATCACATCACATCCCGGGTTCGCGCGTGTCAGGGCTCCCTGGCACGCGCGAACCGTGGGGTGTCATGCGGAGTGGTGACATCCGGCGCTTGACGGATACACCATCGCCCCGGACGATGTCCCCGACGACCTGGCAACGTACACAGGACGATCGGGAGATGGCGACGGGACGCGATAACGAGCACCACGCCCGGGGCTGGACGATTGCGTGGACCCTCGCGTTCACCGAACTCGTCTCATGGGGCATCCTGTATTACGCGTTTACGGCGCTGCTCGTGCCGATGCAAGATGAGATGGGCTGGTCTGCGGCCGCACTGACCGGCGCCTACTCTCTGTCGATGCTCGTCTCTGGCCTTGCCGCGCCCTTTATTGGCCGGTGGCTCGACACCCATGGCCCACGCGCATTGATGACGGCGGGATCCGTGCTCGGCACGGTCCTCGTCCTTGCCTGGGCACGGGTCGAAACGCTTCCCGGCTTTTACCTTATCTGGATCGGGATCGGCCTCGCGTCCGCGGCCACGCTCTACGAGCCCGCGTTCGCAACAATCGCCCAATGGTTTCGCCACGGCCGAAGCCGGGCAATGCTCCTGGTAACCATTCTCGGCGGGTTCGCCAGCACGGTCTTCCTGCCCCTTACCGGCTGGCTGGTCGATCGAAATGGATGGCGCGATGCGCTCCTTGTCCTCGCAGTGATCCTCGCCATCACGACGATCCTCCCGCATGCCATCGTGCTCCGCCCGATGCCGCGCCAGGCTCCGCCCACCGGCCGCACCTCTTCCACATCGATCTCCTCCCCCACATTCGGGGTCATGCTACGGGAGCCGATCTTCCTGCGCATGAGCATCGCCTTCTTCCTGCAAACCACGACATCGATCGCCATCGCCGTCCACCTGATCGCGTTCCTCGTGGAACGCGGGCAAAGTGCAACATTCGCCGCGTGGGTTGCGGGGCTGATCGGCGCGGCACAGGTCGCAGCGCGCATCTTCACCACCATGTTCGAGCGGCGCTTCTCGATCGTCTCGCTGACGGCAATGATGTTCGCGTTCCAGGTGGTGGCGATCGCCCTCCTCGTCGTCACCGACCACGCGGCCGGAATCATCGCCGCCGTCATCTTCCTCGGCATGGGCCGGGGCGCCATCACGCTCCTGCGCCCCGGACTGGTCATGACCTTCTACGACGTCCGCCAGTTCGGATCCATCAACGGGCTGCAGACGTTGATCGTGACCATTGGCCGCTCGGTCGCGCCGGTGATGACCGGCGTCGCGGCAGGGCTGGTAGGCGGCTATATCCCTGTGTTCTGGGCGTACGCGGCGCTCTCGCTGGTGTCGGCCTGGATCATCCTCCCGCTTCGGCACGCGGTGCCGGACGGTCGTGAGACAGCCTAGCGCAGCAAGCCGATGCGAAATGCCTTGGCCACCGCAGCGGAACGCGAGGTAACCCCGAATTTACTGAGGAGATTCTGGACGTGCGTCTGGACCGTGCGGACGCTGATGTAGAGGCTCTCCGCGATCTCCTTGTCCGTCTCGCCGGCGCCCAGCTTCTGGAGCACCTGCAGCTCCCGATCCGTAATCCCGAGTCGCTCGAGCATATCCCGGGTTTCGACATCCCCGGTGGTGACACGCGGCGCGGCTTCGCTGGTCACACTGGTCGTAACGGCGAGGGAAATCGCGTCGTCGAGCGGCATCACCGCCCCCTCGGAGACGAGATCGTCCATCGCACCGTCCAGTGACCGCCGGAGCGTCTCGACCATCTGGTCGTATGCCGGCCGCTCACTCATGGGCACGGGATGGTTGATGACATCGCGCAGCTCCTGGGCCGCCCCGAGGAGCCGCGCCGCACGGGCGAACTCGCGGACGCCGAGATTGATCAGGACATACCCTTCCAACGTCTCGGCAATGCCGTTGCGATCGCCAAGCAGGTCATAGAGTGACATCGCGCGGGACAGGTTCACCGCGGCATGGTTGTACTCCTTCAGCTCGGCAGAGAGCCGGCCCACATTGGTGTATGCCCAGGCCAGCCCACGTTGGTCCTCGGCGGCCTCGTAGAGGCGACGGGCTGCCTCGTGGATCTTGAGCGCGTCCTGCAACCGCCCCTGCTTCCAGTACAAGTTGCCGAGGTTCGTCTGCGAGATCGCGATCCCGCGCGTCTGGTCAGCTTCCGTATAGAGCCGCTCGGCCTCCAGGTAGCTGCGCTCCGCCTCGTCGTCGTCGCCATTGAGCACGGCGACGTCACCCAGGCCGAACAGGGCCATCCCCATGAGGTGTTTCTCGCCAAGCTCCCGGGCGATTTCGAGCGCTTCCGCATGGAATCGCCGCGTCTCCTCGGGCTCGCCCAGCATGTTCGAGAGCACGCCGGCGGCGTTCAGCGCCTTGGCGCGAATCCGGTTCCGCTCTGGCGCCTGTTGCAGCGCCCGCTCCAGGCGGGAACGCCACGCCACGATATTCCCGCGGGCGTAGCCGTATCGCCAGACGGACGCGATCAGCTCCAGGGCGGCTTGCGGCGAGTCCGCGTCCATCAGCCGCTCGAAAACCGTCGCGATATCGGCCTCCATCAGCGAAAGCTGATCCAGCCACAGGACCTGGTCGCGGCCCGTCAGGTGCGGCGAGGCCCGGCGCGCGTATTCGACGATGTAGTCCGCATATCGCTGCTCGACCAGGTCCCGCTCACCGTGGGCATCCAGCTCTTCCTGCGCGAACTCCCGCAGCACCTGCAGAAGCTGGAAGTTTCGCTCGTGGTCACTGACCTCCACGCGCTGGACAAGGCTCTTGTCGACCAAGGATCCGATCGCGCTCAGGAGCAGCACCTCGTGCTGGTCATCGAGCCTGGCTTTGCCGAAGACAACCGCACTTGCCCCCTCGAGCGTCCATGCGCCCGTAAAAACCGCGAGGTGGCGAAAGACCTTCTGCTCGAACGAGGAGAGCAGGTCGTAGCTCCACATGATGGCGTTCCGCATCGTGCGGTACCGGTCAGGGATATCGCGCAGGCCGCTCTCAAGAAGAGGAAGCCGCTGTTCGAGCCGCGACGCAAGCTCGGAGACCGAGAACAGGCTGGTTCGGGCGGCGGCGAGCTCGATCGCGAACGGAATCCCGTCAAGCCGCCGGCAAATCGTGAGGATCGTCTTCGCCGACCGCTCGTTCAATGAAAAGCTGGGCCGGACCGCCTGCACCCTCGAGACGAAAAGCTGCACGGCATCGAGGTCACCGATCGCGCCTGGATGAATGTCTTCGTCGTCGGGGACATCGAAGGGCGGGACAGGGTAGACATTCTCGCCGTAGACGCCGAGGACCGAGCGACTCGTCACCAGGATTGTCAGGCCGGGGCTGGCACGAAGCAGCTCGGCAAGGAGGGAGGCGGTCGAGAGGAGGTGCTCGAAATTGTCGAGCACCAGAAGCATCTCCCGATCCTGCAGGGCAGCGCCTACCGCATCGAGCGTCAACGCTCCTGCGCCTTCACCGCGAAGCCCCACCGCGGCGGCGATCGCGGGGAGCACCTCCTCGTCAGCCGATACCAATCCCAACGCGACGAAGGCCACGCCATCGGCGAATTCGCCAGCAAGATTGGAGGCGGCGGCAAGGGCCAGCCGTGACTTTCCGACGCCGCCCGGCCCCGTCAGCACCAGCAGGCGCGTGGCGCGGGCACGCAGTACGCGGCCGATGTGATCCAACTCACGGTGGCGCCCGATCAGCGGAGTCAGGGGCGCAGGAAACCCACCTTCTACCTGCGGTCCCGCAGGCGAAGCAGTCTGCACGGATGACGCTTCGGTCCCTTGTGACATCTCCCCAGTTCACCTCTTCATGAGCAAGTATGACAAGACTAGCCCGTCTAGGGATGCCCGTGGGTCCAACACCACGATACTTTCGTATACATGACACTATCGGAAGATACGAAAGGATGCCGGGCCGCCCTCGAAAACCGGGCGGATATCACCATTCCCGCACGACAACGGCCACGACATACAGACGTGACGGCCCCCCAATGGATTGCAGGTCCGTCACCGTCAGGTCAGGAGATCACGCTTAAAGAAGCAGGGCCGGAAGCGCCGTCAACACGGGCGGGGCAATCGGGCTCGGCGGGAGGAACTCGAGCGTACGGTAGAACCGCTCGGAGCCGGTTCGCACCGTGATCGGACCACCGCTCGCCGTCAGCGAGTGTTGCGTGGGGAGGAGCTGGACAAAAGGATCGGACGAACGCGGCACCGCGGCAGCCAGCAAACGCCATTCGCCGACCGGGATCTCCGGAAGAACGAACTCCCGTGAATCCGGCACCATCATTCCCTTGACCGGCCGCGAGGCGGCGATGCGGTCGGGAAAGATCCCGATATAGACGCTGGCCTCCATCCCTTCAGGGAGAAGGAGCTCGCCACGAATCTGCGCCCGGGATTCTGCGGTTCCGGTCGCCGAATTGTTGATCTCGTGACTGAAGTCCAGGCCGGAAACAACCTCAGGCAAGTTGCGGAACTCCGCCGGCCCGACACCGACCAGATTCTTGAAGCGGGAGGAGAAGGTGCCGAGGCTGCCATAGCCCACCTCGAAGCAGATCTCCGTGATGCTTGCCGGCGACGTCAGCAGCATCTCCTTGGCGCGCTCGAACCGGAGCGCAGCCTGGAACTCCCCGGGAGGGATGCCGGCGTACTGCCGAAAAATCCGGGTGAAGTAGAAGGGACTGAGACCCGCCGTCTCCGCGAGATCGTTGATCGTCATCGGCTCGTCCGACGTACGCATCAGGCACGCCATTCGCTCCACGAGCCTGCGATGCTCTTCGGCGATCGCGCCTTGCTCTGTGCTCTGTTCGTCGACGAGTGCTGTGGCCATCAGGTCAACCTCTTCCGGATAAAACGGCTCAGATTAACCCGAGTGTATCAAAAGTCGAACGGAAGTTCTATACGTACAGTGACGAAAAGTCACTGTGTCGCGTTAAATTCCTGTGTCATTCGTTGCATGACAATGCCCCGGCCGGCGCTATCCGCGCCGGCCGGGGCGAGAGCAATACCGTGCTTATCCGGCGTATTTCGGCAGCAGCTCCTTCTTCGCGAACTCGAAGAAGCTCTTCTGGTCCTGCCCGACCTGATGGAAGTAGAGGTGCGTGTACCCGGCGTCGATATACGCCTGCACCTTCTCGTGATACTTCGCCGGGTCCGGACCGCAGACCACCGACTCCTTGATCACCTCCGGCGTGATGACGGACTGGATCGCTTCCTGGTAGTGCTTCGGCAGGGCCAGCTCCTGGGATGCCTGGCCGCCGAGGATCGTATACCCCCAGATATCCATCGCGGTCTGCGCCGCCTGCTCCTCGTCCGCTCCGTAACAGACCGTGATCTGCCCGTACTTCGGCTTCCCGGATCCACCGGCCGCATCGAAGGCGTCGGCGACCTCCTTGTCCGGCGATGTGGAGACGAGCGCATCGCCGATCTCGGCGGCGATCTCGGCGCTCTCGGGTCCGGACGCCCCGACGATGATCGGCGGCAGCTCGTCCGGGAGCGTGTAGAGGCGCGCGTTATGCACCTCGTAGTAGTTGCCCTGGACGGTCGTGTAGCCGCCTTGCCACAGCTCCCGCATGATCTCCAGCGACTCGATCATCATCTCCTGGCGAATGCTGACCGGCGGCCACACTTCACCAGTGACGTGCTCGTTCAGTGCCTCGCCCGTACCGATGCCGAAACGGAACCGGCCCGGCATCATATCGGCGACGGTCGCGACCGCCTGCGCGAGGATGGTTGGGTGGTAACGAATGCTGAGCGCGGTGACTCCGGTCATGACCGGGATGCGCGACGTGCGGGCGGCGATACCGCCGAGCGTGCTCCACACGAATGGGCTATGTCCCTGGGAATCCATCCACGGATGATAGTGGTCGGAGATGCTCGCGAAGTCGAAGCCGAGCTCCTCGGCTTGCACGGCGAGATCGACAAGATCATTCGGGCGGAATTCCTCACTGGAAAGGGTATATCCGAGCTGGACCATGGGGGTGATATCCTTCCTGACACGACTCACAGCCGATATCCGGCCTGCCGACGGTTTGCCCTTTCCATTGCTCACGTTCTGTGCCACCGCGCCGCCGCTTCCGCCTCATGCCTATCGGGGCCGCGCCAGCCCCATGGAGACGAGAAACCACCATGAGTACCGGCTCGATCTCGCGGTTCGTGCTCTCGCACAAGCTCCTCGTTGCCTTTGCCTGGCTCGTCATCTTCGTGCTGAGCGTGGCGTTGATCGGCCCCGCCATCAACCGGCTCTCGGACGATTTCACCTCGCCAGGCACGGAGAGCTACGACGCTAACGTGCAGATCCTGGCGACCTATAACGGCACCGGGGGCATCACGGACCCGGTCGTGGCCGTCGTTGACCTCCCGGACGGCACAACCGTCGAGTCGCCCGGCGTGAGGGAAGAGCTGGACGCGGCGATGGGACGGGTACAGGAAGCCATGCCGCCGGCACGCATCGTCTCCTGGGCGTCGACCGGGGATCCCGCGCTGGTCTCCGAAGACGGCGGGACGACGTTCGCCCTGATCTACCTGCCGCCGGATGGGCAATCCGTAGCTGGCCTCCCGGCGATCGAGGCTGCGCTCGATGGCGCCACGGTCGGCGGCGCGGAAGTCCTGCTCACCGGCCGGCCGGTCATGAGCGAGGGTGGCGACGAGGACGAAAGTTCCGGGGTCCTTATCGAGATCCTGATCGGCGCGACCGGCGCCCTGCTTGTGCTCGCGTGGATCTTCGGATCGCTCCTCGCCCTGTTGCCCCTCTTCATGGCCGGCATCTCCATTCTCGCGAGCTTCCTGGTCATCGGCGGCATCGCGTCGATCACCTCGATCAGCGAGATCGTGCAATACCTCGTATCCCTGATCGGACTCGGCATCGCGATCGACTACTCCCTGCTCATCGTCTCCCGCTGGCGCGAAGAACGACAGGCCGGCTACGACAACGAGCTGGCCGTGCAACGCGCGATGGAGACCGCCGGCCACGCCGTCGTCTTCAGTGGCACGACGGTCGCTATCGGCCTGCTCGCGCTGATCCTTATCCCCGTGAATCTCCTGCGGGGCATCGGCATCGGCGGCATGATCATTCCGCTGGTCAGCGTCCTCATCTCGATCACCCTCCTTCCCGTCGTCCTCGCCACGGTCGGCCCAAAGATCGACTGGCCGCGCAACCGACGCTCCCATGTCGGAGGCGACGGCTGGGTACGCTGGACCCGCTGGGTGGTCGAGCATCGCTGGCCCGCCGCGATCATCGCGACGCTCATCATGGGCGCACTGCTGATCCCGGCAGCGAACCTGAACCTCGGCGCCCCACGCCCGGATGCGCTCGAAGGCCCGTCGAGTGCCCACACCGCACTCGATGCCCTTGAGACAAGCGGCATCAACGCGGGCGTTTTCAGCCCGTACGAGATCGTGACGCGGGGAGACGCCGGCGCGGTCGCCGAGGCGGTGACGAATGTTGATGGCGTGCGCGGCGCGATTGCGCCGGAGGCATGGCAAACGGACGGCACATCACTGGTCGTTGTCTTGCCCCAGAACAACGGGAGCGGCAGCGAGATCACGGCGCTGCTTCCGGACATCCGAGAGGCGGCCCACAGCGTGGACGCCGATGCGCTGGTGGGCGGCAGTATCGCGTCCGACGGCGACTTCATCGACACGGCGTATGGCAGCCTCTGGTGGACGATCTCCCTGATCGCGCTGATCACCTTCGTGCTGCTGGTCCGCGCCTTCCGGTCCGTGATCCTGCCGCTGAAGGCGATCATCCTGAACATCATCTCCGTTGCCGCCTCGTTCGGCGTCGTGGTGATGGTCTGGCAATGGGGCTGGGGCTCGGAACAGATCTGGGGCATCCCGTCGACCGGCTCGATCACGTCGTGGATCCCGATTGCGATCTTCGCGTTCCTCTACGGCATCTCGATGGACTACGAGGTGTTCATCCTCGCCCGGATGCGCGAGGAATACGACGGGATCGGCGACAACGACGAGGCGATCGTGCGCGGGCTGGGCGTGACTGGCCGCCTCGTGACCTCGGCAGCGTTGATCCTCTTCTTCGCCTTCGCCGCCCTGGCCGCCGGCCCGGGACCGGAGCTGAAGTCGCTGGCGACGGGCCTCGCGGCCGGCGTGATTCTCGACGCGACGGTCGTCCGCGCCCTGCTCGTCCCTGCACTCGTATCGCTGATGGGCCACTGGAACTGGTGGCTGCCGTCATGGCTGGAGTGGCTGGCGCCGAAACCGGGACCGATTACTGGGGATGAGAAGGCAGACACCGCCGCGCAGATCTAGCCCGCAGGGCGACACGGGGGCACCCCCTACGGATTGGGGAAGCGTTTTGTGTACCGGACGGTCTCGACCTGCTGGCCCCACGCGTCCTCCATGCGCGTCGATCCCGGCTCGATCGTCCAGCCGCACCGCTCGTAGAAGCGGCGCGTGCCCTCATTGGCCGTGATCACGCGCAGGACACCGACGGTTGCGCCGTCGTCGCGCATCGCGCGCTCGGCGTCGGCCAGCAAGGCACGACCGATGCCCTTCCCCATGCATCCAGGGTCGAGATAGATCGTCGAGAGCATCCGCACATCGTCCGGATCGCCATCGTCAGACGGACCGATGGAGTAGAACCCGACGACCCTTCCATCCTGCTCCGCCACCCCGACATGCACGCCAGGATGCGACGCGCCCAGCACATGGGTCCACATCCGCAGCCGTTGCTCCGGAGCGAGCCCATCGAGGTACGCATCGGGCAGGATGCCGCGAAAAGCATGCTGCCACGATGCGACATGGACCGTCGCGATCGCCTGGGCGTCATCCGGTCCGGCGGACCGGATCACCACGTCCGTCATGCGGCTTTCTGCTCCTTCACCTTCCGGAACACATCGGCGAAGACCGGGATGGCGCGCTCGATCATCTCGTCGCTTGCCGTGAGCGAGACGCGGAAGAACCCGGGAAACTCCAGCACGGATCCCGGCAGGCACAGCGTGTCCCGGTCCGCCAGCATCTCGATGAACGCCATGTCGTCGTCCAGCGGAGACCGTGGCAGGACGTAGAACGTGCCTTCCGGGACATGGACGTCATACCCGATGTCCTGAAGCGCGCCAACGAGACGATCACGCTTACGCCGGAGATGGTCGATATCGATCGACATCGACTCGAGCTCGGGAAGCGCATGCTGGAGCAGCGCATTCGGGAAAAGGAAGCCCAGCCCGATCTGCACCAGCCGGATGGCTTTCCGGACGTCGGGCCGGTCCGGCATGTCCGGCGACAGCGCGAGGTAGCCGATCCGCTGGCCGGGCGCGAGCGTCACTTTCCCGTAGGAATACGTCATCATCGCGTACGGGTACAGTCCGAGCGGCGATGTGAACGGCGTATCCTCGAAGATGATTTTGCGATACGGCTCGTCGGAGATCAGGTAGATCCGGCGGCCGTTTCGGGCGGAGGCGTCCTCGAGGATCGTGGCGAGGCGCTCGAGCGTCGACTTCGGATAGATCTTGCCGGTCGGGTTGTTCGGCGTGTTGACGATGACCACCCGCGTGCGCGGGGTGATGGCGGCCGCAATGGCATCGAGATCGAGGTCGAACGATTCGCGATCCACCATGATCTTGACCGGGACGCCGCCGGCAGCCACCGTGAGGGCCTCGTAATGCGACCATGGCGGCAAGTTGATGATCACCTCGTCGCCCGGATCCACCACCGTCTGGAGAGCCACCGAAAGCGCGCCAAACGCCCCGGTCGTCAGCGCGATATCTTCCGGCTCGAACGGGACGCCGAGCTCGTCACGCAATGATGCGGCGACAACGGATTGGGATTGCGGCTCGCTGAATTTGTAAGCGAACCAGTCCTTGTTGCGAGGGGTTGCATTGCGCTGGAGGGAATCGACCAGCGGCAGGAGTGGCATCTCCTGCGGGTTTCCGAGAACCAGGTTGTTCACATCCGCGTCGCGCGACGATTTCAGGAATGAGATCGATTCGAGGAACGCATCGAATCGGGACATTGATTTATCAAAATCGGCAACGCGGGCAGCGACGGGCATATCCACTCGTGGAACATCCTCTCATTTGACGATATGTCTATATGTTTCGGACGATAGCTTGGGTCCCGTTACGGGTACCCAGCATATACCCCCCCTGCAACCCCCAAAGAGCTGGACCGCGGCAGGAAGCTGCGGCCCAGCTCTTCGGTCTCCAGCAATCACGCTGATATCAGTCGTATTTCTCCAGTCCCGGCAAATACTTCTCGACATCCGGGTCGTTCAGCTCACCAAGCAGGCTCGCGAAGTCCAGCGGGTGGCGCTCGAAGACCGGTTCGCCGTCACGGTACCAGTGCGACGGATCACGGTCCCACGCCAGCTCGATGCCGTTCTCATCCGGATCGTGCATGTAGATCGCCTCGTGCGTCCCATGGTCGGACGCGCCATCGATGCCCCATCCCTGGTCAAGGATTCGCTTCAACGCCGCCGCAAGGTCGCGTCGTTCCGGGTAATTGATCGCGAAGTGATAGAGGCCGGTCGTGCCGGGATCGGGCGGCGCGCCGTTCTTGCTCTCCCAGGTGTTCAGGCCAATGTGATGGTGGTACCCACCAGCGGAGAGGAACGCCGCCTGATCCCTGAACCGGAAGATCAGGTCGAAGCCCATCACCCGGTGGTAGAAATCCACCGCCCGATCAAGGTTCGCCACCTTCAGGTGGACATGGCCGATCCGCGCTCCGGCGGGAATCGAGGGAAGGGTCTCCTGTGTGTCGGGATCCTGCGTGGTCATGGGACACCTCCGATGTGTGATGCGCGAATGCAGGTGCCACCCATCATAGCGACCCAGCCGACGCTCGGTACCGAGCCAGCTTGCCTACGGCGTTCGCGCCTTCCACGCCGCAGACAAGCTGCAGCGGTACGAGATCAATCCAGCCTTCATGACAAATGTCATCCCGCATCCGTGATCCCCGGCACTACGCCCGAACCCCTCCGACGCCCACACTGGAATCAGCCCATCCGGGGCAACACCAGGAGGCACCAATGACAGTCCCCACACCAATCGCCCCCACCCCGGCGGTGGAGCTGCGGAACGTATCGAAACGATTCGACAAGGCTGTGGCCCTGCGCGATATCTCGCTTCGGATCGACCCCGGCGAAGTCGTCGCCATCCTCGGCCCGAACGGCGCCGGGAAGACGACCGCGATCAGCATCATGCTTGGCATCCGCAAGCCGACGTCCGGCGAGGCGCAGATCTTCGGTATGGACCCGCATGACCTTCGCGCCCGCGCACGCTGTGGCGTGATGTTGCAGGACACCGGCCTGCCGTGGAACCTGAAAGTCGGCGAGATGGTGGCGCTCTTCCGGAGCTACTACCCCGACCCGCTTTCGTCGCGGGAAATCCTCGAGGTTGCGGGGCTCACGAAGCTGGTGGGGAAGCGCGCCGGCGAGCTTTCCGGCGGCCAGCGCCAACGACTGGCGTTCGCCCTCGCGATCTGCGGTAACCCGTCGCTGCTCTTCCTGGACGAGCCGACGGTCGGGCTGGACATCGGCTCCCGGAAAGCGTTCTGGCGGGAGATGAAGCACTATGCCGCGAACGGCTCGTCGATCGTGATGACAACGCACTACATGGAGGAAGCCGAAGCGCTGGCGGACCGGATCGTCGTTATCCACGACGGCCAGGTGGTGGCGGACGCATCGTCCGACGCGCTCACCTCCCGCATCGATCGCAAGCGGGTTCGCATCCGCGTGCCTGGCGACGCGACGCTTGCGACGTTTGCCGGCCTGGCGGTCGAGGACCTGGTGGTCAACCAGGGTGTCGCGACCTTCACGGCCGCCGAGCCGGAGGTTGTGCTGCATGACCTGTGGCTCCGGAAGATCGCCTACCAGACCATCGAGATCCGCGGCGCGGCACTCGAAGATGCCGTGGCTAACCTAACGAACCACACCGGAGAAGAGCCCCATGTCCGCAGCGCCTGATACCCTGGGCACACCGTTCCGTACCGCTCCAGCCTTACCCATGCTCGTCCGGCAGGCATGGGCCGAGATGCTCCAACAACTCCGCATGCCGATGGGCCTCATCTGGTCGCTGGTCGCGACCTCGGTCCTCTTCCTGTTCATCGGGTTCGGGTGGGCCGGGCAAGACGTCGCCGGAATCGACGGCAAGACCTACATGATGGCGTCGTTCGGCGCCTTCGGCACCTTCAACATCATGCTCGGCACTTTCGGCGGCGGCATTGCCTCCGACCGCTCGGCGCGGCGTCACGTCCTCTACCGGGCAATGCCGGTGCCTCCGGCCGTCCTGCTCGGCGCGAAGGTACTCGTCGCCTGCTCGATGACCGCCGTGATGACCACCTTCCTCGTCTGCACGGCTGTCGCCACAGGTACGCGTCTCGACCCCCTCATGGCGGTCTCGCTCATCGGGCGGATGGCGATCGGCGGCATCCCGTTCATCACGATGGGCCTGGCGATCGGTTACCTCGTTCGCCCTGCGTCGGTCGCGGTGGTCATCAACATCCTGTCGCTGGGGCTCTCGTTCCTCTCCGGCATCTACTTCCCCATCCCGGAAACGGGCGGCGCAATCCAGTCGGTCGCGAACTGGTCGCCGATGTATCACCTGGCAGAGCTGGGCCGTGATGCCGTTGGCGCGCAGGTGGAGCACAGCATCGTCAATACAGTGGGGGTGCTCCTGTTCTACACTCTCGTCTTTGGCCTGCTGGCGCTTCGTGCCTACGGCCGTGAAGAGAAACGGACGTTCGAATGAGCCGGTTGCAGGACGTACTGGCACGAGCGCGCGGTTCGGAGAACGCACGGGACACTGCCTCCCGCGCGTTCTTCGCGCTGTTTTCGTGGATCTGGGTGCTCCAGCTCCTCATTCCATGGTGGGAAACGTGGCGGCAGACGCAGTCCATTCCCACCAGGACCATCACCAGCGCGATCGCGCTGGTGATGATCGGCGCCTACACCGACACGATCTACCGCATCAACTTCCGCCGGAGATCCTGGACCGAGATATTCACCACGCGTGAATCCTGGACACTACGCGGCGTGATGATCGGCTCGTCACTCGTCCTCGTCTTTTGGCACGGCGGCATTTGGGCAACGTCCGTCGTCTTTGTCGCGATCGCCATCGTGCTGACCGCTCCTCCCCTGCAGGCGACCCGGACCGCGCTCGGCACGATCGTTTTCGTCACAGTGGTCCTTATCCTTGCGCGCATCGACGCTCCGATCATGTACACCTCGCTCGCCTTCACCGCTCTCTTCAGCTGGCTCATCGCGTGGCAGATGCGACAGGGCGGGATGATCGGCGAGCTGATCGAGGCCCGGTATACCGAGCGCCGGATGGCCGCGGCGGAGGAGCGCCTCCGCATCGCGCGAGACCTGCACGATGTGCTCGGTCATACGCTCTCGTTGATCACGCTCAAGAGCGAGCTGGCGAACCGGCTCCTCGACGCCGACCCGGAGAAGGCGCGTCGGGAGATGCAGGACGTCGAGCAACTTGCCCGATCGGCGATGAGCGACGTCCGCCGCACGGTCGCCGACGAGCGGCAAGCGGTCCTCCCGGTCGAGATCGAGGATGCGCGGCAATTGCTCGACGCCGCGGGGATCGAGACGCAGGTAGATGCCGGCGCCGCCGATTTCCCGGACGAGATCGCCTCGCTCTTCGCATGGGGCGTGCGGGAAGGCGTCACGAATGTCGTTCGCCACAGTCGCGCCGGGCGCTGCGCGATTCGGCTCTGGCATGATGGGGAGACGGCGCGCCTCTCCGTGACCGACGACGGTGCCGGGAATGGCTCGCCGGGTTCCGGTACCGGACTTGCCAGCCTGCGTGATCGGGCCGGGGAGCTGGATGGATCGCTTTCTTTCGACGTGTTGCCCGATGGGACAGGTCACCGACTGTGCCTGACCGTCCCGATGGCTTCTGTGGAGTAACGGGATGATCCGGGTCGTGATCGCTGAGGATCAGTCGATGGTACGCGGGGCACTCGTCGCGCTGCTGTCGCTGGAGCGGGATATCGAGGTCGCCGGTGACGTCGCCTCCGGCGCCGACGTCGTGGAGACGGTCCTCCGGGAGCAACCCGACGTCGTGCTCATGGATATCGAGATGCCTGGCATGGACGGCATCGCCGCCGCCGGCGCCATCCGCGAGCACGCCCCGGCCTGCAAGGTCCTGATCCTGACGACGTTCGGCCGTCCGGGCTACCTGCGAGGGGCGATGGACGCCGGCGCGGTCGGTTTCCTCGTCAAGGACGCCCCCGCCTCCCAGTTGGCGGACGCGATTCGCCGGGCGATGCGTGGCGAGCGGGTGATTGACCCGGAGCTCGCGATGGCGGCGCTGTCCAGCGGCCCGAACCCCCTCACGGACCGGCAGCGCGAGGTCCTGCGGCTCTCGCTGGGAGGCGCCTCGATCTCGGAGATGTCGAAAGCGATGTTCCTGTCGGAAGGCACGATCCGGAACTATCTCTCCGAGGCGATCTCGAAGCTCGACGCGCGGAACCGGGTGGACGCCGCCCGCATCGCCGAAGAGCGCGGGTGGTTGTAGGGGCCCTACCGACTCCCAAATGCCCCTACCAGAGCTGGCAATGCCCAACGTACGGAGCACGTCGAGCCGGCTGCGCCGACCCTGATACGGCCACACAACACCCCTGAATTTTTCTGTTTTCCCTCTCGTTGCTTTCATTTTACCAATCGCATGGGGGCTTGCGGCAAGCCCCGCCTCGTCCTGTATAGTCGGCGGCCGGGCCCGGAAAGCAGCAGCCAGGCGCACATGACACCATGCGCGCCTGCGATCGGCGTGACGCCGAAAAGGAGATGGACGATGGCCGAACATGCAGTCGTGATTGCGGGGGGCGGACCGACAGGGATGATGCTGGCGGCAGAGCTGGCGCTGGCAGGCATCGATGTCGCCATCGTCGAGAGACGTCCGGATCAGGAGCTGGCCGGATCCCGCGCAGGCGGATTACACGCGCGCACGCTCGAAGTCCTGGCCCAGAGAGGCATCGTCGATCGGTTCCTGTCCGAAGGGCAGGTCGCCCAGGTCGCGGGCTTCGCCTGGTTCCGCCTGGACATCAGCGATCTCCCAAGCCGATACAACCACGGCCTCGCCCTGTGGCAGAACCACATCGAGCGCATCCTCGCGGGCTGGGTCGATGAGCTGCGCGTGCCGGTCTATCGCGGCCGGGAGGTGACGGGCTTCACGCAGGATGACACCGGCGTCGATGTGGCCGTGTCCGACGGCAGCTCGATTCGGGCACAGTACCTCGTCGGGTGCGACGGCGGTCGCAGCACGGTGCGGAAGGCGGCCGGGATCGACTTCCCCGGCTGGGACGCGACCGTTAGTCACCTGATCGCCGAGGTCGAGGTGGCCGACGAGCCGGAATGGGGCCTGAAACGGGACGCGCACGGCATCCACT